>ERZ1504196.403-NODE-403-length-14753-cov-4.128521_pt1 | contig 14753 bp, 11 predicted proteins | sample MGYA00574891_ERZ1504196 | MGnify/ENA primary metagenome ERZ1504196 (study PRJEB39906, sample SAMEA3182075) | gut metagenome | biome: human; feature: gut; material: Stool; isolation source: human stools | place: Canada | collected 2012-03-14 ... | reverse complement strand
AAACTGAATTTGCGGTTTGGGTTTTTCTATGCAAATCTGTGACAACCTCTCAGTCGCCTTCGGCGCCAGCTCCCCTGGAAGGGGAGCCTTTGGTCCGCTGCGGCGGGCAGGTCAGGCTTTGGCCATCAGTTCGGCGGCGGGCATGACGGGGTCGGTGTTGACCTGGGCCATCCGGCCGGCGTCAAAGCTGGCGGCGACAGCCGGGTCGATCGGCAGGCGGGCGAGAACGGGCAGGGAGAACTGCAGCGCCAGCTCGTCGAGCTTGCTCTTGCCGAAGATCTCCACGCGTTTGCCGCAGTCCGGGCACTGGAAGTAGCTGTAGTTCTCCACAAAGCCGTAGACCGGGATGTTCATCATCCGCGCCATGTTGACGGCCTTGGAGACGATCATGGACACGAGACTCTGCGGGCTCGTGACGATCACGACACCGTCGATCGGCAGCGATTGGAACACCGTCAGCATCACGTCGCCTGTTCCGGGCGGCAGGTCGACGAACATATAGTCCACCTCGCCCCAGCACACGTCGGTCCAGAACTGCTTGACCGCGCCGCCGATGACCGGGCCGCGCCAGATGACGGGGTCCGTCTCGTTGGGCAGCAGCAGGTTGATGGACATGACCTTGATGCCCTCTGGCGTGACGGCCGGGAGCATCCCATCGTCGCTGCCGACGATCTGCTCGTGCAGGCCGAAGGCCTTCGGGATGGACGGACCGGTGATGTCGGCGTCGAGAATGGCGGTCTTGTAGCCAAGCTTGTGCATGGCCATGGCCAGCATGGAGGTCACGGTCGATTTGCCGACGCCGCCCTTGCCGGAGACGACGGCGATGACCTTTTTCACCTGCGAGTTTTTGTTGGGTTCGGCAAGCAGGCTCTCCTGCTTGCGGTCAGAACAGCTTTCGCCGCAGCTCGAACAGTTGCCGCTGCATCCGCTCATAATCAAAACACTCCTTTTGTGTCGTTCTTTACATCATTCTATCACAGGGGCACGGAAAGTCAACGGTGTGCCTGATAAACCGCCTTGCAGAAGGCAAAGACCTCGCGCAGCGTATAGTTGAGCTTCAGGATCCACGGCCATGTGCCGCTGGATAGCCCATAGGGCTCCATGCCGAGCGTTCTTGCGATATATTTTGCCCGGCACATGTGAAAATCACTCGTTACGATCAGCACGCGCGACGTGTCGAACCCCGCCTCTTCGGCGAGCTTCGCCGAAAACAGCAGATTTTCCCGCGTGTTCGACGCCTGCGGCTCCTCAAGGATCTGCGATGCGTCGGCGCCGTGCGCGAGCAGGTACTGCGCCATGACCGACGCTTCCGTGTGCGCTTCGTCCGGGCCTTGCCCGCCGGAGACGATCACGGTCCGGTCCGGGTGTGCCTGCAGGAATTCGAGCGCCTTGTCCAGACGCTTTTTGAGCGTCAGCGACGGTCCGTCGCCCTGGACCTGCGCGCCAAGCACGACAATGAAATCCGGTGTTTCGTCTGGTGTCATGGCGCTGTCCTTTCCCTGCACGCTGATATAGCCCATCGCGCCGAAGATGACCGCCATCGAGACAGCCGTCAGCGCGATGAGGATCCGGCTCCAGACCTTCGGCGCGTCCTTTTTTCGGAGGATCCGCAGCGCCAGCAGCACCGCCGCCAGAAGCAGCAGACACACGCCCGTCATGCCGATGTGCAGCGGCAGCGCCAGACAGACCGCGCCGAGCAGCGCGATCGCCGCGATCAGCCATACCGGGATCATGTTGCGTCCTCCAGCTCGCAGGAGAGGGCCTCCCACTGCTCCATCATCTGCGCGAGCGTGTCCTCCGCCTGCTGCTTTTCCTCCATCAGCCGCGCCAGCTCCTGATAATCGGCGGCCGCGGCCTCGATCTTCGCGTCCAGCTCCGCCGACAGCGCTTCCTGCTTCTCGATCTCGCGCTCGAGCGCGCGGACCTTCTTCTCGAGCATCTTGCTGCCGGAGGTCTTCGGCTTTTCCTTGTGCTCCTTTTTGGGCTTTTCGGGCGCGGGAGCCGCGATGGCCTCCTTCTCCTTGATGGAGCGGTATTTTTCGTAGCCGCAGAGGTAGTCGCGGATCTGCCCGTTTTCCAGCTCCCAGATGCGGGTGGCGAATTTGTTGACGAAATACCGGTCGTGCGAGACGAAGATGAGCGTGCCCTCGTAGTCCTCCAGCGCATCCTCGAGCCATTCGCGCGAGTCGATATCCAGATGGTTCGTCGGCTCGTCGAGGACGAGCAGGTTGATCTTCTCGTCCATCAGCATGCACAGCCGCAGCCGGCTCTGCTCGCCGCCGGAGAGGGAGCCGACCGTCTTGAACACGTCCTCGCCCTCGAACAGATACGCGCCCAGCCGGTCGCGCGCGGTCTGCACGGTGCAGTTCTTCTCATAGAGCATCGTGTCGAGGAGCGTCCGCTCGGGGTGAGCAAAGTGGATGATCTGCGGCAGGTAGGCCCACTTGACCGTGGGGCCGAATTTGATGCGGCCCGCGCCCGCCTCCTCGCCGAGGAGAATTTTGAGGAAGGTGGACTTGCCGGTGCCGTTGTCGCCGAGCAGGGCAATGCGCTCGCCGCCCGCGACCTGCAGCTCGACGTCAGAAAACAGCGTCCGTCCGTCATACGCCTTGCCGAGCCCCTTGACGGACAGGACTTCGTCGCCGAAGAAGTCCCGCTGGGCGAATTTTGCCCGCATGGTCTTGTCCTGCGTGGGCCGGTCGGTCTTTTCGATGCGCTCCATCCGGTGCTGGATGGACATGGCGCGGCGGTAGAGCGTGCGGTTGTTGATGCCCCAGCCCTTCATGCGCTCGAGCGTGAAGCCGAGCTGGGCGAGCTTGGCCTGCTCCTTTTCGTATTGCTTGAGCTGCAGCTCAAAGCGCGCCTGCTTTTCCTGCACGTAGAACGAGTAGTTGCCGGAATAGAACTCCGCCTTGCCGTCGTGCAGCTCCACGATGCGCGTGACGACGCGGTCGAGGAAATAGCGGTCGTGGGAGATGGTCAGGACGGTCCCCTTGAATTTTTCAATATAGCCCTCGAGCCACTCCACCGCGTGCATGTCGAGGTGATTCGTCGGCTCGTCGAGCAGGAGGATATCGGTCTTCTCGAGCAGCAGACGCGCGAGGTTCACGCGCGTTTTCTCGCCGCCGGAGAGGCTGTCGAAGTCCTGCTGCCGCTGCGCGGCGGGGATGCCGAGGCCGTTGCAGATCTTGTCGGTCTGCATGTCCGTCTCGTAGCCGCCGCCGGTCTGAAAGCGCGTGGAAAGCGCGTCGTATTCGGCGAGCGTGGCCTTGTCCGGATGCGCCGTCATCTGCTGCTCCAGCTGGCGCATTTTGTTCTGGATGTTCGTCAGCTCCCGGAAGGCCGTGCGCAGCACGTCCTCGACGGTGTAGCCCGCGGGATAGTGCGGGATCTGGGAGATGAGGCCGACCTTGCGGCCGGGCGCGAAGCGCACCTCGCCGGAATTGTAGTCCAGCTCGCCGGTCAGGATCTTGAACAGCGTCGTCTTGCCCGCGCCGTTGCGTCCGAGCAGACCGACCCGTTCGCCCTCCTGCACGTCAAAGCTGACGCCGTCGAGCAGATTCGTATCCGCGTCAAAGCTCTTGACGAGGTCTTTTACGGAAATATCGATCATGGTGATTCCTCTTTATGTTTCAGTCTGGAAGGCTGTCCGGTATAGGGACAACCTCTCAGTCAGCCTGCGGCTGACAGCTCCCCTGAAAGGGGAACCTTTGGTTCGTGCGAAGATCTTAGGCCTTCCCTTCCAGGGGAGGTGGCACGGCGAAGCCGTGACGGAGAGGTCGTCCCGGGCAGGAAAAACTTTACGGTTCCACAAACCGCGCCAGGAATTCCTCCCGGGAGAACAGCACGTTTACGGCCTGCAGCAGGGCGTTCGCGCTCATGTGCGCGGGCAGGGAAAGGGCTTGCAGGAGCGCCGCCCGCTTTGCCGCGCTGTCGGGCCGGCCGGAAAGGCCGAGGGTGAAAAAGTCCTGCTTTGTGACAGGCTCGTGCGCGGGCGCGGCCTGCGCGTCTTCAAAATCGGCGCCGGCGTTTCGCAGCGCCTGCAGAAGGATCTCCGGGCGCATGCCCTCCACGCCGAGCAGGCCCTCTTTGCCGGGCGCGGTCTTGCGCCGCTCCTTGCCGGGGATGTCGGGGATGTAGGCGTGCAGCACGCCTTCTGCCGGCAGGGCGCTTTTGAGCGTGTTGCGGATGAGAAAACCGGCGCCGTCGGAGTCGGTCAGGATGATGAGGCCCGTCGTCTCTGCGGCCTGCCGCAGCAGGCGCAGCAGCGCGGGGTCTTTCATGCCGGTAAAGCCGTTGGTGGTGAAGATCGCAGTGTCGACCAGCTGCCGCAGGGCGTTCTGGTCGTATTTTCCCTCGACGACGATCGCCTGCCGGATGCGAAGCTTATCCATGCCGCGCCTCCTGCGAAAGCTGCACGAGCAGCAGCTCCAGCAGCCGCTCGGGGTCGTCGGCGCCGGTCTTCATGGCGACGTCGGTCTGCAGAACCAGCTCCACCGCCTTCTGGCAGAAGCTGTCGGTCACGCGGCGCGCGGCTGTCATGGTCAGGCTCGCGGGGTAGCTCTTGAGGCCGGTCAGCTCCATGAGCTCCTTCTGCCCGCCGCCCGCGGACAGGATGACGCGCGCGTAAAACAGCCGCCGCAGCTGCGCCCCGATGGCGCCGAGCACGGCGATGGGGTCGGTCTGCATGGCGTAGAGCTCCTGCAGCTTGCTGAGCGCTGTCTCAAAATCCTCCTTGACGACGGCGTCGCTGATATCGAAGGTCTGGGCGCTGAGCGCCGGGATGACGACCGCGTCGATGGCCCCGCGCGTGATGGCCGGGCCCTGCTGATAGGCGGCGATCTTGTCGATCTCCCCGGCGAGCGTGGTCATGAGGCCGTCGGTGCGGAAAATGAGGTACTGGCACAGATCGTCCGTGACCATCTTGTCGTGGGCACGGAAATGCCGCGTGATCCACGCGCACAGATCGCGCTCCGACTGCTTGCCGAACGTGAGGATCTGCGCGTGCTCGCGGATGGCGGCGGCGAGCTTTTTCATCGTGCCGTTGATCTTGAACTCCACCGTGTCGTAGACGAACAGCACGCAGCAGTAGTCGGGCAGGTCGGAGAAAATGGCGGCGTACTGCTCGCGCGCGCCCTCCGGCTGTTTGAATAGATCGACGTCGTCCACGCGCACGAGCGTCCGCTCGGCCATCATCGGCATGGCGTCGATGGCGTCGGCCAGGGCCTGGGGCGTGCAGTCGTCGGCGGAGAAGCGGTGGCAGTTGAACTCGCCCGCGGGCCCGTCCGCGATCTTTTTCGTGATGAGATCCACGTAATGGCTGCGCAGAAAGGCCTCTTCGCCGCTGATGATATAAAAATTGCCGAGCGTGCCTGCCTTGAGGTCGCTCTTGAAGCGGCGCAGCGCTTCCCCGGCGTCCTGGTCAGGTGCCTTTCTTGCCATGTTCTTACCCCCTGATGGTGATCGTGCCGGACAGGTCTGTGCGGTACACGGCCGCGCCGGACTGCCGGATGCGCGCGAGCGTCTGCGCGGCGGGATGGCCGAAGCGGTTGTCCGCCCCGGCGGAAATGAAGACGGCCTCCGGCCGGACGGCGCGCAGCAGCGCTTCGGATGTCGAGGTGGCCGCGCCGTGATGCCCGGCCACCAGCACCGCTGCCTGCGGCAGCGTGTGCAGCGACAGCAGCCGGTACTCTGCCTGTGCGGTGAGGTCGCCGGTTATTAGAATATCATATTTTTCGCAGGCTGCCAAGACGCAAAGTCCCGCGTTTTCCTCGTCTTTCTCCCCGGTGGGCGCGAAAATGGTCAGACTGCCGCCCTCCTGCGGCAGCACCAGGTCCTGCGTGACGTACCGGATGCTCGTCCCGGCCTCCGCCGCGGCGAGCAGGATCTGCGTGCGCAGGCGGCTGCTTGGCGAGAGCTCCGGGATGTAGAGCGTGTCGACCTGCACGCGGCGCAGCAGCTGGCGCACGCCGTTGCAGTGGTCGGCGTCAAAATGCGTGAGGATGAGGCGGTCGACCCGCGGCATGCCCCGGGCAAGCAGGTAGCGCGCGGCTGTCTCGCCGCTCGCGTCCTCTGCGCCGCCGCAGTCGATGACGGTGACACTGCCGCCCGTCCGGCTGACGAGGCACTGCCCCTGTCCGACGTCCAGCATGGCAAAGCTGCTCGCGGGCAGGGCGGCATCGGCGCAGGAAAGGGCCATGCAGCACCCGGTCACCACCACCGCGGCCGCCAGCGCGTGCCAAAGCCGGACCGTCCCCGGCCGCAGCGCCAGCAGCAAAACCAGCGCGTAGAGAAAGACCGCCGCCGCGATCAGATACCCGTTTTCCGGATACAGCGCGGCAAACGGCACCTTCGCCGCGCCATGCGCCACGAGCTGCACGAGCCGGACCGGCCAGCTCAGCACCGCCGCCGGGATCGCCGCCGCGGCGGGAAGAGCGAGGGCGAGCAGCGCGGTCAGCATCGCGCCGCAGAAGACGATCGACAGCAGCCACAGCACCAGCACGTTCACGACCGGCGCGGCCAGCGAGATCTCGCCGAACTGGACCGCCGTGATGGGCAGCGCGAAGACCATGGACGAGAGCGTGCAGCAAAGCGCCGTCAGCATGGCGCGCAGCAGCCAGCGCAGGGGCGTCTTGGGCCGCAGCCAGCGCTGCAGCTGCCGGTGATCCGTGAGCGCGCGGTAAAGCCGGCCCGCAAAGAGTACGATGCCCGCCGTCGAGGCAAATGAGAGCTGCAGCCCCACGTCCCGCACGGCCCAGGGGTTCTGCGCCAGCAGCACGAGCAGCGCGGCGAAGATGGCCGTCGGCGGGTCATAGTCCCGCCGCAGGAGCGGGGCGCACAGGACGATCGCCTGCATGACGCCCGCGCGGACAGCGGAGGCCGGTGCGCCGGCCATCAGGATGAAGCACGCGGCGGCGGGCAGACCCAGCGCGGCGGCGAGCGGATGGTTGCCGCCGCACAGCAGCAGGATCATCCCCAGCAGGATGGACACGTGCATGCCGGAGACCGCGACGGCGTGATAGATCCCCGCGATCGCCAGCTCATTGCGCGCGGCGTAGCGCAGCCCGGAGCGGTCGCCCAGCAGCAGCGCGCGGACGAATCCGGCCGTATCGGCAGGGAAGACGGCCGTGACGGCCGATCGCAGCCGCTGCGCAAAGCGCGCGGGCAGCAGGCGGAGCGGGACGGTCTCGGCCGCTTGGATATGGAGCGTCCCGCGGCAGCTGGCCGAGAGGAGCAGACCGCGGCTGATATCGTAATCGCTGCCGCGGCGCAGCCGCTCCTGTGCCGTCGTGATGCGGGCAAGGCCACTGAGCGTGTCGCCGGGGCGGATGTCCGCATCCGCCTCGTCAAAGTACAAAACTGCCGTGCAGCTCTGCCCGCCAAGCTTCAGCCGCACCTCGCAGGACTGGCCATAGGTCGTCTGCTGTGGTGCGGCGAGGGCTTCGGCCGCAAACGGCAGCTCTTGCCCGGCATAGCGCTCCAACGGGCGCAGAAACAAAGCCTCGTACCCGCGGCACCAGGCAAAGCCCGTCAAAAGCCCGAGCACGCAGACCGCTGCGCGGCGCGTCCCGGCTTTTCTCAGCAGAAACAGCCCACCGCACAAGACCGCCAGCCCCAGCAGCAGCGGCCAGGGCGCGGCATGGGCGGCGTACACATACAGGGCGGCGGCCAGCGCGAGGCCGCCGGAAAAGAGGCAGAGCCTTCGCATCGCTTGTCTCCCGTCATACAAAAAACGGGCGCGCTGCAAGCAGCACGCCCGTTTTCAGGCAATTATTCTTCCGTCTTGGGTGCTTCTTCAGCAGCGGGCGCTTTCGGTGCTTCGGGCGCTTCCTCGGTCTTCGGGGCCTCGTCGGCGACAACGATCTCAAAATCGTCGTCGGTGGGGGCGTCTTCGGTCTCGGCAGGCTCTTCTTCCGTGCGCAGGGAGGCGATGTAGTCCTTCAGGTCAGCGATGGCCTTCTTAGACTCGTCGATCTTCTGGCACCAGGGCAGGTATTCCGCGGAATCCAGCTCTTCGCCAACGGCGTAATCGCGGTAGTACAGCTTGCCGAGCTCGATCTCAGCCTTCTTGACCTTGTCTTCTTCGGCGTAGATGGAAATATTGGCCTTTGCTACGGCAGCCAGCTCCTTTGCCTTGGCGGCAGCGGTCTGGGCGGCTTCCATGGCGAGGTTCTTTGCAGCTTCAAAATTTTCAGAAAAACTCATAAGGAAACTCCTTTCAGTCTCTTATTTTAATCACCAGTATAACACTGATTTTAAAAAAATGGAATAGGCAAGGGGTCGGAATTGTGAGGATTTTTGTAAATTTTCTTTTAATCGTCCGTGTCTTTGCCGTCAGCCGCCTCAGGCTCTGCGGGCTTCCGGTTGACATAGAGCGCGTCCGGCGCGGGCTTCTTTTTGAGCAGGACCCAGGCGAGGATCCCGGCGGCGGCCAGGAACGAGAGGGCGGCGACCAGCTGGCTCACGCGGATGCCCGTGGAGAACAGATACAGGCTGTCGGTGCGCAGACCCTCGATCCACGCGCGGCCGAGGCCGTACCAGGCGACGTAGAGCAGGAAGATCTCGCCGTCAAATTTCCGCTTTTTCGAGAACAGATGCAGGCCGATGAAGCCGATGAGGTTCCACACGGATTCATAGAGGAACGTCGGGTGATAGTAGGTCACGACGCCCGCCGCGTCCTGCAGGCCCATCTTGAGGAAGGCCTCCGTCACGGCGCCGTGCGCCTCGCGGTTCATGAAGTTGCCCCAGCGGCCGATGCACTGGCCGATGATCACGCCCATGCCCGCCAGATCGAGCAGGACGGGCGCGGGGATCTTCTTGACCTTCGACACGACGAGCAGCGTGATGACGCCGCCGATGATGCCGCCGTAGATGGCAAGTCCGCCCTCCCAGATATAGAGCATGGAGATGGGATCGTCCTCATACAGCTCCCAGTAGAAGATGCAGTAGTACAGCCGCGCGCAGACGACGCCGATGGGCACGGCCCAGAGGATCATGTCGAGCACGTCATCCTGCGTGACGCCGAAGTCCTTTGCGCGGTGCAGCATATACAGAACGGCCAGCAGAAAGCCGCTGGCAATGATGATGCCGTACCAGTAGATATCCTTGCCGAAGACGGTAAAGGCCACGGGGCTCGGGTCGACCGTGATGCCGAGATTCGGGAAGGTGATGGGCGAAGCCAGAAACATGGAAACATTCCTCCTTATTTGCCGGGGCAGACGATGCTGATCGCCGCGCGGGCGGGTGTGACCGTCCGGCGCAGGAAGCTTTCCGCCTCCCGCAGCGTAACGGCCTGCAGGGCCGCGAGCTCGTCGAAGCAGCCCGCGCCTGCGAAATACGCTTCGCATATACGATAGCAGGTCGATTCCGATCCGTCAAGCTCCCGGATGAGCCTGCCGCAGGCGGACCTCTGCAGCCGCGCGAAGCGGCGGGGGTCAAAGCCCTGCGCCAGCGCCTGTTCCGCGCCCCGCAGGATGGCGGCAAGCACGGCATCGGGCCGTCTTCCCGTGCCGCCGGCCTGCAGCAGCGCCGCGCCCGGCACCTGCGTGAAGCAGGCGGAAAAATCCGCGTCGATCAAAGAAGCCTCGTACAAAGTCTCATACAGCGCCGAGCTCTCGCCGAGCAGCAGCTCGGCCGCCAGCGTGCCGACCGCGGCCTGCCGGATCAGATCCTCTCCCGGCTCGGCCCGGAAACCGATCGAGAACGAGGGCAGCGAGACGGCCGCGTGCCGCACCGTCCGGCGGCGGAAGACGCCGGGGTCCTCCTGCAAAAACGGCTCGCGCAGGACCTTGGCGGAAGACGCCTCCGGCGTGCAGGCGCGTGCCAGCTCCGCCACGCGCTCCGCGTCCACGTCGCCCATCACGATGAGCGCCATGTTGTCCGGCCGGTAGAACGCGTCAAAGCACAGCTGCAAAACCTCCGGCGTCACCCGGCGGATGGACGTGCGCGTGCCCGTGATCGGGGTGCGGATGGGGTGGCGGCGGTAGAGCGCCCGGTACAGCCGCTCCTGCGCGCAGTCGGCAGGGGAGTCGGCGTAGAGCGCGATCTCGTCGGCGATGACTTCGCGCTCGGACGCCATGGCCGCGCGCGGGAAATCCGGCGTCATGACCATGCGCAGCAGCAGCCGCAGGCAGTCGTCAAAGTGTTCGGTGCAGGAAAAATAATAGCCGGTCATGGCGTAGTCGGTGAAGGCGTTCACCTGCGCGCCGAGGCGGGAAAAGGCATCCTCCGGGTCGCAGTCCGGCAGGGAAAACATGCGGTGCTCGAGAAAATGCGCCGTGCCGTCCGGCACGGTATGGCGTTCGCCGTTCCACGTAAAGCACACGTCATCAGAGCCGAAATTGGTGCCGAGAAACGCGAATTTCTCCGCGAAGCCCGGCTTCGGGAGCACGCGCACGGCAAGGCCGTTCGGAAGCGTCAGAAAATAGCAGCGCTCGCCGAGCGCGGGATAATCGGTCCAGCTCATGCGTCCTCCTCCAGCGTACAGACGGTATCGGGTGTCACGGCGGCCGCGGCCTGCCGGACATCCTCTTTTGTGACGCGGCGCAGGGCCGCGGCCAGCGCGTCCGGGTCCTGCGGCAGGTTTTCCGCTGCCCGGCCAGTCAGAAATTCGTCGAGCCGCCCGGGGCTGTCATGCATCGCGCGCAGGTCGGACAGGAGCCCCGCGCGGGCGATATCCAGCTCCTGCTGCGAAAAGTCTCCGGCGGCCAGCGCGCCGACCTGCTGCAAAATGGCCGCCTCCACGGCGGGCAGGTCGGCAAAATCGCACCCGGCCTCGGCACAGAGGATGCCCTTGTGCCCGTCATACCAGCTCCCCGCCTCGTAGCAGAGCGACTGCTCGCCGCGGATGACGGTGTACAGCCGGTTCTGCTCGCCGCCGCCCAGGATCGCGTTGCACAGGAGCATCGCGGGGTAGCGGCTGTCGTGCAGCGTGATGCCCGTGCGGAAGCCGAGGGCGATGCGCCCCTGCGCGAGCGGCAGTCGCTCGCGCGTCCGGCGCAGCGCTTTGGGCTGCGGGCCAGGGGCAGTCGACACGGGGACGCATGCGCCTCGCGGCAGATCCTTCAGCAGCGGCCGCAGCAGCGCGGCGACCTCCTGTGCGGGCTTGCTGCCGAGATAAAACAGCTCCGCGCGGGACGACGCCAGCACCTTCTGATAGTGTGCCCAGAGCCCAGCCTCATCCACGGCGGCCAGCGGCCCCGCCTCGCCGAGACGGCCTACGGCGTAGGCCTCACCGCGGCACATCTGCCGCAGCAGCTGCGTCTGGCAGTATTCGGCTTTGTCGTCGAGCGTGCTTTCAATCGTGTCGAGCAGCTTCTGCCGCTCCTGCATGACGATCTGCGGCACAAAGACGCCGCCCTGCGTCCGCGGGCGCAGCAGAAGCTCCGCCGTCAGCTCCAGCAGGCGGGAAAACACCGGCTCGCCCGCGTAGCGGTCCTCCAGACCGTCGGCAAACAGGCCCGTCAGCTGGATCTCGCCCTTTTTTCGCACGAGCGACCCGACGGACGCGCCGCAGAGCGCGTCCAGCCGGTCCGCGATCGCGCGGATGGAGGGCGCGCTTTCGCTGCCGCGCAGCAGAACGCTCGGCAGCAGCGCGTTCATGCCGGCTTCCTCCTGCCGGATCGGCCGGAGGAAGCTGAGGCTGAAGCAGGCGGTCTTGAAGCGGCTAGTCTGCACGGCGGTCAGATAGACGTCCGGCAGAAGTTCGAGTCTTGTTGTCATCTTATTTCTTCTCCGCCTCCGCGCGCAGCCGGATGATCTCGTCACGCAGCACGGCGGCGTATTCGTATTCCATCATGTGCGCGGCCTTGCGCATCTGGCTTTCGAGCTTCTCGATCTCGCGCGCGAGCTCCTGCCGCGTCATCTTCACGCCGTTTTTGCCCTTGCGCTCCGGCGTGGGGGAGGCGGAGATCTCAATGAGATCGCGGATGGATTTGACGATGGTCTTCGGCACGATGCCGTGCGCCTGATTATAGTCGTCCTGGATCTGGCGGCGGCGGGCCGTCTCGTCCATGGCGGCGCGCATGGCGGGCGTGATCTTGTCCGCGTAGAGAAGCACGCGGCCCTGCGCGTTGCGCGCGGCGCGGCCGATGGTCTGGATGAGGCTCGTCTCGGAGCGCAGGAACCCCTCCTTGTCTGCGTCAAGAATGGCAATGAGCGAGACCTCGGGCAGGTCGAGCCCCTCGCGCAGCAGGTTGATGCCGACCAGCACGTCGAACTTCGCCATGCGCAGATCGCGGATGATCTCCATGCGTTCCATCGCGCCGATATCCGAGTGCATGTAGCGCACGCGGATGCCGTTTTCGGTCAGATATTTGGTCAGATCCTCGGCCATCTTCTTCGTCAGCGTCGTGACGAGCGTGCGCTCGCCCTTGTCGGTCGTGGCGTTGATCTCGCCGATGAGATCGTCGATCTGCCCCTCAATGGGGCGCACGAAGACCTCGGGGTCGAGAAGGCCCGTGGGCCGGATCACCTGCTCGGCGATCTGCCCGGCGCGGCTGCGCTCATAGTCCGCGGGCGTGGCGGAGACGTAGATGGCCTGATGGATGCGGTCTGTAAATTCGTCGAAGGTGAGTGGCCGGTTGTCATAGGCCGAGGGCAGGCGGAAGCCGTAGTCGACGAGGCTCTTTTTACGCGCGTGGTCGCCGTTGTACATCGCGCGCACCTGCGGCAGCGTCACGTGGCTCTCGTCGACGAAGAGGATGAAATCGTCCGGGAAATAGTCCAGCAGCGTCGTCGGCGGGGTGCCGGGGGCACGGCCGGCAATGACGCGGGAATAATTCTCGATGCCGGAGCAGAAGCCGATCTCCTGCAGCATTTCCAGATCGTACTGCGTCCGCTGGCGGATGCGCTGCGCTTCGAGCAGCTTGTCGTGCTCCTCGAAAAACCGCACTTGCTCCCACATCTCCGCCTCAATGTCCTTCATGGCGCGGGCCATTTTCTCCTTCGAGGCCACGTAGTGCGACGCGGGGTAGATGGCGACGTGGTTCAGAATGCGCTCCGGCACACCGGTGACGGCGTTGATCTCGGAGATGCGGTCGATCTCGTCACCGAAAAATTCGATGCGGATGGCCCGGCCAGCCCAGTAGGCGGGGTAGACCTCGAGCGTATCGCCGCGCACGCGGTAGGCATTGCGGACGAAGTTGATGTCGTTGCGCTCGTAGCGGATGTCGGTCAGCTTGCGCATCAGCTCGTCGCGGTCATATTCCATGCCGGGCCGGAGGGAGATGACCATGTTTTTGTAGTCGATCGGGTCGCCGAGACCGTAGATGCACGAGACGGACGAGACGACGATCACGTCCCGCCGCTCGGACAGCGCACTCGTCGCGCTGTGGCGCAGGCGCTCGATCTCGTCGTTGATGGCGGAATCCTTTTCGATATACGTGTCCGTCTGGGCGATATACGCCTCCGGCTGGTAATAGTCGTAGTAGGAAATGAAGTATTCCACGGCGTTTTCCGGGAAAAACTCGCGGAATTCCGAGCACAGCTGGGCCGCGAGCGTCTTGTTGTGCGCGAGCACGAGCGTGGGGCGGTTGACGTTGGCGATGATGTTCGCCATGGTGAAGGTCTTGCCGGAGCCCGTGACGCCGAGCAGAACCTGATCGCTCAGGCCCATGTTGAGTCCCCGCGTCAGCGCCTCGATGGCCTGCGGCTGGTCGCCGGTGGGTCTGAATTGGGAGTGCAGCTTAAAGTCCATAGGGATCCTCCAGAATGCCGTCGTCGCGCATGGAGACGAAATCGCCGTCCGCGACGATGATATGGTCGGCCAGCACGACGCCGACCGCTTCGAGCGCCCGTTTTAAGACCAGCGTGGTCTGCCGGTCCTCGGGGCTTGGCAGGGCGAGGCCGCTGGGGTGGTTATGCGCCAGCACGACGGAGGTCGCGTTGGCGTCCAGTGCGGTCTTGACTACCTTGCGCGCGGCGATGGACGCGACGTTCACGCCGCCGCGGTGGATGAGCACACAGTCGAGCGCCTTGCACTTGGCGTCGAGGCACAGCAGATACACGACCTCCTCGTGCTCGCCGTGGAAATAGGGGAGCAGGTACCGGCCGCATTTGGACGTGGTGTCGAGCACCTGGATCTGCGCGCTGCGGCTCATGAGGCAGCGGCGGGCCACCTGCGGCACGAGCGCGATGAGCTGCGCGGCGGCGTCGCCCACGCCGTCGACCTTTTTGAGCTCGGCCTCCGGCGCGGAAAATACGCCGTCGAGCGTGCCGAAGCGGGTCAAAAGCGCGTGCGCAGCGGGGTTCGTATCGCCGCGCGGCGCGGCGTAATACAGCAGCACCTCCAGCACCTGCACATCTGAAAGAGAGTCCATGCCGCTCGTCTTCAGTTGTTTCCGCATCCGCTCCCGATGCCCGTCATGGATCGCCATAGGCCGCCTCCTTTGAGAATGTAAAATACAAGGCTCCCCTTCCAGGGGAGCAGTCTGCGAAGCAGACTGAGAGGTTGTCGCAGATTTGCCATAAAACCCAAACCGCAAATTCAGTTTGCGGTTTGGAAAGGAAGAAACGGGCTCAGAGGAAAAGAGGCTCCGCGAACAGCGGGGACTCGTTCCGTCGAGGCCGGTTCTGACGCGCCTCCGGCGGCCCTATCTTTTCTCTCGCAAGAGAAAAGATAGGGGAGAAAAGAGTGCTTGGTTACGGTTTGGTGCATTCTGCCTCTGAATTTAGGCAGGAACCAATGTTTCAGGCGCCGTTCCACACGAGAGTCACCTCACGGGCGTCTTGGTACGCGCCGCCTGATACGGAAC
>ERZ1504196.397-NODE-397-length-15006-cov-3.017256_pt1 | contig 15006 bp, 10 predicted proteins | sample MGYA00574891_ERZ1504196 | MGnify/ENA primary metagenome ERZ1504196 (study PRJEB39906, sample SAMEA3182075) | gut metagenome | biome: human; feature: gut; material: Stool; isolation source: human stools | place: Canada | collected 2012-03-14 ... | reverse complement strand
GTACGCAAGGTGCGCAATAACGGTTCTGCGGCTCTGGCCCTGGCTTATATTGCCTGCGGCAGATTTGACGCCTATGTGGAAAGCGTCATTTCCATCTGGGATGTTGCCGCTGGGGTTTTGCTGGTGGAAGCAGCCGGCGGCAAGGTTGTTTTGGAACCGAAGGAAGATAATCCGGAACAGTTCGCCATTGCCGCATGGAACGGCCGCATCCCTATCATGGAGGCGCTGGGAGAATAACCCGAACATTATTGCCGCAGTACCGTATGAAAAACATGATCGCTTTGACCGGGATCGGGTATGATATTCACCGTTTTGCGGAGATTCCTCGCCCCTTGATGCTGGGCGGCGTGCATATTCCTTCCTCCCGCGGCCTGGACGGCCATTCCGATGCAGATGTTTTATGCCACGCCATTGCGGATGCCCTGCTGGGTGCTGCCGGGTTGCCGGACATCGGCTACTGGTTTCCGCCGGGCGATCCTGCCTGCAAGGACATCCCTTCCCTGGATATTGTGGCGAAAGCCGTTTCTCTGATTCGGGAGCGTGGAGGTCGCATCGTGAATGTGGACTCGTCCCTTATTGCAGAATCTCCCCGCATTTCTCCTTATTTGGAGCAGATGAAGGGAGCTTTGGGAACCGCTCTGGGAATCTCTCCGGTCCGCGTGGGTATCAAGGCCACTACCAATGAACAGCTTGGCGCGCTGGGCCGTAGGGAAGGCATTGCCGCTTTTGCCGTAGCGGCTATTCTGATGCCGGAGGATTTGGCCATGCCGTAAGGCGAATGCTCCGGTTCCGTTTCTGGAAGCCTTTTTTCAAAAAAGGAAGCCGGTACGGGGCTTTAAACAAGGAATATGTTTCAGAAATAACGGGCAGGTGGAAATGGCGCTTTTTTGGGGAGCCTTTTCCAAGCAGTTTTAATGAAATGACAGGAAATTTTTAACTGTTCCCTGGCGGAAAAGCCGTTTTTGGCTGCATAATAATATTACCCATTTCCCTGCACAGGGAAGAGGCGTTGCCTGATATCAGCTGATGCAGCGGTAATAATAATCCACGCGGGAGATGAACCAAGACCATTTGAAGCCGGGTTTGCCATTGTCCAGCAGAAGGTGGGGGCAACGCTTGCCGGTCCAGTAGTAATGGGGCACGACATTCCGCAGGGGAATATCGTGGGCATACATGTTGTAGGCCGCTAGCTTGGCGGCGCGGTCAAAGGTTTTGACGATGCTCTGTCCTCGCTTCTCACACATTTCAATGCCGATGGAGTACATGTCTCCGGGGCCGCCCCGGTCCGCATGGCGTCCCGTTTCATTCAGGGGGATATGCTGCATGGTCACGTACGGGTCTACCGTATAATGCCAGTTGCAGCGCAAAGCTCCGTTATTCAGGGCGCGCGCATGCTGCATAGCGTCTGCGGACGGGTTTTCCGTGTTGTGCATGGTGATGAAGCGTGGCTTCATTCGGGAAGAACGGCGGCGGAGCGGAGAAGATTTAGGCATGAACATCGGCCGGACGTTACATTCCGCCAGCAATTGGCGCGGAGAACGTTTCACCACGGGGACCCCGGAGGGCTTAAAGGAGATCATGGGAGCCATTCCTGCTTTTCCGGAAGGTTCCGAACAACTGGTCAGGGCAAGTAGGGCGGCGGTTTCCAGCAGAAAAGTTCTGCGGTCCATGCCCTGGACTTTCTCCAGCATGGGCTGGAGCTGACCGGAAAAGCGGGCAAGATAAGTGGCGATGGTGGAAATATTGCTCATACGGAGGCCGGGGGATGGGGAATTTTCAGCACGGATGCGGGAAAAGTTAAGTTCACGCTAAGATTCGCTCTTCTTCTTTGCAACGAAAAAGTGTGAAAGCTTCAGCATTGTGCCGAATTCTTCGCTCTTTTTGTCATATTGGTTTGCTTAAACCGTTGTTGAGAGCAGAACAGTCTCTGCTTCTGCGGCGGTGACGGCATTCGCGCCTGCCGGGGACAGAATGAATTCTCCCTTCCGGGCCGTTTTCCCGTCCCAGAGCACGGAACCGCAGAGGATCGTGAAGACGGCAAAGCGGGAGGAGTCCGGCTGGGTAAACCGTTCTCCCTTATCCAGGCGGTATTCCTTTGTGGTGAAATGCGGCATTTCCGTCAGGTATTCGGGGCGCTGGCTGAGTTTCCGGAATTCCCCGATTGAATCCAATGCCTGTTCCAGGTGCAGTTCCCGTCCTCGTCCGGAGTCATCCGTGCGGTTCCAGTCATAAAGGCGGTAGGTGGTATCGCTATTCTGCTGGATTTCCGCAATGAGGTGCCCGGCGCCAATGGCGTGAACCAGCCCTGCCGGAATGTAAAGGTGTTCCCCCGGTTCCAGATGGGTGGAGCGTATCAGTTGCTCCATCTGTCCTGTTTCCGCCGCATGACGGATGTCCGGGAGTGTGGCGTTTTCCTTCATTCCCCCGTAAATCAGGGCGTCTGGGGATGCATGCAGAACATACCAGATTTCATTTTTTACTTCTCCCTGCCGGGCTGCCGCCGTGCGTTCCGGGGGATGCACCTGAACGGAAAGATTTTCGCGGGCATCCAGAATTTTGCAGAGCAGGGGAAAGCGGGGGAAACGCTCGTAGCCGGGACCGAAAATTTCCTGCCGATGTTCTTCCCACAGCCGATGCAGGGACATTCCTTCCCATTCGCCGTCCTTGACTATACTCATGGCTTCAGGACGGTCGCTGATTTCCCACGCTTCTCCATAAGCTGTTTCCCGGTCGGGCAGTTCCCGTCCCAGCATGGTTCTCATACTTTGTCCGCCCCAGATGCGCGGCTGGTAGATGGAATGGAATCGAAAAGGCTGCATGGTTGTAGCGGAAGCGTAGGATATCTTTTATGGACGGGCAAGCAAAATGCCCACAGGGTTTCCTGTGGGCATGGAGAGAGGAAGACGGAGAATTGCCTGTTATTTGATGGATTCCCAGACAATGCCGATTTCGTCAAATGGCACATGTTCCTTGTTCTTGTCCGGTTTCGGAACGCCGTAGTTGGTCCGGAACAGGGGCAGGATGGGAGCTCCCGTTTTAGGATCCTTGCTCATGGGGGCCATTCCAACTTCTTCAAGCAGAAGAGTCATGCCGAATTCACCACCAGGACCTTCACTAACCAGGATTTCAATGGGGTAAACCTTGCCCTGTTCCACCGTGAACTGCTTGCCGGCTGCCACACCGCGCATAGTGTTGTTCCAGTGCCCGGAAGAACTGTATTTGTAGAACGTAACGGGGGGGACATTGATGCCCACTTCCCGGAGTTCCTTTTTCAAGTCGTCATTGCCGGGTTTGCCTTCCATGGCATCAAGCCATTTGGCATTGTTTGCCGTCATTTTTCCCAGAGAAGCGGATTCCCAGCCGTAGTCGAAGACATTCTGTTTATTGAACCGTACTACTAAGTAGTCGTCTCCCAGTCCCACGAATCGGAACGTGCCGGACTTGGGGGCGCGTACTTTTCCCCGGTAAATGGCGAGCCACTGGCTAGGCTTTACTTTGTCATCGCAACCGTAGGCCTTGGGAGCGTCTTTGGCGGGAGTTCTGGGTATGTAGAACTGGGCTGCGTATAATTGTTGCGGAGCCTTGTAAAAACGGTTCAGTTCCGATTCGTTCCAGCCTTTGTTCACGAAGCGGGAAAGGAACTCCCTGTACTGGTTCATGTTCATGTTGGTAGGACGTCCGCCAGGAGTCTGCTTGGTGTCGTAAAAGGTACCTACCAGCGTGCTTCCGGAGGGTTTGGACGTACCGAAGGCAGAGGTAGCGTCTCCCAGGTCGGGGCCGAAGCCGTCCCCCATGCCGAGGGCGGTTCCCTCCTCCAGCATGACAGGTTCATCGGGCGGGTCAATGTCGATCTTGGGGAGGCTCACCGGAGCGGCGGCCGCTGCCACCACGACCTTGACGGGCGTCTCCGCATGGGAGGAAGAGGAAGTTTCCCTCTGTACTTCCGGCGGCGGGGGCGTATCCGACGGCGGCGCATCGTCCGGCGTGATGTAGCCGACGACTTTGGGTTCTTCCGGAGGGGCGATGATGATGGTCAGGGAGTAGAGAATGGCTCCTGCCAAAACGACGGAGAGAATGGATGTCGCTAATGCGGCAATATAATTTTTCCGCCTTTCCTTGCGCAGGGTTTCCACTGCGTCTTCCGTGGGTTCTATATGAAGGCTCATGCATGTATGATAGCACAAGAATCCCATATGTTGAGTAACATGAAGATAACAGGGATAACATGTCGGTAACAAAAAAGGCGCCCTTGCCGTCCTTTCTCCGTATGGGCTTTTCAGCGTTTCCCCCGTCTTTCCGTCCCTCCCGGTGCCAGCGCAATGGCAAGGGTGGAGCAGATGCCCAGAATCAGGGGATAATACAGGTATTTCATGACCAGCAGGGGAGAAACCTGGGAGATTCCGGCGGCCATGAGCATTTGAGCGCCGTAGGGGATGACTCCCTGAACCAGGCAGGAAAAGGTGTCCAGAATGCTGGCGCTGCGTTTGGGTGGGATATGGAATTTGTCGCTTATTTCCTTGGCGATGGGGCCAGCCGTGATGATGGCGATCGTATTGTTGGCCGTGCAGAGGTTGGCCAGGGAAACCAGCCCGGCAATGCTGAATTCCGCGCCGCGCCTGCTGTGGATATGGGCCGTAATTTTTCCGATAATATACGCGATACCTCCGTTGAAACGGATGATGGACAGCACGCCGCCGGCCAGCAGAGTGACGATGATCAGTTCTCCCATGCCGGTCATGCCGCTGCCCATGGCTTGGAACCAGGCCATGAAAGAGAAATACCCCATGCCGATGCCAATCAGTCCCGTTGCAAGGAGCCCCATGGTCAGAACGACCATGACGTGGATTCCGGCCAGGGCCGTCACCAGTACGAGCAGATAGGGGAATACCTTCATCCATTCAATGGAGATATCCGCTGTGGAGGGGGACTGCACGTTCCATCCGAGCAGGATGTAGCAGGCCAGGGCCAGCAGGGCGGCGGGGAGCGCCACCTTTATGTTGGCTCGGAATTTGTCCCGCATGGCGCAGCCCTGCGTACGGGTGGCGGCGATCGTGGTGTCTGAAATGAAGGAAAGATTGTCTCCGAAGAATGCTCCCCCCACCACAATGGCCGTCATCATGCCGGCGCTGACCTGCGTGGCCTGTGCCAGCCCTGTGGCTACGGGAGCCAGAGCGACAATGGTGCCTACGGATGTTCCTACGGAGAGGGAGATGAAACAGGAGGCGATGAACACGCTGGCAAACAGCAGATTGTCCGGAAGAAGCCGCAGCGTAAGCTGCACGGTGGCGTCAATGGCTCCCATATCCCTGGCAGACTGGGCGAAGGCTCCTGCCAGCACGAAAATCCAGACCATCATCAGGATGTTCCGGTTGGCTACTCCGGAGGAAAACAGATCCACCCGTTCCGCCATGCTTTTTCCGCGGGTGATGAAAACGGCCCAGACAGCTGCCGCCATAAAGGCTACCGTGACCGGCACGGCGTAAAAATCCTGTACGGCTATGAAGATGACCAGGTAAAGCAAGAAGAAAACCAGCAGGGGGCTCAGCGCCCACAGGCTGGCTTTGGCGGGGGGCGTGTCCTGGTTGTCCGGGGGGCTGGTCATGGAGTTGAGGGGATCTGGCCGAAAAGTCAGTTGCCGACGGCTTCCATCCGGCTCAGATACCACCGGTAAATGCGTTCCACTCCCTCTTCCAGCTCCACCCGGTGTTTCCAGCCCAGGGAATGCAGCTTGGAGACGTCCGTCAGCTTGCGCATGGTGCCGTCCGGCTTGTCTGCGTTGAACGCCAGATTTCCCCGGTACCCTGCCGTAGCGGCAATCAGGCGGGCCAGTCCGCCGATGGAGATTTCTTTCCCGGTGCCGATATTGATGTGGCAGTTCCGCACTTCCCTTCCTCCTTCTTGCAGCTGGCTGAAATCCACTTGCTCCATCACATGGACGCAGGCGTCCGCCATGTCTTCGCTCCACAGGAACTCTCGCAGGGGAGTTCCCGTACCCCACAGTTCCACGGAACCGGGGGTAATGCCGTATTTGGCCAGCACGGCCAGGATTTCCTTTTCTTCAGCCGTGTCGTCCACCTGTTCCACTGGGCGCGCGTTCAGATCTTTCCGCACGGCGTTCCAGTCTCCCTCCATCAGGCACTTGGCCAGGTGTATCTTGCGTACCATGGCGGGCAGCACGTGGCTGTTTTCCAAGTGGAAATTGTCATTGGGGCCGTACAGATTTGTAGGCATGACGGCGATGTAGTTGGTACCGTATTGCAGGTTGAAGCTTTCGCACATTTTCAGCCCTGCTATTTTGGCAATGGCATAGGGTTCGTTGGTGTATTCCAGCGGGGAGGTGAGCAGGGCGTTTTCCTTCATGGGCTGGGGAGCTTCGCGCGGGTAGATGCAGGTGCTCCCCAGGAAGAGGAGCTTGGATACGCCATGCCGGAAGCTTTCCCCGATGACGTTCTGCTGAATCTGGAGATTGCGGAAGATGAAGTCCGCCCGGTAGCGGGAGTTGGCGATGATGCCGCCCACAAACGCCGCTGCCAGAAAGACGTATTCCGGCTTTTCCCGGTCAAAAAATTCCCGGACGGCCGCAGGGTCTTCCAGATCCAGTTCTTTGTGCGTCCGGCCAATCAGGTAGGAATAGCCTTTGTTTTCCAGGGATTTCCAGATGGCGGAACCGACGAGGCCGCGGTGTCCGGCCACAAAGATTCTGCTGTTTTTTTTCATCTCAGAAATGAACGGGAGTTTTTACGTATTTCATGTCGTGGCGCACCATGATGCGCACGAGTTCCTCAAACGGAGTGGAGGTAGGGTTCCAGCCAAGAAGGGTTTTGGCCTTGGTTGGGTCTCCCAACAGTTGTTCAACTTCGGCAGGGCGGAAATATTTGGGGTCCACTTCCACCAGAATATTGCCCGTCTTCCTGTCGCGTCCGCGTTCTTCCACGCCTTCTCCCTCCCATTCCAGCTCTATTCCGGCCTCACGGAAGGCCAGCGTGCAGAATTCCCTGACCGTGTGCATTTCCCCTGTGGCGATGACGAAATCCTCCGGTGTGTCATGCTGGAGAATCAGCCACATGCATTCCACGTAATCCTTGGCGTAACCCCAGTCGCGCAGGGCGTTCAGGTTGCCCAGGTAAAGCTTGTCCTGCATGCCCTGGGCAATGCGTGCCGCCGCCAGCGTGATTTTGCGGGTAACGAAATTTTCTCCGCGGCGTTCGCTTTCGTGGTTGAACAGGATGCCGTTAACGGCAAACATATTGTAAGATTCCCGGTAATTCTTGGTAATCCAGAATCCGTATTGCTTGGCTACGCCGTAGGGTGAACGGGGGTAAAACGGCGTGGTTTCCTTCTGGGGGACTTCCTGCACCAGCCCGAAAAGCTCGGACGTGGAAGCCTGGTAGATGCGGCATTTCTTTTCCATGCCCAGAATGCGGACGGCTTCCAGCATGCGGAGGGTTCCCACGGCATCCGTTTCCGCCGTGTATTCCGGTACGTCAAAGCTGACTTTCACATGGCTCTGGGCTGCCAGATTGTAGATTTCATCCGGCTGCACGGTCTGGATGATGCGGATGAGAGAACTGGAATCCGTCATGTCCCCGTAGTGGAGGTTAATCAGGCGGTTTTTCTTCATGTCCCGCACCCATTCGTCCAGGTAAAGGTGTTCGATGCGGCCCGTGTTGAAGGAGGAGGACCGGCGCAGGATGCCGTGTACTTCATACCCTTTGTCAATCAGGAACTCTGCGAGAAAGGAACCGTCCTGTCCCGTAATGCCGGAGATTAATGCGATTTTGCTCATATGGTGTGTCAGGTTATTTGCTGGCGGGAGAGGGTGATGAAATGAAAAGAAACCTCTCCCGGAGCCGCAATTCATGGGCTCCGGGCATAAATAACGCATTTTTCCCAGCGAGGCGAGGAAAATGCTCTGGTCTATAGGAAGGGGGGGCAGAGCCGTCAGCGGGCATGTTGCCGCTTGCTGGCCGCAATCATTTTCCTGAAATCCCGGAACAGATACTGGGGATCCCTGGGGCCGGGTGCCGCTTCCGGGTGGTATTGCACGCTGAATACGGGAAGCGTCCTGTGGGCGATGCCTTCCACGGTATTGTCATTCAGATTGATCAGCGTTATTTCCACGTTGTCCGGCACGGTGTCCGGATCCACGGCAAAACCGTGGTTCTGGGACGTAATGCTGATTTTACCCGTTTTCAAATCTTTGACCGGATGGTTCGCTCCACGGTGCCCGAACTTCAGCTTGAAGGTTTTCGCTCCCAGCGCGTGGGAAATAATCTGGTGGCCCAGGCAGATGCCGAACATGGGCACTTTCCCAATCAATGCAGCTACTTCCCGGTGAATGTCCGTCAGCGTGGCGGGATCTCCCGGACCATTGGAAAGAAAGACGCCGTCCGGGTTCATGGCAAGCACTTCCTCCGCCGTCGTGTGGGCGGGAACTACGGTTACGCGGAAGCCGTTTTCCCTCAACTGGCGCAGGATGTTGTATTTAATGCCGAAGTCAAAGGCGACGATGTCGTATTCCGCAGGGGGCAGAGTTTTTCCCGTAACCAGCGCGTCCACTTCCTCCGGTGTCATGGGGTGGGAACCGATTTTGTCCACGATATTGCAGCCTTCCATGGAGGGGGCGTTTCTGGCTGCTTCCACGGCTTCCTCCGGCGTCAGCTCCGTGGTGAGGCAGGCGCGCATGGCTCCGGCGGAGCGCAGATGCTTGGCGATTTTGCGGGTATCCACCCCTTCAATGCCGATGACGCCCTGTTTTTCCAGCCACGGGCCCAGGGATTCCGTGGCACGCCAGTTGGAGTGGACTTTCGCCAGTTCCGCCACCACAAAACCGCTGACCTGCGCTTTGCCTGATTCCCCGTCTTCCGGGTTGACGCCGTAATTGCCGATCAGAGGATAAGTCATGGTGACGATCTGGCCGCTGTAGGACGGATCCGTCAATACTTCCTGATAGCCGGTCATGGACGTGTTGAAGCAGGCTTCCCCCACTTCCGTGCCCGTGGCCCCGAAGTGCGAACCGATGAAGACGCTTCCGTCTTCCAGTGCGAGAATGGCTCTCATGGTGATGTAAGTATGCTTAGGTGGTGCGGGATTAAAGGTTTTGGGCGTGGTACTCCTGAATAGTGCACACCTGAAGATTTTTGTTCTTCAGCGCCTCAATGGCATTCACGCAGGCCTGTGCGGAAGCCAGGTTGGTGCAATAGGAGGTTTTGGCGGCAATGGCGGAGGAACGGATGATGATGTCGTCCGCCCGCGCGTCGTGGGAGCCGGGGGTGTTGATGATGAAATCAATATCCCCGTTTTTAATATGGTCCACGATGTTGGGGCGGCGCGCCTCGTTGACTTTGTAGGCGCGTTCGCATTCAATGTCGTGCTGGAGCAGGTGAATCATCGTGCCGCGCGTGGCGCACAGCGTGAATCCCATGTCCGCCAGCTGCCGGGCCATGTGAAGCACCCGTTCCTTGTCCCGGTCATTCACGGAGATGAAGACTTTGCCTTCCGTCGGCAGGGGATTGAATGCACTGACCTGGGATTTTGCGAAAGCGATATCCGGGTCCGGATCAATGCCCATCACCTCTCCGGTGGATTTCATTTCCGGCCCCAGCACCACGTCGATGCCCGGGAAGCGGCCCCATGGGAAAACGGCTTCCTTCACGCAATAGTATTCCGGAGTGATTTCCCGGGTAAAGCCCAGTTCCGCCAGCGTTTTGCCGGCCATGACCTGTGCGGCCAGCTTGGCGAGGGGCTTGCCGATGGATTTGGAGACGAACGGAACGGTGCGGGAGGCGCGCGGATTCACCTCAATGACGTAAAGCTGTTCGTCTTTTACGGCAAACTGGATGTTCATCAGCCCGCAGACGTTCAGTTTGCTTGCCAGCTCCTTGGAAGCCCGCGTGATTTCCTTGTGCATTTTCATGGAAATTCCCATGGCGGGAATCATGCTGGCGGAATCCCCTGAATGGATGCCTGCCGGTTCCACATGCTGCATGATGGCTCCGATGACGGCGCGCTCCCTGTCCGCGATGACATCCACGTCAATCTCCACGGCATTTTCCAGGAAGCGGTCAATCAGAACGGGGCGTTCCTCGGAAGCTTCCACGGCTTCATTCATGTACCGGCGCAGTTCTTTTTCCTCATATACGATGATCATGCCGCGTCCGCCCAGCACGAAGGAGGGGCGCAGCAGCACCGGGTAACCGATGCGCGCGGCAATGGCGGCGGCGTCCTCCACATTGGTGGCTGTTCCTGCCTCTGCCTGTTTCAGCCCCAGTTCTTTCAACAGGGCGGAAAAATGTTCGCGGTCTTCCGCCAGGTCAATGGCCCTGGGGCTGGTGCCGATAATAGGCACGCCGTGGGCTTCCAGCGCATTGGCCAGATTCAGCGGCGTCTGTCCTCCGAACTGGACGATGACGCCGTCCGGCTTCTCCTGCTCACAGATATGGAGCACGTCTTCCAGCGTCAGGGGTTCGAAGAAAAGCTTGTCGGAGGAATCATAGTCCGTGGAGACGGTTTCCGGGTTGGAGTTCACGATGATGGTTTCATAGCCCATTTCCCGCAGAGCCATGGAGGCGTGCACGCAGCAGTAGTCGAACTCAATCCCCTGGCCAATGCGGTTTGGGCCGCCGCCCAGGATGAGGATTTTTTTTCTGCCTGTTTCGCGGGCTTCATTTTCATCTCCATAGGTGGAATAAAAGTAGGGGGTGTAGGCTTCAAACTCCGCGGCGCAGGTATCCACCAGCCGATATCCGGGCACAATGCCCTGTTCCTGGCGTTCCTTCCGGATGTTTTCTTCCGTGGTTCTCCGGGCCAGGGCGATCTGCCTGTCGGAAAAGCCCAGCTTCTTGGCTTCCCGCAGATCCAGCTTGTCCAGGCTGTCTCCCGCCTTGGCCAGGTCCTGCATTTGTGCCAGGAACCAGGGATCAATCTGGGTAAGCTGCTGCACTTCATCCAGGGAAAATCCGTTGCTGAACGCCGTTTGAATCCAGAAAATGCGTTCTGCCGTGGGAACAGCCAGTTTCCGCGTGATTTCTTCTGCGGAAGGCGCCTGCGGGGCCTTCGCGTCAAATCCCCAGCCCCAGCGTCCCGTTTCCAGGGAACGCAAGGCCTTTTGCAGGGATTCCTTGAAAGTACGACCGATGGCCATGGCCTCCCCTACGGATTTCATGGACGTGGTCAGGTGTTCGTCCGCCTGCTTGAACTTTTCAAACGTGAAGCGGGGAACCTTGGTAACCACATAGTCGATGGTGGGCTCAAAGCAGGCGGGCGTTTCCCGCGGGATGTCATTCCGCAATTCGTCCAGCGTATAGCCTACGGCCAGTTTGGCGGCCAGTTTGGCAATGGGGAACCCTGTGGCCTTGGAAGCCAGCGCGGAAGAGCGGGAAACGCGGGGGTTCATTTCAATGACAATCATGCGGCCGTTGGTCGGATTAATGGCGAACTGGATGTTGGAACCGCCCGTTTCCACCCCGATCTCCCGGATGACGGCAAAAGAAGCGTCCCTCATGGCCTGGTATTCTCGGTCCGTGAGTGTCTGGATGGGGGCTACGGTGATGGAATCCCCGGTATGCACGCCCATGGGGTCGATGTTCTCAATGGAGCAAATGACGACGCAATTGTCCGCGCGGTCCCTCATTACTTCCATTTCAAACTCTTTCCAGCCGATCAGGGACTCTTCAATCAGGATTTCGGAAACGGGGGAAAGATCCAGCCCCCGGGCGCATATCTCTTCAAATTCCGTTTTGTTGTACGCTACTCCGCCTCCCATGCCGCCCAGCGTAAAGGCGGGGCGGACAATCAGGGGAAAGGTGCCAATATCCCCGGCCACCCGGCGCGCTTCCTCCATGGTATGCGCAATGCCGGAACGCGGCACGTCCAGGCCAATGCGGAGCATGGCTTCCTTGAACAGGTTGCGGTCCTCCCCGCGGTCAATGGCGTCTGCGTTGGCACCGATCATACGCACCTTTTCCCTTTCCAGCACGCCGCTGCGGTGCAGTTCCATGGCGCAGTTCAGGGCTGTCTGCCCGCCCAGGGTCGGGAGGAGGGCATCCGGTTTTTCCCGGATGATGATTTTCTCCACGAACTCCGGAGTAATCGGTTCAATATAAGTGCGCGGAGCTGTCTCCGGGTCCGTCATGATGGTGGCGGGATTGGAGTTGACCAGCACTACTTCATAACCCTCTTCCCGGAGGGCTTTGCAGGCCTGGGTGCCGGAGTAGTCGAATTCGCAGCCCTGGCCGATGACGATCGGGCCGGACCCGATCACGAGAATCTTTTTGATGGAGGTGTCTTTAGGCATAATGGCGATGGAAGAATCCTGTAGTCCTGGACCGCGGATTTCCGCCGGGGGAATTAAGTGCCCGCCGGGCTCCGGAGGAAAGTTTTTTTACGGTCAATGACGCGGATTTTTAGAGCGTGGGGAACGGTGGAAAACGGAAGAGGAAGGAGGCCGGAGCAAGGCGCGCCAAGGCTCCGGAGCCGTGCCTTCCCTGCGGGCAGAGGCTTGACCCGCGAGGGGGGCGGCACAACTCCGGAGCTCGTCGGTGCACCCACTAATAGATGAACAGCATTTCCCGGTACTTGGGGAGAGGCCAGGACCGGTCGTTCACCAGGGTTTCTGCGGCATCGACGCTGGTTCTCAATCGGGACATCGCGGCAAGGATGTCCTCATGGCAGCTCGTAAGCGCCGTTTCCAGGGTATCCAGGTCGGATACGATGGAATCCAGGGCGTCGCCCAGCTTGTCCGCCAGCTTCTGCAGGGCGGCGGTACCGTTGGTCCGCTTGGCTTCCAGCGCCCTGGAGAGCGCGGCAACGGTTTGCCCGTATTCGTTGCGCAGGGCGGGGAGGATGATGGTGGCCGCCATTTCCCAGGACAGGCGCCCTTCAATGCGGATGCGTCTGTGGTATTCTTCCAGGAAAATCTCAAACCTGGATTCCAGCTCCCGCCTGGAAAAGACGCCGTATTTTTCAAACAGGGCCACATTCTTTTCATTCACCAGGGTGTGAAGGGCCGTCATCGTATTTTTCAGGTTGGGGAGGCCTCTGCGTTCCGCTTCCTTCACCCATTCCTCCGAATAGTTGTCTCCGTTGAAGATGATTCTCTTGTGTTCGGAAATCCTGCGCTTGAGCGTTTCCTGAAGCTGCGGCAGGAATGTTTCCGGAGCGAAGGAAGAAAGTTCTTCCGCAAGGGAGTCGAGGGCTTCCGCCACAATGGTGTTCAGGGTCATCATGGGTCCCGCGCAGGATTGGGCGGAGCCCGGTGCTCGGAATTCAAATTTGTTGCCGGTGAAGGCAAACGGGCTGGTGCGGTTGCGGTCCGTCGCGTCCCGGGGAAGGACGGGAAGCGTATCCACGCCGATTTTGAGCGTATCGTTGCGTTTGCCGCAGCCGGAAGAGCCATTGATCATATTCTCAATCACTTCATTGAGCTGGGCTCCCAGGAAAATGGAGATAATGGCGGGGGGCGCTTCGTTCGCTCCCAGGCGGTGGTCGTTCCCGGCGCTGGCCACGGAATTGCGCAACAGGTCGCTGTGCTTGTCAACAGCCTCGATGATGGCGGTCAGGACGGTCAGGAAAATGGCGTTCTGCTGCGGGTCCGAACCGGGGTCCAGCAGGTTTTTGTTTCCGTAGGAAATGGACCAGTTGTTATGCTTGCCGGAACCGTTGACGCCTGCAAATGGCTTTTCATGAAGCAGGCATACCAGGCCATGCTTGCTGGCCTGCTGGCGCAGAATCTCCATCACCAGCATGTTTTTGTCGATCGCCAGGTTCACGTCCTCAAACAGAGGGGCCAGTTCAAATTGCGCGGGCGCCACTTCGTTGTGGCGGGTCTTGGCAGGGATTCCCAGTCTCCAGAGTTCCTGTTCCACGTCACTCATGAAATTAAGGACACGAGGCTTGATGGAGCCGAAATAATGGTCTTCCAGCTGCTGGTGCTTGGCGGGAGGTGCGCCGAAAAGGGTGCGCCCCGTCTGGACCAGGTCCGGGCGGTTCAGGTAAAAATTCTTGTCAATGAGGAAGTACTCCTGTTCCGGTCCCAGCGTGATGGTCACGTGTTCGTCCGGAAGCCCGAAGCACTTCATCAGCTTCTTGACGGCGTTGCCCAATGCCTGGCGGGAGCGCAGCAGCGGAGTCTTCTTATCCAGCGCGTCTCCCGTATAGGAACAGTAGGCGGTAGGGATGCAGAGCGTGGCTCCGTTCCCGTGCCTCTTGATGAAGGCGGGGCTGGTGGGATCCCAGGCGGTGTATCCGCGGGCCTCAAAAGTGCAGCGCAGGCCGCCGGAAGGGAAACTGGACGCGTCCGGTTCGCTCACAATCAGGTTTTTGCCGGAGAAGCTCATGATGGGTTCCATTCCCTTGGGGTCCAGGAAGGAATCGTGCTTCTCCGCCGTGGAGCCCGTCATGGGCTGGAACCAGTGCGTATAGTGAGTGGCTCCCCGTTCCAGAGCCCACTGCTTCATGGCATGGGCCACATCTGCGGCAATGTCCGCGTTCAGAGGAAGTCCGTCCTGGATAGTGGCCAGGAGGGTTTTTGCCGTATCTTTGGGCAGGTACTTCTTCATCACTTCCGTGCTGAAGACATCCGCTCCGTAATAATCAATGCTGACCGGGGCGCTTTCGCTAGCTCCGCCCACGGGCAGGGAAGCGATGGCGCTGATGGCTTGTGTTCGTGTCGAGTCACTCATCATGGTTAACTGTTGTACCTTTTCTTTAGCAAGAAGCGTGCCAACTTTTCAGGTAAATGTTCTCATGAATATGTTGCTAATTTTAATTTATTGATTATTAGTGAAATATGAATATTATGGCGAAGGGGCTGCAAAAAAGGGAAACAAAACTGCGCATAAGAATGAATTACAAAAATGTAAAATCGCAACAAAAGGGTGATTACAAAAATGTAAAAAATTCTTCTTGGGGGGAACGATATTTTTATTCCGCTTCAAAATGTCCTGTTATGCCGGCAGCCGCGTCAGGCTTTGTAAAACGGGGGTAATACAGTTTGAAAGCGGGAAA
>ERZ1504196.387-NODE-387-length-15326-cov-4.890446_pt1 | contig 15326 bp, 14 predicted proteins | sample MGYA00574891_ERZ1504196 | MGnify/ENA primary metagenome ERZ1504196 (study PRJEB39906, sample SAMEA3182075) | gut metagenome | biome: human; feature: gut; material: Stool; isolation source: human stools | place: Canada | collected 2012-03-14 ... | reverse complement strand
AAATATTTTTCCCAAATGTTTAAATTATCTCTCTGATGATTTTATTTATCTCTGAAGCCAGTTTTTTAATGGCAATCATCTTTTTTACATCCAATGAAGTTGGATTATCCAAACGAATAATTCGCTCATATTCATATTTAAAAAGAGCGGCGAAGATGATTTTATGATACGGACATAGCGACATGTTCCTTTTAGATAATGCTCCTCGGGAAATATAATTGTCAGCATAGCACGTTACACAAATATTTATGAACGGACAATTTTTGCAGTTCTCATCTTCTATATTTTTTATATTAGTAAAATCTATCTCAAGAAATTTTTTAGCTGTTTCCCCCCCCGCCATAGAAGGAAAGCACATATAACATGGGTAATATTTCTTACTTTGAAAATCATATGAAGGCGACTCATTCAAAGTACAAGCATATTGATAACAATGTCTATCTAATGTACTGCTAATATCGGCTTTAAACAAATGACAAGGTTCGATACGTGGATTTTGTATATAATAATCGATTAATTCTACCATTTGTTCGTATAATATCCGACATGCACTATTATCCCAATTGTTAATTAAGGCAAAGTGTGATATTATATATTTTATTCCTAAGGAATGGAGAAATTTTACGCTTTTTGCCAAATAAGGCAAGGTTTGGGGCGTTATGGTCATATTGACACTCAAATCTTTCCATGTCCGAATAAAAAAGGGTATTATGCGATAATCTGTCTCCGTCGAGACTCAACTTGACCGTCACTTTATCCTTATGTTGGGTAAGCCATTTCTGAATCTCTCCGTGGACAAGAGTGCCATTCGTTGTAATATGGAAATGGAAATAATCAGCGACTTCTACATTCCACAAACCTTCGCAGACCTTTCTTATCTCTGAAAAAGCTAAAAATGGTTCTCCGCCATGAAGTTTAATCTTTGTTCCATATTCAGTTTTTGTCGACAATAATTCCTTCAGAATAGGAAGCGCTTCTTCTGCATTAAAATTAATATTCTGTTTTTCTCTTTCATAGCAGTAGATACAATTTAGATTACAGTTATAGTTTGTAGCTAAACAAATTTTTCGACTATATTTATCTTCCATCTTCGAATATTTATTAATTATATTTCGGCACCAATCTTTGTGTTATGGTATTACAAAAATTGGTGCCGAATAAATTTATTTATCCGAATTGACGCCAACAAGTGAAACTTTTAGTTTCATCGAGTGATTTATTTAGAGCTTTGGCATTTTTTGCCAACCAGGATTCAACGACGTCTAGTTGAATCCCTCTTGATAGAATTGTCTTCTTGTTGACAGAAGACATTGCATCTCTTTTCATTTCTCTGAGATTAGTTGATTAATAATATGTTTTAATTCATAACCTTAATTAATTTTTCAAGCATATTTAAGGTCTAATTTTTATCCCATGAAGCTTCCAACGCCGTCATCATCATCGTTAAAATCAGGATCATCACGGTCGGGAAACATCATATCTAAGATTGCATCTGTCTCTTCTTCGGTAAGAGGGTTTTCTTCATCTTCGTCCATAGTCATTTGTTTATGTTTTTAGTCGGCTTGCCCCACTGAGCCGGGTGTATAAATACGCCAAAGACGTGAGGCTGGTTTGCTCCACGTCCTTGTATATCAGGTATCGCCAAACACCTTTTCCGCTCGAACTTGAAGAATACGTCACCCCACGTCCGGTGCGGATATGAGTATGACGCATGGTTAGCGTCTTCGTCAGAAGCGCTGCCGGAGATGGGCATCCTTCACCGTTCGTCCAGCGGAAATATCATATTTTGGCGATTTTGATATACCGAACGACTGGCAAATTGCCTTTGGCGTGACTGCGAAATCCGGTCGGGCCTCTGCCCTGTCGCCGCCCGCAGGCGGTATGACTCACAGTCACTGGCAAATTTACGACTTTTAAGTGAAGTAAGCACCATATCCGGCAACTTTTCTTCAGACTTTTCAGTGTTTTTTGCTACTTTTGTGCTGCAAATTTAAATTTTTGCCGACATTCGGTCAAATTTATTTTCGAGCCTGTCGGGCGATTTTTCAAAAACTTGAGACCAAGGGGGATTTTTCCCACCGTTAGAGCGACTTTGTATGGATTTAGACATTTACGAGGTGATAAAATCGGCATACCGTTCGCGGCTTCTGTTCAGGACGGAGGCCGAGTATCGCCGGCTTGTAGGGGTTTCGTTTGAAACGATACGCGACTGTCGCGACGACGAAGCGGCCTTGTCGCGATATTACGACATTCTCAACCGCGAGTGTCGCCAACAATGCGGCGAGAACCTGTATGCAATGGTTGCAGCATATATCGAGGCGTCCGAAGTGTGTGCCGGCAAGGATTTTGACTGGATGGAGCGACGGCAACTGGCGTCGCGCAAGAAGTTCTGCCGGTGGCTGTTCCGCAAGACATCGACAGCCGGTAAGCGAATGACTCTCGACGAGGAATCTCGCTTTAGTCCAAAGAGATGCGACGCAAAATTATTCGAAGCATTTTACCCTGACGGCATTGAGGGCGGCAAGGCCTACGATTTGGTATTCGTATTGCTCATAACCTTCGGTGTGATAAAGCCTTACAGTCTGTCGAGCGCACGAAGCCACGACATATCTACCGAAGAAGCTGCGAAGTCGTGCGATACCATGACGGCTTTGGTGACACAACTACGCGACGACACGCCCCAGATGGGAGTGTTGCCCAAACCGGCAGTCTTCGACATATCGCTCGAACAACTGCGCCAAATGGTTGCCGGTAACTTTGAAGACTATTCGATTGCGAGGGTTTGGGAATTGCTCAACCGCATCGAGGATGCCTGTATAGCAGTCTCCTCGCCACAAAAGACGGCCGATACCAACACCGAGATTACCGGCTATTCGATGCCCGGCATATGGGTCGACGACGCCGACCGGGGCAAGAGCCGCTTCTGGATTTTCCCCGAAAACAAATTCATGGCCTTCTGCTATCACAAGGCAGGGGCGGGCTGGCAACTGACTCCATACGAGTTCACTTTCTTCCGACCGAAAAACGACGATGAAATAGGCGACAATTGCATCTTCGTCACCGCCAAGGGTAACGAACAAATCATAAACAGCGGCGCGTTGATGCAGCCCGACGAGATTGTCTTCGCCACATACCATCTCGGCGAGGCCGACGACTACGGCAGTTTCGGCGAAATAGAGTTCGAGGCAGAGACTGGAAGCACGCCTTGGTGGTTCGACTGGCGACGCTTCAAAAGATTATCGAAAGGCGAGACCCTTTACCGCCAATTCAAACAGGCGGTTACTGATATCTACAACCCGGCATCGCCTCACTCGCTCCTCTTCTGCAACACCGCCCCGTTCCTCACCGACTCGCTCGACTCGCTCGTGGCAACCGACAACGACTACCTGTATATATCCGACCTGCCACGGCCCGAAAAATTTATACTCAAAAGTTACGAGGGCGATGGCGACCGTTTCTGGTACGAGCCAAGCTATAGCAAGGCCGAGCCGGGCCGGAGTCTGAGAAACCTCGTCGTATCGGAGGCTCACCCCCTGTATATCATACCACGGTTTATCGACATAGACGAGAAGAAGCCCGACCTTCACCGCCGATTTGCCGAGGCCGTGCTCAACACCGACTTAAGCAACCAGATTACCATCTACCGCACATCGAGACGCCCGGAAGGAATCTTGTGTTTCAACAATTTCAGCCTGATGATTCCACTATCCACCGACGTGATAGAAAAATTTGGCATCGAAGTAATCACCGACAAGAAGGAGTTTTTCAAGTAAAATAAAAAGCGAAATTTTATTGCAAATATTACCGGCCAGTTTGTAAAAACCGATGTTTTGTCTTAACTTTGCAGTGCAAAATGAGCCACGGCTCATGGAGTGACTACATTATCTTGGCAATTCGGCCCACGGCTGAAAATAATGGATCGGCTCTTCACTCCTTCCCTCGCGGTAAACAGTCTATACCTTACATCCCGATTGTAAGCATGAATCGCACCAGGCTTTCAGCCAGGTTAGAATGCTGCAATCTGATGATAATATCTTTTTCTAAAGTCTTTACCTATAGTAGCACGACAAGCCTACGCTTGCCGCCATTCTTTGCATATACAAAGCACTTATATAACCATTTAGCTATGTTCAAAAAACTCAATGCCCTATTACTTGCCGTTGCGGCAGCTATAGCCACTGTTTCGGCTCAAACCCAAGAACAAATGTTCCTCAACGACGACGACTTCTATATGCCACAGTACGAGTGCGACGTAACACTTCCCAACGGCATACACCTGCTCTACCTTGAAGAGGATGAAGACCTGATACCTCGCAGCAAACCCTACGACCACTCACTTGAAGGTACACTATGGGACAACGCGCTCAACTACATGGTACTTGTCAAGCTTCAGGACGACAAGACGGGGCGCAAATTTCGCGGTCTTGCACGCAAAACTGCCGAAGGCAATTACCAACCACTCTACGGCATGGTAGGCCCCAACTATGAGTATAGCGTGTTCTTCGGCCATAACGAGCTTCTCCGCCGTATGGCCCTTCCTGAAAAATTGGAAGGCTCGTGGTATCTCGACCATATATGGAACTACCTCACCGACCCCAACAAGAAATGGGAAAAAGAACACCCCGGACAACGCTTGTCGTACCCTGTCTACGGTCATCTTCCGGCTCGCGACGCCCTATTCGACCCCCAAATCACCCAGGTCTACACCTTATTGAAAACCAGCCCGGCCGGTAGCACGACCGAATTTGAGGTAGCGGGGAGTATACAGGCTCCTGTAAGGCAGTACGACGCGACAACTATAAACCGTGGCGGTAAAAAATTTGGTGTCAGCGACGATACCGGTGGTTTCATTATTGAATTTAGTGCCTCACACAACTACCCTACCAAAGTAAATTATGACAGCGAGAACTGTGATTTGACCCTCACGTTCGGAACCCGTTCGTTGAAAAAAGTATCGACACACCGGGGTGGCCAACCCATCGACCACCCTGACAACGACGAGACTACCCGGTGGGTGCTCCATCGCGACTGGGACCGCAACCCCGACAGGCTCTTCACCATCAAACAATTAAACTTGTGGGCTCAAAAATCGCCGATAGCCCTGTGGGGCACAGTAAAATTCTATGTCGACGGCGTCTACGATGACTGGTTGGCTGTCAGGGGGCAACAAGCCGGCACCGGCCTGTGGTTCTACACTGTATGGCCTCGCGAGGACTACGACAAACGCACTTTCGACTCCAATACCCGCAAATTAATTGTCGAACGACTGATGAAACGCAAGGAAAAATAAAATAACACCATCGCTTTGAACGCAGAATCTTTTAAGGACATAAAATCAACCACTCAGCCATAATAACTTCATCACAAATAAAGAGACAGGCCGTTGCCAGGTGGCAACGGCCTGTCCTTATTCAGCGAGTATTTACTACTTTACAGGAATCAGGGCCGACTTGTCGGCGGCGCGGACAACGTAGATGCCCAGTGCCACTTCGATAACGGTCGTATGAGAACCGACTACTCGGGCAACAGCCTTGCCGTCGGTTGCGAATACTTCTACCAGCTCACCCTCGGCACCCTTGACAATGATATGCCCGTGGTCGGAAGTGATGGTGACAGCACCCGAATACAAATCATCAACCGACGACATGGTATCGACAGCAGCCTCGTTAGAAGCAGCCGACTCTCCACGGTTGTAGACCGTGGTAACCACATAGGTGTGGGCATCGTCGTCGGTATCGGTAAACGAATTGTCGGTAACGGGCGCAGTGTTGAGTTTCACACCGTCGCGATAGATATTATATCCGCTTATGCTGAGACCGGCAGCGGGATTTGCACGCTCGAAGGTGATATCGTCGACAAAGAGAGCGAACTGACGGTTAGACGTGCAGCGGATAGCGAAGTAACGCGCACCGGTGGGGAGGTCGAAGCGATATTCGGTCCACTGTGCCGGAACTTTCTCTACGCTCTGCAGCTTGACAAAATTCCTGACACCGTTACCCTCGGTCGAATACAAGAACTCGAACTGTTCGCTATACTCCTCGCCGACAGACTTGGCGTAGAAACTTACAGTCTGTGCATTGCCCGAAAGGAGAGGCGAAATCATCCAGTCATCGTTGGCCTGTTCGGTAGCGACGAGACATACAAAAGCCTGCTTGCCGCTCCTGGGCTGCCATCCGCTGGCCACGATGCCCATCTCGGCAGGGTTGAAGATTATGAAGCTCAGTTCGCTGCCGACAGCGATATTGTCGTGGGGGAAGCCGGCAAGACCGTTCGAGCCTTCGCCGTCACCGTCGTACATCGTCCAGTCGCCGACATAGTCGTTGTCGAGGACAGAAGTCTGGAAACCGGTAGAGAACGGCACATATCCCTCGGCATCGTCGGTAACCGTGAGTAAAAAAGAAAAAGAGGTGCTCTCACGAGTACCTCCCTTTCCATTCATCACATTATGCTTATTCTTAAAGTGCTGTTTCGTTGTTAATATCGGCTTTCGACGACGTCCCAGTCGACGATGTCCCAAAGCTTGTTGAGGGCATCGGCGCGACGGTTCTGATAATCGAGGTAATAGGCATGCTCCCATACATCAAATGTCAGCAGAGGCGTAAGGCCGGCAGTCAGCGGATTGGTCGCGTTAGGCCCCTGTGTGATAAAGAGCTTGCCTTCCTCGTCGCGAGAGAGCCACACCCAGCCTGAGCCGAATAGGCCGACACCGGCATCGACAAAGGCCTTTTTAAAGTTTTCGAACGAACCGAAGTCTCGGTCGATGGCCTTGCGAAGGTCGCCATGAGGTTCACGGCTGCCATCGGGGGCAAATGTGAAGAAGTAGAAGATATGGTTCCATGCCTGTGAGGCATTGTTGAAGAGCGCGCCCTGCGAATGGGCGATGACCTCTTCGAGGCTCATATCCTCGTACTCCGTGCCCTTTATCAGGCGGTTGAGGTTGTCGATATATGCCTTCTCATGTTTACCGTAGTGATAGTCGATAGTAGTGGCGCTTATGGCCGGCTCAAGGGCTTCGCGGCTGTAGGGAAGCTGGGGTTGTTCGTATGTCATTGTCGTTGTATTTTTTGTTTTGTTTATTAGAGTAACGATTGAGTTCTGCTTTTGTTCGTTTTGACACGGCTTGTGTCAGTTCTGAGCCACACGTCGAAATGTCATGTCGCGGTGGTCGACCTCCATGCTCATCATATCGCCATGATGAACCTTGACATCTTCGATACGTGAGTATTTATAGAACTGTTCGCGCATAGCCGCCGTGATAATCACGCGCCAGCGGTCGGCTGTCGCGGCGGTAAGCGAATCGAGCAAGGGCCGCTCGGCACCGGTGAGTACGTTGCCGGTAAACACAACTCCAGATGGGTCGACGGTCACATCGAGAGTCGAAGCGTCAAGCGACAGGATATAATCATCATCGTCGCCGTCTTCGGGCACATAAGTGCCTGAAATCGATGCTGTGGCAGTGATGTTTGCCTGATACGGCACGCCCGAGGCGTCGGCCATGCCTACTACAGCCTGCTGCAATTCGACGACGGCACTGAGGTCAACCTCTCCCGGGCCTTTGCGGTCGCTACGCGGCGCGAAATCAATAGTCATGGTCGACGAGGCATCCGACGTACCGGGGATATCGGCTATACGCTCGGGATTACCCTGCCACATGCCGGCCACATAGTCGGTCTTCGAACATGATGACACTGCTGTAATAGCCCCGAGCACCGCAAGGAGCGAAAAGAAACTGGCTGTATGGACTTTCATAATAAATAATGTTTTGTCATGATTATGAAAGAATAACATTTTTTAAGTCCGAAAGGTTCAAGCCGCCAATGTCGACACAAATTAGCAATACCCCCCGATAAAGACAATCTTCAATGATTTGGCCCAATCCGAAATCATAGAGCAGAATTAAAAATATAAGAGAAGTGGGTTCTCAACAATAGGAGCTTGACTCTCCGAGGCAAGCCATAGGTCAGCCATTACATTTAACTGCTTGTATATTACTGAAAAGCATTGCCTCGAAAATGGCTGGCCCCGGAGGTTCCAGCTCCTACATTAGCCACAACTCGACCAAACTAAATATGCACCGAAATTTCGGCTTGGGCCATATATATTCCTTATGTTCATTATGTATTTTATGTTCTTATGTTTCCTCACATCCAAAAGGCACCCATCAAAAACATACATCATAAAAAAAGCCCGGCGCGGTGGCGTCGGGCTTTTATGTGGGAAATCGTTGATTATTTGTTCTCTTCGATTGTTACTGCGCGGTCGAGGGCTACGCACTTCACACCGAGGTCGTTGAGGTTGCCGTTGTTGGTGGTAACGGTAATCTGGCTCTCGGGCACGCCGTTGCGTTTGAGAAGTTTGGCAACACCTTCAGCGCGGTTTTTACGCAGGCGCATGTTGATGTTGTCGGTGCCGGTGTAGTTGTCGGCCCAACCGGTAACGGTATATTTCTTACCGCTGTTCTGGGTCATGACGTTGGCGATAGCCTTAACTACGCGCTGGTTTTCGCGGCTTAGGCGAGATACGCCGATAGGATAGTAAACAGTAGCGAGGGGGCCGTTGTTCTCTACGACAGTCTCGACGGGACGGTTGAGGCAGTCTTTGAGCTGCTGCTCGAGGTCGGCGATGCGTGCGTCAGCTGCGGCAAGACGGGCACGGAGGGCGTCGCAGTTCTCGGGTTCGGGAATGATGGGCACAACGGGGGCAACCCAGTCGCGTTTCTTGAAGTTGTAGGTAAAACCGAGGTAAGCCTGGAGTGCGAGGCTCTTGCGGTTGCCGTCGAGAGCCTGAAGGTCGCTCAGACCTGTGGCACGAAGGTCAAGAGAGAGCTGCATCTGCTCGCTGATGCGGAACGAGTTGATAAGGCCGAGACGCATGTTGATAATGTCGTTGTGTGCGCCTTTGAAACCTTCGCTCTTACCATTGGCGTCATAGTGGCGTGTAAGAGTGTAGTACACACCGGCACCACCATAAAGGGTGGCATTGTAAATACGACCGGGCTTGTAACCACACCACCAGTTGGTAAGGTTAATCATAAGGTCGGCAACCGGGCCGATTTCTGCATATTTGGTCTTGTAGTAACCGTTGACCATTTCGGGCATTGCGCCGCAAGCATAAGATTCTGACGAAAGACCTTTGAGACCGAGGTAGTTGAAACCAATACGGCCACCAAAGACGGGCGAGAACCATTTGCCAGCGTAGATTGATGCGGCCGGCATGAAACGGTCAGCAACAGCGCGGTGAACGCCATTCTTGGCAACATAAAAGCTTGCACCACCTTCCAGAGTGATGAACCAGTTGTCTTTCATGCGGTTAAGCAGAACGCCCTGTGAGGGGTCGGGCTGATATTGCAGCTCCTGGGTAGCCTCCTGGGCATCGGCTGCGAGACCCATAAAAAGGGCACATGCGCATGCGATGATAGTAGCTTTTTTCATATCGTTTAGCTAATTATTGATGAATGTTATATTACGTTCTACAGTTTTCAGGGTGCTAAGTTAACACTTTTTTTTCATTTGATAACTTAAAATCGTAAATTTTTTGCTATTTCGCCCTAAAAATTAGCTTTAGAGGATTTTTTGACCATATAACAAGAGGCCCCTATCTGATATCTTTAATTATTTCATTCCTAAATATGGAAAATGAATTATAGAGATGTTGTTACCGGTCATAGCAAATGTAATGTATTTGGCTGGTCTTATCGAACATTGGGGGCGCGGCCTATCCATGATGGCGAAAGAATGTCAGTAATAATTATTAGTTTGCGAAAGTTGAATAAATTGCTTAATTTTGCAATCTTCAAACATTGTTGGCCCGGAATTGTTGTTGTTCTAAATTAGCAAGAGCCACAATAACAAGAAATATTCTATGAATCTAAGATACATATTGGCGGCAGGAATACTTGTTGCCGGCTTTTCAGCCCAAGCTGCAATGACGCAGCGTAGCGCGGCGGTGGGCGAACTGGCCGCCTATTGCGCCCCGGCCTCACGACCGGCATCACACGATATAGTATTCATGCCCGACGGCACCTCGTATGTCGAGCGTTCCGACGACGGCAAGCGTCTACTTGTCAAGGACATAAGCACCGGCAAGGAACTATCGGTGCTTTTTGATGTAACGCATACACGCGAAACCGAGCTGCCCGACTTCGAGGGCTTCATCGTCAGCCCCGATGCAAGCAAGGTGATGGTGTGGCGCGAGTCAGAGCACGTTTACCGCCGCTCGACCACGGCGCGTTACTATGTCTACGAGGTGCGTTCGCGGCTGTTGCGCCCGCTATCGAAGGAGCATGACCGCCAGCGCGACCCGCTATTCTCGCCCGACTCGCGCATGGTAGCATTTGTGGCCGACAACAATATATATGCCGCCAAACTCGACTACCAGACCGAGGTGCCCGTGACCACCGACGGCGTTCGCGACAGCGTGATTAATGGTGCTACCGACTGGACCTACGAGGAAGAGTTCGGCGTGACCTCGCTCATGACCTGGGCTCCCGACAATCTCACCCTGTGCTATGTGCGTTTCGACGAGTCTGCCGTGCCCATGTACAGCCTGCCCCTATACCAGGGCACTTGTGAGCCCAAAGACCAATACCGCCTTTACCCGGGCCTGCTGAGCTATAAATATCCCGTCGCCGGCGAACCAAACTCAGCCGTGTCGGTACACAGCTACGATGTGGAGACCCGCAAGACAAAGCAGATAGATTTTCCCGGCGGCACACCTTATTATATACCCGGCCTAAAATACGGCCCCGATGCCTCGCGCCTGATGGTTGCCACCCTCAACCGCGACCAGAACCGTTTCGAGCTTTTCTCGGTCAACCCCAAGTCGACCGTGGCGCGCTCGGTCTATACCGACGAGGCCAAGGCATGGATAGAGCCCGTGACATACGAGCAACTGCACTACGGCCCGAATTCGTTTACAGTGGCCTCGTCGGGCGAGGGCTATACACGTTTTTATGAATATTCCTACGCCGGGGCCAAACTCGCAAGCATCGGCATAGACGGTGCCGATGCCACAGACTACTACGGCAGCGACGCAGCCGGCAACCGCTATTTCCGTGCTGCAGCGCCGACACCGAAAGACCGCACCGTTTACCGCCTGACACGCAAGGGCATAGTAGAGCCGCTGGGCAAGGACAAGGGCACGACCGACGCCGTCTTTTCGCCCGGATGCGCCGCCGTTGTGCTGACCTACAGCAATATCACCACGCCGCCTGTCAGCAGCCTGTGCCGGGCCGATGGCAAGCAAATCCGCGTCCTTGAAGACAACAAGGCATACGCCGACCGCGCCATCCCGCGCCTTGCCGACAAGGAGTTCTTTACCATGCGTACCGACGACGGTACCGAATTGTGCGGATATGTCGTGAAGCCCAAGGACTTCAATTCCTCCACACGCTACCCGGTCATCATGAGTCAGTATAGCGGCCCGGGGTCGCAACAGGTACTCGACCGCTGGAGTCTCGACTGGGAGGCTTATTTCGCATCGAAAGGCTATGTGATAGTATGTGTCGACGGACGTGGCACAGGTGGTCGCGGCTATGCATTCCGCACGGCTGTCTACCGCCGTCTTGGCGAACTTGAGACTGCCGACCAACTGGCGGCTGCCCGATATGCCGCATCACTGCCTTATGTCGACCCCTCGCGCATAGGCATCTACGGCTGGAGCTATGGCGGCTACCAGAGTCTGATGTGCGCCACGGCCGACAACTGTCCCTATGCCGCAGCCGTGGCCATCGCGCCTGTAACCGACTGGCGCTACTACGACACAGTATACACCGAACGCTACATGCTTACGCCGCAGCAGAACGAGACCGGCTACAACAACTCGTCGGTGCTTCGCCGGGCCCTGCACCTGGGCTGTCCCACACTGGTGATGTATGGCACAGCCGACGACAATGTACATCCTGTCAACAGTCTCCAGTTCGTGTCGACGCTCCAGAGCCTCGGCATCATGTGCGACATGTTCGTCTTCCCCAACATGAACCACTCAATCAACGGTTGTAATGCCCGCCAGGTCGTATGGGCCCGCATGCTCGATTATTTCAACCGAAACCTGAAATAACATGGCAGACGATAATCAAGAAAATAATACGGCCGACCAGGTGCTCGGCACGTTGTGGCGCAACTGGGCCATATCTTTTGGCGCCATTACGCTGCCCCTACTGCTCTCTCTGTTTATACCGCGCCTGTGGATTCCGGTCATTTGCCTCGTCGAGGCATGGGCATTAATCGCATTTGGCAAGGCTTCAGAAGCCTCTATGTCGAGTACGTGCTCGTTGGTGATGTGGGTAGTGTCGAGGACTTTGGCCCTGTCGGCCCTGGTTATGTTCTGTATAGTCATACTTTGCACAGACTGGATGGTGCCCACGGTCATACACCTGCAACTCTATAACAGCGAAATCCCCTTTATCACCTGCCTGGTCATATTCCCCATATTGGCAGTCATGTGCCTCATCTGGCTTTACGGAGGCCTGGCCGACAGCTTCTGCCAGCGTTGTCAGCGACGAAAAGGCTACTACGCCGGCGACAGTATCGTTGCCACGCTCTATTATCGCGAGACGCGCTACCAGATGACAATCATGCTCATCCTCTCGCTCGTAATCGGCGCCGTAGAGTATTGGTATTATTTTGCCCGCTATATCAATTCTGACCTCAACAACCCCGACCGCTTCTTTTTCAACTACATACCGGTAATCATGTACGTGCTGTCGCTGATTTTTATCGGTGGCCGCTACACGAGCATGAAAGCACTCTATCAGACTATCCAGAGCCAGCACGACAGCCACCGCAACCGCACAGTGGTGCGTTTCCTCATATTCTGCGCCGACGAGTTGCTCTTGCACCTCGGTGCCAACGAGTCGTGGGACACCCCGGCCGAAGTGACTGTTGGGCGCACGGCCTCGCTCGGTATGCCCAAGGCCGAACTGCTGTTCAACGAGATTTCGGGCCACCCGGCTCCGTCGATGCGTTACTGCTTTACCAACGACGGTTTCGCCACCGGTTCGAACATGATACACTACGCCGTTTTCATCGACCCGGAACAAAAGGACCTCTTTACCCACGACGATGTGTGGTTTAACTCATATATGCTCGACAGCGCCCTGTCGACAAGCTCGCTCTCGCCCATCCTCGCCAACGAGCTTTTCCGCATCCACACCATCACCATGGCCTGGAAGACATACGACCGCAATGGTCGCCGACTCTATCCCATACGCCATTACAAACCGACATTCAGGCTGCGCGACCTGCGCGACTGGACAGTCGACTACGACGACGAGACATGGTTCGACGTGGCTCACAACAACGAAGACAGGCGATTCTACAAGCTGCGCAGTCTATGGAACCGCGTCACCGATGTATTCAGCCGTAAAGCCCACGTCTGATTATGAGACCGATAGCCGTTGTTGGCCCTACGGCCTGTGGTAAAACCCGCCGGGGTGTCGCGCTTGCCGGCGCCCTTGATGGCGAGATTGTCAGTGCAGATTCGCGCCAGGTGTATAGCGGCATGGATGTCGGCACAGGCAAAGACCTCGCCGACTATCCGCAAGGGCTCAGATACCACCTGATTGACGTCGCCCCGGCCGGGTATAGATATAACCTATACGAGTATCTGCGCGACGCACGCAACGCCGTTGCCGATATCGAGGGGCGCGGAAAGCGCGTGGTAATCGTCGGAGGCACCGGCCTCTATGTAGAGTCGCTGCTCAAAGGAATCATACTCCCCGAAGTGCCCGAGAACAAGCCGCTGCGCGACAGCCTCGCGGGGCTCTCGCTCGAGAAACTTGCCGAAATCCTACGGGGCATGAAGACTCTCCACAACGTTACCGACATCGACACCGCACAAAGGGCCATAAGGGCTATCGAGATTGAAGAGTACTACCTCGCGCACCCCGAGGCTGCCGAATTGGCGCGTAACCCGCGACCGGTCGATGCCGTGATAGTAGGGGTCGATATACCGCGCGACGACCGACGCCGACTCATCTCGGAACGCCTGCACAGGCGTTTCGAGCAAGAAGGCATGTTAGACGAGGTGAAATCGCTGATTGACAGTGGCATTGCGCCAGACGATTTGATTTATTACGGCCTCGAATATAAATACCTCACCCTATATCTCATCGGGCAGATTGACCGCCGCGAGATGGAGACGGGTCTCGAGACGGCCATACATCAGTTTTCCAAGCGGCAGATGACATGGTTTCGCGGCATGGAACGCCGGGGCTTTACCATCAACTGGCTACCCTACGACTTGCCCGACGACGAGTTTGTAGACCGAGTAAGAGACCTATGCTGAAACCATGGCTGTCATATATCGTGCTTGCTGCCACGGCATTAACCGCTTCGGGTGAGACTATCGAACCCCACAGTCTCTATCGGGCCGATATCGACCGGCCGTTGCGCGACCTGGTCTACCACCTGCGCATCAGTCCTGACCGATACGAGGATATAAACCTGTCGCTGTATTGGAATTACGCCGACAGCACGAACTATTGTCGCGCCGACATCTCTATCCCGGCAGTCACCGCCGTCGACAATACCGATGCAGCCCCGGTCGACTGCCGCCTCTACCGCACGACAGCCTCGGGTGAGACTTTGCTTGGCTCGTACTCCGACGTGGTGACATATAGTCGTGGCCGCGATGCCGCGTTTTCGTTGGTGCTTACAGCCGACAGTGGCGGCGCACGACTCGCGTTCGGCGACAGGCACACTGTGGCGGGGACATCTATACCGTTTGACTTATCTATTCCCACGGCTCTTTGTTTTAAAAGCGACCGCCGGGCAGCCCTGATTACCCACACACTGCTTACCCGAAGCGCCGAGCCACGACAAAAATATACGGGCGAAGTCGACGCAACTGCCGACGACAAGCTGTCGGGTCTGTGGTGTTATCTCGACCGCGACAGCGACCCGGAGAAAGTAGTCGGGGGAATAGACTACGACATAGCCCTCGTCGCCGATGCCGACGGCACGTATAAGATAGTCTATCAGGGAGCCGACGCCGGCAATTGGCACAAAGGCGACATAAAGGGACGCCTCGTCCCTACGGGTTTTGAAAATCACTACGACCTCGAGTGGGTCGATATGTCGGGCTATCCCCACAAGCGCGACACGAGTGCAGACCTGCTTCTCAACGGCTCCATCCTCCGCCTCAACTTCCCACTTCTCGACACCACCATCCGCCTGCGCCGAAAATAATAAACGGTTCAAACGAAACCACAGTGCATCCATATATAAATGTAGAAAAAGAAAACAGTCGAAGACTGTTACTTTATGAAATCCGGCCCAAGCCGAAATTACAGTGCATATATAGTTGGGTCAAGTTGTGGCTAATAT
>ERZ1504196.377-NODE-377-length-15702-cov-4.513325_pt1 | contig 15702 bp, 17 predicted proteins | sample MGYA00574891_ERZ1504196 | MGnify/ENA primary metagenome ERZ1504196 (study PRJEB39906, sample SAMEA3182075) | gut metagenome | biome: human; feature: gut; material: Stool; isolation source: human stools | place: Canada | collected 2012-03-14 ... | reverse complement strand
AACAAGAAGAATTTGCGTGATGTTCGAACGATGATATTGTAAATCATATTTATTATAAATATCTCGGATATAATAATAGTCTAAAAGGAAAGTGCTTGCATATCCTAACGTAAGGAACATCAGCCATTTGATTGAATGATTTTTAATCCAATCCGTGATTTTTGGCATTATGTTTTCATCATACATCACTCCATAAAATGCGTTATGTGCCTGGTACATACACACTGCAACAATGATGCAGTCGGCTTTGATAAAACCGTCGATATTTACTATCTCGATATTTAATAGCTTGCATATAACCAATATAAGAAGCGCCCAGTAGCTAAGTATGGTAAGAATAAAAATTAAAATAAATGCAGCGCAGTTAGATTTGATATTTACGCTGTTAAGGATGGGGGTAATCTTTTTCTTCATCGAACTCCAGTCTCTACAATTGTTTTGTTCGTCTTCGAAATTCGCACTATTATTGGTCAATCCTAACAATTCTAAATTTAGGGTTCTTCTGGCAGTTCACAATAGAAATCAACTCTATCATAGTCTGTGTTGGAACCAAATTCTCGTCTGATATACCTATGGACGTAGTGCTTAAGTCCCAAAATCTCATCTTGTCGACAATAAGATTTCTATTGATGTTACAAAAGATACCTGTTATGCTAAAATATTCATATACAATAGTTTCACCAGAATCGAGTATGATTTCACTTTTTAGCGAATATTCCTCATTCGCTCTCGAAAAATCACTAAGGAAAAGCACGCTATCGTCATAATACTTTGCGTAATCTCCAAACACGATACCGTAAGATGTCGCAAGTGCGTGACTTGAAACAGGTGCAAAAGGATTTTCTTGATAGATACTCTTTACAAATGAATCAAAATTTTTAAAATCTGCATGAATGGTATCTTGACCAACATACGTGTCGAAACATATCGGATATTCATTCTTTGCCACGCATTTCATACTGACATAGTTATATCGGCTTCCGTATAGTTCGAATCCCTGGGCTTGTGAATATGCTATATTCAGCGATAATAAGAAAAGAAGAGACAAGATATATCTATTCATGTCATCTAAAGAAGTGATTTAAACTTGTTTTGAGTCCTCTGATAATTACAAAGTTACAATAAAATCTATAACTGTGCAAAATACTAAAAGTTTAAATCACTTCAATGTTTACTGGTAATGGATTATAAATTGTCTTTTCAATATACCCTGTTATCTTCTATGTCAGATACAGGTTGAGTGGTCTTTGCCGTGGGTGCGGGTGATGCGGAAGCGGCAGCCTTCGTCGAGGAGACATTCGGTGATTTCTTTGAAACAGTCAGAGATTTGCCGGAAGTCGGGGTTGATGATTTCGCGCCATTCGGCCATGCAGTCAGCGATAAAGCGAGGCAGCTGGGGGTATTTTACTTTGTGTCGACGGGCCATGGCCCGGGCGTCTTGTTCGTTGACGATTGCTGATGTGGAGCAGTCGTAGCGGTGGTCTTCGTAGTTGTGACAGTCGACCGTTATGGCGAGTTCCTCGCGCCAGGTAAATCCGACATAGATGTCCATGACTATCGGTTGGTCTTCGTCGGAGCTCATGATGCTGCAGAAGGTATAGAACTCGTCGCCAAGAAGTTTTCCCATAATCTTGTCGTATTTGAGATGTTTATCAATGTGCCCTTGTCGAGGCTCGTTGTCTTGCCCGACGTGTATCTATTACGTAGATTTTGAGTTTTTACCGCTGCGTCGTTGGCAATTGTTCGAAATTTCGTAATTTTGTAACTAAATAATATAAGTTTCGCAAGTTTGCAACTTGCTCACTGTTAATAGTCATTTGGTTATAGGTTATGGTTTGAAAAATGCGAATGGAAATTATGTTAGTGATAACAACTAACTATCTAAGGCTAACCACTAATCGATAAACTGTTAACAGTGAGCAAGTCATAGACTTGTGAAACTTAAATAAATAATGTGAATCTATGACTGCTGAAGAGAAACTTAATATAGAGGAAAAGGTCGTGGAGATGCTGCGCACGGTCTACGACCCAGAGATACCTGTAGATATATATTCGCTTGGCCTGGTTTATAAAATCGACCTTGCCGACGACGGTGCCCTGACCGTCGACATGACCCTTACGGCGCCCAACTGCCCCATGGCCGACTTCATACTCGAGGATGTGCGCCAAAAGCTCGAAAGCATTGAGGGCGTGACTTCGGTAAATGTCAACATTGTCTTTGAACCCGAGTGGACGCAGGACATGATGAGCGAGGAAGCCAAGCTCGAACTCGGCCTCCTATGAGCCGCGACAAGACATATTTTCTGAGCGACCTGCACTTAGGGGCCTCGTATATTGCCGACGGACACGCGCACCAGCGCCGCGTGGTCGACTTCTTGCGTTCGATTGAGGGCGATGCCAAGGCTGTGTACCTACTCGGCGACGTGCTCGACTACTGGTTCGAATACCGCACGGTGGTGCCGAGGGGCTATGTGCGATTCTTCGGGCAATTGGCGCGCATGGCCGATATGGGCATTGAGATAGTGTGGTTTACCGGCAATCATGACATTTGGCTTTTCGACTATCTTCGCGACGAAATAGGAATGGAACTTGTCGACGCTGCCGGCGGAGGCATAGAGCGCGTGATTGACGGCTCGTTGTTTTTCCTGGGTCATGGCGATAATTTCGGACGCCAGCCTCGAGGCTACATGATGTTGAGGCGCATATTTCACAGCAGGGCTCTGCAGAAGTTGTTCTCGGGCATACATCCGCGCTGGACTATACCGTTTGCCCATGCGTGGAGCAGCCACAGCCGCAAGGGTTCGGGGGGTGGCGACTGCCTGCCGCCGCATGCCATCGAGGCTGTCGAGGCCGAGGCGAGGCGTATCGCCAGCGCCAACGGCGACATGCGTTACGTGATAATCGGCCATCTGCACGTGGCCCTCGACGAGGCCGTGGGCGACAAGTGCCGCCTGGTGATACTCGGCAACTGGATTGACCGCTCGACCTATGCCGTTTTCGACGGAAAAACTCTCGTTTTGAAAGAATTTGAGGGCGACGTGTAATAAATTTAGAAAAACTGCGTCTAACGGTATATGGACAATATACTGACAGCAGAACATATCACAAAAGACTTTACGAACCACCGGGCGCTCGACGACGTGTCAATCGCCGTACCGCGTGGCAAAGTCTACGGTCTGCTCGGGCCCAACGGTGCCGGCAAGACCACGCTAATACGCATCATCAACCACATCACGGCCCCCGACAGCGGCATCGTGACCTTCGACGGCCATCCCCTGACGGCTGCCGACGTGGTAAACATAGGCTATCTGCCCGAAGAGCGCGGACTCTACAAGAAGATGAAGGTGGGCGAACAGGCCCTCTTCTTCGCGCGTCTCAAGGGTCTCGGCCGCAAGGAAGCCGAGGAGTCGCTGAGGCAGTGGTTCGACAGGCTCGACATTGCCGAATGGTGGAATAAGAAAGTCGAGGAGCTGTCGAAGGGCATGGCCCAGAAGGTGCAGTTTATCGTTACCGTGCTGCATAAACCGTCGCTGCTTATTTTTGACGAGCCTTTCTCGGGCTTCGACCCCATAAATGCAGGCATACTCAAACGCGAAATCCTGCGCCTGCGCGACGAAGGGGCGACGGTCATTTTCTCGACACACAACATGTCGTCGGTCGAGGAGCTGTGCGACGAAATATCGCTGATTAACCGCAGCCACAACATACTCAGCGGTCCCGTGCGCGATATCCGCGAACGCTTTAGCAACAACCGCTACGAGCTCGGCTTTGTCGGTGTCCCCGACGCCCTCGATGGTCTCGGCTTCGACGTGGAACTGGGAGGCATAAACCCCGACGGCTTTGCCACGGCGACAGTGACGCTCCCCGCAGCCGACGCGGTGCGCCCCTTCCTGGCCGCAGCCAACCAGGCTGTAGAGATAAACTCTTTCCGCCGCCTGCTGCCGTCGATGGACGACATATTCGTATCGGCCGTAGAGGCTTCTAACCAATCTGCACAACAACAAACCGAAGAGCGATGAAATCAGGACTAAGCATAGTAATCTCGCGCGAATACCTTGAGCGCGTAAAACGAAAAAGCTTTATCATCAGCACGCTGCTCGTGCCGGTGCTGATGATTGCGCTGATGTTTGCCCCGGCGCTGATAATGCTCTTCAGCGACAGCGAGAGCAAGACCGTCGCCGTGCTCGACGATAGCGGCGTGGTGGCACCTCGCCTGCACAGCAACGACGAAATCCGGTTTGTAATCGCCGGCGGCGAGAGCCTCGACAGTGCGCGTGTCAACGACGGTTACGACGCCATACTCGTGATAGGGCAGAATGCTGTCGAAAAGCCCCAGGAGTCGGTGACGCTCTATTCGCATGGTTCGCTGACCATGGCCACCGACCAGTATGTGAGCAGCCAGGTCTGCGACGCCATCGAGGATGTGCGCCTCAAGGCTTATAATATCGAGAACCTCGACCGGATTTTGCGCGAGGTAGAGGTCGACATGTCGATGCCCGTAATTGACATCGACAAGGCCGAGGACACCGCCACGTCGTCGGTACTTTCGTATATCCTGGCCCTGGTGATGGATATGATGCTATATATGTTTATCCTCATCTACGGCCAGATGGTAATGACTTCGATTATAGAGGAGAAGACCAACCGCGTGCTCGAATTGGTCGTGTCGTCGGTGAAGCCGCAGTGGCTGATGCTCGGCAAGATTATCGGCGTGGGCCTGGTAGCCATCACCCAGATACTTATATGGGCCGCAATCATAGGACTTTGCTCTGCATTTGCCATGCCAGTCTTCGCCGCCATGCCCGAGGCTGCCTCCGAGCCCGAGCTTACCGGCGCCCTGGCGCAGCTTACCGATGTCGGCTTTATCGTGTCGCTGGTGGTGTATATGCTGCTGTTCTTTATCGGCGGCTACCTGTTCTACTCGGCCATCTTTGCCGCGATTGGTTCGGCCGTCGACAACATACAGGATGCCTCGCAGCTTACCTCGATAGCCACCATGCCCGTAATCATAGGCATCGTAGCCTCGATGGCCGTAATCAACAATCCGACCTCCGACATGGCCTTCTGGCTGTCAATCGTGCCCTTTACCTCGCCCATGACCATGATGAGCCGCCTGCCCTTCGGGGTGCCGGCGTGGGAGACCATCCTCTCGCTTGTCGTGCTCTACATCAGCTTCATGCTGCTGCTGTGGGTGTGCGCCAAGATTTACCGCGTGGGCATATTTATGTATGGCAAGAAGCCCTCGCTGGCCGAAATCATACGGTGGGCCCGATATAAGTGATGGCGATACGGCGATTTTTGGTTAAAAAATCATAAATCGCCGTCGCCCCATGTATCAATAATTACCATCGTGGCGTTATTTCCTCAGTGAAAGTAGCTTTGGTGGCGTGCAAGCGTGCTTTCTCTCCTCTCTCGATATTTGCGGTAATTTTTTAAAATTTCCGTATATTAAATAATTTTCGTAACTTTGCATGCTAATTGCAACTCAACAGGTACATCATAGAGAATGAGACAACTAAAAATTACCAAGTCGATAACCAACCGCGAAAGCGCGTCGCTCGACAAATACCTCCAGGAAATAGGCCGCGAAGAGCTTATTTCGGTAGAGGAAGAGGTCGAGCTTGCCCAGCGCATACGCCAAGGCGACCAGGTCGCTCTCGAAAAACTCACCCGTGCCAACCTGCGCTTCGTAGTGTCGGTGGCTAAACAATATCAAAACCAGGGCCTGTCGTTGCCCGACCTTATCAACGAGGGTAACTTCGGCCTGATTAAGGCCGCCCGCAAGTTCGACGAGACCCGTGGCTTCAAATTTATATCCTATGCCGTGTGGTGGATTCGCCAGAGCATCCTCCAGGCCCTTGCCGAGCAGAGCCGTATAGTGCGTCTGCCCCTCAACCAGGTAGGTTCGCTCAACAAGATTGGCAAAGCCCTGTCGAAATTCGAGCAGGAGAACGAGCGCCGTCCGTCGCCCGAAGAACTCGCCGAGCGCCTCGATGTGCCCGTAGAGAAGATTGCCGATACCCTCAAGGTCAGCGGCAGGCACATATCGGTCGACGCTCCCTTTGTAGAGGGCGAGGACAACAGCTTGCTCGACGTGCTCACCAACGAGGACAGCCCCTCGGCAGATGCCTCGCTTACCCAAGAGTCGCTTTCTAACGAGGTGGAGCGCGCCCTGCGCCAGCTCAACGAGCGCGAACGCGAAATCCTCAAGATGTTCTTCGGCATCGGTTGCCAGGAGATGACCCTCGAGGAAATCGGTGCCAAGTTCGACCTCACGCGCGAACGTGTGCGCCAAATCAAGGAGAAGGCCATCCGCCGCCTCAAAGGTCAAAAGAGCAAACTCCTCAAGAGCTATCTCTGATACTGCAGATTTACAGGCTCCCAACAATAACAACGCCAAGGCCCGCGATTTTGTCGCGGGCCTTGGCGTGTTTTAGGAATGACGTAAGCCGCGTTATGATGCCGTTATATCGACAATTATATGAAATGAAAATAATTTTATGAAAAATTTCACAATTACAACCAAGTATATTGCAGGTGTGAAAAATTGTTTATAAATTTGCGACGCATATCGCTTGCGGAGTCTCGGTATGAGGCAAGTGGGTGGGATGCAGACATAACAAAAAGCGTTTATCCGGCGCTTATTCTTGGCTATACAGAACTTAGCAACTTCGAAATCAATGTCAAGGATGAGGCAGCGATAGGCGCCTTTCGGGTATGATATATACTATTGTTGCGGCAAACAAATGCCGTAATCACGATTATCATACAGCGTGAGGCTCCGCGTTGCTCGTTCTACATTGATGGGCAATGCTAAGGCCTTGTATAGCGGGACGAGTAACAGATACAGACTCTCACGCTTTTTTTGTATAATATCATAACCCAATCAGGTGAGTCTATAGGGAATGATTTACCAATCATGAAAGAAAACGAAAAAGAAGAGTTGCAGTCTCGTCGCAGTTTCTTCAAGAATGCTGCTAAAAGAGCATTACCCTTCTTAGGTGCTATTGTCTTGGCAAATGCACCTATCTTGGCAAGTGCTTCAAATTCGCAAATGGGATGCACACGTTATGGGTGCGGTGGATGTACGGGCACATGTAGCGGCACATGCTCGGGAACCTGTCAAACAACATGTTCGGGGACCTGTGATGGGTCTTGCAAATGGGGCTGCCAAAGCACATGTAAGGGTACCTGTAGTCATTACGCTTGTAAAGGCAATGCCAATCGTTAAAGTTTAGGATTTAAGGGCATGACTCGTCATACCCTTAAATCCGCTTGAAAGAAATGACCACAACCAATCAAATTAAGAATGAGAACGGTGTCTGGGAAGAAGGCATCGCTCGAGAAATCACATTTATAGTCACCAAGGATTGCCAGTTGGCATGTAAATATTGCTATTTGGTAGGCAAAAATGGTGGCGAAAGAATGGACTTTGAACTTGCCAAAAGGGTCGTAGATTATGTGTTGACTTGCGATGTTTTTAAAAATGACCGTTCGGTTGTTTGGGATTTTATCGGTGGTGAACCATTTTTAGAAATAGACCTGATAGATAAGATATGTGATTATATTAAGACCGAGATGTTTAGGCTTAATCATAGATGGTTTAATTCATATCGGTTTTCGTTTGCTACAAATGGCATCAATTACCATACGCCTAAAGTACAAGAATATATTAGGAAAAATCATAGTCATCTGAGCATAATGATGACTGTGGACGGTACTAAGCTGCTCCATGATATGAATAGAGTATATAAGGATTCGGATAGAGGTTCTTATGAGGATGTGGTGAAAAATGTCCCACTTTGGCAGTCTCAGTTTCCCAATGCAGGAACAAAAGTAACCATAAGCCACAGCAATATAGATTTTATAAAAGATAGTGTGTTGCATCTTTTTAGTCTTGGAATTGGAGATGTGAATATCAACTGTGTTTTTGAAAATGTATGGGAGCCTGGAGATGATATACGATTAGAAAATCAATTGATGCAGCTTGCGGATGCGATAATAGATAATGACTTATACCGAACCCATACATGCTCATTCTTTTGGGAAGCGTTGGGTAAACCAATGACTTCAAACGAGAATTGGTGCGGAGCCGGTAAGATGATGTCTGTCGATGCCGCTGGTAATTTTTATCCGTGTACTCGTTTCGCTGGTTATTCTCTGCGGTCTAAAAAACCAATTATAATAGGGAATATAGAGGAGGGTATCAATTTAAATAAGTTGCGTCCTTTCCTGTCGTTAGACAGAATCACTCAATCACCCCGTGAGTGTTTGGACTGTGAAATAGCTTCGGGTTGTGCTTGGTGTCAAGGCGAGAATTACGATGCGGCAGAAACAGATACCATTTTTCAACGTTCTACGGCCATTTGTCTGATGCATAAGGCAAGAGTGAGAGCTAATAACTATTACTGGAACAAATTATTCCGTAAACTTGAAATGCAAGGGCTTCGAGAAGAGTGGGATAAAACTAAGATTAAATGCAATACAACTATATGCTGAAGTATCTCATAATACAGTTGAGCGATAAGTCGCCGTCGTTTTGCCATTATGTTAATAATCGGACGGAAGAAAGAACGATTGCTCCGGTGTTGCTTGGTAAAGCCATCCTCATGGCTATGCAACAAAATTGGACGGTTCAGATTGTTTGGCCGTACCATCAAATATCCGCAGAGTTGAAGAAAGAGATAGAAAAAATAGACCATATTAATATTGTACCGTCTTCACTAACTACGGATGCTGATATAGTGGTTTCTGAAACAGTTTCTGACCTTGTTAATCTCCCGTCGGGCTCAAATGTGGTATTAAGAAGTTCTTTAAAATCTCTTGAGGACAATGTCTTAGTTGTTGAAGAGTCTTTGGCACGGTTTAGTCGTCTCAATATATTTTTAACTGATATAGAGGCGATGGGCGAGAAGGATTTCGAGCAATATAGTGCTATACTCGGTCGCTTGGCAAACAAAATAAAAAGTGAATATGCTAAAGGGCATTATGTGCAATTGAATAGCTTGACTGACCGTATGATGCTTGATGCAATGAATAATTGCAATGCAGGTTTTGAGAGTATCACGCTTGCTCCTGATGGTAAATTTTATATTTGCCCAGCGTTTTATCTCGACGGTAGTGAAAGTTTGGGCGATGTAGAATCTGGATTGAAAATAAAGAATAAGCAGCTTTTTCGCCTTGACCATGCTCCGATTTGCCGCAGATGTGATGCGTATCAATGTAGACGATGCATATGGCTAAACAAAAAGACAACACTTGAAGTCAATACGCCCTCACACGAACAGTGTGTTGTAGCTCATATAGAGCGCAATGCCTCTAAAAAGCTCCTTGACTCTGTTAGAGAACTGGGGGAATTCTTGCCAGAGAAATCTATTGAAGAGATAGACTATCTTGACCCGTTTGACATAATTAATGAGAAATAAAGGTATGGTTAACAGACTTATAACATTGGTATTATGCCTCATACTCTCCGCCACATTTTGGTCTTGTGAGACTGACGAGCCCAAAGACCCGTCGAGTTCGTCGAATCAAAACTATCCTACCCAAAAGATTTCCAAACCCACTTTTGACAAGTTTCTAACGACATCGGTTGTCGATGGTTTTTCAATTCGTGTACGCTTCAAGACTGGCGGAGATAAAGAAAGTAATATAAGCGCAACCGTACATTGGAGGGCATACTCTAAGAAACCTTCATCCAAGCCGACAAAGAGCGATATGGCAAAATCTGAATCAATGAGACAGTATGGCGGGGCCGTATACCATAATACGGGTCCAAAAAGAGGCATGACTGAGAGCATTGTCTTTGAACGGTCTCATGCAGGCTACAACGGGGGTACGTATATATACTACTACGTAGAGTGTCGCAACAGCATGGGTTCCGCAGAGTCGTCATTAGATTATACCATTGTAAAGCGATGAAGATTTCGAGACGTACGTTCTTCGCCAAAGTCGGCTCCCGTGTATTGCCGATACTGGCAATGATTGGCGGTATTGCATTGACTGTAAATGCAGCAATACCGGTAACGGGGTGTAAAAATGGATGTAAAGGCACATGTAGAGGTATGTGTTTTGATGGTTGTACTCGAGCTTGTGGCGCTTCATGTTTCGGCAAATGTGCAGGCTCTTGCATAGATAGTTGTCGTCGCTCTGCGAAGAATACAACTGATTCCACTACAGTTGTAATAGATACGTTAATAAATAAAAAAGATTCGATAAGATGAAGAAAGTTATAGGTCGAGTGGCCGTAGAGGAAAGAGACGAAATCCAGGCACTCTTTGAGCGTCGCAATGGCTTGAACGAGTTGGCTAAAATACTTACAGTAGACAATGCCGAGCTTTACGAACGCCTTATCAAGGATATGGGCGATACTGGCACAAAGTTCCAAAATTGGTGGGACGAGATGTCTAAGAAATACAAATGGGAAGCCAATGATAACGGCCATTGGGAGATTGATTTTGATTCGTGCGAGATTTCGCTTGTCATACCTGAATAATCCGAGTTATGATTATAGTTTTTATAGGCACTACCGAACTGCTTCTTATCGGTGGTCTGGCCTTGCTCCTGGTCGGCGGGAAGAAACTACCCGAGATGATGCGCGGACTTGGCAAGGGCGTTAGAGAGTTTAAGGATGGAATGAACGAGACGTCTACGCCCGACCGAAAAGCCGCTGACGCGCAAAATGAATCTCATGATAAATCAATGGGAGAAAAGGACACAGATAATTTAAATGAAACACACCGATAATGTCATCGAATGAGGGCATGATGACATTCGGAGGGCATCTCGAGGCCCTCCGTAAGATACTTTTCAGAGTTGTTTTTGCAACACTGATACTTTCGTGTGTGATTTTCTATTTTAAAACTATTACATTCGATATACTTCTTGCTCCAAGTGAATATAATTTCATTACATATGGAGTGATTGAAGATATTTGTCGTGCTTTTGATTCTGATTTCCGGTTCGATGAGTTCTATGTTGATTTGATAGCTACGGATTTGTCGAGTCAGTTTATGACGCATATAACCACGTCAATATATTTGGGCTTGTTGTGTGCTTCTCCGTATATTCTTTTTGAGTTATTTCGTTTTGTCTCTCCGGCTTTGCTTGAAAGTGAAAAGAAGTATTCAATCCAAGTTGCCGTTATTATCTACTTTTTGTTTGTTTTGGGCGTGTTGATGAGTTACTATGTCCTATTCCCGATTTCGTTTAGATTTTTGGGAACATATTCTGTGGCAGATAAAATCCATAGCACCATAACTCTCGATAGCTATATCTCGACCTTTGTCATGCTGACTCTTCTCATGGGCTTGGTTTTCCAATTGCCTGTGATAGCCTTTATTTTGGCCAAGATGGGGCTAATTCATTCCGATTACCTTGTAAAATATCGGAGTTACGCATTCTTGATAATTTGCGTGGTGGCAGCAATCATAACACCACCAGATATAATGACCCTTATATTGGTTGCTGTGCCATTATATTTACTTTATGAAATCAGTATCAGGATTATAAGATTAGTCGAAAGGAGGTCTTAACATAGTAATAGGGCAAAAGCGTCTTACGCTTTTGCCCTTTTGCTTTCTACATATTAGTTTACTGCATCAGTCTTTATTGCCCATGCGGTCGGTGAGGTCGTGGGCTTTGTCGGCGAGGTTGTCGAGGAGGTCGCCGGCTTTTTCGACTATGTTGCCGGTGGCTTCCTTTACCTTACCGGCCACTCCGGCGGCCTTTTCTTTGGCCTGGTTGAGGGTCGAGTCGGGGTCGTCGTGTTGTTCGGCGATTTTCTGACGCACGTTGTCGACGGTCTCATTGTATTTCTCGGTGGCGGCAGCAGCCGCGTCGGCAACACGTTGTTTGACGGCATCTAATGTCGACTGCGCCCCGGCCTTGGCCTGTTGCGCGTCTTGCGCGATTTCTTCTTTGGTGGCCTGTGCCTGTTCTTCTACGGCCACGCGGGCGGCTGCGGCGCTGACCTGGGCGGCGTCTTTTGATATTTCGGCAGCCGCATTGGCTTGTTGTTGCTTGAGATTCATAGTCTTCGTTATTTTTTGTCTTTTAAATATTCCTGGTGATATTCTTCGAGGATTTCGCGCACGCGCTGGCCGATGGTCACGTATGCGTCGCGGTCGAGGTTGGCCTCGGATGTGCGGATAGACCAGTCGGGGCCGTCGAAGCCCGAGCCGTTGAGCACCACTATGCCTTTTTCGACGGCCAGGCGCATGGTCACGTCGAGGGGGTCGTGAGCGGTGGGCAGCCATGCGGCGAAATCGTCGCCGTAGAACTTCTTAGCCCATACCATCATGTCGATTTCAGAGTAGTAGCCTACACGCAGTGGGTCGGGGAGGACGGTAAATCCGGTTTTCTCCCACATGGCCTGCAGGCGGTCGTGTATCATGGCCTGCATCTTGCGTTTGTACACATCGTCGGGGTCGAGGATGCACTTGAGGGCGAAGAGGCTCATCTGGATTTGCTGCGGGGTCGACAGGCCGGCGGTATGGTTGAGGGCTACATCGCGGCTGTCGGCGACCATACGGTCGATAAACGACATCTTGGGCACGTCGAGTGTCAGTGACCCGTAGCGTTTGTCGAGGTCGGCGCGTTGCTCGGCAGGCAGGTTGGCAATCATCTTGTCCATGATGTTGTCTTTGTGCGTGGCAATGACTGCGAGTCGCCAGCCGGTGGCACCGAAGTATTTAGAGAAGGAGTACACGCAAATCGTATTGTCGGGCAGTGTGTAGAGCAGCGACTCGAAATCGGTGGCGAAGGTGCCGTAAACGTCGTCGGTGACAACTATCAGGTTGGGGTTGTCTTTCTTGACGATATCGACGAAGCGGTCGAGGTCGTGGTCGCTGAGCCGGTAGCTTGGGGGATTTGAGGGGTTGATGAGGCATACGAGCTTTATCTGTGGGTCGCGCAGCTTGTCGAGCTCCGAGTCGGGGTACTGCCAGTAGTGGTATCCGTCAGCCTCGACCTTGTTGGCGCTGACAGTTACGACGTCGAACTCGAAGCGGTCTAACTCCGGTATTTCGATATAGGGGGTGAAGAGCGGTGCCATGAGGGCGATTTTGTCGCCTTTCTTTACCAGGTGGTTTGTTTGCAGCGTGTCGAAGACATAGCACATGCCTGCTGTGCCGCCCTCGGTTGCGAACAGGTCGTATTCCTTGCCTCCGCCGGGGGCGCGTTTGCCCATTTCTTGTGCGATATAGGGGCGGATGGCCGCCTCGGTGTATTTGAGTATGCGCGGAGGGGTGGGGTAGTAGTCGCCGATAAAGCCGTCGGCCCATTCGAGTGCGAGTTCGTCGCGGTCGGCACCGAGTTCGTCGACCATATATCGGTATGCCTTGTTGAGGAGCTTGCCGCCCTCTTCCTCGTTGTTTTTGGCCAGGAAGGCTTCGAAACGGTCGGCAATCCCGGCCTTCGACGGGCATCCGGCGATGCCGGGTGCCTCGTCGCGCACGCGGCGGCACTCCGACAGGGCGAAGCGTCCGAGTGTGATAAAGGCTTCGCGGGCGTCGGCGCAAATCCAGTTGGGGTTGCCTCGGCCGGCGTTGAGGTAGGTGGCGCTCGAGGTGCGTGTGTCTTCCTGGGCCAGTCTTATGAGTTCGTTCTTGATTTCGAAGGGGCTCATCTGGCTCAGGCGTTTTTCGTATTCGCGACTGAGGGGATTGAGGTTTGAGTCCATATTTCTTTTTTTGCGTTTTTAGAGTTTTATAAGATTAAACCGACAGGGTGGTGCTAAAGTTCGCGGAGCCTATGCGCAGATTAGCGTTATCGCCACGCCCGAGAGTATGAGCAGGGTATTGCCGATGGCATAGGTCACGGTGTAGCCCAGGGCCGGGGTGGTAGAGTTGATGGCGTCCTGTATGGCGCCGAGCGAGGCTGTGGTCGTGCGGGCACCGGCGCAGCAGCCAAGGTTGATGGCCGGGTGGAATTTGAATATTTTGGCACCCATCCATACGCCGATAATCAGTGGCAGCGAGGTGCTCAGCACACCGGCGACGAAGAGCATCCAGCCGGCCTCTTTGAGACCGCTGATAAAGCTCGGCGCGGCGGTGATGCCGATAACTGCGATAAACATGTTGAGGCCGAGATTGTTGAGCAGCCATACCGACGATTCGGGTATGCGGCCGAATGTGGGGTGCTTTGAGCGGAGCCAGCCCAGAACCAGGCCGGCGATAAGGGCGCCGCCCGAGGTAGACAGGCTCACGGGTATGCCGCCGAGGTGGATGGTGATGGCACCGATGAGGGCGCCGATAAAGATGCCGAGACCGACGAATACCATGTCGGTAACGTTGGTGGGGCGGTCGGGATAGCCGATGGCCTTTATGGCGGTGTCGACTTCGCGTTGTAAGCCGGCGAGGGTGACGATGTCGCCCCTATAGATTTTAGTCTGGGCAAGCACGGGGATTGACTGTCCGGCCGCTGAGATGTGCGAGATGGCGACGCCCGTCATTTCGGGCATGGCTCGGAGCTGGTCGACGGTGATGCCGTCGCACGACTTCGACGATATGGTGACGGGTATTTTCTCTACGGCGAAGTTGAGGAGCTCGTAGTCGGCCACTTCGGGGCCGAGCCACGACTCGTCTTCGACTACAAATTCGCGGCGTCCGCTCAGCACTAATTCGTCGCCTTTCGATATCTTTACTGTTGCGGCCGGGTCGTCGACGATTTTGCCGCCCTGGCGTACGCGGTCTACATATATGCGCCGGCCGAGCTCGGTGATGTGCTGCTCGATTTCGGCCACGGTGCGCGGCTGGTCAAAAAACTCGCCGTCGGCTTTGTAGGCGCGGAAAGTCACTGGGCGCAGGGCGTTGATAAAGGCAGGGTCGTTGGTGATAGACGATGAGTTCATCGTCTGCTCGAGTTCGGCGGTCTGGGCCTTTACTTTCTTGATGCCGCCGAGCATGGCCGGACCGATATATGCAAGTATATAGGCCGAACCGATGGTGCCGAAGATATATGTCACGGCATAGCAGACCGGCACGATGTCAATCCAGCTTTGTTTGTCGGCAGCCGAGATAGACATGTTGCGGATGGTATCGTCGCCGACACCAATCACGGCCGAAATTGTCTGCGACCCGGCGAATAGGCCGATAGCCTCGCCGGCATTATAACCGAAGCATAATGCGACCCCTGCTGTCACGCCGAGGCAGGCAAGACACATCGCGACGGCAAATATTACCTGTTTGATACCCGAGCCCTTGAGGGCGCGGAAAAACTGCGGGCCCACGCTGTAGCCGATTGCGAAGAGGAAGAGGAGGAAGAACACCGATTTTATCGGGCCGGGAATCGGTATGTCCATCTGGCCGACAATTACGCCGACGAGCAGCACCGACGTAACGGTGCCGAGAGAAAAGGTCTTGTACTTTAACTTGCCAATCCAAAAGCCCACACCCAGGGTGAGGAAGATGGGTATAGACGGGTTGTTGCGGAAGGTTTCGAGTAGCCAGTCCATAAATTAGTCTTTTGTGGATGAAACGTTGTGTTAGTTCTATGGCCGGAACACCTTGCCGTGCCCCGGGATGTTTATTTTATAACATGTGTATATCGTGATTGGTTTAAGTATGTTATTTAAGTTTCGCAAGTCGATGACTTGCTCACTGTTAATAGTTTGTCGTTTAGAGGTTAGCCTTGTTCGCTAATTTTGATTACTAATAATATTGTTATTTGCATTTATCAAACCATAATCTATAACCAAAAAAC
>ERZ1504196.346-NODE-346-length-16829-cov-4.808394_pt1 | contig 16829 bp, 11 predicted proteins | sample MGYA00574891_ERZ1504196 | MGnify/ENA primary metagenome ERZ1504196 (study PRJEB39906, sample SAMEA3182075) | gut metagenome | biome: human; feature: gut; material: Stool; isolation source: human stools | place: Canada | collected 2012-03-14 ... | reverse complement strand
ACTGCTAACGGCAGGCGGGAAAGCAAATCCCTGCCGGCAGCATTGTCTTCAATCGTTGCCGTGATGGTTTTGTCGCCAATTATAATATTCATTTTCATTGATTCTTTCGATTCATCCTTGTCTTCGTTCGTTATTTCAGTCTGCATCGGTGTCTTTGGCTCGTCGTTTTCATCGCCACAGGCAGCCATAGAAAGTGTTGCAAAGATAAGAATCGGGATAAGCATGGTTCTATTCATTGTCTTGATTTTATGTCATAGATTCAATATAATAGGGGCGAATTCTCATATCGCGTAAAATTGGTATTTCATTTTCTTAAAATAAAATCTTTCTTACGCTGCCGGTCTTATTCTCATTGCAAAATTATACCAACTTTAGGGAAATATAGCATCCATTTCCTTTGGTATTTGTATCAAAAACACTGAATTGACTTAAAATCTCCGCTTACTTATAGTAATCAATAGCCCTATGGTGAAATTATCGGCCTGCGTGTCTTATATCTAATTGGATGAGGAAATCTTTAGTTAAACTAACTTGTTTATATCGGATAGATGAGTGTTTTGTTACCACATGTTGCAGACGTGACCATCTCACATGTCGTCGAAGTCGATGAGGAGCTGGCGGGTGTTGCCGGCGCGGTTTTCGCCTTTGGTGGCCTTGCTCACGGTGAGGCCCATCAGGCGTATGGGGCGGCCTTCGATGTCGGCTTTGTCTATCAGGTCGTGGGCGTAGCGGAGCAGGGTGGCATGGTCGAGTTGCCGTGGCATGCCAGATAGGCTGCGCGTGATTTGGGTGAAGTCGGCAAAGCGCACCTTGAGAGTCAGCACCGTGCCGTTGAAACCGGCCTTGTCGAGCCGTGCTGTCAGTTCGGTCACAAGCCGGGTGGTTGCGACGGCGATTTCATCGTCGGTCGAAATGTCGTGGTCGAATGTGTGTTCTACTCCTCGCGACTTTCGTTCGCGGGTAGCCTCGACGGGACGGTTGTCGATGCCTCGCGCAAAGTTGTAGTATAACGGTCCGGCCTTGCCGAAATATAGCCGCAGTTCGCCCAGGGTGAGTTTGCGCAGGTCTTCGCCGGTATATATGCCCAGGTTGTGCATTTTTGCGGCAGTTACCGGCCCGACGCCCCAGAAGCTCTCTACGGGCATTTTGGCTATGAAATCGAGCGCGTGTTGCGGCGGGATTACGCACAGGCCGTCGGGCTTGCGGTAATCTGAGGCAATTTTGGCCAGGAATTTGTTGTACGACACTCCCGCCGATGCAACCAGCGAGAGCCTGTCGCGTATCTTGTGCTTGATTTCGCGCGCTATGTCGACGGCAAGATCGATGCCGGCGAAGTTTTCGGTTACGTCGAGAAATGCCTCGTCGAGCGAGATTGGCTCTATGATGTCGGTATATTCGTGGAAGATGTCGTGGATGCTGGCTGAGACCTGTTTGTAGACGTCGAAACGGCAGTTTACGAATTTCAGCCCGGGGCACAGTTTCTTTGCCTTTGACGACGACATGGCCGAGCGCACGCCGTAGCGCCGTGCCTCGTAGCTTGCGGCGGCAACTACACCACGGCCGTCAGCCTGCCCGACGGCAACGGGGACGCCTTGTAGCGAGGGGTTGTCGCGTTGCTCGACCGAGGCGTAGAACGCATCCATGTCTATGTGTATGATTTTTCGGGTCATGAGGAGGGGGGATAAAAAAACAGACCGCCGTGCGGTCTGTAACTTAGTAGCGAGTCCGGGATTCGAACCCGAGTCTCCACCTTGAGAGGGTGGCGTGCTAGGCCTCTACACTAATTCGCCATGCTCTTGCAGCAGCTTTTTCGCTTTTGCGATGCAAAGTTACGACTGTTTTCGGTAATATGCAAATCTGTACGCGCTATTTAACAGTCGTTAACTTTATACCGGGTCTACGTCGTAGTAGACCGTGAGCGACCGCATCAGTGGGTTGGAGGCCAGGTTGACGTATTGGTCACGCAGTATCTGCTTTACCTGTTTCATCGATATGCCGGTCTCGGCCTTGAGCATGATTTTGCGTATATATAGTGACTGGATACGGGCAACTGGCGGCTCCTGGGGGCCGCACACGCGGTTTCCGAATACCTGACGCAGGGCCGAGGCAAGGAGCGAGGCGCACTCGGCGGTCGTAGATGCCTCGCGGTGCTTGACGTAGATGTTGATTATGCGCGAGAAGGGCGGAAAGTTGAAGGCGCGGCGTTCTTCGAGTTCGTGACGGTAAAATGCCTCGTAGTCGTGCCGGGCGGCGTAGCCGAGTATGGGGTGGCCGGGGTTATAAGCCTGGATTACCACCTGTCCCTTGCCGTCGCGGCGCCCGGCGCGTCCGGCAACCTGTTCGAGCATATTGAACGCACGTTCGGCCGAGCGGAAGTCAGGAAAGTTGATTAGCGAGTCGGCGTTGAGCACGCCCACGAGTTCCACCTCGCCGAAGTCGAGCCCCTTGGTCACCATCTGGGTGCCTATGAGTATGTCGGCCTTGTGCTGTGAAAACTCGTCGATTATGCGGCTGTAGCCATCTTTGTTGCGAGTGGTGTCGAGGTCCATGCGCAGTACTTTTCGGTCGCGGAAACTCTCGGCTATTTCTTCTTCAATCCGTTCGGTGCCATAGCCCACAATCTCTATGGCCGGTTCCTTGCACTCGGGGCAGACGGTAGGTATGGCGTATTCGGCACCGCAGTAGTGGCATTGCAGTTTGTTGTCGCGGCGGTGATAGGTGAGGCTCACGTCGCAAAAATCGCATTTCGGTGTGAAGGCACACATGGTGCATCGTGCCATCGGGGCATATCCACGACGGTTGTGGAAGAGGATAGCCTGCTTTTTTGCCGAGGTCACGGCGAGCGTGGCGTCGAGCAGGCGGTGCGACAGGTAGCCGCTCACAGCCTTGCTGCGCCGCTGGGCCTTCATGTCTACAATCTCGATGGCCGGCAGGGCGACGCCGTCGTAACGCTCGGTCAGCGTCACCAGCCCGAACTTGCCGCTCTCGGCCTTGTAGTATGTCTCGATTGAGGGGGTGGCACTGCCATAGAGGGTCTTTGCCCCGTGCATGGCGGCCAGCATGGTGGCGGCGTCGCGCCCGTTGTAGCGCGGTGCCGGGTCGTATTGTTTGTAGCTGCTCTCGTGCTCTTCGTCAACAATCACCAGCCCGAGTCTGTCGAACGGCAGGAAGCACGCCGACCGTGCCCCCACGGCGATGACGGGCTCTTTGTGGTCGAGCATGCGGCGGTATAGCTCTACGCGCTCGTTGTCAGAAAACTTCGAGTGGTAGATTAGCACTTTTTCGCCGAAAACTTTTTGCAGCCGCCTTGTCAACTGCGTTGTCAGGGCGATTTCGGGTACAAGGAACAGCACCTGTTTGCCCTGGCGCATCACATAGTCGGCAAGGTGCATGTAAATCTCGGTTTTGCCCGAGGCGGTTACGCCGTGGAGCAGCGTCACCGACTTGTCGGCGAAGGAGTGCAGTATTTCGTCGTGCGCCCGCTTTTGTGCCGTCGACAAGGTGGGCAATATACCCGTGGCGACCCCCGAATATGAGAACCGCGAAATCTCCTTATAGTAAATTTCGCATAAGCCTTTCTCGCACAAAGCCTTTATCACCGCACGACTTGCATCGGCGCGTTCGCATAACACCTCGAGCGGTACCTCGGCAAGGGGCTGGTCTGCCTTGTAGAACTCCGAGAGGGCGATAAGGGCCACGAGGGCCTCCTCTTGTTTGCGCTTTACTTTGGTAAAGGCGGCTTCGAGGGCCTGGGCGTCTCCACGGGTTATGAGCGGCCTCACGTAGGGGCGTTTGATTACGCGGTAGCGCTCGACGAGTTTCTCTGATACCGCCAATAGTCCGGCCTCGGTCATGCGCGTGACCGTCGAACCTATGCCTCCAGTGCCGAGCTCTTTTTCTATGATTTCTACAGTCGCGCTTTTCTTGCGCCTGAGGTAGTCGAGTATGCGGATTTCGAGGTCGGAGCAGCCGGCAAACTGCTCGTCGGTGGCTTCGCTGTCGATTTCTATGCGTGTCTCGCTCTCGATTTTGAGGCCCGAGGGTATGGCGGCCTTGTAGACATCGCCGACCGAGCACAGGTAGTAGTCGGCCATCCATTCCCAAAAGCGCAACTGCATGTTCGTGACCACAGGCTTGTCGTCGAGGCACAGGGCTATTTCCTTTAGCTTTACGCCCGGGGGCGGTGCTACCGGCGTGACCGAGGCCACTATGCCGGTATAAAAACGCTTAGGCCCGAATTGCACGGCCACGCGCAGCCCCGACCGCACCTTGTCGTGCAGATGCTCGGGCACTATGTAGGTAAAGTTCCCCGCCAGTGGCAACGGCAGGATGACCTGGGCGTAGAGTGCTTTCATATCAGTTGGTGAAGTCTACCGACAGTCCTAATTGCAGTCGCGACGGGTTGAGGGGGTAGAACGGCATCGAGAAGTAGTCGCTGCCGCCGAAGAGGCCCTTGTTTGCGTGCGAATACATCACGTAGAATCGTGTCTTGCCGAGTTTGCAGTTGAGGTAGGCGTTGCAGAATGGGTAGTTGCCCACTTTATATTCACTCTGATTGGTGAAAGATACCGTTGCCGGCTGGTACATCGGCGCATAGTAGCGTGTGTAGTAGTCGCAGTCGATGCCGAGCTGCACGTTGAGCGTTGCGATATTGAATAGCAGGTAGAGGTTGGAGTACACCGCGAGTTTGGGCAGTGGTATGACGGCTTCGTTCGAGCTCGTCTGATATGTCACCTTGTTGTCCCAGTGCAAGATACCGACCTTGAAGTTCTGGCGCAGCGTCGCCGCGAGTACCTGTACGCTGCCGCTGTTTTGTCGCGGCGTGCCATCGCTGCCGAAATATATGTAGTTTTGCAGGTTCGATACGGCCAGGCGCAGGTGTGTGTCGCTGGGGCCGAAATCAATCTCGCCGCCAAAGGTAACACGGCGGCGTTTGCCGAAGTCGTTGTCCCACACGAAGTGGTTCGAGATATATTTCTTGGTCAGGTATGGTGCTTCCTCGTTGTGGAAGGCTCCGAAGGCTTTGATTTCGAGACTGTCGCGCAGCATGGCGAAGCGGGTCGACAGTTCTCCGTCGAGCCTTATGTCGCCTGCGGCCTCTCCGAGGAAGCCGAGTTCGGCCGTGGCCTGGTAGCGCAGCAGGCTGCCGCGTTGTTTGGTGAGCTGCGCGCCTACCCATGCCAGTTGCTGGGTCTCTTTGGGCTTTATCACACCTATGCCTTCGGGGAAGGGGTCGAGGCCGAGCTCGGGGTCGGTGCGGTCAAGGGTATCGGCGGTCTGCTTGTAGCCGCGTACCTGGTGCGTCACATAGGCGGCAAGGCCGAATTTGGCATATTTGTGGAAGCCTTCGAGCAGCGATACGCCAAGCGTGTTGGTCACGGCCCAGTTGCTCGTATAGTCGCGGGTCATGGTAGGGTCGAGGTAGGTATGCTCGAAGAATTTTCGGGTCTCTTCGGTGTCGTAATCCAGGAAGAAGTGCTTGTTGCCGTTATAGCGCAGCGTGTAGATAAACGACGACACCGGTATATAGGTGCGGTGGGTAGTTGTGTCGTCGATTTGTTCCTCGTGCCAATAGCCAACTTTATACCTATTATTTATATAGAACTCTTCGCCCGATACTCGCGTGTGCGCGTCGGAGAGGTTGGTTGGGATAGATTTGGGGTCTATCGATGCCACGCCGCCCTGCAGCTCGGCAGGGTCGGTGATATAGAGCATGTCGGTGATGCCGCCGTTTTCCTTGTTGACCGAGTTGTAGTGATAGTAGTATGCCTGCATCTCGTAGCGGTCGCCCAGGTACGACCCCGAGAAACCCCACGATAGGTTTTTGACGGCCTGGTTGGCATAGCTGCCTTTTGAGTAGAGGTAGTCGAGCATCGCGCCTACCTGTGCCTTTGCGTTGATGTTGCCCGAGAAGGTGCCGCTTAGCCGTTCTTGCGACGTCTCGCGGCCGCCCGAGGTGATATAGCTCAGCAGCGTCATAGGTATACGGGTGTTGTAATACCGTATCTTGTCGTGCGAAGGCAGCCAGTGCGACAGGCCGTCGCGGAAGAAGAAGTCGCTCATCGGTGCCCGCTCGTCAAATATCATGTTCATGCCTTCGCCGCCAAGGTTGCCTGTGGTGGCATAGGCCGACGATACCATCGACGGCACCGACTGGCGGTAGTAGTTGAGCGGCAGAGTGTCCATCGGCGCCGGTTCGCGTAGGCCAAGTGGCGAAAGCAGCCGCCAGCTATACGATGGCGCTATCACCGGCTTGCGACTCGACGGGGTGGTCGACATCGACCCATGCGACGTGAGGCTCGGGTTTTCGATTAGTCGCTGCGCAGCCGACGGTAGCCATAACAAAAGCATAGTGACGACAAATGCCGTCACTCGCATGATGTGGATATGTTTCTGGGTTATTGCCATTAAGCTATACGCTTACTGGTTGGCACTTAGGCGGCTGAACGTTAGCTGTATCTTGGCTTTGTCGAGATGCAACTGGCCAACGGCCGGAGAGGTAAGGTAGGGCTGTACTTCCGATTCGATATACTTTGTCTGGCCATAATAGCTGTTGTTGACGAGTTGCTCGAAGTTTACCTGCACCGGTATGAGGACGAAGGTATAATCTTCTTCCTTGACTTCGTCGCGTGTGAGCATTTCCATCATATATGCGCGTAGCGATGAGAAAACATATCGGCCCGTCGCGCTGCTATATTGGGCATAAAACGATGTGATATTATTGGGCAGCTTGTTTTGTGCGAAAAACTCGTCGCGGTCTTTTTGGAGTACCATCAGCACGTAGGGGGGCGGTGTCACGCCGGATACGAGGCTGTCGACGGGTATGCTCATCGTCAGACCGTTGACCACGGCCTGACTGCCGCTTTGCTTTTTATAGCTGGCGACAATATCTTTAATCGGGAATACGAACTCTGTCTCTGTGCCGGCCGGTGCAACGAGTATGTCTTCGCCGGCGGCGAGTTTAGCCTCAAGGCCGGCATCCATGCGGTATGTAAGGTCGTTGTTACTGATAACCTCGGGGGTTACGAGCATATACTGGTGCTGGGCCGTGGTGGTGTCGTTTTTCTCGTCGCCCTCGCCTTCGGTTATCTTGGTGAAGTAGAAGCCCAGGCCGGTAGATTTGACAACGGTTAGTCGGCCGCTGCCAAACGAGTTTTTGAGATATACGCCCGGGAAGACGTTTTTCGAAAATACCTGGCCGTTGGCAAAGTTTTCAGGATTTTCTATGAAGTCGTTAAATATCCTCTTGCCTAATTCTACGGGCAGCTTGATGTCGACTGTGCGGTAGCCCTGCTTGGCGGTTGTTGGGTCGTCGATGGTCGAGGCATTGTAGATTGCGCTGCCCAGCGGGGTGGGGTTGTAATATCCGGCCGGGTCGAAGTCACTCGATATGTCTTTGGGCAGCAACTGGGTCAGGGGGTAGGCCGTGATGCCTAAGGGTGCTACCGAGTCACCGATAAAATCGGTGGGGAGATAGCTAAGGGTCAGCGCCATGGAGTCGAGGTTGTTGGCACTGAAATTGGCGGTGTCGAGCAGGGTAGAGGGTAGGAACTGCGTTACCACCTCGCTCGACAGTGTGCCGTAGCCGGGTATGGTGATGCTGCCTATTAGCTGCTCGGTAGTCCTGGGGCTGATGGCCGACACTCGGTGTGTCGTGCCGCTGACCGTGAACGACGAGTCGATGATGATTTCGACCGAATCGCCTGTCAGTGAGCCGCCTATGGGTGAGGTTTCGTCGTCACAGGCTATCACGGCGATTGTCATGGCCGCAACGACGGGGAGGATATGTAGACTGCGGAATTTCATGTGATGATATTGCAGTAAGCTGTGTCAGAGTGTTTTGTAAAATTCGTAGTATGCGGCGGGGCCTTCTTTTGCCTGCTCGTAGGGCAGGAAGGGCTTGCCGCTTGCCTTGGCATATTCGACGAGTTCTGCCGGGGTGTCGGCGGTGCTGTCGACAACAGCGTCGGCAAAGTCTATGGCAATCTTGTTGAGCTTGATATAGTCGATATGGCCTTCGGCGTCGGCAAACTCTTTGAGCTGCTTGGCCGTGAAGCCCTGCTGCGTGAGCTTTTCGACGAGGCGTCCGTCGAGTTCGCCCTCAAACGGCTGGTTGTAGAGCGAATATACCACCTTGCTTGTCCTGAAGGTAGGGTCGTCGCCATAGAAATCTTTCAGATAGAAAGGCACCATGGCCGTAATCCAGCCCGTGCAGTGCACTATTTCGGGGTCCCAGCGAAGTTTCTTCACGGTCTCTACCACGCCACGGACAAAGAAGATGCTGCGCTCGTCGTTGTTGGCGGCATCGCTGTCAACCTCGAGAGGCTGCCCCGAAACGTGGTGGAAGAAGTAATCGTCGTTATCTATAAAATATACCTGGAGACGTGTGGGCTGCAGCGTGGCAACCTTGATTATGAGTGGATGGTCGGTATCGTCGATTGATATGTTGAGACCCGACAGGCGGATAACCTCGTGGAGTTGGTTACGACGCTCGTTTATCGCTCCGAATTTTGGCATGAAGGTGCGCACTTCGGCGCCTTTTTCCTGTAGGCCCTGTGTCAGTTCGCGGCCGAAAACACCCATGGGTGTCGAGGGTAGGTAGGGGTCAATCTCTTGCGAGATGTAAAGCACTTTTTTAACGTCCATTCTCGGGTCGGTTGAGGGGAGAGCTTGTTTGTGATACAATTAACACCGCAAAATTACGAAAAATTTCCGACATATCCACCAACCCACTTCCCCTGCTTGCATTTTTTAGCTTTTTTTACGGTAATTGCGACAATTTTATAACATCGCACACATCGTCATTAATCGTAGGTGTTTTCCAATCTTGAAAATGCATCCGAGGGGGTCAATCCGTAGCGTTTCTTGAAACAGGTTGCAAAATGGGTCGGATTCTTGAAGCCTGCTTTAAGATAGACTTCCGAGAGTGGATATTTCCTACTTTCAAGAAGTTTACGTGCGTATTCAAGTCGCTTGTCCAAAATCCATTGATGGGGAGTTTGTTCGAAGATTTTAACGAATTCTCTTTTGAAAGTGGAAAGACTACGGCCGGCAAAATGAGCGAACTGTTCGACACTCATATCGCTAAGAAAATTATTTTCCATAAAAACGCGCAAATCTGACCTCCATTGCTTTGAAAAATCGAACAATAGGGGTGCAAGCTCGGGTAAAAGTTGCAGGAGCACAATAACTGTCTCCTGCACTTTTGACTTTATAAGCGATGTCGGTATCGGAGAATCAGATGAGAAATACTGGTCAAGCGACATGAACAGCCCTTTGAGGAAAGGGTGTGGTGAAAGAGTGACGGCGAGTTCTCGTTTCAACGATTCGTTGATTCTTACTGTGGGTATTTCTATTTGGTCTTCAATATCTTTAAGGTCGGAGGTCTTGAGATGGAAAAAGAGTCCTTTGAAAGGTTCTCCATTTATGCCCGGTTGTTTATATTCTTTCACAAGATGGTTACGCCTCACAAATACGGCTTGACCATTTGCTACATCTACCTTGCGGTTGCATGAACGCAAAGTGAGTCTGCCCGACATGATGTAGACGATTTTGTGTTCCTCTACCATGTCGTGGCAAATCATTTTAGTTTCTGTTATGCATCGGTAGAACGTGTCAAGGTAATTTTGATGTATTTCTTTTCCAGCGTTTGCCATATTATATAAAATTTGAATTCTCAAAGATAGCGAAAATCAGGCAAGCTAATCATCTGAGTTCCATTTTCAGTAGCACGACACCTTGTCTTGGCAGCACGACACGGTCTTTGACAGTGCCGTGATTTACAGTTTTCCATTCAGGAGAACCAGTCATTTCTAAGTCGCCTGCTTGCTGCAGTTCGCTCAACTGTGTGTCGTCAGGGTTTTGAGGACATCCCATGGCAATCCATTTCGAGTAAGAATTGCTGTGGCTGTCGTCAATACAGTATCGGGTTACTAATACTTTCTTAGTGTCATTGCCGACATTTACTTTCAAGTCTATATCGGCGGGAGTCACATCCGTGTCGTTCACATCGTGGTAATTCCAAAGCATGACAGATGCGTTTTTGTTGTCGCGCGAGGCAAGTACACCGACATCCGGCATGTTCCTTACGCTATTCCTGACAATAGAATCTACCGGAATCATTCCTGTAGATGATGCCTCAACCAGATTGCCTCCCATTTGGCCAAACATCCTGAACACATTGAGCACCGGTTTGACAACTCCGTTGGTCGACAGGTCGCGAAATCCGGCAAACCAAGGCTGGTCTTCAAACTCGAAAGCCCATGTCACGGCTCCTACGAGATTGGAGTCATATTTACGGGCAAGTTCGTACAGTCGGGCGTATGAATCTGCCACCGTGCTTGAATACATCGTTCCATTCCTGTAGTTATACTGGGGTGTGTACTCCGACGAACAGGCTGCGCACCCCTCGGGGTCGAACTCTCCAATAATTATAGGTAGGTCTTTCAGTTGGGGAAATTCACTTATGAGCTTTAATCCGGCGTCAACATCGTTGAGTTGGGAACCTAATCTCATAACTACGGTTTTACCGTCAAGGCGAGGGCTTCCTTTGGCATGGAACCCGATATAGCCTAACGGAGCTCCTTTTCCGCCGGTAGCGTAATTGGTCCCGTCTATACAATGCTGAAGAAATTTTCGCAAATATTCACGGGCATTCTTGCCGCCGGGTCCTGTGGAATGAGGACCGCCTATTACGGCGCCCGGAAGAGCCTTCAAAAGTCCGTCTGCGGCATAATCGTAGATTTTGCAATAGTCTTCAAAACTTCCTCGGAGGTAGCCGTTCGGCTCATTCCAGACTTCCCAGTACCATTTTGAGACTTCGTCTTCTCCATATCTCTCCTTACAGTGTTTGGCCCATTGATAGATGAGTTCCCTCCATTTGTCGTAATCATTCGGAGGATAGGCCCATCCTGTGAATATCTCGTCGTATTTGGCATCTGGCGTCCAGTGGTGACGATAGGGATGCGGATTCGTAGACAGGGCCTCTGGTGTGAATCCAATCTGTACGAGAGGCCGCATGCCGCGCTCCACGTATGTGTCGAAAATACTATCGATTATGTTCCATTGATACACAGGGCGCCCTTTCTTGTCTTCAGTATAGATATTTGTAGAACCCCATTTCAGAGCTGCCTCGCCGTCGCCGCTGGTCAATAGATTGTGCGCACGGACATTTATTGGCACCGGGCTGAGACGGGAAATCTCCGTAAGAAGTCTTTTCCCGTCTTTCATATAGGTATAATTAGGCTCGTCGTATCCGAACCATGCCCAAAGAGGCTTCATCGGCTCGACCGTCTTGGTCAAATCTACATCGACACATACTTTGTCAGCCCAATACTTTTCGAGTTTATCGGCCTGCTCATTGGTAATAGTGATAATCGCGCCATGTTTGGGAGATGTAAAATTGGTGGTTACCATCGGACCTTCGTTGAAGTGCCCGAGGTCTTTGAAGGTCTTGAAGTCGGTTGTCTCGGCAAATCCGAAATTATGGGGGCTGATGCTGAATATGTCGTACATGAGTACCCATTTGTTCTCCCCATGCCGTTTCCATACATTGGGAGCCTCGCATGCTCCAGGCTCGGTATCAGCCCATTGGTCGGAGTACTTGTAGCCACGGTTTATCTTGTCGGAGAATGCCATCTTTATTCCGCCGGGCTGTTCCTGTGCCACATACATCAGGCAATATCGGCCGTCGGGCATCCGGGAGATGTCGGCGTCAAGAATTTGGACTTTGGGGTTCGGATATTTGAAAAGTTCCTTTGGCTTGCTTACAAGTTTGGTAAAATCATTGTCCGTATAGCTGTAATAAAGTTTCGTCTTGCCGTTACCGAGACGCATGGTAAAATAAACCATCATCTTTTTAGCCTCGGGGTCATAGATTGTTTCTGGTGCCCAGGCGCACCCTACATCAAGTCCGGGAAACATCTTGTCGATATGTGCGATGCTTTTGGTCCAGTTTATGAGGTCGAACGACTTCATCAGAATGAAGCCATGGTTGTTGCCCCAACCGTACATGTCCTGGTCTCGCTCCCACTTGGTGTCACGGTATCCCATTTCCTTTCCTCTCAGGTTAAGGTCGGTCATGGCAAGATAGAAGGCACCGTCAGGCCCCTGGTAGATATGAGGGTCGCGGATGCCATGCTGCGTGGCCAGGGTGTCGCCCGACATCACTGGGTGCCCGTTATTGAGCGCCGTGAAAGTGTATCCGTCGCGGCTTGTAGCCATATACAGGCTGCTCGTGGGGTCTTGATGGAAGACGAATAAATAGGCCTCTCCTTTCTCTCCTATGTTTTTGTTTTCATCTTGCGCCGCGGCGTGCCATGGTATCAGCGCGGCAAGGAACAAGGAAATTTTAAGAAATGTTTTCATGTGTATTGACGGTTTATTCTATTGTAATCAGTTCTATTCCCTCGTTTTTGCCAAGGTTGCGGCTGTATTGTTTGTCGAGGGAATTATTCCAGTGTTCGAAGACTCCGAGGCTGCCGGTTTTCACTCCATTAGGACGATAATCGCCCAATTTGTCATTCTTGCCTTTAGCCGCTTCTTTCAGATAGTTGTCGCAGTTGTGATTTGACCCTTTGGGAAATTGCGGTGCACCGCTGAATCCGAGATTGTCACCAAATTCTGCGTAGAGTAAATCGAGACAAACGCACTCTATGGCTACCGGGTCGAGCGACATAAAGACGCTCGAACTCCATCGGTTGCCGAGGGTTTTCCATTTGTCTCGGTCAGGCTTCGGGGCTCCTACGTTGGTCTGCATTCCATACAGACCGTCTACGATATAGAGGAGCGTCTTCTTGCCCAGGTTGGGAGAGCCCATAAGGTCGACATATGCGCTGTAATCCCCTTCCCGGCCTTTCATCTGACTGACGGTTGTCGAGCCGTGCATCTTTGCCGGAAATGGAATGGAACCGAAATGATTTTTGGCACATAGCGTCACCCCGGTAATCTCATGGCCTTTAAGAAGTGCAGTGTTGACTAAGTAGTCGGCTTCTACTACGGCGCGAGGTAGCACGGTACCCAATGTAACGGTCGAGTCTGTGTATGATATGGCATTCTCTACCCAGTCTGCCGCCTCTACACCATCCGAGCCTTTTGCACTCATCCACCGTACTTTCGGGAAAAGCTTGTGTACGGGCTTGTAAAGTCTGTCTGGAATCGCACGTGGCTTCCAGCCGACAGTGGCATCGTATATCACTATGCAGTTTTGAGGCACCCCGGCCTTTTGGATAAGTTGGTGCAAGAGGGCGATTGTAGCCTGCGGCGATTGGTCTATATCGTTGTCCCTGTCATCAGTGCCGAATGTATTGTTAAGGTTTATTTTTACAGCTATTGTCTCTCCTTGTTTATAGCCGTGGTTTCCTTTCCCTCGGGTTATATTGTGATATTTAAAAGTCTTTTCCCATGCTTTCCCGATATCGTTTGTGCCGGCGAGGGTGCAGAGTGATTTTTCATACATGTTTTCAAGAACGGTTTGGTCGATGTTGCCGTCATTCCACCATTGGCCGGTAGCACCGTCCCATTTAGACACCGCAGAATCCATTGCCCAAACCACTCGGCCGGGGAAAATACCTTTTCCTTCACCGATGGGTTGATTTGGAATCACGCAAAGTCCCTGAGAAAAAGTGGATATGCCTATAAACAGCGAAAAAAGAGATAATACAATTTTTTTCATGGCTACCGATTAATATGAATTCAATAATACATGGTCGGCAGTTCCCATACGACTGCGTGTGAAGCGCGACTGATGCCAGTAGGGATATAGTAATGGGGGCCGACTCACTACATTCAGACTTTCGGACTCTTCTGTTGTAAGCCTGACATCGACTGATTTTAATGTGTCCTTTAGTTGTGTCGCGTTTCTTGCTCCTGCGACTATGGAGCATACACCCGGGCGCGACAGTGTCCAGGCAAGAGAAAGTTGAGCCACAGTAACACCTTTTTGCAACGCAATTCCCTTAAGTACATCGATGATACTCCATAATTTGTCTAAATCCTCTACGGGAGGTTCATCCCACCCGTTTGCAAAACGTCCTCTAACGTTGTGATTGTTGTCGCGGTCGTATTTCCCGGAAAGTAGTCCTCCTGCAAGTGGGCTCCATATCAATGCTCCGAGTTTTTGGTCTACTCCTATTGGTAGAAGTTCGTATTCTGCTTCGCGTGCCTGGAGCGTGTAGTGAATCTGCTGGGTGACAAAACGTTGGCAGTTATGACGGTCGGAAGCCATAAGGCATTTCATAATCTGCCATCCGGCAAAGTTGGAGCATCCGGCGTATCTTATCTTACCTTGTTTTATCAATGTATCGATGGTCTCCATGAGTTCCTCCACGGGAGTCAGACCGTCCCACTGATGGATATAATATATGTCGATATGGTCGGTTTTCAACCTTTTGAGGCTCTTTTCGCACTCGCGAATTATGTGCAGACGCGAGAAACCTTCGTTGTTGACGCCGTCAGCCACCGGCATGCGCGCCTTGGTGGATATCAGCACATCATTGGGACGATGGCCATCGAGAACTTGGCCCACTATTTCTTCCGATACGCCGTTTGAGTATATGTTTGCAGTGTCAATGAGATTCACTCCGTTGTCAAGCGCGAGATTTATTATCTCGCGGGCTTCGTTCACTCCGACAGTGCCGACTTCGGCAAACTTGTTCTTGCCACCGAAAGTCATTGTGCCCAACGACATTGCGGACACCATCATGCCTGAATTCCCTAATTGTCTATATTCCATGAAACAAAAAGATTAATTACTTGGCAAAGGTAACTATTATTAATGTACGTCAGCTTTCTATTTCGTTCAATTATTCTTTTGAAAAAGTCCATAATTGCCATTTATGATTTGTGGTAGCTGTTTCAAAACCGGTACTATTAAAATGTTACTCGAGTTCCAGGAAAATCAGTTATATTGAGGGAGGCTTGATAATTCCCCCCTCTTCCATCCCCTACTGTCCACGCTGTCCACGCTGTCCACGCTGTCCACGGGCGGTGCTTCGTGGACACACAGACCTCGAAATCAAAAAATCAACATTGTTGAAAAAATGCGGATAAATGCTTTTCGACGCATCGTAACTTTGCAACGTGACACATAAAGAGTCACAAAATCAACTTAATAAAACTCCAAACACTTCAACACCATGAACGAAATGAACGATACCAACAACGAGAACAACATGACGAGTGCGAAAATCGCAAAATTGTCGAGAGCCTTCGACATCCGCCCGGCCAAACAATGGATGGCAGAAGCTGCCAACCGTCCCAACCCCAAGAGCTTGTGGCTCAGCCTGTGGTATGAAAACGAGGTTGCCTGTCTCTTCGCCGATACCAATATGGGCAAGAGTATCTACGCCGTCCAAATCGCCGAGCATGTGTCGCAGGAGCAGAAAGTGCTCTATTTCGACTTCGAGATGACTGATAAGCAGTTCCAGTTGCGCTATACCGATGCCGAGACGGGGAAACTGCATGATTTCAACGACAACCTTCTTCGAGTCGAGCTCTCGCCGGTATACGTCGACCTCTCAAACATTCACTCTATTATATCACATATATCTGATGCTGTCGACATCTCCGGGGCGAGGGTGATAATCATCGACAATATCACGTGGATATGCAACCGCGCCGAGAGTGGCGATGCTGCCGGCGAGCTGATGCAGATGCTGATAGACCTCAAACGCCGCAAGGGCTTGTCTATATTGGTCTTGGCGCACACTCCGAAGCGCAACACGGCCTCAAAGCTCACTCAGAACTCGCTGGCCGGTTCGAAGCGCATAGCCAACTTCATGGACTCGATGTTTGCCATCGGAGCCACGCAGACCGACCGTCCCGCCGGTCGATATATCAAGCAAATCAAGGTGCGCAGCAGCGAGATGGAGTATGGCGAAGACCATGTAATCACGGCGTGGCTGGTAAAAGAAGGTGACTATGTATCGCTTATGCACATCGGCTTCGGCCGTGAGTGTGACTTGCTTGCGCCTGTCGATAGTAATGAGGCAAACCTAAAGGAACGTGTGTCGGCTTTGTCTGAAGAAGGTTTGTCTGTCCGTAAAATCGCCGAGCAGTTGGGCGTGTCGAAATCTTTGGTATTCAAGGTAATGAAAGCCGGTTAACCTTCAATGACATGAACTGTCCACGACTGTCCACGCTGTCCACACCCTCGTCTGCCGTGGACAGTGGACAGCCGTGGACAGCGTGGACAGCTCTCGCTTTCGATACAAAGCGGCGATGCTTACCACATTTGCCCGATAGCTTACATGTGGTTTTTGATATCGGCTATCAGTGTGTCGAAATACTTTTCAATCTCTTTGTCGCCTTTGCGTGAGGGATGTATGGTTCGCGCTGCATATTTTATGCCGGGCAGGTTGACGCGGTGTATGAACATGTCGGGCTGAACCGCTTCGAAGGCATCTTTGTCTACATCGAAAGTCTGCATGATAGCATTGTCGGCGTGGCTGCCTGTCAGGAATATTACGATGTCAGGACGAAGAATTTCAACCTCGTCGGGTACGACGTTAAATCTTCTCTTGACAATCTCTCTGATTTCGGCCGTCGGTTGTCCGCAGCAATTGCCGCTGCCGGCACATCCTTTACCAATCTTATGGATGTTGTTCCATACGACCTCCACTTTTTTGCCGGGCATTGATTGTTTCAGTTTCTCGACAAGTTGGTTAAACCGTCTGGTAAACTGTGTTGGTTTGGCTTCTGCGTCGGTTGCGCCGGCAGCGGTTGCTGCGCAGTAGCTTTCGTAGGTGTCGCAAATACCGTATATCTCGTCCTCGCTATCATGTCTGTCTCTTATACACATCTCCGAGCCCACGAGACTCCTGAGCATCTCG
>ERZ1504196.344-NODE-344-length-16905-cov-4.201780_pt1 | contig 16905 bp, 15 predicted proteins | sample MGYA00574891_ERZ1504196 | MGnify/ENA primary metagenome ERZ1504196 (study PRJEB39906, sample SAMEA3182075) | gut metagenome | biome: human; feature: gut; material: Stool; isolation source: human stools | place: Canada | collected 2012-03-14 ... | reverse complement strand
AAGTAATTCGTGTCATTTATGACCGCTACATTCACACTAATGAGGGTGTTGCAGGAGTTGCAAAATATCTGAACCGCAATGGTTATACTAAGAAACTAAGACAGAATAATACCATTCCGGGATTTTCAAGAGATTTTGTGAAAAATGTATTGTACAATCCTGTTTATATGGGAAAGATTGCTTACGGCAGACGAAGAACAGAAAAGAAACAGGGTACAAGAAACGAGATGCACGTGGTTGAGCAGTCGGAGTTCCCGGTTTATGAAGGACAACACGAAGCTATCATTTCCGAAGAGGATTGGTATCTGGCACAGGAAAAGCGCAAGATCAATTCTTTTAAGCGGGAAAAGGTTAACAATCCAGACCACGCACACATCCTGTCCGGTATCTTGAAATGCCCATGCTGCGGAAAGAGTATGTACGGCAATATTGCCAAGGCTCATAGCAAGGACAAGAAAACACGGTATTATTACTACTGCAAAAATACAGTTACGCCGACAGGGCATGAGTGCAGTTTCCGGCTGAATATCGAACAGACGGAAATCAACAAATTTGTGGCGAAGGTTATCTCCGCTATGGTCAACAATCCACGGTTTGTAGAAGCGATTCAGGCGAAAATCGGAACAGCAGTTGATACAGAAGATATGGAAAAGCAGATAGCTGTCCTACAAGGGCGGCTAAAGCAAGCCTTTGGAACGAAAAGCCGCTTGGAGCGTCAGATGGATACCTTGGACATCAATGATGCCCACTATGACAGAAAGATTTTGGACTTGCAGCGCCGCTATGATGAGCAGTATGACACCATAGAGGAAATCGAAGTTCAGATTGGCGAATTGCAAAGTCAGATCCGCAGCATCCAGCAGGAGAAGATTTCCGGTGACAATATCTATCGCTTGTTGCTGGCATTTGATGAAGTCTACCATTCCGCAACGGAAGCGGAGCAGAAGGAGTTTATGAAGGCCTTTATCGAGCGAATTGAGATGTTCCCGGAGAAAAGGAAAGACGGAAGTTGGATAAAGAAGATTGTATTCAACTTTCCTGTGCCTGTTGATGGTGAGGAAGTGAAAGAACTTCCCTTGGAAACTGAAACAACTGTCGAGACGGTCTGTTTGCTCTGCCATTGACAGTGGGGATAATTGGATTGCGATATAGTACAGACCTTGTGTTAGCGGTAGCAACTGTGGCGGCTATTCAAGAGAAATACCATGTGATGAAAAAATTGATCGGAGGTGCAACATGAGCGAAAAGCTGAAGGTGCTGATAATAAACGGCTCGCCGCGAGCCGGCGGCAACACGTCGATAGCGCTGCGCGAGATGGAAACTGTGTTTGAGCAAAATGGTGTTGAGTGCGAGACCGTGCAGATAGGCGCCGAGCCTGTGCGCGGCTGCATTGCCTGCGGCTATTGCATCAAAAACGACAAGTGCGTATTCGACGACGCGGTGAACGCTTTGGCTGAGAAATTCAAAGCCGCCGACGGACTTGTGCTTGCAAGCCCCGTGTATTTTGCAAGCGCGAACGCAACGCTCGTCGCCTGCCTGGACAGGCTGTTTTACAGCACGAGCTTCGACAAAACGATGAAGGTCGGCGCAAGCGTGGTGTGCGCGCGCCGCGGCGGCTGCTCGGCAACGTTTGACGAGCTGAACAAATACTTCACCATATCCGGAATGCCGATCGCGTCCGGCCAGTATTGGAACAGCATCCACGGCAGAGCGGCAGGAGAGGCTGAGCTTGACGAGGAGGGCAGACAGTCCATGCGCACGCTTGCGCGGAACATGACGTTCATGATGAAAAGCATAGCCCTCGGCAAAGAAAAATTCGGCCTTCCGGAAAAGGAAGAGCCGATAGCAACAAACTTTATAAGATAAAGAAATCCCAAATGGGAGGTTCCTTCTTGCAAATTATGAACATTATGGTATAATTTTGGCAAGCAAGGGGCGAGGCGGTCAGCTATACCACCCGAGAGGGGGTGAGCACATGCCGATTACGATAACGTTTCATGTTTTCAAATACACGATAACGATATGTGTAAAAAGCAAGAGCCGCCACTCTGCCAAGTGACGGCTCTAATGCTTATGCTTTAGATTTTAGTTACATACAGGGCTGACCGTTGGTCATCGCTCCTTGTGGTTTGATTATAGCCCAAAGATTTCAAATTGTCAACTGCGTCGGCGTTGCTCGGCGCAGTTATTTTTCTTCCATCTTCCGCAGCGCTTTTTTGAAGTTCACGGCGAACATGACGGCTGTGAAGATCACGGCCAGGGAATCGGCGACAGGCTCAGCGGCGTAAACGGCGCTCACCTTGTCTGATAAAAGCTGCGGCATAATGTAGATAAGCGGGATGAGCAGCACAAATTTGCGCATAACTGCGACGATGATCGAGCACAGGGCATAGCCAATGGAAACGAAGGTCATCTGGCACGATGTCTGTATGCCGAAGATGAACATTGCGCCGCAGTAGATCCTCAAAGCGCGCGAGGCAAAGTCAATAAGCTGCGCATCCGAGGCGAACATTCCGACGAAAATGCGCGGAAACAGCATAACAAGCCCCCACAGCGCAACGGAATACACAAGGCACACCGTCAGCAGCAGGCGGAAGCTTTCGCGCACGCGCGCTGAGTTTCCTGCGCCGAAGTTATAGCTCGTTATAGGCTGCGCGCCCTGCGCCACGCCCTGAAGCGGCAGCATTGCAAACTGCATGACGCTTGAAAGTATCGTCATTGCGCCGACTGCGATATCGCCGCCGTAGCGCAGCAGGGAGGTGTTGAAGCACATGGATATGACGCTTTCGCTCGCCTGCATGACAAAAACCGAAAGACCCAGCGCGATGCACGGAGGCATAAGCCGCAGTCCGGGCAGAAGATTTTCCTTTTTAAGCCGCAAAACGGTTTTGCTGCCGCAGAGAAACGAGATGACCCACGCACAGGATACAGCCTGCGAAATGACCGTTGCAAGTGCAGCGCCTTTCACGCCCATGCCGAACGCGAAGATAAATACAGGGTCAAGCACAATGTTGAGCACAGCGCCGATGATAACCGTTTTCATGCCGACCTTTGCAAAGCCCTGCGCGGTTATGAATGCGTTAAGCCCCAGCGTTATCTGCACGAAGATCGTGCCGAGGGCGTATATGCCCATGTAGTCGGCGGCGTAGTAAATGGTGTTTTCGCTCGCGCCGAAAAGATACAGAAGCTCGTCTTTCCATATGAGCATGGCGGCGGTGAGCAGCAGAGAGATGATCACCTGCATCGTAAGACAGCCGCCGAGCGTCCTTTCCGCCGAATCACAGTCGCCGCGCCCCATGAATATCGACGCTCGCGGAGCGCCGCCGGAAGCTACGAAGGCCGAAAAGGCCGAAACGATGAGTATAAGCGGCATGCAAACGCCGATGCCGGTCAGCGCAAGACTGCCGACCTCGGGAATGTGCCCGATGTATATGCGGTCAACGATGTTGTACAGCATGTTGACAAGCTGCGCGATAACAGTTGGCACGGCGAGCTTGGGCAGCAGCTTTTTTATCGGCTGTGTGCCGAGAAATGTTTTGCCATCCTGCATGTTGATACCCTTCTTGAATGATTTATGCAAGAATATTAGCACCGCGCCGCAGTTAAGTCAATTGCCGGGGCTTTAATTTGCGCAGCGGTTATGTTATTATAAATGCTATGCTAAACGATAAATTCCCCGAAAAGTTAATATCCGCGCTCGGCACGGCCGCGCTTGCAGCGGTGTTTGCGCTCTGGTGTGCAGGCAGCAGCTACGGCGCAGCCGGCTATGCCGCCGCCGTTATCAGCGCGCTGCTTATGCTCGCGTTGTGCCTGCGCTTTGTGCCCGAGTGGTGCGTGTCCTGGCGAGAAAAAGACGAAGTTCGCCTCGGCACGGCCGACGGCACGGTCTGCGCGCGCATTTTTGCGCTTATCATAATATGGGATGTCGTTATCCTCATCCTCGGCTTTGTGTTGCGCAAAATTCTCGGCTATGACGAGACTGTCGGCGGCTATGTTCGCTTCTGGCTGTGCACCGACAGTCAGCACTATATGGACATAGCACGCGACTGGTACCTGTCCGACGGCAAGTGGGACAGGCTCGTGCAGCTCGTTTTTCTGCCGGGCTACCCCGTTGTCGTGAGGCTTTTTTCGTATCTCACGGGCGACTGCCTCACAGCCGGGCTTTTCGTTTCGGCGCTGTGCTTTGCAGGCTCGGGCGTTATGCTGTATAAGCTTATGTGCCTTGACATGGAAAGTGCGGCGGCTCTGCGTGCGGTGAAATTTTTTGCGCTTTGTCCGGCGGCATTTTTCTTCGCCGCCCCCATGAGCGAGAGCCTTTTTGTTCTGTGTACGGTGTCGTGCCTGTATCTTGTTCGCACCGGCAGGATACGGACAGGCGGCCTTTTGGGCGCATACGCCGCGTTCACTCGCTCGCCCGGACTCATCCTCGTCGTGCCGATACTGTTTGAGCTTGTCCGCTCAAGGGCAAAGCCGCGCGAATATATTGCTCTTTTTATGGTGCCGCTCGGCTTTGCGGCCTATTGCATGGTAAACTGCTCCGTGTCCGGCGATGCGTTCAAGTTCATGGAGTATCAGAGCATCCACTGGCACCAGCAGCTCGGATGGTTTTTCGGCACCGCCGCATACCAGACGGAAAATGCGGTTTCCGCCGCATCAAATTCTACGGCGCTTTTTTGGGGATTGTGGCTGCCGAACCTTTTGGCGCAGCTTTTGTCGCTTGCGGTGATGATACTTGCCGCAAAAAGGGTGCGCGCATCGTATACGGCGTATTTTATCGCGTATTTTGTGGTGACGATGGGCGCGACATGGCTGCTGAGCGCGCCGCGCTATCTTGCGGCGATGATCTCACTTCCGGCGGCAATGTCGGCGCTTACGGAAAATGCGCGCACCGAGCGCGTACTTGTCCTGCTGAGCGCGCTCCTGTTTTTCGCATATTTCATATTTTTCCTGCTCCGATGGCAGGTGTGGTAAAAAAATAGTGTAAATTTTTCTTGTATTCCGGAAATGCTTGTGGTATAGTAGATAAGCTAATATGTCAAAATCGAAAGGATTGAATATAAATGAACACTTTGAAACTCATTCTCACCATCCTTCAGCTCCTCTCCGGCCTTGCTGTAACGGTCGTCGTCCTTCTTCAGAGCGGTAAAAGCGCGGGCTTGTCCGGTGCTATCGCCGGCGGCGCAGAGACCTTCCTGAGCAAGGGCAAGGCAAAGTCTCTGGATGCAAAGCTTGCAAAGGCAACCAAGTGGTTTGCGATCGCTTTCGTTATCCTCACCCTCGTGCTGAACCTTATCTGATTAGCGCGCAAATTTCAGAAAGCACGGCGCAGTCGTTTTCGACTGCGCCTTTTTATTGCCATGAAAAGAAAAATTGAGATAAAGGAAGCTTTCCGCGGCGTAAAGGCCGCGTTCCCGTCTACGGTTCCGATCTTTTTCGGCTGGATATTCGTTGCGCTGACCTACGGTGTTTTGATGGAAGAACTCGGCTACGGCCCCCTGTGGACGCTGCTGTTTTCTATGATATGCTTCTGCGGCGGAATGCAGATCGCGGCGGTGCCGATGATGGCGACGGGCTTTGACCCCGTGCAGATGCTCATAATGAGCTATTTCGTGAATTTCCGACATACGTTTTATGGGCTTGCGCTGCTCGAAAAATATAAGGACACGCAGCCGTTCAAGCCGTTTCTTATCTATGCTCTGGCCGATGAGCCGTTCTCGCTGGCAGTCTCCTCCGATGCTCCGGAGGGGATGGAGCCGCGATATTTCTTCTTCGGGCAGACCCTGCTTTTGTATGTTTACTGGTGCGGCCTCACGGCGCTCGGCAGTGTGCTCGGCAAGATCATAACGTTTGACACAACGGGGCTTGATTTTGCGCTCAACGCGCTGTTTATCGTGTTCTTCCTCCAGCAGTGGAAGGACAGATCCAAGCGCCCGGCCTGCGTGATCGGCGTTGCCGTAACGCTGCTTGCGCGCATAGCCTTCGGGCCGACGATGTTCCTCATTCCGGCGCTTGTCGGCATGCTCTTAGTCTTTTGGTTGGGGAGGGATAAACTGTGAAGCTTACCGTTATTCAGACGCTTATCATCATCCTCGCCATAGCCGTCGGCACGCAGATCTCGCGCTGGCTGCCGTTTCTGGCCTTTTCCGGCAAGAAGGAAACACCGGCGTTTATAAAATACCTCGGCCGCGTGCTGCCGCCGGCGCTCATGGGTCTGCTCGTTGTCTATTGCTTTAAAAGCACTCCGATATTCACAGGCTCGCACGGAGTGCCGGAGCTTATTGCGGCGCTGTTTGTGGTTCTGAGCTACGAGTGGAAGGAAAACCTTCTTCTTTCCGTCGTCGGAGGCACCGTTGCATACATGCTGCTCGTTCAGCTCGTTTTTTAAAAGTTTACAAAATCAAGAGGGCCGCCGGAGCGATTCGGCGGCCTTATTTATTGCAAATGTGAGCATAAACTGGTATAATGGCAATCAATATTGTTGAAGTATTTTTATCCGAAAGGAATTTTTGCTTATGTGCGGAATAGTTGGCTTCGTGGGAGGGGAGCAGGCAGCTCCCATACTGCTTGACGGACTGGAAAGACTGGAATACCGAGGCTATGACTCTGCCGGTATCGCCGTTATATCCGGCGATAAAAAGCTGCAGGTCAAAAAATCAAAGGGACGCCTGAAGGTGCTCAGGGATATGATCCAGGGCGGCAAAAGCGTCGAGGGCATGATCGGCATCGGCCACACACGCTGGGCAACGCACGGCGAGCCGAACGACGTCAACGCCCATCCCCATCTCAGCGGCGACGGCAAGATCGCCGTTGTTCACAACGGCATAATCGAAAACTATGTCGAGCTGCGCGATTTTCTTATATCCAACGGCTATAAGTTCATCTCCGACACCGACACCGAGGTGGTGAGCCAGCTCGTTTCGTTCTACTATGCCGAGTGCGGCAATGCGCTTGAAGCGGTGTTCCGCGTGCTGCGCCGCATCGAGGGCGCGTATGCGCTGGGCATACTGTGCGTTGACGAGCCTGAGCATTTCATCGCCGCGCGCAAGGATGCGCCGCTGCTTATCGGCTACGGCGAGGGCAGCAACTACATAGCAAGCGACGTCACCGCGATAATAAAGCACACGCGCGACGTTTCGTATATGGAGGACGGCGAGGTAGCCGTCATCTCCGCCGATAAGGTGCAGTTTTATAACGCAATGGAGCAGACCATCGAAAAAGAGCACCACACGATCGACTGGGATGTATCCGCGGCCGAAAAGGGCGGTTATGCGCACTTCATGCTCAAGGAGATCATGGAGCAGCCCGAGGCTATACGCAAAACGGCGTTCAGCCGCATCCACGATAACCGCATCGTGTTCGAGGATATGAAATTTACCGCCGAGCAGATCAAGGACGTAAGCCGCATATTCATAATCGCCTGCGGCTCGTCATATCATGTTGGTGTGGTGGGCAAGTATAATCTTGAGCGGCTCATGCGCAAGCCGGTCGAGGTCTGCCTCGCTTCGGAATTCCGTTACAGTGATCCGCTTGTCGATGACAAGACGCTCGTAATCGTCATCAGCCAGTCGGGTGAAACGCTCGATACGATGGCGGCGCTGCGCGAAGCAAAGGCAAGGGGCGCGCACATACTTTCGATAGTGAACGTTGTCGGCAGCTCCATAGCCAGAGAATCCGACGATGTGCTCTATACCTGGGCAGGCCCCGAGATCGCCGTTGCAACGACCAAGGCATACAGCACGCAGCTTGTCCTGCTTGACATGCTGGGGCTTTACTTTGCCGACGCTCTGGGCACTGTAAGCGCCGCGCAGTATGACGAGATAATCGAGGAGCTTCTTCGCCTGCCGGGCAAGATGGAGCAGATGCTTGAGGATATCGAGGATATAAAGCATTTTGCCTCGAACTACTTCAACCACAATTCCGTGTTCTTCATCGGCCGCAACCTTGACTATGCCATGGGGCTTGAAGGCTCTCTAAAGCTCAAGGAGATATCCTATATCCACTCCGAGGCATATGCGTCCGGCGAGCTTAAGCACGGAACCATTTCCCTCATCGAGGACGGCACCCTTGTCATAGCCCTCGGTACCTACGAGCCGCTGTTTGACAAAGCCATGAGCAACGTCGTCGAGGTTCAGGCGCGCGGCGCGGATGTGCTTGCGCTCACGACCGATAGCAACGTTGCCGAGATGAAAAAGACCGTGGAGAACGTCATTTCCGTTCCCGAGACACACACGATACTTCAGCCTTCTCTGGGCGTTGTGCCGCTTCAGCTTTTCGCGTACTATGTTGCGCTGCTGCGCGGCTGCGATATCGATAAGCCCAGAAATCTTGCAAAGTCGGTGACTGTCGAATAATTGAAAAATCTCATGATATTTTTTGCGTGCGTGGTCTGTAAGGCCACGCACTGCTTGTTGCGGCTGTTTAATTTCGGCGCAACCTCGCTCCCCGGAGCGCTGGCACTGAAGATATGCCCCGATATCCTCGGGTACGCAGCAAAAAATGTCGATATAATCGCCGTCACGGGGACAAACGGCAAAACCACCTCCGCGCGCATAATAGAGCGCGCCCTGCAAAACGCCGGCAAAAGCGTGTGCGCAAACCGCTCGGGAGCAAACCTCATGCCGGGGATAACGGCAGAGCTTATTATGAACAAAAGCCTGTTCGGCTCTACAAGGTGCGAAAGCGCCGTGATCGAATGCGACGAGGCCGCGTGCAGGCTCGTTCTCGGCAGGCTCAGGCCGCGCGTTTTGCTCATTACAAATCTTTTTCGCGATCAGCTCGACCGCTACGGCACGGTGACGTATCCGCGCGACTGCATCGCAGCCGGCCTGCGCGATACGCCCGAGACGACAGCCGTCATAAACGCCGATTGCCCGATGGCGGCGTCGGTCTCGCGCCTGTGCCAAAACAAAACCGTGTACTACGGACTCGGTGAGCATAAGAAAACCTGCGTCGGCAGCGGCGAGGACGATACCTGCCCCGTCTGCGGAAAAAGGCTCTGCTACAAGGGACTCAGCTACGCAAATCTCGGCGTGTTTTCCTGCTCCTGCGGCTTTGCGAGAAGCGAGCCGGATGTGAGCGCGGAGTCGGTATTCCCGGACGGGAGCTTCGTTCTGCGCGCCGACGGCGATAAAACGGTCTGCGCTCCGGCGCTGCCGGGGCTTTACAATGTCTATAACAGCGTCGGCGCTGTCGCCGCTGCCGTCGCCTGCGGCGTGCCGTTAAAGCAGGCTGCCGACGCGGCGCAGGACTTTGACTGCGGCTTCGGCAGGATGGAGAGCTTTCCGCTCGGCAAGCGCGGAGCAAGGATGATACTTATCAAAAACGCCGCCGCTGCCGATCAGACGCTAAATGAGGTCTGCCGCGCGCCGGGAGAAAAAACTCTGGTGCTTGCCGTTAATGATCGCACAGCCGACGGAACGGATATATCCTGGCTTGACGAGGCCGATTTCGGCATGCTTGCGCGGCGCGGAAAGCTTGGGCGCGCCTATGTCTGCGGCGACCGCGCCGAGGCCGCCGAAAAAAGGCTCAAGCGCGAAAATATCCCCTGTCAATCATGCGAAAACTATGATAAACTTATAGAGTATTTGCGGGATGAGGATAACTTCATTTTCATCCTGCCGACCTACACCGCCATGCTGGAATTGCGAGCAAAGCTCGTGCGCAGGCTTGGCGGCAAAAACTTCTGGGAATAAACGAGGATAAACGAATGATACGTTTTTATAACGGCCGCGTGCTCACGTTCGAGCCGGAGGCAAAGATAAGGCAATGCGAGGTGTGGACGGATGGCGCGCGTATATACCATGTAGGCGCTCGGCCGGAAGCCGTGCCGGAGTTTGAGCGCGAGATAGACCTCGGCGGCGATCTGCTAATTCCGGGCTTTAAGAATGCGCACACGCACTCGGGCATGACCTTCCTGCGCTCGCTTGCCGACGATATGCCGCTGGATAAGTGGCTCAGCGAGCAGGTCTGGCCGAAGGAGGCGCGCCTTAGCCCCGACGGGCTTTACGTCATGACGCGCCTTGCAATAATGGAATACCTGACAAGCGGCATAACGAGCTGCTTTGATATGTATTTTCACAACGATGCGTTTGTCAAAGCGTGCATAGATTCGGGCTTTCGCGCGGTGCTGTGCGGCGATATGAATAATTTCGACAGCGACTATACGCTGCTTGAGGATAAGTTTCTGCGCTATAACAAAACGCACGAGCTGATATCCTATCGCCTCGGCTTCCACGCGGAGTACACGACGAGCATGGAGCGCATGCGGTTTGTCGCCGATCTTGTGCGAAAATACAAAGAGCCGATGTTTGTCCACTCGTCGGAAACGCGCTCGGAGGTCGCAGGCTGCGTCGAGCGCTACGGCGTAACTCCGACGGTGCTTTTTGATAAGCTCGGCATGTATGACTACGGCGGCGGCGCGTTCCACTGCGTCCACATGAGCGACGAGGATATCGCAATATTCAAAAACCGCGGCCTGACGGCGGTGTTGAACCCGGCCTCAAACCTCAAGCTTGCAAGCGGTATCGCGCCGGTAAAGCGCTTTATCGACGAGGGCATAGCCCTTGCCATCGGAACCGACGGCGCAGGCTCGAACAACGCCCTTGACATGTTCCGCGAAATGTACCTCGTGAGCGTGCTGGCCAAATACCGCGAAAACGACGCCTCGGCGGTCGATGCAGCGAAGGTGCTTGAGGCTGCCTGCGTGGGCGGTGCGCGCGCAATGGGCTTAAACGACTGCGACGGCATTGCCGTCGGCAAAAAGGCAGACCTTACGGTTATTGACCTCAACAGACCGAACATGCGCCCGATAAACAACATCGCAAAAAACATCGTCTATGCCGGAAGCAAGGAAAATGTGCGCCTTACCATGGTAAACGGCCGCGTTCTGTACGAAAACGGCGAGTTTTTCATCGGCGAGGACGCACGGAAGATTTACGACGAAGCGGAAAAAATTATGGAGACGATAAAACAGTGAGAGAAATTGACCTTCACGTTCACACAAATATATCCGACGGCTCGGAAACGCCTGCGGAAACGGTGAAATATGCCCGGTCGCTCGGCCTGCGCGCGATCGCCGTGACCGATCACGACAGCATAAACGGCGTTGCCGAAGCACAGAAGGCCGGAAAAGAATGCGGCCTCGAGGTCGTCGCCGGAATGGAGCTCGGCTGCGGCTGGTACGGCAGAGAGGTACACATGCTCGGATACGATCTTGATATCCGCTCAAAAAAGCTCCCACCGGTGCTCGACTGGATAGTGCGCGACCGCGATGAGCGCAACAGAAAGATGGTGGACATGCTCGCGCGCGACGGGCTTTTCATCGACCTTGACGAGCTTCAGGCAAAGCACCCCGGCTCGACCATCGGCAGACCGCATTTTGCCCTGTGCCTTGTCGAGGCAGGCGTTGCCGAAAGCGTTCAGGATGCGTTCGAGCGCTTTCTCGACCCCGGCTGCAAGTATTATATCCGCCGCCATTTTCTGAGCGTTGAGGATGCGGCGGAGCTTATCCGCTCGGCCGGAGGCAAGCCGGTCATTGCCCATCCGCGGCAGTATAAGCTCACGCCCGAGCGCTTTACGGAGCTCATGGAACGCGCACGCGCCTGCGGAGTTGCCGGGCTTGAATGCTATTACTCGGGTTACGATGAGCAGACCGTTGCGCAGTATCTCGCCGCCGCTGAACAATACGGTTTTTGTCCTACTGCCGGCAGCGACTGGCACGGCAAGAATAAGCCGCATATCCATCTCGGCAGCGGAATGAACGGCGAATTAGCCGCGCCTTATGAGATACTCGAAAAATTAAGAGATCATGAGTGAGGCAGACCGAAAACGCGAAAAATTCTAAAAATAAAATTTTTCAGAAAAAAGTACAGCAAAAGCGAAATATCCCTGCTTGTTCTCCGTCTTTATAGGTAACAGGCCAAACGGCCTACGCCCATTGAAAATCATTGAAAGGAGAACAAATATGGAAGACAATATGGCAGTTATGCCCGAAATCCCCTATGACAAGATCGGCAAGGCCGCTCTTATTTGGCTGCTCCTCAAGATCATATTCTGATCTTACGCACAAAAAAACTGCACCGCCAACAGACGGTGCAGTTTTTTGTTTATATTGGCCTTATTCGCCGAAGTCGAGAACACGCAGCATGCGCACGAGGGTGAGTCTGTTGCGGATAGCCGCCGAGATGGGGAGCATCTCCTGCTCGAGCGAGGGGTCGATGCCGATGTGCTCGGGCAGATACTTTGCGTTGCAGCCCTTGTACAGAGCCTCCATTTCATCGACTGAGGGGATCTCGTTTATCATGGCGCGGATCTCGTCCCAGTGATCGACGATATTCTGCGGATCGAAGGTTGCGAGAACGTCGTTCTCGTTTTCCTTGATGATTCCCGGTGCGAGCCTGTCGCCGAACTTTTCTCTTATCCACTCTTCGCTCAGCGGCTCGAAGGGCTTTGCCTTGGGTGTGGGCAGGGAGGCGAGGTGGTGATACTCCTTGATGCAGGCGAAGGTGCCGACGCCGACGCACTCGCCGTGGATGCCCTCTGCGTTTTCAAAGCGCGGCGGCTGCATCTCAACAAGGTGAGCCATCAGGTGCTCTGCGCCGGAAGCGGCTCTTGAGTGGTTGAGCAGCTGCATGGTAAGGCCGCTCTTCATCTGCGCCATGGTCATTGCCTCGTGGTCGGCAACGCCGGTGGCGGCGTATTTATCGGCAGCTTCGCGCATGATGTCCAAAGCTTCCTGTGCAAGATCGGCTACCATCGGGCAGTAATATTCGCCGGCAACGAGGTGGGATACCTTCCAGTCGAACAGAGAGATGTATTTCGAAAGGATATCGTTTATGCCGCTTGCAACAAGGCGTGCCGGAGCGCCCTTTATAATGTCAAGGTCGGCAACGACAAGGACGGGAGCGCACATCGGGGTGGACTTCTTCTGACCGTTGAGAATGGCCGAGCAGATATTGGCCGTGAAGCCGTCGGAGGAAGCGAGCGTCGGGATGGCGACGAAGGGGATGCCGAGCTTGTAAGCCGGGTAGCGGCCGAAGTCCATGATGGTGCCGGCGCCGTAGGCGACGATGACCTCGGGGTTATCGAGCTTTTTCATCATTTCCTCGATGACCGTATCCTCGGCGCGCAGACCGTTTGCCTCAAGCACGATCTCCTGATCGGCGGCGACATGCTTGCCCTCGGTGAGCTTGTAGATGACCGTATCGTAGATAACGGCGCGCTTTTTGCCGGCAAGGCCGACATCGGCCATGTACTGCTCGAAATTGTTTATCGCGCCGTATTCGACGACGACCTTTTTCGTTTCAAGCTCATGGTCTCTGCCGCAGACGCATTTGCCGACGTACTTTTCGCAATCCATGATCATGGTAAAACACCTCAATTACAAAAATTCTGAATTTATTATGCCTATTCTAAGTTAAATTCTAATCAGGCCATATAGCTAAGTCAAGAGCGAATAATGACGAAAAAAACGGGCAAAGTCATACGACTCGGCCCGATTTTTGTTCAAATCATATATTTTTTGATCGCTTCACCGACCGTATCGGGGTCGGTTGTGACACTTATTACAAATTCAATGTTTTCTTTCTCGGAAAAGGCCTCGAGCCAATCGAGAAATTCGCCGAACATAACGGGATCCTTATTGCTGACGATCTTATAGAAATTATCGACAAAAACATGGGTTATGTCATAGTTGCCGGAATGAAGGCCGCAGATAAAGCCCTTTATGAATTCATATGAGCCGATGTCATAAGAGCCGGCCTCGATAAGACGAGCCTGATAAGGAATATCGTAAGTAAGCTTCTTTTCCTTTTCGATGCAGACTACGTCGCCGTTTTCCATTGCGACAGCTTCGCGGACGAGCTCGACCAGACGCTTTGTCTTGCCGCTGCCCTTCAGACCCATGATCAACTTAACCATTTTGTCCACTCTCCTTTTCAGTTATAAGTTGAAGTTTTCCTTTGAACTTAGATTAACATTTTTCCGCATACAAAGCAAGAGCAAAAGTGTGAATTAAAATATAAATCAGGCGCGGATTTTTGTCCGCGCCTGAATATATCATGTGCCGGGCTTGCCGAGCATCTTGAACATGTTTTTCTTGTAAGCCTCAACGCCGGGCTGGTCAAAGGGATTGACCCCGGACATGTAGCCGGATATCGCGCAGGCAAGCTCAAAGAAGCATACGAGGTCGGCAAAGCCGGCTTCGTCGCGCGCCGGAACGCTTATGCCGATGTTGGGAACTCCGCCGGATATGTGAGCAGCCTTGACTGCGTCGCGCGCCGTGCGGCATATATCCGCATAGTCCCTGCCCGCAAGGTAGTTAAGCCCGTCCGGATCGCCCATTTCAAAAGGAACGGCAACGCTGCTGCGCGGCTTGTCAAAGCTGACAACGGTCTCCATCAGCGTTCTCGGGCCGTCCTGAATATACTGACCCATCGAGTGCAGGTCGGCGGTGAATTCAACGGAGGCAGGGAAGATGCCTATGCCGTTTTTGCCCTCGCTCTCACCGTAAAGCTGCTTCCACCACTCGGCCATGAAGCGGAACGACGGCTCATAGCAGCCGAGGATCTCGATGCTGCGGCCGTGGCCATAGAGATACTGCCTGGCTGCGGCGTACTGCCATGCCGGGTTCTCAGGCGAACGCAGGTCAAGCTCCTTGAATGCGCATATGGCGGAGGTTATGACCGCCTTTATGTCAATGCCGGCAACCGCCATCGGCAGCAGACCGACTGCCGACAGAACGCTGTATCGTCCGCCGACATCGTCGGGAACGACGAAGCACTCCCAGCCCTCGGCATCCGCGAGGGACTTGAGCGCGCCGCGGTGCGCGTCCGTGGTAGCGAATATGTGTTTTTTGGCGGCCGAACCGTATTTTTCGCGCGCAAGCTTCCTGAAAACGCGGAAAGCAAGTGCCGGCTCAAGGGTCGTGCCGGATTTGGATATGACGTTTATATCGAAATCCATGTCGCCGAGCTGGGCGAGAGTATCGTTCAGAGCGTCGGGTGAAAGACCGTTGCCGATGAAGAATATCTTCGGGTCGTTTTCCGAGGGGATGGGGCGCAGAAGCTCGATCGCTCCGCGCGCGCCGAGATAAGAGCCGCCTATGCCGATGACGACAAGCGCCTTTGAGCGGCTGCGTATGCGCTGCGCCGCCGAGAGTATCGCCTTCAGCTCTCCGTCGCGTATGCGTTCGGGAAGCTCCAGCCAGCCGGTAAACTCGCTGCCTGCGCCGGACTTGTCGCCGAGCGTTCTGTGCGCCGCCGCGGCTGCCGCAAAATCAAGCTCCGCAGGATCGAAAAACGCGGAAGTTCCCGTTAAATCAACCTTGACCATGATTACCCCTCCGTGTGGTAAATTTATAATCTTATATTATACACCGGAGGCATAAAAAAGCAAGGATAATGTGTCGAGGTGGGGGATTGCAGACCTAATTCGAAGCGAATTTTACGGATAAGTGGGGTGATTAACCCAATCCGACGTAGCTTTTTACAAGCTCCAGCAGCGTCCGCCCGAACGAGGCCCGGCCGACGGAGGAGTCGGCAAGAAGCTTGACGGTGTAAAGCTCGGTTTCGCCGGATACGACGCGGAGAGTGCCTATCTGCTGTCCTTTTTCGATCGGCGCTGTGATCGTGTCGGGCAGGTCAAGCTCATAGGATACCTCGCCTATGCCGTTTTTGGGAACAAGCGCGGCCTCAGCGCCGTCATAAACAGGCTGGACGCTGTCGGCACTGCCGAGCGTAACGCGCACCGGCGGCAGGACATCGGGGCTGCGCAGCGGCATGAGCCGGTAGTTTGCAAAGCCGTAGCTCAACAGAACCTTTGCGTCGTTGTTGCGCTTATCTATCGTGTCCGCGTGCATGATAACGGCTATATATTCCACGCCCTCGCGCTCGGCGGTGGCCGAAAGGCAGTACATGGCCTTTTCCGTGAAGCCGGTTTTCAGTCCCGTGCAGCCGTCGTAGTAGTAAACGAGCTTGTTGGTGTTTGAAAGGCCGAACTCGCCGCCGCGTATCGTATCCATCCATATCGTCGTATAGTCCTTTATCATGTCGTGCCGGATAAGCTCGCGGCTCATGACTGCAATATCGTAAGCACTGGTGTAGTGCTCGTCATCATCAAAAAGGCCGGTGCAGTTTTTGAAATTGGTGTCCTTGAGCCCAAGCTCGCGGGCGCGGTCGTTCATGCGCGCAACGAAGGCCTGCTCCGAGCCGCAAAGGTGCTCCGCCATCGCAACGGCGCAGTCGTTTGCCGAAACGACGCAGATGCACTTGAGCATTTCGTGAACGCTCATCTTTTCGCCCTCCTCGAGAAAAACGCAGCTTCCGCCGAAGGATGCTGCGCGCTCCGAGGCTATGACCGTGTCATCAAGGCTTATATCGCCGCGCTCGACGGCCTCGACGATCAGAAGCATGGTCATGACCTTCGTAACGCTTGCCGGCGGCAGGCGCTCGTGAGAATTCTTCTCGTATATCACTTCGCCCGTGACCTTTTCCATGAGTATTGCAGACGGGGCGGAGATGCCGATATCATCGTCTGTAAGCGTATTTATCGCATACACCGGGCTTGTGAGCATAACAAGGCACAGCGCAGCGCACAGAAGTTTTTTCATAGCTCATCCCTCCGCTAAAAGCCTATGCACGTGCTCAAAAATAATGCGCAGGTTGCACGATTATGCTTTATTCGACAAAATGTGAATGCTCATCGGCACGGCTGAGATTGAAAAATGCATTGTATATCAAGGGTTTTGAACATTTTCAACATAGTTTTCAACATTTAAAACAGAGGCATATTCGGTAAAATGGTTAACATAACGTAAAAATTTCGAGCAGATATTGACGCTGAGCAAAAGAGATAGTAATATTGAAAGAGAAATGAAAAAACACCGAACAGGGGGGTGGGGAATTGGAC
>ERZ1504196.338-NODE-338-length-16948-cov-3.053158_pt1 | contig 16948 bp, 11 predicted proteins | sample MGYA00574891_ERZ1504196 | MGnify/ENA primary metagenome ERZ1504196 (study PRJEB39906, sample SAMEA3182075) | gut metagenome | biome: human; feature: gut; material: Stool; isolation source: human stools | place: Canada | collected 2012-03-14 ... | reverse complement strand
AGCATCCGGGCTTGATTTTCGGAGAGGGCTCCTTAAGATGTGCGCCCAATTTGTTTGTTTAGCCTATGATGAAGCTTGTTTTTCCAGGAATGTTCCTGTTGGCCGCTTGTTGGTATGCCGCCTTTCCGGCGGCGGAAGCTGGCGCGGGAGCAGTTCAGTCCCAGCCGGTTTCCGGGGGCTCTCTGCCGTCCCTGTGCCGTGTGCTGGATCGCGGTCCGGTGCTGTACCGGAATGATTCCTCATGGATCAGGAAGGTGAAGCTGACGCTGATTGGCCAGTATCAGGCAGCAGCCGTCAGCCCCAATGGGGCCAATAAATTCTGCCCGTCTTCCGGCGGCCATAACAACGGGTGGAGGCGCGCTTACCTGGGCGGCGACATCCTGATGGGGGACGGTTCCTGGCGCCTGTCCAATCTGACGAATGTGGGGGATTTGGAAGGCCGGCACCGTGAAGTGCGGGGAGAATGGATCGGCAGCCATACGGAGTGGTCCCTGTATGAACTTTATCTGGAAAAGACCATGCCCGGCGTCAAGTTCAGGGCCGGTAAGCTGACGCCTCACCTGACGTCGGAGTATTGCCTGGCTTCCTCCCGGATTAAAACAGTGGAAAGATCCGCCCTGTGCAATGAATTGATTCCCATTTCCAACTGGGGTCTGGAGGCCAATTTTCAGAAGGATGCCAAGAGCCTGTACCATTCCTACGGCATTTACCTGAATGCGAACGGTACGGATTTGAAGGATGAAATCCAGTTTCATTCTGCAGACAACCTGTTTATCCTGAACGCCATGAAGTGGAAGGTGGCTTCTCCCATGTGGGACAGCCAGTTTCTGGGGTACCAGTATGCCCATAATTTTACGGAATGGCGGGGAAGGAAAATCCCTTCCACGTCCGATTACTGCGGAACGGGCGCGCAGGACGTGATTTCCCTGAGCTGGGACGCCAGCCGCGGCGCTTTCTCCATCATGGGGAATTTGCTGGCAGGCGTGGGAATTGTAGGCCAGCCCGGTGCAAAGAATGTGTACGGCCTGGTTCTGCAGCCCGTTTACCGGATTTCCCCGCATTTTGAGGGCGTCTTTCAATACCAGTGTTCCTTTGGAAACCGTTCTGTGAAGCTGAATACCCGTTATGTGCCCAGCGTCACCCATTATCCCGCATGGGTGGACAGCATGCATTCCTTTTACCTGGGGCTGAATTGCTATCTGTGTCCGGAGGCCGTCAATGCGGTCAAGCTGATGCTGGCTGTAGAGTATGTCACCAGCCATGTGGACTCGGCAACGGCCAAAGCTTTCAATGGATGGTCTGTTTTCGGGGCTGTCCGCTTCAAGTTCTGAGGCTTTTGCCCCCTTCTATTGTAATTTCTTCAATAAGGTGGGCTGATAGGCCGGGAGAGCCGGGATAGGAACGTATCCGGGCGGGAGCTGATCCCAGACGGGATGCATGGGCTGGGCATCCGCCTCAAAAACGGTTCCGTTAAAGGATTTGATGATGGTGCGGATGGCTCCGGACGGAGCCGGCTGCACTACCAGGGGGCGCGGCGCCGATTCCGGAAGATTCATGTGCAGGTTGACTTCCTCTTCATTCCAGGCGGGCCAGGAATCGGAAGACGTGGGGATTTCACGAATTTCCGTATTGGCGGCGGAACGGGGCGTATGGAAAAAGGGGCTGTCCGGATCCCCGTCGTTCAGCCAGATTTCCTCATCCGGCGTTTCGGTTGTGATGACAATTTCTTCCTGGTTTTCCGCATGGTGAAACTCATAGCCTGACCGCTCATGGACGTCCCTTTCCGTTTTGTCGTCATTCATGTGGATGCTGATGGCCGGTTTGCTTTTGGTGGCCTCGTGGGGAGTATGGGATTGGAAGAGGGCTGCCTGCCGCTTCAGGGTTTCCGGAGAGGTTCCGCGTGCGTATTTGGGGAAGAAAACGCTCTTGGTGTCTATTTTGCCAGGGTGTACTTTTACCGGTTCATCCGACAGCTCAAAGATGTATTTTACGGGAAGTTCCGTCGCGGAACCCCGGCAGGAAAAACTTACCAGGAACGCCGGGCCCAGGCATGTCAAGAGATACAGGGGCAGAACGAATTTCATCAGAGGTAGAACTGGTTTCAGTAGAGCAAAAAGAGGGAAATATTCAATGCAAAAAGAGGAAATCCGGCTCTCCGGCTTCGCGCTTCCGTGGCGTGCGGATGCGGCGTTTCCGTCATTTCTCTTCTTGGCAGCCTGGTGAGGCTGTCTTATGGTAAGGGTCATGATGAAACAAGTTGTCTCTTTATGTGCGGCTTCCTTTGCCTTCTTTTTTTTGAGCGGATGTGACCGCGCCCCTTCTTCCGGGGAAAAGCGGGCTTCCTCTGCTGCGGAACGGGAAAAGCCGTCTGCGGTGCGGAAAGAGGCGGAAACATGGAGAGCGCGTCTGGACGCTGCTGTTGCCGGCGCCGTCCGCGAGAAGGAAAATGGCAGCGAACATGTAAAAGCCCTCAATGATGTGGCTGCCCTGTATGCGGAGGGATTGCAGAATGGCTGGGTTCATCCGCTGGACGTGCGGGCCTGGTGTGATTCCGTGGCGGAGACCGGGTCCGGGTATTCCGGGGAAACGGTCATTGGCGCCATGTTCCTGTATGGGACGGGGATCAAGCGTGATGCCGTCGCGGCCAGGGAGTGGTTTGAGTACGGGCTTGCCCGCCCGGGAACCCAGCGGGGGAACGCCTTGTACATGTTGGGAATGATGTATTTCAAGGGGGATGGCGCGGATCAGGATCTGAACAAGGCTCTGGGGCTGTGGCACAAAGCGGCGGATGAGGAACATCCGGCTGCCATGGGGCTGCTGGGCCGGGCTTACATGGAGGGGAAGATGGGTTTTGAGAAGGATGCCGCTTCCGGCCTGGCGCTGCTGGAAAAGGCCGCCAATGGAGGGAATACGCCTTCGTCCGTTTATCTGGGGAACATTTACGCAAAGGGGCAGGGAGTGGCGCGGGATATGGAGCGTGCCATGAAGTGGTATGAACAGGCGGCTTCTGCCGGAGACGCCCATTCCCAGTATATCGTGGGACTGGCTTATCTGGAAGGTTCCGGCGTGCCTGCGGATGAGGGCAAGGCGTTCAACTGGCTCCGGCTGGCCGCCGGGCAGGACCACGTCAACGCCATGCTGATGCTTTCCGTCTGCTACAGCACCGGAAAGGGGACCCCTCAGGATGCGGATATGGCGGAAGTCTGGAAAAAGAAAGCGCTTCAACTGAATGCGGAGCGCGAGGGCGGTTCAGCTCCGCAGACGCAGAAACATTAGCTTTCCCTGATTTCCCTGTTCAGGAAATCCAAAGCTTTCCTCCGTTCCAGAATAACGTTCCCCCGGGAGTCCGGAATGACCAGCAGGCCGTCCCGGTGTTCCAGTATGGCGTGCATCATGGCGAATACATGGCCCAGGGCATATTCGTCTTCCAGAATGAAGCGCAGCATTTTGGTGCGGTTCCCTATCTGCCGGAGGGCCGCGCCGTCCCTTTTGAACGCCTGGCGCGCGTCGTCCGTTTCCATGACCCAGAATACGTCCAGCTGGGATTCCCCCGCTTCATCCAGATATTCTCCTTCCAGTACATGGTCCGGAGCGTTTTCCGGCGCGCCGGAAAGGTTCAGCCGGAAACAGCCGTCCAGGCGGAACATGCTCTCCTGCAATTCCTCTGCGGCCGGCAGAGGGGCATCCTGAATGAAAAGCCAGAATTCCTGTTCGTCCGGGGCGGGGGAGGCGTGCGTCATGAGATGATTATGGCATTCCCTCCTTGTTTTCCCACCCGGATTTGTGACATTGAGGCGGCGCGTGCGGATTTTTGGATGTTCAAGAGCTTTCTTCCCGATTAAAAACAGGGCCATGAGTATTCCCGTAATGATGACGATTGCCGGTTCCGACTGCTCCGCGGGGGCCGGTCTCCAGGCTGACCTGAAAGCGGCCCATGCCATGGGGGCGTTTGCGCTTACGGCCGTTACCTGCGTCGTGTCCGAGGCGCCCGGGACAGTGCGCGGCATTCAGGAGGTGGACCCTGCGCTGGTGGCTGACCAGGTGCGCATCAATCTGGAACATTTTCCCGTGCGCGCCGTGAAGACGGGCATGCTGTATTCCCCGGCTATCGTCCGTGCGGTGCATGAGGTGCTGGCCGGGGCGGATGTTCCCGTTGTGGTGGACCCGGTTATGATCGCCACGGCGGGCGACCGCCTGATGCGGGAAGAGGCGGTGGCTGTTTATGAAGAGCTTCTGCTGCCGGGAGCGGCGTTGCTTACTCCCAATTTGGATGAGGCTGCCGTCCTGCTCCGTTCTTCTGTTAATCCGGGCAGGGATGAACTGCCGGAGGCCGCCGCGCGCCTCGCCGTCAGGTACGGATGCCCCGTCCTTCTGAAGGGCGGCCATCTGGAGGGGGACTGCCGGGACGTGCTGTCCGGCCCGGACGGCTGCCTGCTGGGGCAATGGGAGCGCCCGCGCGTACAGGATGTGAGCACTCACGGAACGGGCTGTTCCCTGTCCGCCGCCGTCGCGGCGCGGCTGGCTGCCGGGGATGGACTGGTTGCAGCGGTGATCGTCGGCAGCGTCAGATGTGTATAAGAGACAGGTCCGGGTGGATGCGCTGAAATTGTGGTAAAACCTCCTTCGCCCCGGTTGTCTTCCTCTCCCGCACGGATTGGGGAACCCGGGGACTGCCTCCGCCTTTCTGTGCCTTAATAACGCTTTGTGCTTGCGTAAGGGAGGTGGGGTTGGTAGTTGTATCCACGCCCATGTGCCACATGGAGCTCGTAAGAATTAGTAAATATCATAGCAATCATCACTATGGGACAGCAAATCCGCAAAGTCACCAAGCGCCGCAGACGTATTGAATACCTCAAGCGTAAGAAGGAACAGTCCAAGTTGAATTCCAATGCGCCTATCCGTCTGGCCGTTCCCGTTGCCAAGGATGCCAAGCCTGCCGCCAAGGAAGCTCCCGCCAAAAAGACTGCGGCCAAGGCCCCGGCCAAAAAGACTGAAACCAAGGCTGCCGCCGCCAAGAAGGCTCCCGCCAAAAAGCCGGCTGCCAAGAAGGCCGCTGAACCCGCCGCCGAATAATTGCCCGGGCGGAGGTTTCCCCTCCGTGCATCAATCAGACAGTTTTACAAGCCGCCGTGCGATTGCATGGCGGTTTTTTTTGCATGTCCGGGCTTCCTGTATTTTCCCGGAGCGGGAAGAGGTGGCGCGGCTTTCCCGGTGATGCGCGCCGTGCGTATTCTCAAGCCGGCGGTTGATCTGTGTTTCCCTGTTTCCGGGGAAGGCCTTTTCCGGGGTTTTATGGAAAAGCATTGACACTGTTTTTCTGATGCGTACAAATAAAATAGCGTCGTTTATCTTTACTTTATGCGCCACCGTACTGCAGACACTCCCAAAGGGCACCGCAATTACGTCATCATTGCGTGTGACGTGCTTCTTTTTCTGGCTATGCTCAAGTGGCTTCCCGTAGAGCCGGAGGTGGCCAGGGGGCTTGCTGTTCTTACCTTTATCGGCATCCTGTGGCTGACGGAAGCCCTGCACGTAACCGTAACCTCCCTGCTGGTGCCGGTGCTTGCCATGTTTATGGGGATTCTGCCGGGGGAGAAAGCTCTGTCCGGTTTTGCGGACCCTACCATTTTTCTGTTTTTCGGGGGCTTTGCCCTGGCCGGGGCTCTTCACGAACAGAAAATTGATGCGTGGCTGGCGGGAAAAATCCTCCGGATGGCCCGCGGGAGCCTGGGGATGGCCCTGATTCTGATTTTCCTGGCTACGGCGTTTCTTTCCATGTGGATGTCCAATACGGCCACGGCGGCGATGATGCTTCCTCTGGTGATCGGCCTTCTGGACCGCGTTCCGGCGGAAAAACTTAAGACGACGGCTCCTTTTGCCATCCTGGGGGTGGCGTACAGCGCCTCCATCGGCGGCATGGGGACGCTGGTGGGTTCTCCTCCCAACGCCATTGCGGCGCATGAACTAGGCATGGGGTTTGCGGAATGGTTCCGGATTGCCATGCCCATTGTCCTGGTGTTCGGGGTGATCGTTTTCTTCCTGATGTACCTGTTCCTCCGCCCGAATCTGGGGATGCATGTGGATATGGTGCCGGAGGAAAGGGAGGGAACGGAGGGCAGGTTGAATGCCAGGCAGGTGCGTGTCCTTATTCTCTTCGTGCTGGTGGCCGGGAGCTGGATGTGCAGCAGTTTCCTTTCCTCTGCTTTGGGCGGCATCCCGTCCATGGACACGCTCATCGCGCTGAGCGCTGCGGTGCTGCTGCCGCTGTGCGGGGTGATCAACTGGAGCGGCATCGCCAAAAATACGGACTGGGGCGTCCTGCTTTTGTTCGGGGGCGGCATCACGCTCAGCAGCATCCTCGTCCAGACGGGGGCGGCGGGATTCCTGGCAGACCAGGTATCTTCTCTCGCCATGGGGCACAGCCCCATCGTCATCCTGCTCATCATCAGCCTCTTCATCACGTCGCTGACGGAATTCTGTTCCAATACGGCCAGTGCGGCCCTGGTGGCCCCGCTGATGGTCACGGTAGCCTCCGCCATGGGCATGTCTGCTACGCCGCTGGTGCTTCTGGTAGGCATAGGCGCTTCCTGCGCCTTCATGCTCCCCGTTTCCACTCCTCCTAACGCTCTGGCCTTCGCGACGGGAAAATTCCCTCAGATGACCATGGTAAAGGTGGGGCTGCTGATTAACGTGGTGCTCGTGTTCGTGAAGGCTTTCTGGGCCTGGATATTCTGGATGTAGGAGGAATGGGAAACTGTGCGGGAGCCGTTTTCCCCTTTCGGAAGTGTCATTCGGCCTGCTTCGCGGGGGCGGGGGCTCCCTGCTCCTTTTCCTGAAGTTTCCGCGCCGCTTTTTTGTCCAGCCCGGCGAGCTTGGCAATCAGGTAGAAGAAGGAAGGAATGAAAAATACCCCGATGAAGACGGCTGTAATCATGCCGCCAATGACCCCGACGCCTACCACCTGCCGCGCCGCTGCGCCCGCTCCCGTGGCGACGGCCAGAGGAAGGCAGCCCATGATAAAGGCGATGCTGGTCATCAGGATGGGGCGCAGGCGGATTCTGGCCGCATCCAGGGTGGCCGTGAGCAGGTCCGTGCCCTGACGGAGTTCCAGCACGGCGAATTCCACGATGAGGATGGCGTTTTTGGCCGCCAGGGCAATCAGGACGATGAGGCCGATTTCCGAATAAATGTTGAGGTCCAGCCTGGTAATCCACAGGGCCAGAAATGCTCCCAGGATGGCAATGGGGGCAGTCATGAAGACGGTTACGGGCAGGGACCAGCTCTCATACAGGGAGGCCAGAATCAGAAAGACAAACACGGCTGATGCCGCGAAAATCATGCCGATGGTGATGCCTTTTTGCGCCTGTTTTTCCTGGTAGCTCATTCCGGAATAGTCGTATCCCATGCCGGACGGCATGGTTTGGGCAAAAACTTCTTCCAGGGCGTTCATGACCTGGCCGGAGGAATAGCCCGGAGCCGGGGTGACGTTGAGCTGGGAACTGTTGAACATATTCTGGCGGATCAGGAATTCCGGGGCCCAGCCATGCGTAACGTTGATTACGGAATCCAGGGGAACCGGGTCTCCTTCATTGTTGCGCACATAGAACATGGAAAGCTTGTCGATGCTGTCCCGGTACGGTGCGTCCGCCTGCATGTACACCTGCCATTCCTGTCCGTAAATATTGAAGTTGTTCAGGAAGGTGCTTCCCATGTATGCCTGGATGGTGGCGTAAATCTCATCCACGTCCATATTCTGGAGAGTGGCCTGCTCCGTGTTTACATTCAGGTTGTACTGAAGGTTGGAGGGAGACATGAAATTGCTGATGCCCGCTATTTCCGGCCTCTTTTCCGCCGCCTCGATGAATTTGGACGTGTTGGCGGCCAGGAATTTTTCCCCGATGCCCTGGCGGTCCTCCAGCAGGAATGTGACATCCCCGGACGTTCCTACGCCAGGCAGGGGCGGCGGCGGAACCACATACGCCACGCCGGAGGAAATTTCCGCGTTCAGCCTGCTTTTCAGGCGTGCGGCGATGCCGTCCGCCGTCATGCCCGGAGCAGTCCGTTCGGACCAGGGTTTCAGGGAGATGAAGAAGAAGGAGTTGGAGGAGCTTTGGACGGAGCTGATGAGGTTGAAGCCGTTGACGGTAGTCACTACGTCCACGCCCGGATCCTCCCTGATGATTTTTTCAATCCGCGCGGCGGTGTCCGCCGTGACGTTCAGGGATGTATTGTCCGGCAGTTCCACGCCGCCGAACAGGTAGCCCTGGTCTTCATTGGGAAGGAATCCGCTGGGAATAAGTTTAGCCAGGGGAAAGAGAAGGGCGGTCATGGCGGCCAGCAGCAGGATGGACAGCCACATATGCCGGATAAGTCTGGCGCAGATTTCCACGTACCAGTCGCGCGCCTTGTTGAACCCCTTGTTGAACAATTTGAAAAAGGGCCCCAGCAGGGGAATGGAGTCAGCTTTTCCCCCTTTCAGCAGCCCGGCGGACAGGGTGGGGCTGAGGGACAGGGCGCAGAAGGCGGAAATGATGATGGACATGCCGATGGTCACGGCGAACTGTTCAAACAGTTTGCCTGTGACGCCGGGCAGCAGCAGCGTGGGGATAAAGACGCAGGAAATCACCAGCGCCGTGCTGACGATGGGGCCGGATACTTCCTTCATGGCCGCAATGGTGGCCTGGAGGGGCTTTTCTCCGTTGGAAATATGGTTCTTCACCGCTTCCACCACCACAATGGCATCGTCCACGACCAGACCGATGGCCAGCACCAGCCCCATCAGGCAGATGGTATTGATGGAAAAGCCGAACAATGGAAAGGCGATGAAAGCGCCCACGATAGACACCGGAACGGCAAAGGCCGGAATCAGCGTGCCGCGCCAGCCCTGGAGGAAAATGAAAACCACCAGCACCACCAGGCCCAGGGCAATCACCAGCGTGCTGACGATGTCTTCAATCCCGGCGCGGACGGCCAGCGTGGAGTCCAGGGAAACGAGGTAATCCATGCCGGGCGGCATATCCGTATTTTTCAGCAGGGCTTTGATATTGTCCACCAGCTGGATGGCATTTCCTCCGGGCGCCTCGTAAATGCCGATGGAAGCGGCGGGCATGTCGTTTACGGAAGAACTGAGGCTGTAAGTTTCCGAGCCCAGTTCCACGCGGGCGATATCTCCCACTCTTACGATGGAACTGTCCTGCCCGCGCACCACGATATTTTCGAATTCCTTCACGCTGGTCAGGCGTCCGGGCGCTTTTACGGTGAAGGAAAGCTGCTGGTCCGGCGGGGCGGGCTGCGCGCCTATCTTGCCCGCGGGATTTACGGCATTCTGGGCCTGGACGGCCAGCATCACGTCACGGGCCGTAATATTCAGGGCGGCCATCTTTTCCGGGTTCAGCCAGATGCGCATGGCGTAGCGGCCTGCCCCGAACACCTGCACGTCTCCTACTCCGGGCACGCGCTTGATGGCGTCCACCATATTGATATAGGCGTAATTGGCCAGCCAGAGGCCGTCATAAGTCCCCTGGGGGGAATAGAGGCTGACGACCAGGGCGGGCAGCCCGCTTGTCTTGCGGAGGGAGACTCCCAGCGCGCTGACTTCCGACGGCAGCTGGGAGGTGGCCTGCCCGTAGCGCAGGTAGGAAAGCACCTGGTCCATGTTGGCTTCCGTGCCGATTTCAAAAAGGATCATCATGCTCATTTGCCCGTTGTTGGTGTTGACGGAAGTCATGTAGGACATGCCGTCCACGCCGGACATTTGCTGTTCGATGGGGGATGCGATAGACTTGACCACCGTTTCACAGTCCGCTCCGGGATAAGTGGCCGTCACCTGGATGGAGGGGGGAATGATGTCCGGGTACTCGGAGATGGGCAGGCGCAGAATGGAAAAGGCCCCCAGCAGGACAATGATGACGGAGAGGCAGATGGAAAGGATGGGGCGCTTAATGAAGAAATCAGCCATGGCGGGAGGAGCTTATTGGTTGCTGGCGGGTACCGCTTTCAGGCGGGCGGTCGGATTTCTGGAGGCTGCTTCCGCCTGGAGAAGACCGTCCACGACCACTTTGCTTTGGGGGGTGAGGGAATCCGGTTTCAGGGGAGTAACCTGCTGCCGGTCTCCAAGTTGCGTTCCGGCTTGTACGGGGATGATGGAAGGGTGGTTGCCCTCATCCAGAACAATCACGAAAAAGCGCCCCTGTGTCGAAAGAAGGGATTTTGCCGGAACGGTCAGCGCGTTTTTGACGGTGGCCAGCCGGGCCGTGGCGATGATGAACATGCCGGGGCGCAGCAGATAGTCCGCATTGGGAAGGTTGGCCTGTACGCGGATGGTGCCTGTCTGGGGATTGAACGCCCGGTCAATGGCAACTACCGTGGCTTGTTCCGGGTATTTGGTGCCGTCTTTCAGCGTAATGTCCAGCTTGCTGCCCGTCTGGACGCCTTCATTCCCGTTTTTCCCCGCCTGCTGAATCCATTCCTGCTGGGTGACGGCGAAATTGACGCGTATGGGATTGACGGAGGAGACGACGGCAAGGGGGCCGCTTTCCGGGCTGACCAGGTCGCCGATGTTTGTCCTGGAAATGCCGGCTATTCCGTCAAAAGGCGCGTACAGCACCGTATAGGAAAGATTTTTTTCAGCCAGGGCCAGGGCCGCCGCAGCCTGCTGCACCTGCGCTTCCGCGGCCAGGGCGGAGAGGCGCGTATCCTCGTATTTCTGTTTGGAAATGGCGTTCTCCGCGGCCAGGGGCCTGTAAATTTCCGCGTCGTAATTCAACTGCTGTAGCTGGGCCTGCGCCTGGGCCAGGGTGGCTTTGGCCTTGGATACCTGGTCCCTGAACGTGGAATCGTCAATGCGGAAGAGAACTTCCCCTTTCTTCACAATAGCGCCATTGGCGTAATTCTGCGTTTGAAGGTAGCCTGTAATCTGGGGGACGATGGAGGCGTTGTCCACGCCGTCCAGGTGGCCCACCCAGCTGCCCGTCACCGGAATATCCATGGTGACGGGATGTTCGTAAATAATTGTGGGCGTTTCATGCGGCACCTGTTCCGTCTTTTTACACCCGGCAAAAAAGAGGGAAAGCAGGCAGAGGAAAACGGCGGGGCCGGAGATAGAGCCCGTCAGGCGTGTCAAGTCCATGCTGGGAGTGACACGCCCGCGGGCTTCTTTGTTGAAAGAAGGTTTTCCGGGCGGCGTCGCTGTCCGCGTCATGCGCGGGGGGAGGGATTCTCCCGGACGGTTCAGGAGCGGGCGCCGGATTTATCCGGAGTGAATGCCCGCGCCAGTTCCCCGAACCACAAGACAAGGGAGGTGCCTGCGAAGATGAGGCCCCAGTCCGTCCAGCTCAGGGGCACCACGTTGAACATCTTGCCGCCGAAGGTGACGATGAGGTACTGCCCGGCCAGGATAAGCAGGGCTACCAGGCCGAAGCCGCCAATGCTGGCGCCCATGCGTGCAAAGGCGCTCTGGTGCGTGTTGAATGCCTTGGCGTTGAACATGTTCCAGAATTGGAGCAGGACGAAAATGGTGAAAAACAGGGACAGTTCATAACCAGTCAGTTCATGTTCCGGGGTGGAGAAGTCCAGGTAGCTGCGGAAGTAGCCGCTGAGGCTGAACTGCGTGAGACTGGTAATGTCCGCATGCTTGAAATATTGCAGCAGGCCGAACAGGAAAGCGACGAACAGGATGCCCACGCCCAGGATGTTCCGGCCCATGGGGCGGGTGATGATGTGGTCCGTGGTCTTGCGCGGCGGGTCCTGCATCACGCGTTCGTCCGACGGCAGGGAGGCCAGCGCCAGCGCGGCGAAGGTATCCATGATGAGGTTCACCCAGAGCATCTGCGTGACGGTGAGGGGGGATTCCGTGCCCAGGAATGCGCCGATGAGCACAATGAGGCAGGCCGCCACGTTAATGGTCATCTGGAAGACGATGAAGCGCTGGATATTCCTGTACAGGGAACGCCCCCACATGACGGCGCGGGAAATGCTCATGAAGGAATTGTCCAGGATGGTGATGGCGCTGGCTTCCTTGGCTACGGTGGTGCCGTCTCCCATGGAAAGCCCCACCTGCGCGGCGTTCAGGGCGGGGGCGTCGTTGGTGCCGTCCCCGGTGACGGCCACTACCTGGTCCTTCTTCTGGAGCAGTTTGACCAGCCGTTCCTTATCCATGGGCCTGGCGCGGCACATGATTTTCAGGTCCATCACGCGGTCCAGCAGTTCCGCGTCCGGAGTCTGCTCAAACTCCACACCCGTCATCAGACGGTCCGGCGTGTCCTCCTCCGTCCACAGACCGATCTGGCGCCCTATTTCCCGTGCGGTGCCGGGGGTATCCCCTGTGACGATCTTGATGCGGATGCCCGCGTCCATGCAGTCCTTCACGGCTTGGGGCACATCGTCCCGGACGGGGTCGGAAATGGCGGCGATGCCCAGATAAACCAGATCCTTGCGGATGATGCGGCCGTCCTCGAATACCGGGGCGTCATCCTCCAGAACGCGGTACGCGAAGCCCAGCGTGCGCATGGCCTGGTTCTGGTAGGCCAGGAGCTGTTCCTCAATGGCGGGGCGCATGTCTGCGGCGGGAACCTGGCCTTCCGGAGTCAGGACAGTGGAGCAAAGGCCCAGCACGATTTCCGGCGCGCCTTTCACGTAAAGGACTTTTTTGCCCAGCAGGGGGGATTCCGCCACGGTGGCCATGTACTTGCGTTCCGTGGAGAAAGTAAGCTGTTCCAGCACGCGGGCGTTTTCCCGCAGGTCCAGGTAATTCACGCCCAGCCCGTGCAGCCACAGGAGGAGCGCTCCTTCCGTGGGGTTGCCCAGGGCCCTGATATGTTCCGGGTCCGCGTAATCCAGAAAGGCGGTGGAGTTGACGGCGATTCCCTCCCGGATCAGGTTCCCCAGCTCGTTTTCCGCCGGGGCGGCGTCCCCCAACCCGTAAAAATCCGCCTTGTACACGTTCATCTGGTTGCGCGTCAGGGTGCCCGTCTTGTCTGTGCAGATGACGGTGGCGGCCCCCATGGTTTCGCAGGCGTGCATCTTGCGCACCAGGTTGTTGTTGGCGAGCATGCTCTTCATGCTCAGCGCCAGGCTCAGGGTGACGCTCATGGGCAGCCCCTCCGGCACCGTGACGACGATGACGGTTACGGCGATCATGACGGTATTCAGAATGTAGGTTCCCGCGCTCAGCCATTCCACGGGGCCCGGCAGATGGGAAAAATACAGGGTAAGCCGCCCGATGACGATGAAGGCGGCGATGGCGTAGCTGGCCCAGGTGATGAGGTCGCCCAGCCTGGAAAGCTGGCGGTTGAGGGGCGTCTGCACCTTGTTGTCTATCTGGGAACCTTCATAAACCTTGCCGTATTCCGTCCTGTCCCCCACGGAAGTCACTTCCATGACGCCGTGGCCGTCCGCCACGGTGGTTCCTTTCAGAACGTGGTTGGAGGGGTAGGTGGCATCCTTCTTGAATTCCTCTTCATCCGTGGTTTTGCCGATGAGGGGTTCCCCCGTCAGCGTGGATTCATTGACCTGGAGGGAAACGGCTTCCAGCAGGACGCCGTCCGCCGGTACCTCCTCCCCTGTGTTCAGGATGACGATATCGCCCACCACCACGTCCCGGCGGGGCAATTCGCAGATATTGCCGCCGCGGATGACCTGGACCATGGTGTCGTCATTGACCTGGTTCAGGATTTCAAACTTCTTGTTGGCGCTTACCTCGAAGGCGAACCCCACGCAGGTGGCCAGCAGGATGGCCGCCAGGATGCCCGCGGGCTCCAGGAAGACGCTGGCCGGTTCCGTTCCGGTGAAAAACTGGTAGAAAGCCACGCCTACGGACAGGAGCAGGGCCACCAGCAGAATTTTGATGATGGGGTCTGAAAATTTCTCCAGAAATTGCTTCCACAGGGGTTCCTTTTCCGGGGGAGTCAGGATATTGATCCCGTATCTGGTCCGGTTTTCCAGAACCTGCTGTTCCGAAAGCCCCTGATGATGTGCTGCGCTTTTCATGGTTCAGATGCTTCTTACCTGATTGGAGCCTGTGAGAAAAGCGCGGAGGAATATTTTCAGGAGTGATGACGGGAGTTTTTTATCGGGGCGCAGCCTGAGGCCCGTGCCTTGAAAGGCGGCATTGTTGTCTTGACTTTGACTATGTTCCGGAGATTCTGGAGTACCTATGTGGAATGATCTTTCTCATGGATTTTCCGTGCTGGCGGATGCCCTGGCCTTCCTTTCCCGTTCCTGGGGGTTCTGGGTTTGCGCGGGCAGTGTGGCGGGGCTGGCCGCCGTTTATGCGTGGTGGAGAAAGCGGCTGGCCCTGTGGGCGTTTGTCCTGGCGTTCCTTTCCCTGCTGGCCGTGGTGGGGCTGGCGTGCCGCCAGGCGGTGTGTCAACAAACTTTCCTGTGGATTCATGAGCCGGATGTGCAGGCCCTTTCCGGAAAGTATGAGGTGGAATCCTCCCCCAGGGAAAGGCGGTTTTTCCGCCCTCCGGAGTTGAAGCGTTTTTTTCAGGTCAGTTCTTCCACGCTCCTCCTGAATGAAGACGGGACGTGCGAGATTTCTTCCTTTCCCCGTCCGGAGGCATGGGGCAGGTGGATTGCCCGTCCGGAAGAGAGGGAGGACCTTTCCGTGCTGGAGGAAGATCTCGTTTCTTCCTGCCGCGGAACCTGGTCCCTGGTGAAAAAAGGAGGATATTACGGTGTCTCCATCGCCTATTCCCCCGGCAGGAGCCTGATGTTGTACCTGGGCGGGGAAGGTGCGGAATGCCTGGTGATGCCGGTCAACCCTGCCGATCCGCTGGAAGCGGTGACGTTTGAAAAAACATTCTGACCCGGATTCTGTCCGCACGGGAACAAGGAAGGGAGGCGGGAATCCCGCCTCCCCCAATATGTTTTTTCCAACGCCGTTCCGGCTTTGACCGGGCGTGTGGGCCGGCTGATTTATTTGACCTTTCCCCCTTCGTACACCAGCACCTCAAAGGGCTTCAACGTGAAGGAGATTTCCTTATCAATGTCTACGGAACTGCCGGAGAAGCCGTCCAGCGTCCGCTGGTCGTCATAGGAATCCTTGAAGGTGATGGAGCCCTTGACGTTCGCAGGGATATCCAGAATGCTGCGCAGGGTTCCGGTCAGGCTCTTTTCCTGGTCGGAGGAATTGCGGAGAGCCAGGGTGGCCTTGTTTTTATTCCATGCGGCCCACCCGTACACGGCCCCTTCGTTAGTTTCCTTGTTCCACGGATTGCCGCCCACCCAGTGCACGTCGTCCAAAACGTCCGCATTGCGGCGTATCCACTTGATCCCCTTGGCCAGTTCGTCCCACAGAACTCCGCCGTTGGCGCTCATCAGGTCCCGATCCACGTAGAGCTCCTGGAGGGAAGTGCCGCAAGCCGTGGCGCAGCGGAGTTCTTTCTTGACGTTTTCCGGATCGCGGGGCATGCAGGCCGGAGGACCGAATTTAGTGACCATCAGGCCGTGAGTCATCATGGAATTGATGGGCATCAGCGGGGAACCCTGCACAAAAACTTCATGCACCAGGCGGTCGCGGTAGGTGATCCATTTGTCGCGGTTGTCGCCCGCTCCGATGGTGCCGAAGTCATTCTCCTGCCTCCATACGGAATCCGCATAACGGAACCAGAAGGGGGATGCCCAGGTTCCTACAGTGCAGTTGATGTAAAGATCCCCCTTTTTCTTGCGCAGGGCGTTCAGCACGCGGATGATGCCTTCCGCATCCTCTTCGTTGCCGGGCCCCTTGGCATGGAAGTGGGTGCTGATGCCGTCGAATTTGAAGTACTTCATATTGTAGTCCTTCACCATCTGGGAACAGCGGCCCACAAAGGCATCAAAATATTCCTTGTTGGAGAGCTGGAAATTGCCGATCTTGTTGTCCGGATGCTTCACGTTCCAGTAAGCGAGACGCTTGCCCTTGGAGGCTCCGTAGCCCCCCACCGGACCCAGCCACGTGCCGATGCCGGCCTTTTGCCTGCCGGCGGCGGCGTCAATGCGCTTGAAGCCCTGCGGGAACATTTTGTGGAAATCCCACAGGCTGTTGAATTCATCCCAGCCGTCGTCCCAGACGAAGGCGTCAATGGACATGCCGCGATTCTGGAAAAACTGTTCCTGCCAGTCTTTCAGGACGGCCAGGCATTGTTCTTCCGTCATGCGCTTGGCGGGGTCCGAATCATTGTTGCGGTTGATGTTCAGTTCATACCAGGAATTATAATGGATGAAGGGGCGGTAGGGCATCACGCGTTCCCGTTCCATATAGGCCAGGAAGGAGCGGCGTTTCTGGCCGGGGGCAAAAATTCCGAGAACGGAGGATACGTCCCATATTTCTCCGGGCTGCAAGGTGGTTTTACGGCTCCAGAGTCCCTGGGCCAGCCGGGATTCGTCCGCCTGGGGAGCCTGCTTTTCCTCCAGCGTGTGCACGGGCAGGGAAAAGGTGATTTCCCCCTTGCTGGCAATCGGTTCGCTCTTGGTCTGGGCCCAGTAGCGCAGAATGTAATTTCCCCTGGAAGGAACCTGTACCGTGTAAGTGTTGCCGGCATTGGAATCTCCGGTGCTGCCGTTGTGGAAATCGGAGTCAAGAACGGCCCCCTTGGAAGAGAGGAGCTGCACGCCGGCAAGGTTCAGCTTATTGTTGCCCTTGTCCCCTCCCTTATACTGGAAAGTGATGGTACATGCTCCTTTGCCGTCAATGGAAACCGGGCCTTCCGCACTGGAAACCTGTTCTCCGTACTGCTTTTTCAGTTCCTGGGGAACATTGAAATTTCCGGTCCATGAGGCTGTGGACCACTTGTCTGCGCTCCAGATGGCGGTTTCTCCTCCTTCCATATTTCCGGCGCCTCCCACGGTATTGATGCCCATGGGAGTTTCCAGGGCGGTGAACGCCAGGTCATTGACGATGAGTGCGCCTCTGGCGTTTCCGGAAACGGAGGGTGCCCCGGCTTTCCCTTCTGCCAGGTCATATTGCATC
>ERZ1504196.337-NODE-337-length-16969-cov-5.455895_pt1 | contig 16969 bp, 15 predicted proteins | sample MGYA00574891_ERZ1504196 | MGnify/ENA primary metagenome ERZ1504196 (study PRJEB39906, sample SAMEA3182075) | gut metagenome | biome: human; feature: gut; material: Stool; isolation source: human stools | place: Canada | collected 2012-03-14 ... | reverse complement strand
AATATGGAGGCCCAGACGGAGAATTGGGTGCATCGCTGCGCTACCTCTCCCAGCGCTACTCCATGCCCTACCCCGAGCTCAAAGGCCTGCTGACCGACATCGGTACAGAGGAAGCGTCATGGCCCCCAATTTTGGCACGGTATTTTTCCAGTCCGTCCAGCACATAGACCCATTTGGCGGGAAGCAGATTGAGCGCCACCTCTACCCTGCCGTCCCGGTACACGATCATTTGCTGGAGGAGATGCCCGTAAAAGTCGTCGTCCGCCGTGCGCCCGCTGACGATTCCCGTGATGGCGGCGCGAATGTCCGGTTTTAGGGTCTGTGTGTCGGTGTTCAGCGTCTGCCGCTGTTTGATCGCGGCAATTTTTTCCTGCACCCGGTTCATTTCGCTTTCACAGCGGGCTTTGGCGCGCTGATAGTCAGCCTTGGTGATGCTCTCGTCGAAAAAGCGGTCATGGATGGTGTCATTGCGGGCCTGTAGCTTTTCAAGCTCCAGCTCCAGCCGCCGCAGCTCCTGCTCGCCGCTGTCCTCACCGGACGTCAGAACGCTTTCCACAATGCGGGCGAGATTCGATATGATCGCTTTCTTATCCAGCGTCACGTCGTTCACCGAGCGCCGCAGAAGGTCCATGGCGATGTCGTCCCGGATCTGCCGACCGACACTGCATCCGATGGTATTTCCTGCGCCGTCTGTGCGCCGCAGGCCCTCGTTGGTGGCGGTGAAACAGCACCAGCGGTAATAGGAGCTGCCGTCCTGCCGCTTTTTGGTACGGTGAGAGAAGCTCTTGCCGCACTCGCCGCAGCAAATTTTGCCGGAGAGCGGATAGCGGTTGCCATGTCCGCCGCAGCCCGTTGCGCGGTTGCGGCGGGATAGCTCCCGCTGCACCGCCTGCCACGTTTCGCGGTCGATGATGGGCTCGTGGTGATCTTTTAGTTCTACCAGCGGTTCCTTGCCGTGGTTGTACTTCTTTTCGTGCGTCAGATAGTCCGGCGTGTAGGTCTTTTTCTGGATCAGGTCACCGCAGTATTTTTCATTCTTTAGGATCTTAGTCACGGTGGCAGACGACCAAAGGCAGTTGCCCTTGCTGCTGAGAATCCCAGCCTCCCGCAGTTCCCGTGCGATGGTGCTGCACCCTTTGCGCTCTTGCAGGTACTTATGAAAGATGAGCCGGACAACTTCCGCGCCCTCCGGGTTGACGGTCATCTTGCCGCCGATCACGTCGTAACCCAGCAGCGAGCCGCCAAAAACGACACCCTTCTCCATGCTGCGCATCTGCCCCCATTTGGAGCGTTCAGAGGTCCTTCGGCTTTCGTCCTGTGCGAAGGAACTCATGATCGTCAATCGAAGCTCCCCATCGTTGGTTCGGGTATCCAGGCTGTCATTGAGAAACAGCACGCCGACGCCGCGTCGCCGCAGCTCGCGGGTGATTTGCAGCGCGTCTACTGTGTTGCGGGTGAAACGGCTGACCTCCTTGGTCACGATCAGGTCGATCTGTCCCAGCTCCGCCGCATGGAGCATTTTATTGAACTCCACGCGCTTGTTGGTCGATGTGCCGGAAAATCCTTCGTCAGCATAGATGCCTTGCAGCTCCCAATCCGGCTGGCGCTGGATGTACTCGCGGAAATACCGCTGCTGCGCTTCAAAGGAATTTGCCTGGTCTTCCTTATCCGTGGATACACGGCAATACGCTGCTACTTGTAACATAAAAACTCCTCCTTTTCGTGGTATCATACGATACAGAATGTGCCTTTGCAATTGTGTGAATACTGAAAGGCACTATTCCTTTACAGATTTTGATTTTCCTGTATTTCTTATCTGCTCTTCTAATTTTTGTAAGCAGTTCCTACACTGCATTTCGTTAAGGAAGCCTTGCCGCTGCAAGGCGAGCAGGACGGCTCGCTGGTACGCGAGAAGAAAGTCCTGCCCGATCTCGTCTGCCGCCTGATTATGCAGCAGCTCCGGTTTGCTTGCCATCCTGCTCCCCCCTTTCCTTGAAACTATGCGGAGAGACCGGTGAACTTGTTTGCCGTTTTCCCGGAAGCGGTTTCCTGCCTGACGGAAACTCAATTTCTGCTCCTTGGCACGCTCGCGTCATCAGACGGTCATGGCCTGCTTCCCCGAAAGAGAAACGCTCCGGCGGTCATTCAATTATGTGGAAGATCGTTTGCGCTGGATTTCAACTTCCACAAAAATGATAGCAAGCGTTGACGGAGATTTCAATATGTGGTAAACTATTCACGTGACAAATGATTTACCACACACGATGCGGAACTGTGTCCACGAATGGAGGAAAAGCCTTGAGAGCCTTGTATTGCTTGAGTTTTGGCCCCAAAAAGGAATATGTAGAAACGGATTTCAAGCCCGTGGAATATCGTCTCGGGACAACCCTTATTGCCTTTTTGTCCACAGATTTCGCTTCTTTACGGGCGAAATTACTGGTGCGAACAACGCCCATGATGGAAAATCAAGCCATTACCGAGATCAAAAACGAGCTGAGCACGATCCACCCTTTTGGGGAACGCTTTGTGCAGTCCCTCTTTTTTGAAGAAAAGCTGGCAGACGTGCTTGATGAACGCATGGAAGGTTTTGAGAAGCTGCAAAAGGAACTCTCCGCCTTTGCAGACGCCGTGCTCGTGACGGACAGATCTAAGTTGAGCGCCAAGCAGCGTTTGGCGCTCTATATGAGCCGCGATTTTCAAGCTGCCACAGCGATCGCCGGTTTGGACCTGAAGATGCGCGCAGAACGAAAGCTGTATGTAGATGAGCAGAATTTTGATCCGGTGTTGGCGGCAGACCGCATTTCGACGCCACCAAAGTCCGTCCGGTTTGCCCGCATTGAGGGCTCGGACGATTTGGGCGCGACGCTGCTTACAGAACTGCTGGAGATGGTCGAGCAAGGAATTGAATTGAAAAAGTGTGAATATTGTCATCGTTACTTTATCCCTTTCTCTTCCAAAGCTCTTTATTGTGATCGGTCAGTCGGTGATACCGGAAAAAGCTGCAAAGAACTCGCAGTCAAAGAGAAGCATGAAAAGAAAATCGCTGCCGATGATGGCTTAAAGCTCATCCGGCAGCGGATCAAAACCTATGATATGCGTGTTCGCCGTACTCCGGCTATTTACACAGATGCCGCATTTCAAATCTGGAAAGCACAAGCGGAGTATGCACGAAACCGCTATGTGAACGGCGAATTGACCTATGAAGAATTAGATGCGCTTACACAGCTCCCAAAGAAGAAAGGCGAATAATAGACGAAGAAAACGCGAAATATTTGCGTATTTTTCTTGTTTTCTGCGTATACTGTGATATAATAAAGGCGAGGTGATGAGCGTGACCTTAAAAGAATTGCGTATTTCAAAGGGGTTGAATCAGGCCCAATGTGCGGAATACCTCGGTATGTCCACGCGCAACTATCAGAATTACGAAAACGATGCCGCAAAAGCAAACACGGCCAGATACCATGCGATTTATCAAAAGCTGGAAAGCTATGGTCAGCCTGTTGTCTCGGTTTCCTTACCCTCGCAAACAACAGAGTTTCATACGAATGTTGTCACGGGTACAGGCTTGCAGGCGTTGGCAAACAGCGTGGCAAAGTACGGCAAGCGTGGCTGCTTCAGCACCTTGCAGAAGTTTGTGGCCGGCTCCTACGATGGGAAGATCTGTATTTTATACGGTCTCCGTCGAACCGGAAAGACAACACTTCTGTTCCAAATGCTTTCCGAACTGCCCATAGAAAAAACGGCCTACATCAAGGTGCAGACCACCGATGATATGTCACGGCTGACAAAGGACTTGAAAGTTCTGTTTGAACTGGGCTATCGGTATGTGTTTATTGATGAAATTACGCTCCTGAATGACTTCATCGACACCGCTGCCGTGCTTTCCGATGTGTTCAGCATGATGGGCATGAAAATCGTTGTTTCCGGTACGGACTCTCTTGGCTTCGCTATGGCAAACCGCGATGAACTGTACGACAGAAGCGTGACGATCCACACCTCTTTTATTCCCTTTCGGGAGTATGCGCGGCTCCTGAACATCCGTTCTGTCGATTCTTATATTGAATACGGCGGAACGCTGAAAATGGAAAATATGAGCTTTGACGATCCGGATGCCGCCTTTGACGAGGTCGCGTTTCGGGACGACGAAAGCACACGGAAGTATATTGATACCGCCATCAGCCGTAACATTCAGCACACGCTGAAAAACGACCATTACGGCGAATACTTCAATCAACTGCGGGAACTTTACGAAAAAGGCGAACTGACCAACGTCATCAACCGCATTGTGCAGCACATGAACCACCGCTTTGTGCTGCGCGTGGTAGAGGACGAATTTAAGTCCCATGATTTTGGCTCCGCAAAGGAACTGCTTTTACATGATCTCCCTGCGGAACGGGCGACCGTTCTCTATGATGTCAATGAAAAGCAAATATTGGAGCGATTAAAGGCCATCATTGAGGTCAAGGAAAAGAGTGAAACAACCGTCCCGATCACGCAGGAGCATATCGACAAAGTGAAGAAGTATCTGCTTATGATGGATCTGATCGTCAACTGTCCGGAACGGTACGAAAGCGGTAAGCAGGCGGAGCATATCGTCTTTTCCCAGCCCGGTATGCGCTATGCCATCGCAAAGGCTTTAGTCTACTCCTTGATGCAGGATGCCTATTTCGCATCGATTTCCGAAGCAGATAAGGCATATATCACAGGAAAGATTCTGGACGATGTAAAGGGCCGGATGCTGGAGGACATTGTTCTGCTGGAAGTCTGTAAGGCAGCCCCCAGTGCGATGGAAGCATTCAAGTTTAAGTTCGATGCCGGCGGCGAGTTTGACATGGTGATTTACGATAAAGCAAGTCGAAATTGCCGCATCTATGAAATCAAGCACAGCACCGAGGCCAACGAAAAGCAGACACTTCATCTGCGTGATGCAGAGAAATGCCAAATCGTTGAAAAACGCTTTGGCCCGATCAGCGGTAAATTCGTTCTTTATCGCGGGAAAGATACGTTTGCTGAGGGTATTCAGTATTTGAATGTAGAAAATTTTCTGTGTGGTCTGAAGTAACTTTTGAGGAGGATTTATCATGAACTATATTTTAAAGCAGTTCGATGAACCGCTCGTTAAATTCTCCGCAACGACGGATACCAGTGAGCCGGAGATCCAAATTCTTTGGACAAACGAAGAAAAAGCGGCATTGCTGCCGCTTGATCTGACGCTGACGCCGGATGGATTGAGCCGTTGGCTGCGCCGCCGCACGATCCCGAAGAATCGTGCCTATGTCCATAGCCTTTTGGCAAAATGCGGCTTAAACCTCAACCGACCGCTCGGTATTATCAGCGTTTGTAAAGGACTATCCCTTAACGATTGCTATTGGGTCGTCGAGGACGGTGACACCGCTTCTTTTGACAAAGTAAATCTCTACGACAACCCATTCAGCAATGTTCTGGCCGAGCTTGCCTTTACCGGCTATGGCAGCAGCGTCCGCACTTCCCTACTCTCCAGCCCGGAGTTTACCACCAATGGAATGCTCCGCAAATGCTGGCGGCGCATGGGCGGTAAGGTGTATCTCTATAAGGGCGGCACGGAGGGGGCGGCCAATACCGGCAACGAGCCATACTCTGAGTTTTACGCTGCACAAATCGCCTCCGCCATGGGCGTTCACGCGATCCCCTACGGCTTATCCCGTTGGAAGGGCGTTCTCTGTTCCACCTGCGAGCTTTTTACCGACAAGGCGTATGCCTACCTCCCTATCGGCCATCTCGTTTCTAAGGGCGGCATGGGGGCTGTCAGGGCGTATTACGAAAAGATGGGAGATAAGTTTGTCAACGCGCTGAACGAAATGCTGGTGTTCGATGCGGTGATCTGCAATGTGGACCGGCATTTTGGAAACTTTGGCGTGATGGTCGATAACCGGACGAATACCATTGTCTCCCCCGCTCCCCTGTTCGACCATGGCAATTCCCTCTTTAACTTTGCAGGCGCGGACGCCTGGGCGGACGAGGCTGCGCTGGAGGCATATATCGAAACGCTGTACCCCAGCGTGTACGATGATTTTCTCGGCACAGGCAAGGACGCGCTGACGCCGGAGCTGCGCGAGAAGCTGCGGCATCTGCTGAACTTCAAGTTCAAAAAGCACTCGCGCTATAACCTGCCCGAAAAAAGATTGCGGATGATGGAGCGGCAGGTGCAGAAGCGGGCGAGAATATTATTGTTGGATATGTAAATATAACAGAATCGGCATCATGTCAATAGCATGATGCCGATTCTGTTACACTATAATTGAGGCTTTTCTAACACATACATCAACTGGCTTGCCAGCATAATTTGCTCCATAGCTTCACGTTTTTCGTATTGAAGATTGGCGTGGGCGGCTGGATTACGATAGGCTGCCATGATTCCTTCAAACAGAGATTGGATTCCGCGCCTGTAGTTCCTGCCGCTGGCAGCAGTCGTGTCACAGAATTTGAAAGTGCCGTTCTCGCTTATAAGTGCGCCAATCACATCACCAATCTTCGGAGGAATTGCTGCGCCGGGTTTTAACTCCGAAAACTTTTCGCGCAGACGAGATTCCACTTCTTTGACCGCCTTTTCTGCTGCGGTTGAACAATGACCATCTACATATAACTCATGGGAGACATTCACAATTCGCGGATGAATTACAGACCAGAACGAAACAACGACGGGTTCTGCTTCGATATGGCGAATAATAATTACAAGTTCTCCAAAAGCAGCTTGGTTTAAGATGAATGTTCCCATTCCGTTATCTATGAAGAGAACACTTGCAATTCGGGGTAGTGTAGCAGCATAAAAAGGATAATCTGTTTGTATTCCCCTCATAATTGCGTTGATCCATTGGTAGACGCGTTGAATTTCCTGTGGCGTGTGGAGAAACTGCATCTGCAAGTTTGCATTTGTAAAGTCTATCCACTTTCGCAGTTCATACAGTTCGTTTTCATACGGCAGTTTCAAAACACGTACCTCCCTTACAGCGCCCTAACCGTGTCGATAAACTGACTCATGCTCACCGCACCCGGCAAGAGGTTTTCGTCATTCTCAAATACCATGTAATAGCGGAAATCCTTGCCCGCTGCTGTGCGCCATGCTTGACCGAGGGCGATTTTCTCCCGGCTGTCATCGTTTTTCAGGTGTTCGCCCTTAGTTTCCGCGCAGATGAGCTTACCGCTTTGGGTCATAATCAGAATATCGGGGTAATGCTTGATAAAGCCATTGATTGCAAACCCTTGACGCGCAATATTTCTGTGCCACCAGCGGACATTCGGCAGGGCGGTCAATTCCACAATCAGCTTCTGCTCCAGCTTGTTCATGTCGCCGTCCTCCGCCGTGTACAGCGAACGGGCGTATATGTCAGTATGGGTGGTAGGATGGATTGCGTGGGGCAGACGGAACGAGGGCATACAGACAACACGCTCCGTTTCCAGCCACTTATCAAAGGTTTCCCGATAGTGGGTTTCCAGCAGCGTTTCGATCTTGTCACGGATCTTCGCCGCATAGCCCAGCGGGGCTTTCTCCATAGCGGCAAGCTGCGCCTTATCCATATCGTCCACAATGCGGTTTATGTAGGCTTTCAGTTCGGCCGCGTCCACCATATTCAGCTTGTTAAGCTGATTGAACATCATATCCTTGCATTGACGCACCCGGCTCTCCGGCGGCAGATTGTTGAACCACTCCTTGAAGTACCGCTGCTCGGCGCTCTCCATCTTGAACACCTTCGGCAAACCGCCGTCCTGCTCCCGCACGTCGATTTCGCGGATTTCATCGTCTGCGGCGGCAAAATCAATATCGTATGCCTTGCCCTTGAGGGTAAAGCCCTCTGCCAGCATTTCCTTGTCCAGCAGTTCAAAAGAACCGTCCGTAAACAAAGATTGCTCAACTTTCAGGAAAAACTGCGGGATTTGCAGTGTTTCAATATCTTCGTGGAACTGCGGGTTTACCCAAAATGTTTTCACTTTGTCCTGCACCTCTCTTGGAAGATTGTCCATCACCGGATCATTGCTGGTCTGCTGGATTGCATCTGTATATGCCTTTTCGACTTCTGCGGCAGCGTCCAGCATGGTGTCGGCTTTCGGGGCAGTTTCAGGCGTTTGCGCCTGTTCTCTGCGCCGCTCCAACTCTTCCTCAATCGATTTATCGTTCAGCCATGCAAAATCGTCCTCTGCGGGTTCCGGTTCGGAAACTCCTTGCGGGTCAGGCAGCGTAATTTGTTCCGCTGGCTGTTCAGGTGCTTTCGGTTTTACAGGCTCACCGATCCGATAGTCCTTATCGCTGAATCCTGCGCTGTTCAAGCCCTTGACGATATGCGCCACGGTGTTGTTGAAGTCGTTGGAGGAAGTCAGAACATAGGACATATTGAGTGCGCTCTGCGTATGCTGGCTCGTATGGGGCAGACGGAGAATCCGTCCCAAAATCTGCTCCACGTCAACCTGACTTGTCTTATTGGCAAGGGACGCAAGAATATAGGCAAAGGGGCAATCCCAGCCCTCTTTCAGCGCATTGACCGTGATAATATAGCGAATCGGACAGCTTGGGGACATCAAATCGGTGTTTTTCAGTTCATTCACATCGGCGGTACGAATGGCAATCTGCTCGGCGGGAATCCCGGCGTCCACCAGCTTGTCCCGCAGCTTTTCAAAGGTGGTCGCGTCCTCCTTGCCTTTCGGCTGTGCCTGAAACAGTGCGATAGGGCGGATATATTTGCCCGTCTTGACGTACTCCGCATCTGCAATTTCTTCCAGTTTGTTCCGCAGGTCAATCGCGTCAATCAGCACCTCAGATTGGCTGTCCCGGTTATAGACGATCACGGGCAGTTTGACCATGTGTTCGTTTTTCAGCTGCACCGCGTCCACATAGGAAATGATATTGCTCTCCTTTTTCGGCGTGGCGGTCAAATCCAGCACAAAGCAGGGGTTGAAGTTTTCCAGCATTTCAAGGCTCAATTCCGACCGGGCATGGTGGCTCTCGTCCACGATGACAAGCGGGTTAAGCTGGTTGATAATCTGGAACAGGGCGGTTTCGTCCGCTTTTTCAATGGGGCTGTCGGGTTTGCCCAGCGCCTTTGCAAACTCGGCAAGGTTGCTGTTCTCCTGATAGGCTTTCAAGACCTCCTTGCCGCGACCACGGAACGAATCGTAGGACAGCACCATAACTGACAACTGCTCCGTTACGGCGGTGGGGTTGAAGTTCTGACCGTTCAAAAGCTCCTGCTTGGTGTAGACCTCCACGCGCCCGCCGAAATCCACGTCGATTTTCTGACGGTAGGGGTGGGACGTGTCTTTCAGGGCTTTCGCCGTCTGCGTCAGGATCGCGTCCGACGGAACAAGCCACACAACCGCCTTTGTCTTGGTAGCGGGGAGTGCGTCAAAGATAGGGCGAACGGCGTTGCAGGCAATAAAGGTCTTGCCGCCGCCCGTCGGCACCTTGAAGCAAAGGTTCGGGACACCGGGTATCACGTTTTGGTATCGCCCTAAAGTCGGGGCTGATTTTTCCTGCCAGAACAGGCGAAACGCCGCTGCGTCATTCTTTGTTTCGTTCAGCAGTTCCAGATAGCGGGTCAAGTCCGCTATCACCTTTTTCTGATATGATTTCAGTTCCATACAGCAGCCCTCTTTATCTCGGAATTTCAGGAGGCAAATAAGTCGAAATAGCGTCTGAAATTTCATTGCGCATTTTTCCATTGAGAAGCGCCAGTATACTTTTACAGTACTCTTTGTCTACCAATCCAAGGAAATGCCCAATGGAGCTTGTTAAGCCCTTTTCATTAAATACGCTAAGTACTTTAGCATAGTCATCTTCACATAACGCGCCTCTGAATTTTGACTCCTCCTCCGCTTTTGTTTTCTCGTAGTCAATATTCTGTAATGCAACGTTTAAGCTGTTTTTAGCTTCATCATCATTCTTTTTCGATAGCTCGATGGCGGTTAATTGGTATTTCAAATGCGCAACTACACTTTGGCAAATTTGCCGATCAATTTGATGGGCAAAGCGAGTATGGATAACGTATTCTCTTATTTGGGCAAAGCTTTCGTCAGGCGATTTTCCTAAGTAATCAGCTATCAGGCGGATCAATTCCTCTACCAAAAACAGATTTTCTACCTCTGCGACTCTGAGCGCGTAAATCCCGTCATCCTTATATTTTTCAATTTCATAATCGGATCGGTAATCTCGATCAATAATGCCAAACACTTGACAGTGGTGTAGTGACGGGTTGTTTCGGAAAGCTTTTGTTCTTGAAATAACTTGGGTGCAACTCCCACAGGCAATCACATAGTAGTTCGGATACAGAATGCTATATAGCTGAGTGTCATAGCTGTTTCTTTCTCCCTCAACGAACAACACATTTTTTCGACTGCCCAATATTTCAAAGAGTAATTCTTCGGGAAGCTCATGGTCATCAATTATTTCGAGTTTCCAGTGCATCCCATCAAATTCCTTGATCCATACTTTATCAGACTGCCCATGCGCGGCAGCAAATTGCGTATCATGAGTAATATAAATAAACAGGCAATCTGGTCGATAACTTTCAAGCGCAGACCATAATCTGTTCATAATGGAACGGTGTAAGTGTATCTCCGGCTCATCAATAATAAGCGTTTTATTTGCTGGAACGCACAGTACTTGTGCAGCTAAATATAGAACTGCACGCTCACCATCGCTCATTTGGTTCGAGTTATACTGAATTTCAGAATCGTCACGAGTCAAAAAAGCTAAGAACTTAGCATCCTCAACTCGTAGCTTTCTCTGCGGAAAAATGACATTCCATATCTGGGTTAATTTATCAATTGAGTCCTGCAAACAAAAGTCAATAGCCAAAAAGAAAAAAGTCCCGCAAAATTTGCGAGACCGAAAAAGGGTATAGCAAAACAGGCTGGAGAAAAGATGTATCGCCAGCCGGGATGGAATTGGCAGTTAGCTTAACTCTGTGCGGAGTTCTGCTGCGCGTCGAAATCCTCAAGGCACTCTTTCACACGAGCATAGTAGATGCGCAGGAACTTGTTCTGCGCGGCTGTCATGTAGACAAAATAAGGCTTGCCCTCCGCGCGTTTCTTATCGAGGAACTGGTACACCGGTTCGTCCTCTGGAGCTTTTCTCAGATATGTACAGACGATTTGGTACAGCGTTTTCCGTAGATGCGGGGAGCCGCGTTTGGTCGTAGGTGTGCTTTGCGCCGCATGCTTGCCAGACTGGTTTACAGCCGGATCGACACCCGCAAATCCCACAATGGAGCTGCGGCGCGGAAAACGGCGCACATCGCCAATCTCGGCCATAAGCTGCGCGGCAGTGATTTCGCCAACGCCGTACATGGCATGCACTGTATCGTACTCTGGCAGTTGCCGCGCAAGGCGTGCCATCTCGGCGCGCAAAGCGGCCAGCGTCATCTTGCCTGCAAGCAACTGCTGGGCAGCAGTCGTAATCAGCAGCTTTGTGTTGTCATTCTTCGGCAGCGTGGTGAAATGGCCACAGCTTCCCGCGTAGATGTCCAACGCCTTCTCTGCGCTGTAATGGTAGCCCTTGCGCTTGCACCACTTCTGATAGCGCTCGGTGAATGCCTTCTCGCTGACGCGGCAGATGCAGTCACAGTGCCAGAAGGTCATGACAAAATCCACCCATTTCTGGTGACCGTCGGCGCGCTCCGGGCTGGAGAACAGTTCGTTCACGCCGGGAAAGGTCTTGTCGGTCAGCGAAATGAGATTGTTTTGCAGCGATACCACCGTTTTCATGTAGAGGTTGTACTGGCGGCTGCACAGCTTCAGTTGTTGTCTTACCGTGTCCATGGGAGTATATTCCCGCAGATCTACCCAATTGTCAAGGCCATACTTGGCGATCTTCATGGCGTCCGCCTTGTCGGTCTTGACCTTGCGGATTGAGCCGCCCCCGCTCTGCTTGATGAACAGCGGATTCAGGACGCAGACATAAATGCCGTATTCGTGCAGCGCCGCCGCTACCGGCTCATGGTAGCGACCGGTGGCCTCCATGATGACGCGGGTATCTTCCCCCAGCGCGATGATGGCGTAGGCCATCTGCTCCAGACCGACCTCGGTGTGGAGAAATTCCTGTGGCAGTAACGCGACTTCACCCATTGGCCTCAGGGCAGCCACCATGCTTTTCCCTTTGGAAACATCGATCCCTACTGCGTTCATTTAGTTCCTCCTTGTGATTGGATATGGCTTCCCGCCCTTTCCTCATTGCCTGTTCAATCTCCTGGGTGACACGAGCGCACATGGTGGCTCTACCTGCGCAAATCGAATGCTGCGAACGAGAGAGGCGGCTGACGGACTCATTTACGGGCGTGTTGGCCCAAGGTGAGCTATGTCAGGCCATTTACTCTCCCATTCTAACAGCTTCGGCTTTGAGATGGGAAAAGACGCGGCTGGCTGCCGCGCCTTAAACCGTAATTATTATTGTAGGAGGTGAATGGAGGGTCAGGTCTTTCTTCACGGGTGGGTGCTGCTTTGCATTCATTTACAAATTTTTCGTTATCGTTGTTTTTTAGAGCAATTAGTGCAGCGAGTACATTATCAAAGTCATCTACCAGTTTGGTAGTATATTTCCCCCACTCCCAACGGTACCCCTTCCCGCGTTTACCTGATTTTTCATCTGTTCCATAAAAAACGAAGTCCTCTGCCTGTGAATAGCTTTTGAGTGGGATGTTTTCCTGAAAGTTAAGGTTTCTCTGTGCCCCAATACGGTGGATTTGCTCCATATCCTGCTGCTCGATCCAAGCCCCCAGCTTGCTCTTTCCAGATCCATTTGCTCCGATAATGATTACCGCATTTGAGGTAGTTCCGTGCTCTGTCTTATTTCCATTCTCATCGGGGAGAAAATATGTAAAAGCCATGTGAACTCACCTTCTTTTATAGTCTGCTAATGTCTCTCGGTATTTTCTTAAATGTGACGCCCATTTTTGCCAGCTTGTCCTCGCTGATGGAACAGCGGTCGGCATAGATCACCGTTCCATCGGCTTTTTCCGTAATGGTGGAGAGGAACGCATAGTCCAGCACCGTCACGCGCTGCGGCTCGTAGTAGAAGTAATAGCCCGTGCTGTTGTGCTTGCCGAGGTAATAGGGATTGCCGCCGCTGGGCGGGGCGTAGGGCTGCTTGGTTTCCATGAACCAGATGTATTCGCAGATTTTCTCCGGGGCAACCGCTTCATTCAGGCAATCGCCCACAAGCAGCGGTTCACCAAGATCATAGAAGCTGAAATTGCCGCCCGTGCCCTCCACGGCGTTCTTGCCCTCGCCGTAGCCACGGATCACGCGCTTGACGCGCTCGGCGGTGATGCTGTCGGCGTAGTCCATCATCTCGACAAGAATGAACTTGCGGTGTCCGCCGTCCGCCTTGTTCATGTTGAGGACAGCATGGGCGGTGGTGCCGGAACCGGCGAAGGAATCGAGGACAAGTGTGTTCTCGTTTCCGGCAACTTTCAAAACAAACTCAATCAGGCGGTGAGGCTTTGGTGTATCAAAAGTAGCTTTGCCGTCAAATATCGCAAGCATTTCCTTTTTGGCTTCATCGGTATGTCCAGTCTCAGTAAACGCCCAAAAGTTTGTCGGCAGTTTCCCGCCCACATTTTCGAGGTATGTCTTTCTGGCAATGCCGCCTTTGCCTCCTTTTGTGAAGAAAAAGCGCGGCCATTGTCCACGGTCATATACCGCCTGTGCCTTCTGCGCGGATATTTCGAGTGATTCAGAAAGAACGATTGCCTGTACGCCCTGTCGCACATCGCTTTCCGGAATGCCGCATACAACAGCACGCTCATGTGCGTCATTCAAATCGCGGAGTTCGTATTCGCACCATCCGCGCATGATTTCCAACATTTGATCTTGACCGAACGTCCAGCAACGACCATTTGCCGGATATAGCATCTTCCCTGTAAACGGGTGCTGGATTGCATAAACCATACCTTGATGCGTGGCAGCTCCCGGTGCAAACGCGTTATCTGTTCGCCAGAGTGTTCTGTCATTGTCTGGATTTTTGTATTTTGCATCCATTTCCGCTGTGCGGGGTAGTTTGTTCGGATTCCAATCAGGCTGTTTGCTATACACCACAAGGTGTTCTACCTCGTTCACGATACCCTTAGAATCATTGCGGGTGGAATATGTACGCTGCCAGGAAATATTGGAAACAAAGCAGTTGCTTCCGAAAATCTCATCACAAATCAGCTTGAGATTGGCATACTCCGTATCATCAATGCTGATAAAAATAACCCCATCATCCGCCAGTAGCTTTTGCAGCAGCTTCAAACGCGGGTACATCATGCACAGCCACTTGTCATGGCGGGTCAGGTCCTCGCCCTCTTTGCCGACCACCTCGCCCAGCCACTTTTTGATCTTCGGGTCGTTGACGTTATCGTTATAGACCCAGCCCTCGTTGCCGGTGTTGTAGGGCGGATCGATGTAAATGCACTTGACACGCCCCTCATACCGGGGCAGCAGCGCTTTCAGGGCTTCCAGATTATCTCCCCGGATGATCATGTTTTCGCTGCCGTTATCTTCGCTGTGCTGTCCGTTTTCATCAAAGCTGTACTTGCGCTCCAACACCCGAAACGGCACGTCCTGATGGTGATTGATCACCTTGCTTTTTCCAATCCATTCAAGTGTTGGCATTACTGATTCTTCCTTTCGAAGCCCAAAATATTGTCGGCGCTTTCGCCTGTTTCACTATAAATTTTTGAAAAAATGCTCCCTTTCAATTGAAGTAAAGGACGATACATTTCTTGGTACGCATTTACGAGTTGCTGATTTTGTTCCGCAATTCTCTTACTTAAATCATCCAGATGCAACCCGTTGGTTCTTTTGAGAACATCATAGTCAAAAGCAATTGTTTCTGCTGGAAAAGTGCCGGGATGTTCTTTTTCAATTTTAAGTGCCTCTTTTACAACAGCAAGACTGGAATAGTCACGCAGAGACGAATATGCTTGGATCTCTCCGTCTGAAATTTTGTCGAATATTTCTGTAGCATTGCAGATACTATCAATCAACTTCTTGACTTTTGGATAGTCATTTACACATAAGTGTGCATTTAATTGATCCAAAGCGATTTTGCACATCATTCCATATTTTTGAAATGTCGTTATTGCTGCAACAGGGTCTTTCATTCCGGTATCCATTGTTTCGATTAGCGGATGCATCGGATTAATTTTATCGATAGCATTTGCAAAGATTGCCTCTATTTTCGTCCACTTTTCATTTTCCTGCTTTAGGAAATTCTCCATTTGAATTTGCTTGCGTGTGAATCCGATTGTAACGACTACTGTAATAATAGCTACTAATGCGCCAAGCACTACGCCGTAGTAAGCAAGCATATCTGCAGGCGACCATAATGTAATATATCCGCTATTTGACTTATAACACTCATTAATAATGAGAGGTCCGACAATGGCAAAGGCGCACGCTACTATGATAGCCAATATCAAATATTTTTTTCGTTTATTCACCGTTTGTCCCTCCCTGCTATCTCATATGATTTACAGATCTTCCGTCTTGAAGGTCGTATACCCCTCATAGTAGTAGCTGTGGTCGATGCCCTTCATAAAAACTTCACGGCTGTTCACGTCATCGGTCAGGGCCGCTTTCAGCAGCACCTTGATCTCCACGTCCTTGATGGGGCTGCGCTCCATGGCCAGCAGATAGTCCTCCTTATCGACACGGCTCCAATCCACCACCTGCCCGATGCCGGCTTTTAGCATCTGGTCAAGCCACAGGCGGGTGCTGCGGCCGTTGCCCTCTCGGAACGGGTGGGCGATATTCATCTCCACATACTTCTCGATGATCTCGTCAAAGGTGGACTGGGGCATCTTGTCGATGTTTCCAAGCGCCGCCTCCAGATACATCAGCGGCGCAAAGCGGAAATTGCCCTTTGCCAGATTCACCGTGCGCAGTTCACCGGCAAAGTCATAAATATCCTCGAACAGCGCCTTATGAATGGCTTGCAGTGACGCGAATCTGCCGGGTGCCAGCTTGTCCAGAGAGCCGCTTTCAAACAGTTCTACGGCTTTCTTCTTGCTGATCCGTTCCTCCTCGCGGGCAAGCTCGGCGGAGTTGGTGATGCCAAGTTTATTTTCAAGTGCCATCGTGGGCCTCCATGTGTTTGTAAAATAGTTTCTCAGAGCGTATCCAGAAGATCGGCGTATCGCTCACAGATGCTTTTTTCCAGCTTTTCAAAGGCCGGAATAAAGCGTCTGATGATCTCCGACGCCAATTCCTTTGCGGCATTTCCATCATAAATGTGCGCCATATTGTTGCGCTGGGACAGCATATCCAGCCACACATCTTCCTCTATGCAAGGGTAATACTGGTACGCCTGCTTGATAATTTCACGCGGGGAGCCTGTCTTAGCTGCATCGATGCCTTCATAAGTCAGCAATTCTTTTAAGACCTTCCAACCTAATTCAAACTGAATGGAGAACTTGTCAATGATGCCGCTAATGATAAATTCATTGTTGAGATCCTGCTGATCAGAGCGCCGCAGAACGTCTAAATTTTTACGGTAGTTATCAAACTTTTTCATAGAGCAATACTCCCTCCTTGCTGATGGCTTCCCGCAATTCTGGGGACAAATCAGAACATAAATCTATCACATCAAAGGTCAGCAATGTATGCGTTTCTTCCTCAACATCCAGTCTGAAACGGCATACATTGCCTCCCTGCACAGCTAAATCAATATCGCTTGTGCGGCGGAAGTCCCCTCGTGCGCGGGAACCGAATAGGATCACTGTTTTGATGTGATGCCTATTTGCCAGATCAATGATCTGGCAAATAACCTTTGGATCAATTCCGTACTTTGTCATCACACCAACTCCTTTGATAAGCCTTCAAGCTCGCTGACCATTCTGGTTATAACCTCACAAAATAATTATACCATAAAACGCTATATCCACAAGCGGAAAAGGAAAATAGTAGTTGTCGCAGACGGCCTGTTCTGTCGTGAAATAGACGGGCTGTTTTGTCGGTCATC
>ERZ1504196.266-NODE-266-length-20119-cov-7.296252_pt1 | contig 20119 bp, 16 predicted proteins | sample MGYA00574891_ERZ1504196 | MGnify/ENA primary metagenome ERZ1504196 (study PRJEB39906, sample SAMEA3182075) | gut metagenome | biome: human; feature: gut; material: Stool; isolation source: human stools | place: Canada | collected 2012-03-14 ... | reverse complement strand
GCGACCTGGAAACGCTGCAGAAATACTTTGGCTATACGGTGAACTCCGCGAAGGGCAAGCCCACAAACTCCGAATTCATCGCCATGATCGCCGACCGCCTCCAATTACAGGCTCAGGAAATGTGAACACGATATATCCGGGAAATGTGAACAAACCCATGCAAAAGGGGATACCTTTATGTACGCAAAAAAGGCGCCGAAGGGCGCCTTTTTTATACATATATGATACTTCCAGTTCACGCTTATGACATCTTCCGATACATTGTGGGCAGACAGCCGTACTGATCCTTGAAGGCGGCGGTGAATTTGCTCTGGCTTTCATAGCCCACCCGGCGGGCTACCTCCGCCATACTGGCATCCGTCTCACGGAGGAGGCGGGCGGCCTTCTCCAGACGGTGCTCCTTCAGATGGGCGGCGATGGAGGTGCCGTACACATCCTTGAACACCTCTTTCAATGTGGTCGGGTTGATGGGGTACAGATGGCAGAGGCCCTCGATGGTGATGCGTTGGCCCATGTGGGCCAGCAGGTAGTCGTGGATCTCCCGGATCAGCCGGACCTGCTCCGCCTCGGCGCGCCACTGGGGACAGGCCACGTCCATGACCTGCTCGATGAGCTCGTGCAGCAGCCGGGCCTGGGCGGTATCGGCGGCGTGGTAATAGACCTCCTTGCCGTCGCGGCGGGTGGTCAGCAGGCCACTGTCCCGGAGGATGCGGAGGTGGTGGGAGACGGCAGGGCTGGACATATCCATCATGGCGGCGATGTTCACCACGCACTCCTCGCAGTGGCACAACAGCCAGAAAATGCGGATGCGGTTGGCGTCGCCCAGCTGCCGGAAAATATCGGAAAGCTCCTGAAAGGTGTCCTCTTTTTCCAGCATCTGGCGGACGACCTCCGTGTGGGCCGGTTCTTCGCCGTGGTAGTGGGGCAGGGACGGGGTTTCCATATAATGACCTCCGTTTCGCCCGAAAGGCAATGGTTTTCGCCCGGGCGGCAGAGAGTGCCGCCGGACCGTTGACATTTGCGGTCAGGTACATTATACTACGCCCAGAACGATTAAACAAGTACTTAATACTTTAAGTGCTGCGAAAGGAGTCATCACTATGAAAAAGACATACAGCATCGAAGTTGACTGCGCCAACTGCGCCAACCTGATGGAGGAAGCTGCCCAGAAGACTGAGGGCGTGGCCTCCGCCGTGGTGAACTTTATGACGCAGAAGATGATCGTGGAATTTGCGGAGGGCGCAGACCAGAAGGCCACCATGAAGGCGGTGCTGAAGGCCTGCAAGAAGGTGGAGCCGGACTGCGAGATCGAACTGTAAAACCACGCAAAGACTTCCCTGCGGGAAGCCTTTGACATACGCCTGCGGGCGCGGGGGTTTCGCCGCAGCGGCGGCGAGTCGATTTTCCCCTGACGGGGAGGCGGCCTCCGGCGGCCACATTTCTTTCTGCGAAGAAAGAAATGTGGGAAAGAAAGTCGCTTAGACCTACGGTCTAAGGACCCCTTGGCGCGCTGTGGATCATGCAAAATTGGCGGTGCTGGCTTCGCGGAATTGGCGCGGTGGGGGACGTTGTCGGTTCGGGGGATCGCTTGTACCGCTTGCGCCGCTGCCGCTGACGCTGTGCGAGGGTAGGGGCGGGTGCGCTGGTCGAGTGGCGATTATCAAATCGCGCCCATTGCGGCGCGAAGCACCGCAATGGGTAGGTGGCGGCTAACGCCGCCGGGATATGGGGGCACCTGTCTCCCTGCGGGTCGGTCGGTTCGCGGATCTGACACGCCACCGGCGTGTCATTCAACACCGCGAACCCCTCAAGGGGAAGGCTGACGGAGGCGTGTCATTCAACACCGCGGACCCATCAAGGGGGAAGGCTTGGGCTTGTGCGGCCTGGGCACCCGTCTCCCTGTGACCTCATCAGTGGGAATGCTTGGGGGTGCGGCGGCAGGAGTGAAACACGCCTGCCGTGGCTGAAGCAAGCGGCCGCGTCAGCCTCCGCGCCGGTGAACGCAGGCACAGTCCTTTTATCCGACAACGGCGACAAAAGGCTATGCCCGCGAGAATACGCGGGAAATCACAGCCGACCGTAGCGCGCGAGGGGTTCTTAGACCGCAGGTCTAAGCGGTGCTTTTGGCTACTTTTGTCACCGCAGACAAAAGTAGCTCGCGCCGGGGCGCGAAATAGCCCCTGCGCTGGCTGCGGGCGGGACGAGGGCGTTTTACGCCGCTGCGCGGCGACACCTCATCCGCCCCCTTCGGGGGCACCTTCCCCTCAAGGGGAAGGCTTGAGGGTGCGCCACTCGAGGGGAAGGCTTTGGGGGATGGCGGTAGGAGCGAAAAACGCCTACCATGGCTGGGGCAAGCGGCCGCGTCAGCCTCCGCGCCGGTGAACGCAGGCACAGTCCTTTTATCCGACAACGGCGACAAAAGGCTATGCCCGCGAGAATACGCGGGAAATCACAGCCGACCGTAGCGCGCGAGGGGTTCTTAGACCGCAGGTCTAAGCGGTGCTTTTGGCTACTTTTGTCACCGCAGACAAAAGTAGCTCGCGCCGGGGCGCGAAACTATCCCCGTCGGAGACAAATAATACGCGCTTACGCCGCTGCCGCTGACAACAGTGAGGGTAGGGGTTGGTGCGCTGGTCGAGTGGCGATTATCAAATCGCGCCTTTGCCGCCGCAAGGCGGCAAAGGTAGGTGTGCCCGTCGGGCACGGATATAATTATTTCTTAGCCTGCGACACGGCAGAACGAATAATTTTTGCCGTAGTAGCAGGCAGCGGCAGCGGAAAGCTGTGCTGGCACAGTCGGGGGAACGACAACGATCAGGAAAACGCCGGTTACGTGAGGGAAAACGGACAGCGGCGAACAGGCGTAGCGCGCTGAGGAAGTGCAGAAACGCAGTTTCTGCCGGCGTTCTTTCCCCCATTTCTTCCGCTGTTGGAAGAAATGGGGCCGTCGGAGACAAAGAAACGCTTGCGCGGGGGGCGCGAAATAGCCCGCTGCGGCGGCTGCGGGCGGGACGGCGGTGCGGATACAGGAAAGGAGAAACGCTATGACGAAAAAACAAAAGAAAATGCTCATACGCATACTCATCACGGCGGCGATGCTGGTCGCGCTGTATATTATCCCGGTGACGGGGTGGCTGCGGCTGGCGCTGTATCTGACAGCGTATCTGGTCATCGGCTACGACATTCTGAAAAAGGCCGGGCAGGGCATCGTCAACGGGCGGGTGTTCGACGAGAACTTCCTGATGGCGGTGGCCACGGTGGGCGCGTTCGCGCTGGCCATCTATGAGAAGAGCGGCGACTATAACGAGGCCATCGCCGTGATGCTGTTCTATCAGATCGGCGAGCTGTTCCAGAGCTACGCCGTGGGCAAGAGCCGGAAGAACATCAGCGCGCTGATGGACATCCGGCCGGACTATGCCAACATTGAGCAGGACGGCCAGCTGGTACAGGTGGACCCGGACGAGGTGGCCATCGGCACCGTCATCGTGGTGCAGCCGGGCGAGAAGGTGCCCATCGACGGCGTCGTCACCGAGGGCAGCTCCACCCTGAACACCAGCGCCCTGACCGGCGAGAGCCTGCCCCGGGACGCCCGGGAGGGCGACGAGGTCATCAGCGGCTGCATCAACATGACCGGCGTGCTGAAGATCAGGACCACAAAGGCCTTTGGCGAGTCCACGGTATCCAAGATCCTGGAGCTGGTGGAGAACTCCAGCTCCCGCAAGTCCCGCAGCGAGGACTTCATCGCCAAGTTCGCCCGCATTTACACGCCGGTGGTGTGCTACAGCGCGCTGGCGCTGGCTATTATCCCGCCGGTGATCCGGCTGGTGGGCGGCATGGACGGCCAGTGGGAGCAGTGGGTATACCGTGCGCTGACGTTCCTGGTGACCAGCTGCCCGTGCGCGCTGGTGGTCAGCATTCCCCTGAGCTTCTTCGCCGGTATCGGCGGCGCCAGCCATGAGGGCATCCTGATCAAGGGCTCCAACTATCTGGAGACGCTGTCCCAGGTAAAGACGGTGGTATTCGACAAGACCGGCACGCTGACCAAGGGTGTGTTCGAGGTGACGGCGGTACACCACAGCGACATGGACGAGCAGAAGCTGCTGGAATACGCGGCGCTGGCGGAGTGCGCCTCCTCCCATCCCATCAGCAAGAGCCTGCAGAAAGCCTACGGCAAGGCCATCGACCGGGAGCGCGTGACGGACATCCAGGAGAGCAGCGGCCACGGCGTCACCGCCGTGGTGGACGGCCACACGGTGGCCGCCGGCAACAGCAAGCTGATGGTCCAGCTGGGTATTCCCTATCACGACTGCCACAGCGTGGGGACCATCATCCACATGGCGGTGGACGGACAGTATGCGGGGCACATCGTGATCTCCGACGTGGTGAAGCCCAACGCCAAGGCGGCCATCGCCGCGCTGCATAAGGCGGGCGTGGAAAAGACCGTCATGCTCACCGGCGACGCCAAGAAGGTGGCGGACGCGGTGGCGGCGGAGCTGGGCGTGGACGAGGTACACAGCGAGCTGCTGCCCGGGGACAAGGTGGCGCAGGTGGAGCAGCTGCTGGGCGACCAGCGCGGGAAGGCCAAGCTGGCCTTCGTGGGCGACGGCATCAACGACGCGCCGGTGCTGAGCCGGGCGGATATCGGCATCGCCATGGGCGCCATGGGCAGCGATGCGGCCATTGAAGCGGCGGACATCGTGCTGATGGACGACGAGCCCATGCAGATCGCCAAGGCCATCCACATCTCCCGGAAGTGCATCGGCATCGTGTATCAGAACATCGTGTTCGCGCTGGCGGTGAAGTTCGCCTGCCTGGTGCTGGTGGCCATCGGCGCGGCCAATATGTGGGCGGCCATCTTCGCCGATGTGGGCGTGATGGTGCTGGCGGTGCTGAACGCCATACGGGCCCTGCGGGTGAAAAATCTGTGAGTGAAAAAAGGACCGGCGAGAGCCGGTCCTTTTTAGCGCCTAACATTTTTGTATGAATTGCGCAAAGTGTGAAAATGGGGGTAGCATTTTCGGGGGGAGGCTGGTATAATGTGCGGGTAACAGTTGTTGATTTATGTTGTCAACATAATATAGCATATTAGATATGCTTGTAAAACTTTTACATTTATATTAGTTGCATAGGAGAAACATATGGAGACCTATAAGAGACGGCGGGGAGACCGGAAGGACGGCCGGCTGCTGCGGGAGCTGGATTCCCTGCACTTCATCACCGGCATCATCTACCCAAACCGGTGCGATAATGAGGCGTATATCTCCGTGAAGGTGGACCTGACCGCCATGAACGCGTATCTGGCCAAAAAGAATGCGGAGGAGACGGAGTTCCCCTACACCATGTTTCATATCGTGGTGGCGGCGCTGGAGAAAACCATCACCCTGCGGCCGAAGCTGAACCGCTTTATTGTGAACAGCAATTTCTATCAGCGGAACGAGGTGTCCGCCGCATTCGTGGTGAAGAAGCAGTTTTCCGACAAGGGCGCGGAGGCGCTGGCGGTTCTGCATAGCCGGGAGGAGAACACGCTGGAGGACGTCCACGAGTATATCCGCCAGCAGGTGATGGAGTGCCGCAGCGAGAAGGTGGACCCCACCACCGGCGTCATGGATTATCTGAACAAGATCCCCCGGTTTATCAGCAAGACCGCCATCCGCATCCTCATGTGGCTGGACAAGCACGGCTGGGTGCCGGCGGACATTATCGCCACCGACCCCTATTACAATTCCGTGGTCATCTCCAACCTCGGCTCCATCAAGCTGAAGTGCGGATACCACCATCTGACCAACTGGGGCACCTGCTCCCTGTTCTGCATCATCGGCGAAAAGAAGAAGTCCCCTGTTTTCAACGAGGACGGCAGCGTGACCATGCGGGAGACGCTGGAGCTGGGACTGACCATTGACGAGCGGTTGGCGGACGGCTATTACTACTCCAAGTCTGTGCGGCTGCTGGAGTATCTGCTGACACACCCGGAGGAGCTGGAAAAGCCCATGAGCGAGGAGGTACAATATGAGTGAAGTAAAGACCCCGTGGAAGGACTATATGGGCGATGTGCCCATGCACCTGGACTATTTCCAGGGCAGTATGTTCGAGGCCGTGGAGCGCATGGCCGAGCTGTATCCCAACAACATCGCCTTTGATTTCATGGGCAAGTCCACCACCTATAAAAAGATGGTGCAGGAGATCGAGAAGTGCGCCAAGAGCCTGAAGACCCTGGGCGTGCGGCCCGGCGACAAGGTGACCATCGCTATGCCCAACTGCCCGCAGGCCATCTACATGTTCTACGCGGTGAACCTGGTAGGCGGCATCGCCAACATGATCCACCCCCTGTCGGCGGAGAAGGAGATCGAGTTCTATCTGAACGCCTCCGAGTCCACCACGGCCATCACGCTGGATCAGTTCTACGACAAGTTCGAGCACATCCGGCAGAACACCGGCATCATCAACATCATCATCGCCTCCGTAAAGGATGCGCTGAGCCGCACCATCCGGGCGGGCTATATGCTCACCGAGGGGCGGAAGATCCAGAAGATCCCCGAGGACGCGCCGGTCATCCGGTGGAAGGAATTTATGGATATGTCCCGGTACTGCTTCTACAAGAACTACCGGGTGGAGCGAGGCTACAACGATCCCGCGGTCATTCTGTACTCCGGCGGCACCACCGGCACCACAAAGGGCATCGTGCTGACCAACGGCAACTTCAACGCACTGGGCCAGCAGATCATCGCCACCAACCCCATGTTCCGGCCCGGCGACCGGATGCTGGCGGCCATGCCCCTGTTCCACGGCTTCGGTCTGGGCGTGTGCGTGCACTCCATGCTGAGCCAGGGCGGACGGTGCATCCTCATCCCACGGTTCACCGCCAAGAGCTATGCCAAGCAGATCGTGAAGTACAAGTGCAACTTTATCGCCGGCGTGCCCACGCTGTATGAGGCGCTGCTGCGCCTGCCCAGCATGGACGGCGCGGACCTGAGCAGCCTGAAGGGCGTGTTCTCCGGCGGCGACAGCCTGTCTATCGAGCTAAAGAAGAAATTTGACAAGTTCCTGTATGACCACCACGCGGTCATTCAGGTCCGCGAGGGCTACGGCACCACCGAGACGGTGACGGCCTGCTGCCTGACGCCCACCAATATCTACAAGGAGGGCTCCATCGGCCTGCCCTTCCCCGACACCTATATCAAGATCGTGGAGCCGGACACCGACAAGGAGGTGCCCTACGGCACCGAGGGCGAGATCCTGCTGGCGGGCCCCACCGTCATGAAGGAGTACATGAACAACCCCGAGGAGACGGCCCGCACCCTGCGGAAGCACGACGATGGCCTGACCTGGGTGTACACCGGCGACCTGGGCACCATGGACGACCAGGGCTTCATCTACTTCAAGGGCCGCGCCAAGCGGATGATCATCACCTCCGGCTACAACGTCTATCCCGGCCAGCTGGAGAACATTCTGGACGCCCATGAGGACGTGCAGATGAGCTGCATCATCGGCGTGCCCGATCCCTATAAGATGCAGAAGGTCAAGGCCTTCGTGATGCTCAAGCCCGGCGTGCCCGCCAGCGAGGCCACCAAGCAGGAGCTGCTGAGCTACTGCCGCAAGCACGTGGCCAAGTACGCCATGCCCTACGACATCGAGTTCCGGGACGAGCTGCCCAAGACCCTGGTGGGCAAGGTGGCCTACCGGGTGCTGGAGGACGAGGAGAAGGCGAGGATCGCCGCCCAGGCAGCGCAGCCGGAGGCGTGAGCGCCTCCCCCACCGCATAAAACAGAAAAGGAGACTGCCTGCCATGGAAGTGGAGCTGATACGGCAATACACACTGATCGTAGACTTTCTGGGCCACGTGCTGGGCCCTGACTATGAGATCGCCCTGCACGAGCTGGAGGACGACTCCAACCGGATCATTGCCATCGCCAACGGAGAGCTGACCGGACGGCACATCGGCTCCCCTCTCAGCAACAAAATGCTGGAGTTCGTGGCTGGGAACCTGTCCGAGACGCAGAACTATGTGCTGAACTTTGAGTCCGTATCCGCCACGGGCAAGACCATGTGCTCCAACTCCATGTTCATCAAGGGACGGCACGGGGAGCTGTCCGGCCTGCTGTGCATCAACTTTGACGCCAGCCGGTACGAGGAACTGAGCCGCAGGGTCATGGAGCTGTGCGGCGGCGGCGTAAAGCGGGGCGTACCCAGCGGCACGCGGCTCATCGCCGACGGCAACGACCCGGTGGAGACACCGGTACGCAGCGGCTATCCCACGTCCATCGCCGGCGCCACCGCCAGCATCGTATCCCAGGTGGTGGCCAACTATCCGGTGGAGGTGGACCGCCTGACCCAGGACGAGAAGATGGAGATCATGGACATTCTGAACCGCAAGGGCGTGTTCCTGCTGAAGGGGTCCGTGAGCCATGTGGCGCAGACGCTGCACAGCAGCGAGGCCAGCATCTACCGGTATCTGGGCAAGCTGAACAACAAGTGAAAAAGGGCGCCCGCGGGCGCCCTTTTTTCCTTTCAAACATTGACCGGAAAACAGAAATGCTATATAATATATAGTCACAAACAAGGACTGGAGGCGACAGGATTGAAAACAAAGACCATCGTCCATAAATCAGCCGCACCCATCTACGCCGCGGCGGTGACGTGGGTGCTGTACGCACTGCTGTTTCCGCTGTATCAGGTGGGACACTTCCTGCTGGCGGCGGCGGCTTCCGCCGTTGTGGCACTGATCGCCCGGATGTTCTGCCGGGATGTGACCGAGACCGTGGAGGTACCGGAGGAGCCGGTGAGCACCGGCAATGTGGACCTGGACAAGGCCATCGCCGAGGGCGACGCGGCCATCAAGGCCATGCGGGCGCTGAACGACCGCATACAGGACGAGACTATCTCCGGCCAGATCGACCGGCTGGAGGAGGTCAGCGGCAAGATATTCGACTATGTGAAGGCGCACCCGGAGAAGCTGCCGCAGATCCGGAAGTTCATGTCCTACTACCTGCCCACCACGCTGAAGCTGCTCCACAGCTACGACGAGCTGAGCCGCCAGGGCGTGTCCGGCCAGAACATCACCGGCACCATGGAGAAGGTAGAGGGCATGATGGCCACCATCGTACTGGCGTTCGAAAAGCAGCTGGACAGTCTGTTCGGCGACCAGGCCATGGATATATCCACGGACATCACGGTACTGGACAACATGATGGCACGGGAGGGCCTGACCGGCGGCGACGCCGTGCACCAGGCGGCCCAGGAAAACCCGGTGGCCGACCCCCAGCCGGAGTTGGATATCCGCAGTGCCGGGGACGCGCAGACACAGCCGCCCCAGGCGGAGGACAGCGTGGACACCGGGAACGGCATTACGCTGGAGCTGTGAGAACAATGTGTATAATTTTGTGAGAATATAACAGAAAGGAAACAACCGCCATGACCGATAACATGATGCCCGAGCTGACCCTGACCCCTGATGATACCGCTACTGCCACCGCAGTGGAGGTGCCCTCCCTGACGCTGACGCCGGAGGCCCCGGAGGTCCCCAAGGAGGAGGAAAAGAAGATCGAACCGGTGGAGATGGACGACAAGCTGCTGACCGAGGAGGAAAAGCAGGCGGTGGAGGCCTTCTCCCACAAGATCGACATTCGCGACACCAACCAGGTGCTGCAGTACGGCGCCGCGGCCCAGAAGAGCGTGGCGTCCTTCTCCGAGAACGCGCTGAACAACGTCCGCAGCAAGGACATGGGCGAGATCGGCGAGGACCTGAGCCGCCTGGTGGTGGAGCTGAAGGGCTTTGGCGAGGAGGACGAAAAGAAGGGCTTATTCGGCCTGTTCAAGAAGGCCAGCAACAAGCTGGAGACCATGAAGGCCCAGTACAGCAAGGTCGAGGCCAATGTGGATAAGATCGCCCAAAATCTGGAGAACCATCAGATCACGCTGCTGAAGGACGTGGCCATGTTCGACCAGATGTATGAGCTGAACCTGAAGTATTACAAGGAGCTGACCATGTACATCCTGGCCGGCAAAAAGCGCCTGGCCGAGGTGCGCTCCACGGAGCTGGAGGCGCTGCGGAAGAAGGCGGAGCAGACGGGTCTGGCCGAGGATGCCCAGGCCTACAACGACCTGGTGAACCTGTGCAACCGCTTTGAGAAGAAGCTGCACGATCTGGAGCTGACCCGCATGGTATCCGTGCAGATGGGCCCCCAGACCCGGCTTTTGCAGAACAACGACACGCTGATGATCGAGAAGATCCAGTCCTCCCTGGTGAACACCATCCCCCTGTGGAAGAGCCAGATGGTGCTGGCACTGGGCATGGAGCACAGCCGTCAGGCTACCGCCGCACAGAATGCCGTCACCGAGATGACCAACGATCTGCTGAAGAAGAACGCCGATACGCTGAAGATGGGCACCATCGCCACCGCGAAGGAGGCCGAGCGCTCCATCATCGACATCGAGACGCTGCAGCACACTAACCAGCAGCTGATCTCCACCCTGGACGAGGTGCTGAACATCCAGAAGGAGGGCGCGGCCAAGCGCAAGGAGGCCGAAGTCGAGCTGGGTAAGATCGAGGGTGAGCTGAAGCAGAAGCTGATGGAGCTGCGGAGCTGATCGAAACACACAAGCCGTCAGCCCAGCTCGACCGTGCGGCGAAGCCGCACACGCGCCGGACGGCGCGCACAAGCGTTTCGGCTGGCCGAAACCTTGCCGCAGGACGAATTCACTTCGTCCGAGGATGTCAGATCATCCGGGGCGCTGGGTAAGATCGAGGGTGAGCTGAAGCAGAAGCTGATGGAGCTGCGGAGCTGATGGAGCTGCGGAGCTGATGGAGCTGCGGAGCTGAGAATAAGATCAATCTCCTTTGGAAAGGGGAACAGGTATGAAGTTTTTTGAAAAACGCGGCGTGGCACTGGTGGTGCTGGCGCTGGCTATTGCCGGCGCGGTGTTCATCGGGCAGAGCCGCAAGGACGGCTTTATCGCCAAGAAGCCCACGGAGCTGCTGGACGTGCAGTACCAGGACTGGATCTGTGACGAGGCCGGTCTGCTGAACGGACAGACGGAGCAGCTGATCCGGGACTACAACGACAGCTGGAACAGCAAGTATTACGCCATTACGGCGGTGGCCAGCATCGACCATCTGACCAGTTGGGACGCGGAGGATTACGCCGCCAACCTGGGCGAGAAGTGGGGGCTGGGACGCAACGACATGATACTGCTGCTGGTGAAGGACGGCGACTGGCAGGTCTACTGCGGCGACAATGTGGGCTACACCATGACCGACACCCAGCAAAATCAGCTGCGGCAGGCCATTGAGACCACCTATTACAGCGGCGACTTCGACAGTGCCGTGACAGCCTTCTTCCGGCAGGCGGACGTGTTCTACGCCCAGGCGAAGCTGGACGGCGGCGACAGCAATGACAGCGGCTGGTACGCCCCGGCGGCACCGGCGGCCAGCAGCGGCGGCACGGCCATCGGCAGCGTGGTGGTGCTGATCATCGGTATCTTCTTGGTGTGGATGGTGCTGGATGCTATGCGGTACAGCCGCTATCGCCGGCGGTATATCGTGGGCGCGCCGGTAAACGTGGTACGCCCGGTGTACTACCCCATTTTCTGGGGCAGACGGTACGCGCCGCCCCGGCCTCCCAGAGCACCCCGACCCCCACGTCCGCCCCACAGCGGAGGACCGCGACCGCCCTACGGCGGTGGTCCCCGGCCTCCCATGGGCGGCGGCCCGAGGCCCGGCGCACCGAGGCCGCCCCGGCCCAATAGCCGGCCCGGCGGCGGTCCGAGACCCAGTGCGCCCCGGCCCAGCCGGCCCAGTCGTCCCAGCGGCGGCAGCGGGTTCAGCGGCGGCGGCTTCGGCGGCAGTTCCCGCGGCGGCTCCCGAGGCGGAGGCTTTGGCGGCGGCGGTTTCGGCGGCGGCAAGCGTCGGTAAGCATAGTAAAAACACCCGGCCTGACGGCCGGGTGTTTTTGCGCTGCGGGGCCTTCGACCGGGGGTGTCTACTCCGAAGAGCTGACGGAAGCTACCGCACCTGGGTGATGAACTGCTCCAGGCCCTGCCGCAGCAGGGACGAGGCGGCCTGTCCCTCCCCCGCCTCGATATGGGCGGTGAATTGGGCCAGCCGTTCCAGACAGCGGTCGATGCCGGTAAGCTGGATATATTCCTTCCAGAACTCCAGGTTCACCCGGGTAAAGGCGTTGAACAGCAGCGGTGTGATGGTGTTGCCGCTGAGAAAGGTGATGCCCCGGTGGTAGCGGAACAGGGCCTCGGCCAGCGCATCCGTCCCCTCCTGCGCCGCCTGCTCCGCCTGGCGCTGTAAGGCCTGCAGCGCTGCCATGTCTGCCGGTGTGTGCCGCGCAGCCAGCTCCTCCATGGCGGGGCCCTCCAGATAATAGCGCAGCTGAAGGATACTGCCCGCCGTTTTGGCATCCGGGAGACCGCCATGGAAGTCCATGATGGCCCGCAGCGTTTCCAGGCTGCCGGTCTGGGCGTAGTCCGCCACGGTGACGCCGCGGCGGGAGGCGATGTCCAGAAAGCCGAGACGATGCAGCTCCCGCAATCCTTCATGGACCACGGTCTTGCTGATCTTCATTTCATCGGCCAGCTCACGCTCGGTGGGCAGCCGATCCCTCGGGCGCAGCTCGCCGGAGAGGATCATGCCCTCCAGCTGCTGGATGAACAGCTCCTTGACGGTGGGGGCGACGATCTCACGAAAGGCCATAGCTCACGCTCCTTTGCTTTCTTTTCTGGTCCGACCAGGACCATATAAAAAGTTATCACACCTTTGGCAGAAAAGTCAATAGGATATCGGCAAAAAAGTTGGTATTATAAGTACAATAGAGCTTAAAATCACAACGCTGCTCCCCTATGAGAGAAAAATATCTCTGGTCAGAGCAGCAGATAACGGAGGAGAGAGACGATGCGCGACATCAACGGCAGCAAGCCTACCAACTTCCCCCTGGACGAGGAAAAGCTCTCGTTCAAGATCCCCTGTCCCGACCGGCCGCCCCGGGAGAAGATCCTGAAGCTGGGCAGCATGATCACCAACCGCATTGGCCTGAAGGCCACCGCTGACGACCCCGAATACTGGGGGCTGGATGCGCTGGTGACCGATGAGATGGCGGACGTGGCACTGAAAATGGGTGTCCGCAAGCCAAAGACCATCGAGCAGCTGATGAAGCTGACGAAGATGGAACGCGAGCCCCTGCAGAAGCTGCTGGACGAAATGGCCTGGCTGGGTCTCATTGAGTACAACTGGGAAAACCTGGACGGGAAAAACCCGAACCACGAGAAGCGGTACATCCTGCCCCTGTTCGTGCCCGGCAGCGCCGAGTTTTTGAATATGCGGCGGAGCCAGATCGACGCGCACCCGGAGGTGGCGGCGTTCTTTGAGCGCATGACCATGCTGCCCCTGGAGAAGATCACGCCGATGGTGCCCCCCGGAGGCGCGGGCATCGGTATGCACGTGATCCCGGTGGAGAAGGCCATCGAGACGGAGCAGGAGGCCATCGGGCTGGAGAAGATCTCCTACTGGCTGCACAAGTATGAAGGCAAGTACGCCAAGAGTATGTGCTCCTGCCGCGCCAGCCGCGACAAGCTGGGCGAGGGCTGCGGCGACGATGTGGAGAACTGGTGCATCGCCGTGGGCGACATGGCCGACTATGTGGTGCAGACCCAGCGGGGCGAGTACATCACCTATGACGAGGCGATGGCCATATTCAAGCAGGCGGAGGACAACGGCTTCGTCCACCAGATCACCAACATCGACGGCGAGCAGAAGATCTTTGGTATCTGCAACTGCAATGTCAACGTGTGCAACGCCCTGCGGACCAGCCAGATGTTCAACACGCCCAATATGTCCCGCAGCGCCTATGTGGCCGCGGTGGAGACGGAGAAGTGCGTGGCCTGCGGGCGCTGCGTGGAGAACTGTCCCGCCGGCGCGGTGAAGCTGGGCCAGAAGCTGTGCACCAAGGACGGCTATATCGAGTATCCCCGGGCCGAGCTGCCCGACGAGGTGAAGTGGGGCCCGGAGAAGTGGAGCATCGACTATCGGGACCGCAACCGCATCAACTGTTACGACACCGGCACCGCACCCTGCAAGACCGCCTGCCCCGCCCACATCGCCGTGCAGGGCTATCTGAAGCTGGCGGCACAGGGCAAGTACCGGGAGGCTTTGCAACTCATCAAGCGGGAAAACCCCTTCCCCGCCGTGTGCGGCCGCATCTGCAACCGCCGGTGCGAGGACGCCTGTACCCGCGGCACCGTGGACGAGGCCGTGGCCATCGACGAGGTCAAGCGCTTTATCGCCCAGCAGGATCTGGACGCGGAGACGCGCTTCATCCCGGAGAAGGTCATTCCCAAGGTGGACGGCGAATTCAGCGAAAAGATCGCCATCATCGGTGGAGGCCCCGCCGGCATGAGCTGCGCCTACTATCTGGCGGAAAAGGGCTATCGCCCCACTGTGTTTGAAAAGGAGAGCCGCCCCGGCGGTATGCTGATGAACGCTATCCCCTCTTTCCGGTTGGAAAAGGACGTGGTGGAGGCGGAGATCGACGTGCTGCGCGCGCTGGGCGTGGAGTTCCGCTGCGGCGTGGAGGTGGGTAAGGACATCACCATTGCCCAGCTCCGTGAGGAGGGCTACAAGGGCTTCTATGTAGCTGTCGGATTGCAGCACGGCGGCGCCCTGGCCGTGCCCGGCGGCGACGCGGAGAACGTGATCTCCGGCATCGACTTCATCCGCGGTGTACATCTGCGGGACGAAAAGGCGCTGAAGGGCCGGGTGGTGGTCGTCGGCGGCGGCAACATCGCGGCCGACGTGGCCCGCACCGCCGTGCGCTGCGGCGCGGAGAGCGTGAGCCTGTACTGCCTGGAGGGCTATGAGGAGATGCCTATGGGCGAGGAGGACCGAAGCGAGTGCGAGCGCGAGGGTATCGCCATTTACGCCGGATGGGGTCCCAAGGAGGTCCAGACCGAGAACGGCAAGGCCGCCAACATCGCCTTTGTCAAGTGCCTGAGCGTCAAGGACGAAAGCGGGCGCTTCGCGCCGGTGTACGATGAGAACACCGTGCAGATGGCCCCCTGCGGCACGGTGCTGTACTGCATCGGCCAAAAGGCGGAATGGAAGACGCTTCTCGCGGGCACCCAGGTGGAATTCAACCCCAACGGCACCGCCAAGGCCGATCCCGTCACCTATCAGACGGCTGAACCGGACATCTTCGTGGGCGGCGATGCCTATACCGGCCAGAAGTTCGCCATCGATGCCATTGCCGCCGGCAAGCAGGGCGCGATCAGCCTGCACCGCTATGTACAGGGCGCCACGCTGACCATCGGCCGCGACCGCCGGCAGTTCATCGAGCTGGACAAGAAAAACGCGCTGATCGCCGTGGACAGCTACGACAACACGCCGCGCCAGCGCATCGGCTACAACGACGCCCTGCGTAAGACCTTCCGGGACGAGCGCGTGGCCTTCACCGCCGAGCAGGTCAAGGCGGAGACAGCCCGATGCCTGGGCTGCGGCGCCAGCATCGTGGACCCCAATAAGTGCATCGGCTGCGGCGTGTGCACCACCAAGTGCGCCTTTGACGCCATCCACCTGCACCGGGAGCGCCCGGAGTGCAGCACCATGTACGCCTGCGAGGACAAGATGAAGGCCATCCTGCCCTATATGATCAAGCGGAACATCAAGATCAAGAAGGCGGAGCGCAGGGCCAAGAAAGCGGCCAAGTAATATGCACGAGCTGGGCATTGTTTTCCACGTGATCAAGACCGTGGAGCGCGTGGGCGCGGAGAATGACCTGACCCGCGTGGCGGGCGTAACGCTGGAGCTGGGCGAGGTGTGCGGCGCCATCCCAAGGGAGCTTGTCAGCTGCTGGGACTGGGCCGTGCAGAGATCCGCCCTGCTGCGGGGCGCGCAGCTGCACATCGACACGCTGCCCGCCGTGACACACTGCGGCGGCTGCGGTGCGGACTACCCCACTGTGGCCCACGGGCGGGTCTGCCCCCACTGCGGCAGCGGGGATACCTGGCTGCTGCGGGGCAGCGAGATCAGCATTAAAGAGATAGAGGGTGCGTAGTATGGATACCTATAAGATCATCGAAGTAAAAGAGAGCGTGTTTGCCGACAACGACCGGGAGGCGGCACGGGTACGGGAGGCGCTGAAGCAAAAGGGAACGTTCCTGCTGAACCTGATGTCCTCCCCCGGCAGCGGCAAGACCACCACACTGCTGCGGACCATCGAGGCGCTGAAGGACGAGCTGCGGATGGGCGTGATGGAGGCGGACATCGACTCGGACGTGGATGCCAAAGCCATCGCGGACACCGGGGCGCGGGCTATCCAGCTGCACACCGGCGGGATGTGCCACCTGGACGCGGGTATGACGGAACAGGGCCTGCGGGAGATCGGCACGGACGATCTGGACCTGGTGGTGCTGGAAAATGTGGGGAACCTGGTGTGTCCGGCGGAGTTCGACACCGGCGCGGTGAAGAACGCCATGATCCTCTCCGTACCGGAGGGCCACGACAAGCCCCTGAAGTACCCCCTGATCTTCACCGTGTGCGATGTGCTGCTCATCAATAAAACCGATGTGCTGCCCTACTTCGACTTCGACATGGACAAGGTGATCGAATACGCCCACCGGCGCAATCCGAAGCTGGAGGTCTTCCCGGTATCGGCCAAGACCGGCGAGGGCATGGACGCCTGGTGCGACTGGCTGCGTAAGCAGGTGAAGGACTGGCAGGCATGACAAAAGGCCCCGCGGCTTTGGGGTGTCTTTCCTTTTTATGAACGGCGTCTGCAGGTCAAAAGTCGGCCTTGTAAATCCCGGCGCGTTGGTTTATAATATAATGTACTGTCAAAACGGCTGCGGAATGCAACGCAGAAGAACATAGAAAAGGTGAGAATGATATGGAACGAATGAGAATTGCCGCGATCTTCGCCGATCAGGAGTCCCTGGGCGGCAAGGACGTGACCGTGTGCGGCTGGGCACGCACCATCCGCGACATGAAGACCTTTGGCTTCATCGAGCTGAACGACGGCTCCTGCTTCAAGAACCTGCAGGTGGTCATGTCCGCCGAGGAGCTGGCCAACTATAAGGACATCGCCGCCCAGAACGTGGGCGCGGCACTGATCGTCAAGGGCACCGTGGTGCTGACGCCGGATGCCAAGCAGCCCCTGGAGGTGAAGGCCCACAGCATCGAGGTAGAGGGAAAGTCCACGCCGGATTACCCCCTGCAGAAGAAGCGCCACAGCGTGGAGTTCCTGCGCACCATCCAGCACCTCCGTCCCCGCACCAACCTGTTTTCCGCCACGTTCCGCGTCCGCTCCGCGGCGGCCTACGCGGTGCATGAGTTCTTCCAGAGCCGGGGCTTTGTGTATGTACAGACCCCCATCATTACCGGCAGCGACTGCGAGGGTGCCGGCGAGATGTTCCAGGTGACCACCCTCGACCTGAACAACGTCCCCAAGACCGAGGACGGGCAGGTGGATTACACCCAGGACTTCTTCGGTAAGAAGACCAGCCTGACGGTGTCCGGCCAGCTGAATGCGGAGAATTTCGCCATGGCCTTCGGCGATGTGTATACCTTCGGCCCCACCTTCCGTGCCGAGAACTCCAACACCCAGCGCCATGCCGCCGAGTTCTGGATGATCGAGCCGGAGATGGCCTTCTGCGACCTGGCCGGTGATATGGATGTGGCCGAGGCCATGATCAAGCACATCATCCGCCGGGTGCTGGAGCGCTGCCCCCAGGAGATCGACTTCTTCAACAGCTTCGTGGACAAGGGGCTGAAGGAGCGTTTGGAGCACGTGGCGTCCAGCGACTTTGGCCGGGTCAGTTATACCGACGCGGTGGAGATCCTGAAGAAGAATAACGACAAGTTCGACTACAAGGTGGAGTGGGGCACCGACCTGCAGACCGAGCACGAGCGGTATCTCACCGAGCAGGTATTCAAGAAGCCTGTGTTCGTCACCGACTATCCCAAGGAGATCAAGGCGTTCTATATGCGCCTGAACGACGATGGCAAGACCGTGGCCGCGGCAGACTGCCTGGTGCCCGGCATCGGCGAGATCATCGGCGGCAGCCAGCGCGAGGAGCGCCTGGAGCTGCTGGAGAGCCGCATCCGTGAGCTGGGCATGAACCCGGAGGACTACTGGTGGTACTGCGACCTGCGTCGCTACGGTTCCTGCCGCCACGCCGGCTTCGGCCTGGGCTTCGAGCGCATGGTGATGTACCTCACCGGTGTCAGCAACATCCGCGACGTGGAGCTGCATCCCCGCACGGTGGGCAACGCGGAATTTTAAGCGAAAGCCAAAAGAGCACCCATGGGGTGCTCTTTTTTCTGTGATAAAACGGCGCGCAGAGGGGCAAAAGCCTCTCTGCGTGCTGGCACCCCCGGCCAGACTCTAACTGGCGGTCTACCGCTTAGGAGTCACGATTATAACTTATATGTCGTCAATTGCAGCCCTTCACGACTCTCGTAGTACACCGAATTACACAGTCTTCAGGGGAGCAATTTCTTCATTCAACATTGTTGATACTCCGTTATATCTGCTGGTATTTCGTAGTGCAATTAGCAAAATGTTAGCAGTTTTACAGAGGAGTCAAAATCTAAATCAGTTGGTTCGATTTTGAATTATAGCATAGAACCATCGAGAATGGAAGTATTTTTTGGAGGTTTCCATGTCAGAATATACACTTGAGATCAAACAGATCGTAGACTATCCACGCTGCCGGATCTACCGACAGTTCGTACAAACCTTGATAGCAGACCGGAGCATTCGCGTGAGCGGAGGCTCCGGTCTTTTTTATTTTGTCGTGCTATGCGCCTATGCCAACTTCCGCACCTCATACAAGCGCATTGATGGCATTAGTTACACCATCTACCCCGGCGAATGGATCGTGTCCGTGGAGGAATTGTCCCGGTATTTCCGCACACGCTCCCGCCGTCAGACCTTAGCCGCAATGGAAGGGCTGCAAAAGAAAGGACTTATCAGCTTCCTTATTCTCGGACATGGTAAGCTGGTCAGCGCCGGTCACTGCTCGGAGATGGACGCCGTATTGGATCTATGGCTGAACACGGTCTATAACGATCCGCAAGTCCTCAGTTCAGACGTCGGGCCGGTGGTCTATCTCCGCAACGGTACAGGCTGCCCGTTGGTCAGCTACGCGGAACTGGCATCCCGCTGGGGCATCTCTAAGGCAACTGCCGGCCGATACCTCAAGCGCATGGCTGAACGGGGCTATCTACAGTTGGCAGCCTTCCCTGGCACACATGGTACCACGATCTATCTCCAGAACTATCTCTCCACCATGTTCCAGATTTCTGACATCGTGGTGGATAAGGAAGAGATCGCCATGAGCCTTGGCATCAAGCTGGAGCTTCAGGAGGAAACCACCCTGACCACTGCGGCATCCAGCGGTTCAAATGAGGGCGGTAGCGTTTCAGAAATGAACCGCCATCGAATCGAGCGTAAGATGCGGGAAATTCTTGTGGCACAAGGGCTGCCGTGCGCTTCATGTCCTAAATCCAAATATATGTTATTACCATTATCTGACGACTGCAAGGTTACGATAGAAGGGGTACCTCCACTGCGCCGGTGGCTTCAATTGGTGGTCACCTGCGGTGACGCTCAGGAAGTCTATCACTTTGAACTCAGATTGCACCCGACGGGGATGCGCGGCGATAAGGAGGTCGAACGATGAAAAAGACTGCACAAGAACCCAAAGTGACCGAGAATCCCTTGTACCATGATAAGCCAGTGCTTTCAGACCGGTAGAAATCGCCGCTCCCGCATGATATGATAAGCTTGAAGAAAAGTTTTCCTGTCCACGCAATGAACGGCGATTTTTGTTGTCTATATAGGTGAAAGGCCTTTACGCAGAAAGAAAGGAGGGCGCAATGAGAGACCATGAGATCATAAAATTGTACTGGGCGCGTAACGAGAGCGCGATTACCGCCACCACAGAAAAGTACGGGAACTACTGCCATACGATTGCATATAACATACTGCGTAACAAAGAGGATGCGGAGGAATGTGCCAACGACACATATCTCGGCGCATGGAATTCGATCCCGCCGCAGCGTCCGAGCCGTTTGTCGATCTACTTAGGGAAAATCACGCGCAACCTCGCTCTGAACCGTTAT
>ERZ1504196.258-NODE-258-length-20634-cov-5.322805_pt1 | contig 20634 bp, 18 predicted proteins | sample MGYA00574891_ERZ1504196 | MGnify/ENA primary metagenome ERZ1504196 (study PRJEB39906, sample SAMEA3182075) | gut metagenome | biome: human; feature: gut; material: Stool; isolation source: human stools | place: Canada | collected 2012-03-14 ... | reverse complement strand
ACAGCTGGGACTACGGCCCTCTCGGCGTTGAGTTCAAGAACAACGTCAAAAAGGCCTGGCTCAAGAAATTTGTGCAGGAAAGCCCGTACAACGTCGGCCTCGACGCGGCCATCATCATGAACCCGCAGACCTGGATCACGACCGGCCACGTCTCGAGCTTCTCTGACCCGCTGCTCGACTGCAAGGCCTGCAAGGCCCGCCACCGCGCCGACAAGCTCATCGGCGAGGAGCATCACGAGGTCAACGTCGACGCCATGAGCTTCGACGAGATGGATAAATTCATCGCCGAGCACGAGGACATCGTCTGCCCCGTCTGCGGCAAGCATGACTTTACCCCCATCCGCAAGTTCAACCTGATGTTCAAGACCGCCATCGGCGTCACCGAGGATTCCTCCTCGACCTGCTATCTGCGGCCGGAGACCGCGCAGGGCATCTTCGTGAACTTCGCCAACATCCAGCGCACCACCCGCCGCAAGCTCCCGTTCGGTGTCTGCCAGGTCGGCAAGGCGTTCCGCAACGAGATCACCCCGGGCAACTTCACCTTCCGTACCCGTGAGTTCGAGCAGATGGAGTGCGAATTCTTCTGCAAGCCCGGCACGGATCTGGAGTGGTTCGCCTACTGGAAGGACTACTGCGTGAACTGGCTCAAGAGCCTCGGCATCCACGACGAGAACCTGCGCCTGCGCGACCATGAGCCGGCGGAGCTGGCATTCTATTCCCGTGCCACCACCGACATCGAATACGCGTTCCCGTTCACCGACTGGGGCGAGCTTTGGGGCATCGCCGACCGCACGGACTATGACCTGAAGCGGCACCAGGAGGCCTCCGGCAAGGACCTGACCTATTTCGATCAGGAAGCGAACGAGCACTATATCCCCTACGTCATCGAGCCGTCGCTCGGCTGCGACCGCGTGGCGCTGGCCTTCCTGTGCGAGGCGTATGACGAGGAGGTCATCGACGAGGCCAAGAACGACGTGCGCGTCGTGCTGCACCTGCATCCGGCGCTCGCGCCGTACAAGGCAGCCATCCTGCCGCTCTCCAAGAAGCTGGCGGAGCCGGCCCGCAAGATCTATCAGGATCTGTGCAGCGACTTCATGCTCGACTACGACGACACCGGCTCCATCGGCAAGCGCTATCGCCGTGAGGACGAGATCGGCACGCCGTACTGCATCACCGTCGACTTCGCGACCGTCGGCGACGACAAGACCCCGGCCGACAACGCCGTCACCATCCGTGAGCGCGACTCCATGGAGCAGGTCCGCGTTCCCATCAGCGAGCTGAAGAGCTGGCTGGCCGAGCACACCAAATTCTGATCCAACCGAACTGAAAAGGGGGCCATTTGGCCCCTTTTTCCATATCCGAACACAGGAGGAAGCCCGAATGAAAGCCATTATCACCGTCGTCGGCCCGGACCGGGTCGGCATCATCGCCGAGGTCTGCACGCTGCTGGCCGAGCTGCACATCAGCGTCGTGGAGATCAGCCAGACCATTATGGAGGGCACGTTCACCATGATCATGCTCACCCAGTGGACCGCGGGCGCACCGGAATTTGACGTCGTGCAGAGCCGCATCGCCGCCAAGGGCGACGAGATGGGCCTGTCCATCCGCATGCAGCGGCAGGATATCTTCACGGCCATGCACACCATCTGACCGGGAGGAGAGCCATGCTGAACCACTCTGATATCATGTCCACGGTCGATATGATCGACCACCAGCATCTGGACATCCGCACGATCACCATGGGCATTTCCCTGCTTGACTGCGCCGATCCCCATCCCGCCGCCTGCGCCCGGAAGATCCACGACAAGATCTGCCGTCAGGCCGAGCATCTGGTGGCCACCGGCTGCCAGATCGAGCGCGAGCTCGGCATCCCCATCGTCAACAAGCGCATCTCCGTCACGCCCATCGCGCTCGTCGCGAGCGCGTGTGAGACGGAGGACTTTGTCCCCTTCGCCCGGGCCATGGACCAGGCGGCAAAGACCTGCGGCGTCGATTTTATCGGCGGCTTCTCCGCCCTTGTACACAAGGGCATGGCCTCCGGCGACCGGCGGCTCATCGCCGCCATCCCGCAGGCGCTGGCCGAGACGGAGCTGGTCTGCTCCAGCGTCAACGTCGCCACGACCAAGGCCGGCATCAACATGGACGCCGTGCGCCTCATGGGCCAGGCCATCAAACAGACCGCGGAGCTCACGAAGGACCGGGACGGGCTTGGCTGCGCGAAGCTCGTCGTGTTCTGCAACGCGGTGGAGGATAACCCGTTCATGGCGGGCGCGTTCCACGGCGTGGGCGAGGCTGACGCCGTGGTGAGCGTCGGCGTTTCCGGCCCCGGCGTCGTGCATCACGCGCTGCAGGCCGTCAAGGGCCGCCCCTTTGACGAGGTGGCCGAGTGCATCAAAAAGACCGCCTTCCGCATCACCCGCGTCGGCCAGCTGGTCGCGCAGGAGGCGTCGCGGCGGCTGGGCGTGCCGTTCGGCGTGGTCGATCTGTCGCTCGCGCCGACGCCCGCGGTGGGCGACAGCGTGGCGCGCATTCTTGAGGAAATGGGCCTTGCGGTCTGCGGCACGCATGGGACGACGGCGGCGCTGGCGATGCTCAACGACGCGGTCAAGAAGGGCGGGCTGATGGCTTCGAGCTCGGTCGGCGGGCTTTCGGGCGCGTTCATCCCGGTGTCGGAGGACGAGGGGATGATCGCCGCGGCGAGAAGCGGCGTGCTGACGCTCGACAAGCTGGAGGCCATGACCTGCGTATGCTCGGTCGGTCTCGACATGATCGCCGTCCCGGGCGACACGAGTGCGGAGACGATCTCCGCCATCATCGCGGACGAGGCCGCCGTCGGCATGGTCAACTCCAAGACGACCGCCGTGCGCCTGATCCCCGCGCCGGGCAAGCAGGTCGGCGACGAGGTCTCGTTCGGGGGGCTGCTCGGCGCGGCGCCCATCATGCCGGTGCATCCGGAATCCTCTGCCGGCTTCATCGCCCGCGGCGGCCGTATCCCGGCCCCGATGCAGAGCCTCAAGAATTAAAGGCAGCGGCGAAAAAAACAGATTTTTTTACGAATACCACTGGAAAAACGCGCGGGAATCTAGTATGATAGATGGTGGAATGCAACAAAAAGCAAAACGGATTTCCCGTGCAGGCAAATCAATCCCACACAAACGCAGGAAATTCCCATTCTATGAACAAAGGAAGGAAATTCATATGGAACAATCCAAACGGAAGGAACTTCAGCTGACCGCTGCCAAGGCGCGTCTTCTCGGTGTCCAGATGGTACACGACGCGGCTTCCGGACATCCGGGCGGCTCGATGAGCTGCATGGACGTGCTGACGTACCTGTACTTTGCCGAGATGCACGTCGATCCCAAGAACCCGCATGACCCGGAGCGTGACCGCTTCGTCATGTCCAAGGGCCACTGCTCGCCCGCCGTTTACCCGACGCTGGCGCTGCGCGGCTTCTTCCCGGTCGAGGATCTCAAGATGTTCCGCCGCATCGACGGCCATATGTCCGGCCATGTGGAAATGAAATACGTCCCCGGCGTCGATATGTCCACCGGCTCTCTGGGCCAGGGCATCTCCGTTGCCGTCGGCATGGCGCTGGCCGGCAAGGTCGCGGGCAAGAACTACCGCGTCTATTCGATCCTGGGCGACGGCGAAGTTGCCGAGGGTCAGGTCTGGGAAGCCATGATGGCTGCCAACAAGTATCATCTCGATAACCTCTGCGCCTGCGTCGACGTCAACGGTCTGCAGATCGACGGTGAGACGAAGGACGTCATGCCCACCGAGCCGCTGGACAAGAAGTTCGAGTCCTTCGGCTGGCACGTCATCAAGATCGACGGCCACGACTTTGACCAGATCGAAGCCGCTTACAAGGAAGCCGAGCAGACCAAGGGTCAGCCCACCATGATCCTCGCCAAGACCATCAAGGGCAAGGGCGTGAGCTTCATGGAAAACAACGCCGGCTGGCACGGCAAGGCGCCCAACGATGAGCAGTGGGCCCAGGCCAAGGCAGAGCTCGAAGCGCAGATCAAGGAACTGGAGGGTTAAACAATGGCTGAAAAAATCGCAACCCGTGAGGCTTACGGCAAGGCGCTCGCCGCCCTGGCCGACAAATATCCCGATCTTGTCTGCTTCGACGCAGACCTCGCCGGCGCGACCATGACGAAGTTCTTCAAGGCCGCCTGCCCGGAGCGTTTCTTTGATATGGGCATCGCCGAGGCCGATATGGTCGGCGTTGCCGCCGGTATGAGCCTGTGCGGCTTCAAGCCGTTCGTCAACACGTTCGCCATGTTCGCCGCCGGCCGCGCGTGGGAGCAGGTCCGCAACTCCGTCGCCTACCCGCACCTGAATGTCAAGGTCGTCGGCAGCCACGGCGGTCTGTCCGTCGGCGAAGACGGCGCGACCCACCAGTGCATCGAGGATTTCGCCATCATGCGCGCGATCCCCGGCATGCTGGTCCTGTGCCCGTGCGACGGCAACGAGATGCGGCTGGCTGTTGAGGCGCTCGTGGGCTACGAGGGCCCGGCCTACATGCGTCTGGGCCGTCTGGCGGTCGAGACTGTGACGGATTCCATCCCCGGCTACAAGTTTGAGCTGGGCAAGGGCGCGACGCTGCGCGACGGCACCGACGTGACCATCATCGCCGTCGGCATGAACGTGCAGATGGCGCTGGCCGCCGCAGAAAAGCTGGCTGCCGAAGGCATCTCCGCCCGCGTGATCGATATGCACACCATCAAGCCGCTCGACACCGAGCTGGTTCTGAAGGCCGCGAAGGAGACCGGCGCGATCGTCACCACCGAAGAGGCCAACGTCCTCGGCGGTCTGGGTGCGGCTGTGGCCGAGTATCTGGGCGAGACCTATCCCATCCCCGTCGTCCGCCACGGCGTGAACGATGAGTTCGGCCGCAGCGGCAAGGCCCCGCTGGTCCTCGACGCCTACGGCATCAACGCCGACGGCATCGCAGCCAAGGCCAAGCAGGCCATCGCCATGAAGAAATAAGCAAATACCCCGCCAGCCGCCTTTCGCTTGAAAGGCGGCTGGTTTTTTCTATGCGTGGCAAAAGCCCCAGAGCCTTGGCTCTCCCTCTGGGAGAGCTGTCGCCGCAGGCGACTGAGAGGGCTTTGCTGCGATCCCCTGCAGCGCCTCCCCTCTCCGTCTTCGCTGCGCTCAGCCACCTCTCCCAAAGGGAGAGGCAAGGGATGCCCGCACGAGATCATAATCATAACCACCGGCCGTGCCGGTGGTTTGCACTAGCCCCCTTGGGGCATGACCTGGGCTGAGCCTATAGGCTCGTCGAAAAGTCTGCCAACCGCGCAGTTTTCCCGGGCTGCCCCTAAAGGGGCTTTTGCTTAGTTGCCTCCTCTTACCGGCTCACCCGTAAACGGGTCTACGAACTCCTTAATGCTGAGCTGGTCGTCTGTGTAATCTTCTTGGAGCTGATTTCTGATATACTCCTCTATTGCGCGCCTATTTCGTCCCACTGTGCTGACGTAATATCCCCGGCACCAGAAATGCCGGTTCCCATACTTGTACTTGAGATTTGCATACTTTTCATAGATCATTAAGCTGCTCTTTCCCTTGAGATATCCCATAATCTGCGATACGCTGTATTTCGGAGGTATGGATACGAGCATATGGATATGATCCTTGCACGCTTCTGCTTCGTGGATCTCGATACCCTTATATTCGCACAGCTTTCTGAGCATCTGTCCGATATCCTGCTTGATCTTTCCGTATATCTCCTGTATTTCGGCGCGAATGCAATACTGTTCTGAATCACACACAGGGGTAGTATTTTGCTCTATGTAACCGGCTGTCTGGAAGAAGCCGGTATAATCCTCGTCCGTACAGCCTTTGATGAAGATGTGACAGAAACGTTCATCATCTTTATCGACGATATAAATTCTTTCTACGATAGTCTGGATCAATGTGACCAGAACCTCCGGCTGCGCATCTTTTGCATACTCTGCAAAAGAGAGCAGCCTTTCTTTTGTCATTTCCAAGTCACGGATGGCAATCATATTGTTTTTGCTTGTTATCGTCATTTTCGCTGATTAGGTAGTAAATACCGGGACGATTGATTCCGGTTAATTTTTTAGCTTCTGAAAGTAGCGGGCGAGGAATGACATAAGTGGTCATGGTAGATAAATGGCGACGAATGGAGCGAATGCCATCTGGTTGACCATTGTGGTATATAATTTCAAGTTTTTTACTAATAGCCATATCTGTGTTCTCCATACTTCTATTACTGTGCGTTGCCCTGTTCCAATGCCAACCCAATCAATCGATCCGCCTGATCTGCCATGAACAGCGGGATATTCAGCACATCATCGTCCAGCTTCAGATTGTCCAATGAGAAACGGATGCGAAGCTTGACCTTATCAGGGAACAGTTCCTTGAACTTCTTCATACTCTTGCTGGTTGTGTTGGCTTCGGATTTGACCTCCACGGGGAAGATGTCGTTCTCCCGCTGAACGAGGAAATCCACCTCGTAAGGTGGGTTGTTCTGGCTCCAATAACGGGGCATGACTTCAAACTGAGTAATTAAAGTCTGCAACACAAAGTTTTCGGTTAATGCGCCTTTGAATTCAGTAAATAGGCGGTTCCCTTCGCCAAAGGCAGTGGGGGCCAACTGTGCCAGACGGCGGAGCAGTCCCACATCTACCAAATAAATCTTGAAAGCAGACAAGTCATCGTAAGCTGCAATCGGCAAGCCGGGAGCTGAGCTGCGATAAATTTTATGCACCAGACGGGCATCCACCAGCCATTGCAAAGCATCCTCGTACTCACGGGCTCGTGCACCTTCCTTGACCACTTTATAGATAAACTTTTTGTTCTCTCTTGCCAGTTGAGAAGGAATGGATTTCCAGATCATTGAGATTTTCGGGAACTCGCTGAGGTTAGGATGTTTTGCAAAATCACGCTCATAGGCTCCGATGATTCCGGACAATGCTTCCTGCATGGCAGAAACATCCCGTGCCTCCGTCCACATTAATACCGGCTCCGGCATACCACCGGTGACATAGTACATCTTCAGCTTCTCATACAGCGGATTAAAGAAGGCGTCAGGGATAGGTTCAAGGGTATCCACCTGTTCCAGATACTGCTCCAGATTTTCATCACCGTTGGCAAGTAGAAACTCAGCGAAGGTCATTGGGTCAATCTGCATGAAGTTGACCTTGCCTACTGGAAAAGAGGAAGGCTTCGCCAAGGCGATACCTAACAGAGAACCGGCGCAGGCAACATGGTACTGCGGTGCGTTCTCGCAGAAATATTTCATGGAGTTAATGACTTTCGGGCAGTCCTGTACCTCGTCAAAGATGATGAGGGTCTTTTCTGGCAATATCTTTTGACCGCTTGCCAACATAAGGTTTTGTAGAATCCGGTCCACATCCTTGGTTGTTTCAAAAAATTGTTTATATTCTTCGTTTTCGTCGAAGTTAAAGTAGGCTGTATTTTCATAACAGCGTCTGCCGAACTCTTTCAGAATCCAAGTCTTACCCACCTGACGTACGCCCTTCAAGATTAAAGGCTTGCGGTAGGGAGAATTCTTCCAGTCCAGCAACTTTTTTAAGATAAATCGTTCCATAGAATCACCCCTCACATTTTTATTGGAGTTTTATGCTTTATAATCACACTTTTATTATATGCGAAATCTATGAAAATTACAACCGAAATCACAAAATTATTAAAATTTAATGCTTATCAATCACACTTTTATATGAGATAGTGAAAAATTTTTCTACAATAAAGGCTGACCGCAGCCTCAACATTAGTTATATTACATCTTATCATTCCTGTTCCATTCCGGATAGGAAAGGATAAGATCAGTATCACTATAATCAGTATAGTTATTATCAGTATTGTTACATTGTGCTTTTGACAGTTCTTGAATTGTCAAAAGCACAATTCTGGAACTGCCATAAACACAATTCAAGAATTGTCCCATCAAAGAAATAAGGCTGACCTGTTACAGTCAGCCCTAAGTAAAAAGTCTATATTCTGTTAGCAAAAAATCAGTTCTGCATTAACGATTTCCTCCGCCTGTGCTTTTAGACTACTCATGTGATGCACCCAAGCAAGCTGTTGGGTTGACTTATCCGGAGCCGGATTTTTCTCCAGAAGTTCAGTCATTATCTGTTCCACTCTACGGTAAGCAGTTTCGTCAATTTCCCATAAATGCGGAAATAATGTCTCTGTTAGAATCATGTCATCTAAGAGTATTGGATTATTTTCTGCAAGAAAAACTCTGCGCATTCTACCGTACTTCCCAAGTGGTTTATCGCTTATATAGCTCAACCGAATATCAGGGATGAGATAATCACCACAACGGGTATAAGTCAAATTCTGTGTCATAGCAACTCCTCCAATCATTTTTTCTTTCACTTTCATTGTAATGGATGCTCCCCTAAAAGTGAAGTTTGTAGACTGGTCGTTTCAAGCGCAGCATATATCTTCTGATAAACCTTTCGTGACGGTCTGCGATTGCCTTCTTCAATTTTATAGTAGTAGATTGGTACAATCCCTATCCGTTCTGCAAAAGCCTTCTGTGACAGCCCCTGAGCCGTTCTAACGCTCTTTAGCGCTTCGGTATAGGGTACAGCAAGGAAACGGGAGAAATCATCATAGAGTAAGGACGCTTCGATTTCCAAAACATCTGCCAGCTTAATAGCTACATCATAAGGAATAGGATGTTTCCCATTTTCATACATCGCAACAGTTGATGGTACAATATCCAGCTTTTCCGCCAACTGTCTTGTTGTCATCTGTTTTCGCTGACGGTAGTACTTGAGATTATCGCTCGGTAAGTTGGTCTTTGGCTTTTCTTCAAAAGGTATCGTTAAATGGAGTAACAGCTTGCCTTAATGAAATTCACACAACGATGTGTGATTGAAAATACCATTGCAAATACGATATGATATTTACATTCCCACTTCGTGTGTGCTAAACTACTGACATCAAGTTTCATTTGGACTTGATTCCTCCTTTGATTTTTTGTTCTTGGTTGGCAGACCATCTTCATTTTATCAAAGGAGGATATTTTTTCTATGCATAGCTAAAGCTTTTTGGAACCACCCGCATTGCCGGTGGTTTTCTTTATACAAAAAACGCGCCCCCGGACAAAGGTCCGGGGGCGCGTTCTGTTATTTGGAAATTTCTCAGAAGATCGCAACGACAGCGCCGTTGTAGGTGTTCTCGATGTAGGTCTTCACAGCGTCGGACTGCAGGGCCTTGACCAGGGCCTGGATCTTGGCGCTGTTCTCCTCGCCTGCGCGGCAGGCAACGATGTTGGCGTAGGTCTGGGCCGCGTCGCCGGAGGCGTCTTCGATGGCCAGGGCGTCGGAGGCGTGGAGACCGGCCTGCAGGGCGTAGTTGCCGTTGATGACAGCGACGGTGCCCTCGTTGGAGTTGGCCAGCTGTGCCGGGACGGTATCGGCCTGCAGGGCCTGCACGTCGTGGCCCTTGGCGTCGACGATGTCGAGCGTGGTCACACCTTTTTCCGCGGAAGCGTCGGCGGGCAGCTCAATGAGGCCTTCCTGGGCCAGCAGGAGCAGGGCGCGGGTCTCGTTGGAATCGTCGGCCGGGATCAGGATGGTCGCGTCGGAGGCGATGGCGTCGACGGAGTCCACACCGTTGCCGTACAGGCCGAACGGCTCATAGTGGATCTTGGCAGCGGAGACGAGGTCAGTGCCGTTGGCAGCGTTGAAGCTGTTCAGGTACGGGGTGTGCTGGAAGTAGTTGGCGTCGAGCGAGCCGTCCGCCAGGGACTGGTTGGGCAGGACATAGTCGTCGTACACAACGATCTGCAGATCGTAGCCTTCGGCGGCCAGGGTATCCTTGACCTGCTCGAGGATCTCTGCGTGCGGGGTGGAGGAGGCGCCGACCTTCAGCACTTCCAGCTTGCCGTCGGTGGTCTCGGCAGCGGCGGTATCGGTGGTGGCAGTAGTGTCAGCGGTCTCACTCTTGGCTGCGCAGCCGGCGAGGGCGGCAACGATCAGCAGAGCGGCAAGAACGATTGCAAGTACCTTTTTCATGATAATGACTCCTTTTTAAATGTAATATAAACTGGCTGTTTGGTTTTTCTGATCCGGACGACTTCGGTCACATTCGTCCGCAGCGCCAGTTGATACGCAGAAGATATTCAAAGATCTGTCTCATCGGCAGCTCCTTTCAGCGCGCGCGCTTATCCGTCCTGCGGAGGATGCGCGTGCCGACGATCTGGATGACCTGCACGATGATGACGATGAGGAACACGCAGACCCAGACGACGAGCTTCTGGCTTCTCTGGTGGCCGTAGATGATGGCGACCTGGCCGAGGCCGGTGCCGCCGAGTGTGGCGGCGAGGGCGGTATAGCTGAGGATCGTGACCGTGGAGATGATCGAGCCGGAGATGAGCGACGGCTTTGCCTCCGGCAGCAGCACATGCCAGATGATCTGCAGGTTCGTGCAGCCCATGGCCTGTGCGGCCTCGATGACGCCGGCCGGGACCTCTTTGAGCGAGGATTCGACCATGCGGGCCACATACGGCGCAGCGGCGATGATCAGCGTGACGATGACCGCGCCGTTGCCGGTCGACGTGCCGAGCAGCAGTCTTGCCGCCGGGATCATGGCGACCATCAGGATGACCGCCGGGATCGAACGGAAGAAGTTCACGATAAAGCCGAGCACCGTATTGACGCCCTTGTTGGGGTGCAGCCCGTCCTTATCCGTGACCCAGAGCACCACGCCGAGCGGCAGGCCGATGACATAGGCGAACAGCGAGGTCAAAAACGTCATATAGACCGTCTGCCACACGCCGAGCTGGATGATGTGGTTGTCCCACAGCTTCAGGAAAAATTCGGTTGCCATTTACCGTTCCTCCTTCCAGGTCAGGCCGCTGTTTTTCAGCCAGCTGATGACCTTTTCCGCGTCGTGCTCGTCGTTGGGCAGCTCAAAGATCATGTGGCCGTAGGCCGCGCCCTCGACGGATTTCGTGTCGGCAAACAGCACGTTGACCGGCACGCGGCACGCGAGGATCATCTCGGAGATGACCGGCTTCTGCGTATTTTCGCCGTTGAAGATGATGCGGACCTTGCGCCCGCCGGTCGTCGGCTCGAGCACCGGCCGCTCCTGCGGCAAGACCAGCTCCCGCGCGATATCGGATTTCGGGCTCGTGAAAACGTCCGCCACGCGGCCCTCTTCTGCGATGCAGCTCTTGTCGATGACCGCAACACGGTCACAGATCTGGTCGATGACCTTCATCTCGTGCGTGATGACGATGATGGTGACGCCGAGCGTCTTGTTGATCTCGCGCAGCAGCTCCAGGATCGAGCGCGTCGTGTTGGGGTCGAGCGCGCTGGTCGCCTCGTCGCAGAGCAGGTACCGGGGCTTGGTCGCCAGGGCTCTTGCGATGGCCACGCGCTGCTTCTGGCCGCCGGAGAGCTGCGAGGGGTAGCTTGCAGCCTTGTCGGAAAGGCCGACGACCCGCAGCAGCTCCTCCGCCCGCTTCTTCGCTTCCGCCTTCGGCGTGCCGGAGATCTCCAGCGGGAAGCAGATGTTGCGCAGGACCGTCCGCTGCTCGAGCAGGTTGAAGCCCTGGAAGATCATGCCGATCTGCCGCCGGACCTGCAGCAGCTCCTTCTGGCTGAGCGTCATGATGTTCTGCCCGTCCACCAGCACCTCGCCGGAGGTCGGCCGCTCAAGCAGGTTGATGCAGCGCACCAGCGTCGATTTGCCCGCGCCGGACAGGCCGATGATGCCGAAAATTTCGCCGTCCGCGATCGTGAGATTCACATCCTTCAGCGCTTCTACGCTGCCGGAGGCCGAGGAATAGATTTTGCCGAGATGTTTCAGCTCGATCATGGGTGATCCCCTTCCAATGTTTTTTCTGCACAAATAAAAAGAGCCGGGAAACTCACATCGTTTCTCAGCCCCGATCCCGGCAGCCACGCTGCCAATCTGGAATTTTATGAAACAAAGCGAGCCGAATTTTGCGTATGCGAAAACATGCACATGCTGCGCATGCACATCGGCATCATCATAGCGGTCGTAAACAGCTGCTTCATCGCGTGTCGGCTCCTTTCCTGATTTCTGGGGTCATTATATCTGCCCGGTCAGAAAATGTCAATGGGTGATTCGGTGAAAAAATGTTGCCGCTTCGCCGTATTTTTTGTGCAGACAGAGCAAACCGGCTCCCGCGCGGGCGGGAGCCGGTTTGCAGGGCGCTCATTTCATGAACTCTTTTACCATCCGCAGCTTCTTTTCCGAGTACGGGTGGTAGCGCAGCGGCAGGTCGAGCCAGGTCGCTTTTTTGACGATCGAGCGCGCGTGGGTGAAGGTCTCGAAGCTCTTTTCGCCGTGGTAGCTGCCCATGCCGCTGTGGCCGACGCCGCCGAAGGGCATGTGCGTCGTGGCCAGATGGATGATCGTGTCGTTGATGCAGCCGCCGCCAAACGAGCAGCTGCCCAGCCCCTGCCGCTCCGCAGCCCGGTCGGAGGTGAACAGATACAGCGCCAGCGGCTTTTCCCGGCCGCGGATAAAGTCGATGGCCTCCTGCAGCCGGTCAAAGGTCAGCATGGGCAGGATCGGCCCGAAGATCTCCTCCTGCATCACAGGGCTGTCCGGCGAAACGCCGTCCAGCAGCGTGGGCGCGACGAAGCGCGTTTTTTCATCAAAGGTGCCGCCAATGCACGCGTTTTGCCCCTCCAGCAGCTTCGTCACGCGGGCAAAGTGCTTTTCGGATACGATCACGGGCATCTCGTCCATCCGGTCGTCCGGGAAGAATTCCTGCAGCGCCGCCCGGTATTCGCGCACGAAGGCGTCCTTGACCGACGCGTCGATCAGCAGATAATCCGGCTCCACGCACGTCTGCCCGGCGTTCAGGACCTTGCCGAAGGCGATGCGCCGCGCGGCGAGCTTCAGATCGGCCGTTTTGTCGACGATGACGGGGCTCTTGCCGCCAAGCTCCAGCGTGACGGGGGTCAGGTGCTTCGCCGCGGCCTCCATCACGACCTTGCCGACGGCGACGCTGCCGGTAAAGAAGATCGTGTCGAACCGCTGGGCGAGCAGCGCGCTGTTCTCCGCGCGGCCGCCCTCGACGGCGGCGATGTAGCGCGCGTCAAAGGTCTCGCGGATGAGCTTCGCGATCGCCGCGCTCGTGGCCGGGGCGTAGGCCGAGGGCTTGACGACGGCGCAGTTGCCGCCGGAGATCGCGCCGACCAGCGGCGACAGGCACAGCTGCACGGGGTAATTCCACGGCGAGATGATCAGCGCCACGCCGTAGGGCTCTGGCGAGACGAAGCTCTTCGACAGAAACTGCGCCAGCGGCGTCGGCACCGCCCGCTCGCGCATCCAGCCCTTCAGGTGCTTCAGATGGAAGCGCAGCTCCTCGAGCACCATGCCGGTCTCGCACATGTAGACCTCCATCGGCGCCTTGCGGAAGTCCTGCATCATCGCCTGCTCGAGCAGCTGCTCGTTGTCCCGCAGGGCCTGCTGCAGCTTTTTGAGCTGCAGCAGGCGGAAGGCATACGGGCGCGTCGCGCCGGTATCAAAATACGTCCGCTGCGCGTGGACAAGCTCCTGAATGTCCATGGTATCTCCTGTTCCAAAACCGCCGGAAGCGGCGCTTCCGGCGGTTTTTATGCGTTATTTGCCGAAGCTCAGCAGCTTCTGATAGGCCGCTTCCCACTGCGGCGTGTGATGCGGCTCGTAGGTTTCGACCGGCTCGGAGCGGCGCACGACGGCGCGCAGCTCGTCTACATCCCGGATATCGCCCAGCGCCATGGCCTGCGCAAGCAGGTTGCCGATGGCCGCACCCTCGACCGGGCCGGTGATAACAGGGCGGCCGGTCGCGTCCGCGGCAAACTGGTTGAGCAGCTTGTTGTTGCAGCCGCCGCCGACGATGTTGAGCGTGTCGATGCGCGCGCCCTTGATCCCCTCCAGCCGCTCGAGTGCCCAGCGGTACTTGAGTGCGAGGGATTCATAGATGCAGCGGGCGATCTGCCCGACGGTCTCGGGGACCGGCTGGCCGGTCCGGCTGGCGAAGGCACGGATCTTCTCCGGCATCTGGCCGCCGGCGTAGAAGGTGCTGTCGTCCGTGTCGATGATCGTGCGGAAGGGCTCGGCCCGCTTCGCTTCCTCGACGATGTCGTTCCAGCTGAGCTTCTGCCCGGCCTTCTGCCAGTCTCTCCGGCACTCCTGGATGAGCCACAGGCCCATGATATTGTTGAGCGGCCGGAATCCGCCCTGGATCGTGCCCTCGTTCGAGAAATTCGCGTCGCGCACCGCGTCCGTCAAGATCGGCTTATCCGTCTCCACGCCGAACAGCGACCATGTGCCCGACGAGCAGAACGCGAAGCTGCCCGTGCCGGGGATGGCAGCCACGGCAGAAGCCGTGTCGTGCGTGCCGACGGCGGCGAAGCGCGCCTGATTGATGCCCAGCTCCTCCGCCAGCTCCGGGCGGAGACGGCCGCGCAGCGACCCTGCGTGGTCGATGGGCAGGAAGATCTTTTTGGGCAGGCCCAGCGCCTCGATGGTCTGCCAGTCCCAGTCCTTCGTGGTGGGGTTATAGAGCATGGAGGTGGTGGTCTCGGTGTATTCGGACTTTTTCTCGCCCGTCAGGAAAAAGCCCAGCAGGTCCGGCATGAACAGCAGCGTCTGCGCGTTCGCGAGCGCCGGATCGTCCTGCAGCTTGCGGCGGTAGAGCTGATAGACAGTGTTGAAATTCATCGTCGCAATGCCCGTGCGGGCAAAGAGCGTCGGGAAGTCGACCGTCTTCCACACGGCCTCCATATCCGCGTCGACCGCGTAGCGGTACGACCGGGGATTGGACAGCAGCTGGTCGTTTTTGTCGAGCAAACCATAGTCGACGCCCCAGGTATCGATGCCGAAGCAGTCAAGCTCGCCGACGTTTGCGTTTTTGAACGCCAAAAAGCCCTGCTTCAGCTGGTTATAGAGGTACGGCAGGTCCCAGTAGAACACGCCGTTCATCTCGATGTAGTTGTTTTCAAACCGGTGCAGCTCGCGCATGGTGATCTTCTCGCCGTCAAACTGCCCCAAAATCGCGCGGCCGTTGCTCGCGCCGAGGTCGAACGCCAACAGGTTTCTCATGGTGTCATGCCCCTTTCGTCTTGGCTCAGCAGATGGCGGAGCCGGTCTTTTCGTGCCCGATCAGCTTCCACGTCGCGTCGATCAGGTTGGAGAACATCGGGTTTTCCATCGCCTTGATGACAAACGACTGGCACGGGGAGTTGATATCCTCGCCAGAGACCTGGAACAGGCCGTTTTCGTCGCACAGGCGGCGAAGCCGCGCCAGCTGCTCCGGCGTGTTGCGGGTCGGCATGTAGGTGACGGCGCGGATGCCGCAGCTTTTGATGCAGGCGATCACGTCGTCCAGATACTCGTCCTCAAACTTCTGCGCCTTCTTGTCGCCCGTGACGGAGGCCGTCACGTCGCCGAGATAGGCGTAGCACAAAAGCGCGTCAATATCCTTGCACAGCTTGGCCACATCGCGCACGTTCGGGCATTCGTCAGTCGCGTCGATGTAGATCTTCGGCACGAACGCGGATTTCAGAATGCCAAGCAGGTCGTACTCGTAGAACGGGTATGCCGTGTCGAGCATCTGGGTCTTCTGCTTTTCACTAAGGCTCAGGCCAATGGAGGCGAGATAATCGATCATCGGCTGGCCCTTGCCTGCCTTTTGGGTCATTTTCTTTGCCAGCGCGTACATCAGATGCCGCTCGGTCACGCCGCCGTCTTCCTTCGCCTCACTCAGCGGGAGCACGTCGCGGTCGTAGTCCAGCGCGATGCCGGGCAGCAGCGCGTTGATCTTTCCGACCATTGCGCGGTTCCGGCGGCCTCTGGCCGCGCGGTAGGGCGCGAACCAGGCGTTCAGCATTTCAATTTTGTCGTGCGGGACGGACTGGATGGTCATGTAGCTGACGCCCACCTGATCGGGGTTGTTGGTGCGCCGGCCCTGCAGCGCCGTGCCGTCCATCGACACGCGGCACTCCATCCCGACGGTCACGGGCATGCCGACCAGCTCCGCCGCCGCGAGGAATTCCCGCGCGCCGGAGATGGAATCGTGGTCGATGATGCCCGCCGTGCACAGCCCCTCCATCCGCGCGGCATAGACCGCGGCGGTGGGAGAATACGGCGAAAACGAATAGGTCGTATGGATATGGTTGTTGATATACTGCGGCACCATGGGCGGGAATTCGGTCGTCTTCAGAACCTCCCTGAGGTTCGCGAGCCGCTCCTCCCGCGCAGGCGCGTTCAGCTTTTCCAGAATGGCAATATCGATCATAAACGCTCCCCCGTCATATGCAAAATGTTCCCCTGACCTCTCCCGCAAAAAGGTCAAGCCCCAACAAATTTCTTCCGCACCTTCCATTGACAGCAGACATCCAAACGCAGCTGCCCACAGATCTGGTGCCCCGTATCAGGCGGCGCGTACCAAGACGCCCGTAAGGTGACCACCGAGTGGAACGACGCCTAAAACATTGGGTCTCACCTGAATTCGGAGGCAGAATGCACCAAACGCGTCCAAGCACTCTTTTCTCCCCTATCTTTTCCGGCAAGACGGAAAAGATAGGGCCGCCGGAGGCGCGTCAGAAATGACCACGACGGAACGAATCCTTGCAAGCAAGGCTTCTTATCCTCTGTGCTCGTTTCTTCCTTTCCAAACCGCAAACTGAATTTGCGGTTTGGGTTTTATGGCAAATCTGCAACGACCTCTCAGTCTCGGCTGCGCCGAGCCAGCTCCCTACCCCTTTTGTCCCTTCGGGACATTTCCCCCTGATAGGGGGAATCGGCCCCTGGGAGGGGAGCCTTTGGGAGTCGTGCGATTTAATTCAGCATGACCTGGCCGCCGGTGACGGGGATGGCCTGACCGGTCTCGTATTTCTGCTCGACACAGTACATGACGGCGCGCGCCACATCGACCGGCAGGCAGCCGCGGTTCATCGGGACCTTCGCCTCATAATACCGGCGCACGTCCGCGACGGTCTTCGCGCCGGGGACCTTGCCCGCCTCGAGATACTGCACGAACAGACCGCGCACCGGGTCGGACCACAGCGGTCCATCGAGGAAGTTGCCCGGGCAGACGGCGTTGACCTTGATGTTGTACGCGCACAGCTCGAGCGCGAACGACTGCGTCAGGCCGATGCCGCCGAATTTGGAGCCCGCGTAGGCAAAATTCTTGTTGGAGCCTTCCAGACCGGACTTGGAGTTCAGCGTCACGATGTCGAACATGGCTTCGGGGTCCGCCTCATGCTCGGCCTCCATGATGATGGCGGCGTATTTCGCGCAGAGGAAGAAGCCGGTGTAGTTGACGCTGGTGACGAAGTCAAAATCCTTCTTTTCCACCTGCGCCAGCGGGCCGGAGCGGACGACGCCCGCATTCGAGAGCATCAGATCGAGCCCGCCGAACAGCTCGACCGTCTGCGCGACCATGTGCGCGACGGATTCCTCGTCGGAGACGTCGACGGCGATGGCGACGGCGCGTTCGCCCATTTCCGCTGCGACCTGCTTGGCCAGCGGCTCGTTCATATCGGCGATGACGATGCTTGCGCCTTCCTTATACAGCTCCTCCGCAATGCCCTTGCCGAAGCCCTGGGCCGCGCCGGTCACGATGCAGATCTTGCCGCCGAGACGGCCCTCGCCCGCCGGACGCTTGCCCATGTTGGCCTTTGCGATCTCACACCATTTTGTCATATCTACAGACATGGGGATCCCTTCTTTCCAGATTGATACTTCTATTATACCGGGCCCCGCATGTTGATTCAAGAGCGTTCTGTTTTATTTTTCTGGTTTGCTGCCGGCTTTCCCCAAAATCAGGATGCAAAGCACGATCACACCCGTCACCAGAAAGATCCCGGCCATGCCCTTGCCCATGATGGGCAGCGTCTGTAAAAATGCTTCAAAATTCATCGTTTTTCCCCCTCACACCAGAAGATTCAGCAGCAGACCGCCCGCAATGACGGACGCGACCTGCCCGGATACGTTGACGCCCACGCACTGCATGAGCAGATAATTCTGCGGGTCCTCTTTGATCGCCATCTTATAGACCACGCGCGCCGACATCGGGAACGCCGAGATGCCGCAGGCGCCGATCATGGGATTGAGCTTTTTCTCCTTCGACAGGAACAGATTGATCACCTTCGCGACCAGCACGCCGCCCGCCGTGTCAAAAATAAACGCCACAAGGCCCAGCGCCATAATGAGAAGCGTCTGCTTCGTCAGGAAATACTCCGCCTGCATGCGCACGGCGATGGTCAGGCCGAGGAAGAGCGTGATGAGGTTGGAAAGCGTCTTCTGCGCCGTCTCAGACAGGGAATCCAGCACGCCGCAGACACGGATGAGATTGCCGAACATCAAAAAGCCCACCAGCGCCACGCTCCGCGGCGAGACGATGCCGCAGACGGCGGTGATGATGATCGGGAACAGGATCTTCGTGCGTCTGCTGACCGTATGCTGGTGATACGGCATGCGGATCCGCCGCTCGTGCGTTGTGGTCAGCGCACGGATGACCGGCGGCTGGACGATCGGCACCAGCGCCATATACGAATACGCCGCCACCATGATCGCGCCCAGATAGTTGGATCTCAGGAAATTCGCCATAAAGATCGCCGTCGGGCCGTCCGCCGCGCCGATGATGCCGATGGCCGCCGCGTCCTTGATGGGAAAGCCCAGAAGGGCGGCCAGACTGAAGGTGAAGAAAATGCCGAACTGCGCCGCCGCGCCGAAGAACATGAGCTTCGGATCATTCAGCAGCGGCTCAAAGTCGATCATGGCCCCGATACCGACGAACAGCAGCAGCGGAAACAGCTCGTTCGCGATCCCCGCGTCGAACAGCACGTTCAGAACGCCGATCTCCTCCACACCGTCGACGATCTGTGTCACCGCGCCGGACAGCGGCAGATTGACCAGGATCGCACCGAAGCCCATCGGCAGCAGCAGCGCGGGCTCCATATCCCGCTTGACCGCCAGATAGATGAGGATCCCGCCGATCAGCCACATCACCGCCTGCTGCCAGGTGAGATTGCCTACATTTGAAAATAACTGCGCCACAAAAAGTCCTCCTTCAAAAAATTGATAAAAAGAAAAGACCTTTACCCAAGCATACGCGATGCTTCGGTAAAGGTCTCACAATTTCAGTCGCCTGCGGGCAAACTGCCGTACTGACGCAGGCAACGCGGGCAGACCCGCCTGCTACTCCCTTTTATCAGAACTATTAAAGCAGAAAAACGCCCGGCTGTCAAGCAGGCCGGGCGCATCTTAGCGGCATCTTAATAGCTGCTGATGGGCAGCGACTCATCGTCCGAGCCCTTCTGCACGTCGCGGATGACGATGTCGTAGCTGTAGGTCTCACTGACGTGGACGGTGACGCGGTCGCCCTTTTTGTGGCCCATGACGGCCTTGCCGACGGGCGATTCCTTGCTGATGAGGCCCTTGAGCGCGTTCTGGCGGAGCGTGGTGACAAGCTCGATGGTCTGCTCCTCGTCGTCCTCCTCAATGTAGATCGTCACCTTGTCGAACAGGCCGATCTCGTCCGGGTTCGAGCTGGCGTCGATGACCTTCGCGGTCTTGATCATGCGCTCGAGATAGCGGATGCGGCTGTCGTTGCGGCTTTTTTCGCGCTTGGCCGCCTTGTATTCGAAATTCTCGCTGAGGTCGCCGAATTCCCGCGCGGTCTTCACGTCCTCGAGCAGCTGCGGCCGCAGCTGCAGGCGGCGGTATTCGACCTCCTGCTCCATCTTTTTGATATCGACGGCTGTCAATTCGTCATGCATCGTTACGCACCTCCTGTGCAGAGATATTCTACTCGTTTTTTTCGGAAAAGTAAAACGAATTTTGATTTTTCCGCGCCGTGTGGTATGATACAGAAAAGAAACTGAACGAAGCAGGTGCATCCTCATGCAGATCGAACCCATCGCGCACATCCATACCGATTTCCCGACCAAGTTCGGCGTGCCCCGGCAGTCGGGGCTGGCGTCGGAGCTGACGTCCACGATCGTCTTTGCCCCCGCCTACCGCAATCCGGACTGCCTGCGCGGCATTGCGGATTTTTCGCACCTGTGGCTGATCTGGGAGTTTGACAAGGTCGCGGGCGCAGGCTGGTCGCCGACGGTGCTGCCGCCGAAGCTCGGCGGCAAGACGCGCGTGGGCGTGTTTGCCACGCGCTCGCCGTTCCGGCCGAACCCGCTGGGGCTCTCGTGCGTGCAACTTCTAAGGACGGAGCTGCACACGAAGGACGGGCCGGTCCTGTACGTCGCGGGCGCAGATCTGGTCGACGGCACGCCGATCTACGACATTAAGCCCTACTTGCCCTACGCCGACAGCCATCCGGACGCCGTCGACGGCTTCGACGGCAAGCGCGACGCCGAGCCGCTGACCGTCGTCTTCCCGCCGGAGCTGGAAGCGCTGATCCCGGAGCGCAAACGCGCCGGCCTCCGTCAGGCGCTCGCCTGCGGCCCCATCCCCGGCTACCAGCACGACCCGACGCGCCGCTACGGCTTCAACTTCGCCGGCCTCGACGTCCGCTTCCGCATCCAGGACCGCATCCTCACCGTGGTGGAGATCGTACCGTTATAAAAGGCTCCCCTCCCAGGATGCGAATCAATAGTTGAACCGCAAGAGGAGGGCGGCGAAAGCGAGGGAGGA
>ERZ1504196.202-NODE-202-length-25204-cov-4.546980_pt1 | contig 25204 bp, 20 predicted proteins | sample MGYA00574891_ERZ1504196 | MGnify/ENA primary metagenome ERZ1504196 (study PRJEB39906, sample SAMEA3182075) | gut metagenome | biome: human; feature: gut; material: Stool; isolation source: human stools | place: Canada | collected 2012-03-14 ... | reverse complement strand
TTTGTAAAGTGTAAATGCAACCGCTGCCCCAAGGCCCATTTCTGCCATATTCAAAAATTGAAGCAAGCTGGTGGCTGTCGAATTTAGGCCCAAAATGTCTGCACCAAGATAGTTGATGAATACTGAGCGAGAAAAAAACTGTACTAATAAACTAAGTGCATAAAACAACAATGCAACACTGGCGTTCTTTGCACTTTTCACACTTCTTGAATCACTATATGCAGACATCTTATCTTTTAAAACTGCATGTACCTAAAAACACTGCGAGATGTCAAAAAACCTTTTTTACATAATTTGATGAAATATCCATTTTATCAACTTATGCAAACTTCACTCAATACTAGATATTATTGAATGTAAATATTCTGAATCTTTACAAAAATCTTCAGCGAACTTATTACTTGCTTCATTTGTAAATTTCCCTGGGATTTTTTCTCGAGTTAGTGCCCCTCGCTTCATCCATTCATATTCTATATCGATATGCCCAATATCAAGAGCCTGGCATCCAAGCGCACTCAAATCATACGCCAGCACTGTTGCTGTCATTCCGGCAGCTATAAGAATCAAATCACCTTTTGCATAAAAACCTTTTACGGTAGCCAAGATTTTGTCATATTTGGCAAATGCATTTGTCGTTGGGACGAGAACTCGTCTAAGCGAAGAAACATTGTCAAATAAATCATTTCCAACTCCCATTCGAGTCTGTTGACCTTCGACGACTATTACATCACGACCTTTCCAAAGCTCTTTAATCCGTTTCGCCTTGGCTCTCGGAAGAATTGATTTATCTTTAAAATCATAATAAAAACGAGTCATATTAGTATCGGCATATATCTTATCTTTTTTAAGGACAGTCAACATCAACTCTATCCAGTCCGCCGAAAAACGTTCCCAAAAATATTTAGATCCAAAAATCATATCATCAACCCCGCCTCCGAACATACATCGAGGAAGACCAACAAGAACTCTTGCTGCATCACTTTTATCAGATGATAATATACTATACAATCGTTTGCCTAAATTTTGGTCAAAATCTTGAAAAGTTGAATTTGACAATGCAACTCCCAAATATTGAAGAACGATTAGAATTTCACCATCACCAAATCGACTCAGTGACAAATTATTTTGTTTGATTTCATCAATAGTTTTGTCCCAAGTATAAATATTTATACTTTGTCGTTTCCGATATTTTAAATTATATCTTATGGATTGTATTATTTCTCCAATTCTAGAGCGTATTGAAATATTAGGCATCTCGCAGAAATATTATTTTACATCCATTTTTCAAGTTCATTAGGAGTTCCATACGAGCGGTACATCTCCATGGTAGCAAGGCGGACGGGTGAACCGTCGCGGAGAAGGTAGTTGTAGAGCAGCGAGACGTAGAATTCGGGCTTGAGCATCACCGGCTCGTCGAGCAGACGGTGTGCAGCGGCCTTGAACTCGCGTCCCGAGGCGAAGAAGTAGGCCCCGCAAAGGGCATGGTTTGAAATCACCTCTTTCTCTGCCGTCCGCTTCACCAGGCCGTCTCCGCCAACCTCGGCGTAGCTATACCTTGGCTCGTCGGACTCGAACGACACCAAGGCACCACCGCGAGCCTTGTCTCCGGCAGTTTTCAGTGCAGCCTCAATAAGTCTGCGATACTCGTCGCTTCTAAACTCCAGGTCGCAGTCCATCACCACCACGGCATCGTCATCAGTAATGCCGTTTTCTGCGATGAGGCACGTTTCTACAGCCCCACGGGTTGTCTTTTCTACCGAATATATGTTTGCCACGGGAAGTATTGTCTTGATAGACTTGTCTACGTCGTATTCATCAATATGCTCCTTGCGAACGATAAAAGAATACTTCATCGGCGCACCGTCGATACTCACGCTCTCAATCGCGCGGACAAAGAGCGGCTTACCTTTAAGCTCGATTAGCGGCTTAGGCGTAGTCCATCCCGCATTGCGAAACCGACTACCCTCCCCCGCCATTGGCATTATTATATGCAAATTCCTCATAAAAAGTTGTCCCCCATTTTATCAATCATTTTTTGCAATATTATAAAGAATGGCAATATATGGTTTTTATCAATGATTCATAATTATTATCAGAACATTAACATAACAAAATCCTATCTTTAGTGCAAATAGTGTATAATTTACGGGGACGAAATATTTGAGTTTCACCCCACTCGCTCTACATCCCGGGGGTCGATGTGGACGGTGGCGCCGCCGAGGAGGGGGAGACTTATTAATAGGGTATTGGTGCCGTCGGAGGCGGTGCGGATTTCGCCGACAAGGCCGCACAGGCTGCCACGAATGACACGCACGTTGTCGTTTACCCGGAATACCGTCGGCTCAAAATCAACGGGGTAGTCGCTCTGGCCGAGCATAAAGCGCAGGCGGTCAATCTGCACGCTCGGAATCACCGCCAAACGGCGTTCAATACTGCTACGGTCCATCATGAAGCGGACTATTGATGGCAGTACGACAATTTCACGGCGCTCCGACTCGGTACAGTTCACAAACACCACCGATGGTATGACTACACGGTCGACCATCTTGCGGCGTCCATTAGCCCACACATGCAGCTCCTGCTGAAGGGCTACATAGCTTTCAAGGCCCATTTCACCGAGTTTCGCGCTCACCGATTTTTCGTGTCTCGGAGAGACTACCGCCACATACCACTTACGGTCGGGTATGCCTGCGGCAACGTCAAGGTCTGAAGACTCTGCCGCTACATTTTTCGTTATTCTATCCAAGCCCATCAGGGGTGTTGTGTAAAATCTCTTTCGAAGAGATACTTTTTCGGGCGCAAAATTACAAAATAATTCTGACATTGCCATACCCTTCAGTGCGTTTTTTAGCAATGCGATATAAAGATTGCTTTTATAAGTGTGCTTTTCAACACATTACAAAAAAAGGAGCCGCACCGACCATGGCGCAGCTCCTTTTTCTTTACAACACACTTACTTATTATCCTATGCTAAACTATATCGATAAACTGAATTGACAAATGAGTGGAGATAATATAGCAGCATCAAGTAAAGATATGATTGCGAGTCGTCGTTAAAATCATCGTGTTTCATAACTCTTGACCGTTCCGAAATCACATCTTCAAGAAAATTTCTATTGTCTGCCACTACCTGGCGATATTCATGCGCCGACCGTGGTTTATCCAAATTCCCCAACATCTCGTCAATGCACTTCCTTATCGTCATTATCTCACATTTATCGTATATAGATATCCTATATCCGGGCTTTGTGACAATATGACGGGCAGTCTCCGAGATTTTATCTACCGACTCAACCAGGTAGTTTAGATATATACTCTTCCCCTTATGCGAGGTATTCATATTATATAGCATTTCCGCACCCTTACGATAGTTCTCGCACGCCCCGATTACATTACCGCTGGCAATACAATCAAGGGCTTTACAGATAATATCGCGACAGGGTTCTATCGCCGGAGACTCGTGTCTTTCAATCTCTGATGGCACAGCCACCCTATTGCCACGGAAGTGTTTCCTAATAGCGACAGCCACAACGAGTACAAGAGCCGCTCCGCCGGCTAATAATATTTCCATCATTTCTTCTATCAGTTTATTTTATGCAAAATAACATAGAAAACATTTCATAAATGTTTCATAATCCTTAACTTTTCGTGAATAATTTATTATTCCCATCACAATTGGTAATTTCATAAAAATTCAACAAATCTGCCAAAAACATGAAATAAACTCACCATAATTTTGCCACCGGAAAAATATAACGGCAAAATATGAAATTGAGAATACTACAATTCTGCCTTACGCTTATACTGGCATATCCTTTTATTACCCTTGATGCCGGTGTAATAAAAGGCATAGTGTACGACCAGCTATCCAACGAACGTCTCATCGGTGCAGCTATCACTACAGTTCCGCCGTCTCACGGCACCACCACTGATATTGACGGAAACTATACCTTATCGCTTCCTTCTGCGACCTACCACATAGCTATAAAATACGTCGGCTATCGCGACACCACGATAACTTGCACAATCCCGCAGACCAACGATACCATCGTCGTAGATTTCCCGATGACCACCGACGCAACCTCCCTGTCAGAAATCACAGTCACCTCGGTAGCACGCAAAGACACCGAAATCGCAATGATTACCGAGGAAAGGCAGAGCAACGTGGTGCAGACCGGCGTATCGGCCCAGCAGATTGCAAAGACCCAAGACAAAGATGCCTCAGAGGTGATAAGGCGAGTACCGGGCATCTCAATCATCGACGACAAGTTTGTCATAGTCAGGGGTTTGTCGCAGAGATACAACAACGTGTGGCTCAACAACAGTGCCGTGCCAAGTTCCGAAGCCGACTCAAGGGCTTTTTCCTTCGATATAATCCCGAGTTCGCAGCTCGACAACATCGTCATCGTGAAAAGCCCGGCCCCGGAATATCCGTCCGACTTCACCGGGGGATTCGTAATGATAAAAACGAAATACCGGCCGCAAAAGCGAGGCCTCAGCCTGTCAATCGGAACATCCATCAACGACATGACCCATTTCCGAAAATTCCTATACTCGAAAGGCTGTGGCCGATACTATAGCGGAGGCTTCGACTCTCGATTGACAAGCTATTCCGGCTACCAAAACCGCCTCGACCCCTTGGGCAACGGTTTCAACAATGATTGGAAGGTATATAGCAAACGACCTGTCGGCGATTTGAAGTTAAACGCTGCGTATAACAACACTTGGATATTTGATGCAGGCCAGACCCTCGGCCTGATGGGAAGCGTGCATTATTCCGACTCGTATCGCACGCTGACCGACATGGAGAATTCACTCTACGGCCCTTACGACGTAACAAACGACAGCCCCGTTTTTCTACGAAAAGCGCGCGACAACCAGTATACCCACGACAAAAAACTTGGCGCATTACTCAACCTGTCGTTTATCCCTCGCAACCACAATCATCGTTTCGAATGGAAATCCATCTACAACCGCATAGTCAAAGACAGGTATTCCGACAGGGAGGGGTTCAATTCGCAACCCGACAATATCCGCGACATGGAGTACTACTACTCTACTCGCAACACCCTCAATACGCAGCTTGCCGGGCGACATGAATTTCTATCGTCGTCGCTCTTTGACTGGAGTGCCGGCTACGCCTATTCTGACCGCGACATGCCCGACCGCAGGCTAATCGAGCTTACAGACAGGACCGACAACCGTATGGGCATTTACCGCATAAACCGAGAGTTTACCCGCCTGCGCGAACACATAGCATCGCTCAACACAAACTATCGCCACGAGTTCGCCTTAAAATCAATACATCCGGTGCTAAAAACCGGCCTCTACGGAGAATATCGCACAAGGGAATACCGCGCACGCGAATTTCAATACGGGTGGCAACCCGACAATACGCTGCCCCACGACTTCATGTTTTCGACGGATATACCAGGCACAGTTTTGATACCGGAGAACTACGGCCCCGACAAACTGTATCTTTATGAAAATGTCAACTATCTCAATAGCTACAAGGCAGATAGTTACCAACTTGCAGCATACATTGGTCTGACAATCCCGTGGCGTTCTTTCACACTCTATGGCGGCATCAGATATGAATACGTCGACCAATTATTGAGGATGAACACCCGGCAGGCCGAGCAAAGCCTGCAAGATACACACTATTACTATAAGGACTTCTTCCCTTCGATAAATCTAAGCTATAAAATCAACGAGACCAACCAGCTCCGTGCCGCTTACGGCCGCACGACAAACCGTCCCGAGTTTCGCGAACTCGCCCCAACCGTCTACTACGACTTCGACCTCGGCAGCAGCATCATGGGTAACTACGACCTAAAGGCAGCCTATATTCAAAACTTCGACTTAAGATACGAGTTCTATCCGTCGTCAGGCGAGGTGATATCACTTGCGGTATTTTATAAAAAATTTACCAACCCTATCGAATGGACATATACCGTCGCCGGAGGTACCGACCTTGTCTACTCTTACCTCAATGCCAAAGGCGCGAACAACTACGGCATCGAACTCGACATACGCAAAAGCCTCGATTTCATCGGGCTTGATGATTTCAGCCTCTCGTTCAACGGGTCATTAATCAAGAGCAAGGTAACTTTTGAGAAAGGCAACAACATCGACAGGCCGATGCAGGGCCAGTCGCCCTATCTGCTCAATACCGGCTTGTTCTACAACAAAAACGGATGGTCGGCCGCCGCGCTCTACAACCGTATAGGCAAACGCATAGTCGGAGTCGGCAACAAATATGGCACCGGGGCCGACGGGGCCGCCAGAAACATACCCAACTCCTACGAAATGCCGCGCAACTCCCTCGACCTCACATTGGGCAAAAAATTGAGCCATTGGGAACTAAAGGCATCAGTTCGCGACATCCTTGCCGAGCGCTACGAGTTCAGGCAAATCGAAGAAGTCATAGTCAACGGCAATAACAAGCATATCGAAGAAACCACCCGCAGCTATAAACCCGGACGGAATTTCAACCTATCAATATCATACAATTTCTAAGTAAAAATTTTGCAAACCAAACATTATTTTATGGAAAAATCAAACAAACGCCGGTTCAGTCATGTTCTGACTGCCACGGCATGTGCCCTTAGCCTCCTTGCGGCAAGCTGCTCGTCACAAAATGACGACCCAGTACCATCAGGCTCAAATCCCGATGTGACATACAAGGGAAATGTGGCCTATAGCGACGGCATCGTGTTCGACGGCAACGAGCTCGGCAATGGCACTCAGAACTTCCACTTCACCGGCGACGTAACGCTCGACAAGGGCACTTACCTTCTCAAAGGCTGGGTCTACGTCGATGCCGGGGCAAGACTCCGCATCCCTGCCGGCACGATTATCAAGGGCGACAAAGGCACAATGGCCTCGCTCATCGTCGAACCCGGCGGCTACTGCGAGATGAAAGGTACCCGGCAAGAGCCTATTGTCATGACCTCGGCACAAATGCCGGGCCAGCGACGCCCGGGAGACTGGGGCGGACTCATCATCTGCGGCCGTGGCCTCAACAACCAGGGTACACAGCAAATCGAGGGTGGCCCGACAACAATCCACGGCGGCAATGTCAAAGACGACAATTCGGGCATATACTCATACCTCCGTGTCGAATTTGCAGGCTACCCCTTCGACACCGACAAAGAAATCAACGGCATCACATTTGGCTCTGTCGGCAGCGGTACACAAATTGACCACCTCCAGGTATCATACTCCAACGACGACTCTTTCGAGTGGTTCGGCGGCTCTGCCACATGCTCATATCTTGTCGCATACAAAGGCTGGGACGACGACTTCGACACCGACAACGGCTTCGACGGCGAGGTTTCATACTGCCTCTCTATCCGTGACCCACGAATTGCCGACACTTCGCAATCTAATGGTTTCGAGAGCGATAACAATGCAAGCGGGGCCGAAACGACACCGTTTACTTCGGCACACTTTAAAAACGTGACAATGATTGGTCCGAAAACAATCAAAAATGCCGATTTTGTAAATAACGGCGACTACATCACCGCCGGCGATTTGTTCCCCGACAACGGCTCAAAACTCGGGCGATTCCAAGCCGCCGTCCAAATTCGTCGCAGCAGCAAACTCAATATCTCCAACATGCTTGCTGTCGGTTTCCCTATCGGTCTTATCGTTGACGGAGAGAAAGGTCAGAGCGTGGCTTATGCCAAAGCCGGCGATTTCAAACTCGAAAACATCGTCTTCGCCAACATGGATGCCGTCGGCACGGATAAAAATAAAGAGTATGATGATTATTTGTTCGACTACCTCACCGGCACCGAAGACAGGTCTCAACAATCCTTCTCCCACACCTTCTTCCTGTCTAATCCTGGCAACAAAATAATCGGCGAGGCCGCGCTCCAACTATCCGACCCGGCTAATACCGGGCAGAATTATTGCCCCACGACCGAGATTAGCGATGGTCGTGGTGGCTATGTCGGAGCATTCAAAAACGCTTCCGACGACTGGATGAAAGATTGGACTAACTTCGACCCACAAAACACCCCTTATTAAAATATACCATCATATCGTAATAGCCGAGATAGCATCGACCCGATGCTATCTCATTACCTTTTATTTTATCGTATGACTCGATACATTTCGATAGTATTAATACTTATAGTCGCATGCAATTGTTTGTCTGCAACATCTACAGCTACAATAAGCGGTAAGGTCGTAGATAAAAAGTCAGGATTCGCGATGGAGTTCGCTTCGGTGACTCTTTTCAAGTCAAACGAAGCAGGTATTAAAGCCGGAACGATGACCGACAGTCTTGGAATATTCAAATTTGACAATCTGAACAATGGCCAATACTATATAAAATGTCAATATGTTGGTTGCGAACCAGTCATTTCAGATACTATAATCGTTAGTCAGAACAAAAAAATCGACATTGGCACAATATATATGACTGAAGGAGAAATTCTCTCAGAAGTTGTGGTCGAAGGAAGAAAACCGACTCTTCTGACTAAACTTGACAAAAAAGTATTCAACGTCGGCCAGGACTTGATGAGTTCTGCTGGGTCGGCATCTGATTTAATGCAAGACATACCTTCTGTCGATATCGACATTGACGGTCATGTCAGCATCCGTGGGTGCGACGATGTAACTATACTTATCAACGGGAAACCCTCGGCCTCGATGGGTGACAAAACACGGGGAGACGCCCTTAATCAATTATCGGCAAGTTCTATCGAGCGCATCGAACTCATTACAAACCCATCAGCCGAATACAAACCCGACGGGATGGGCGGAATAATAAACATAGTTCTAAAAAATGATGTGCGACAGGGGCTCAATGGTTCAGTCGTTGCCAACGTTGGCAGCCATGGCAGGGCAAATACCGGCATTAGTTTCAATTATGGTTTCAAAAAAATAATCATCAACGGCTCTTATTCATATCGTCGTGACCGCTACGACAGAAGCATCGAAGACCGGCGCACTTCTCCCATGGGAAATATAGCACAATCTACCTATGGTCTCGGTCGCCCCGTTTCAAACACATTCCGACTTGGGGTCGATTTGGCACTGTCAACTTCTGACAAACTGAATATTTCTGGAAGTTATAATAAACGACGATTTAAAAGCAACGAAAAAGTTGAGTCTGAAACTGTAAATCTATCCGACGAAATATCAGACTTCTATATTCGTAATCGCGAGGCAGATGCAAAAGAAAACATGTGGGAAGGAAATGTAAGGTACTCACATTCATACTGCGTCGACAACTCCTTTGGTTTTGACTACGCATATTCATCAGAGTCTGAAGATGAAATCAATCATTACGCTACATCGCAGATGCAGGGAAAATCAAAGAGTGACGAAAACGTATGGGACGCTAATTACCTAAATGTCGTAAATTTATTTTGGCATCACCGCCTATCTGAAAAAGCCAGGTTAAACATCGGCTACGAACTCGAGCACCTTCGCGCCGAACAAAATTATCATGTCTTTGACTTGGCCGGTGATACTTTTATACCAAATAAAAATAAGACAAATGATTTTACCCACTATATGCTGCTCAACTCCCTTTACACTACCTCTGAGTTACAATTCGGTCTATGGAATATCGCAGGCGGAATACGAGGCGAATTTGCCGACATACGCAATGACCTGCACTCAGACAACAAAGATATACGACAGCATTATTTCAATATATATCCCACTTTTCATATTGCTCATCCAATTGGCGATATGAGCGAAGCTATGTTTAGTTATTCTTTGCGAGTAAACCGCCCTACCGGAAGCGATATGAATCCTTTTGCCGAAACCATAAACCCTCTCAGCCTTGAAGCGGGCAATCCCGACCTTAAGCCTGAAAAAATCCATTCGTTGGAGTTCGGATGGCTATGGCGAAAGAGCAACGGCGCGTCTTTGGCAACCACTTTATATTACCGTTACATTTCCAATCAGATTACACAAGTATCGCGCTATATCGACGGTGGAATTCTCTTGACAACGAAAGAAAACATGCAGTCAAGTCAAAACGCCGGTCTCGAACTGATATGGAACATGCAGCTTAAGCGATGGTTTGATTTCACATTGAACATGAATGGATACTACAACCAGATTGATGCCGAAAAATTAGGGTTTGGCAAGAAAAAAGACACGTTCTCATGGAGTGCTCTGCTTTATGCCAATTTTAGACCTTTCAAACACTACATGTTACAAATCAATGCCCGCTATCGTTCTGCAACTCTTGTTCCGCAAGGGAAAAGGAATGCAGACATACGAATCAATCTCGGAATGAAGTACGACATACCATCTATCAACCTGGCCATAATTGCCTCAGTAACCGACCTTTTCGACACATATCGCAAATCATACACTCTCGACACACCTCAGCTAAAGCAAAAAGTCGATAAACGTCGAAATCCGCGTATAGTTTATATCGGGCTGTCATGGCAATTCGGTGGAATAAAGAAACACAGCGAAAACAAACTCGAATATGACGAAGGTTTATAACAACATTACCCACAGCTTTATTAACGCATTCAACGGCCTACGATTAGCCGTCAGTGAGCGAAACATGAAGATTCATATCTGTATCGCGGTCATCACCGTCATACTCGCGGCCATTGTCAAACTCTCGCCTGTCGAATGGGCTGTCATCCTACTTACCACGGCCGGTGTGTTTGCGGCCGAAACATTCAATACCGCAATCGAGAATTTATCCGACAAGGTTTGCCCGACCTACGACAACACCATAAAAATTGTCAAAGACCTCGCGGCCGGAGCAGTACTAATCATGGCCATATCCGCAATAATTGTCGGCCTATTAATCTTCATTCCTAAAATCATAACACTCATCACATGCCTTTACTCCACCCTACAATAACCGAATTACGCTACGGCCTGATACTTTTCATCTTCATCATTTCGTATTTCAGCCATTCTTATGCGGCACAACTACCCGATACCGGCATCGACACACTAAACAGTCAGAGAAATAATAAAAACCCCTATAAATTCCGCCCGCTCGAACTCATTATTCCGACCACACTTATCGCCGTAGGCGTAATCGGACTTGAAAGCGACTGGCTCAAATGGCATAATGGCGAGGTACGCGACGAACTACAAGAGCATCACCACCCCAAAGTCGGTATCGACGACTTCTCCCAGTTTACACCGCTTGCAGCTACATACGGGCTGAAATTATGCGGAGTCAGAAGCCTTCACTCCTATGCAGATATGACAATTATTGCAGGCACGGCCTACTTTCTGACAGGCATTTCGGTATATGGCATAAAGACAATCACAAGAGTACAGCGGCCCGACGGCAGCAGTCGTAATTCGTTCCCGTCGGGCCATACTGCAACAGCTTTTGCAGGGGCGGAATTGCTCAGAAGGGAGTATTGGGATGTTTCGCCATGGATAGGTATCAGCGGATATATTGTCGCGGCCGGTACTGGCTTTTTCAGGATGTACAACAACCGACACTGGCTCACCGATGTGATAGCCGGTGCAGGAGTCGGCATACTAAGTGTAGAAGCCGCCTATTGGCTTTACCCAACCATCGCAAAGCATCTATTCCACAAGCAATATCTCAAAAATATCTATCTGATGCCCCATATTTCCTCTCACGAAAAAAGCCTATCTTGCATTATCACGTTCTGACACATGCTGCCGCCTGGGCTATGAGTTCGCTCAGGGTAGGATGCGCGAAGATTGTCTCGGCGGCAAGTTGGCGCATGGTCATTGACGACGATATCGCAATAGAAACTACGGCCACAAGGTCGGCGGCATGGGCCCCTACGACGTGACACCCTGTCACAATACCTGTCGACGGTTCATATTCAATTTTGAGCAGACCGTCGGCCTGGCCCGATGCGAGGGCTTTGCCATTGGCCCCGTATGGGAGCTTTACCGAAGCTGTCGAGTCTGATGCCTTCGACACCGAAGCACACTCGGGAATGGTAAAGACTACCGACGGCATTATATCGAGTCTCGGTTTTTCGCCAAGCACAATTCTTCCTTGCGCAGATGCCGCATGGGCAAGCAGACAGCGTCCGTTCACGTCACCTATCGCATATATACAGGCAACCGAGGTCTGCATAGTTTCGTCGGTAACGATAAAGCCTCGACGGTCAAAAGCAATACCGACAGCCTCACAGCCGTTCGGAATCACCGGGCGGCGCCCTGCAGCGCTCAGCACCATGTCGCCGTCGACACTTTTCTCCTTACCCTTACGGGTATAGACCACACTCTTGTCTGCCTTGATTTCAGTCACCTCCGCACCTGTCACTATCTCGATGCCCCGACGACCGAGATAACTGCGCAGTCGCTTTGCTATGTCGGCATCAAAATTTGGCAATATCTCGGGGCAGTATTCGAGCACGGTCACTTCGCTGCCATAAGCCGCCGCAATCGAGGCAAACTCAAGACCTATCACGCCGCCGCCGACTATAGTCAGTCGGCCGGGCAGATGTTCGAGTTTCAGGAACTCATTACTGTCAATTGCCTCTTCCGCGCCCTTGCACCGCAATTTGGCCGGTTTTGAGCCTGTGGCAATTATAATCTTATCGGCAGTATACCTTTCACCATTTACCACCACTGCGGGGCCGTCGGCAATCGAAGCCTCGCCTGTGAGCACATCTACACCGTCGAGCAACCCGGCAATTCCGTCGCGCAGCTCGGTCATGACATCGGCGGCACGGCGCACGGCCACGGCATAGTCGGCCGACACTAATTCAGCTTTGACACCGAAGTCGCTGGCATGCTTGATTTCGACGAGCTTCTCAGCCGCGCTACAAAGACACTTCGTCGGTATGCAACCATGATTAAGGCATGTACCCCCCAGGGCCGCGCGCTCGACAAGCATAACCTTGAGACCGCGCGAGGCCGCCCCGGCGGCAGTCTCATAACCGCCGGGGCCGGCTCCTATTATTATAATATCGTAGTGGCTTGGCATAAATCTCGATAAGTTAATACCGGGTTGAGCGCGGCCTCGTCTTCGTCGGGATGTGAAATCGGGGTCGTATACGGGGCTTCCTTGACTTTCTCCGGGTCTTTAGCTGCCGTTTCGGCAATCTGGCGCATCACGGCGATAAAGGCATCGAGGGTCTGACGGCTCTCGGTCTCGGTCGGTTCAATCATCAGTGACTCATGGAAGAGCAAGGGGAAATAAATCGTCGGTGCATGGAAGCCATGGTCGAGAAGGGCCTTGGCAATATGGAGCGTCGTCACCCCTGTACTCTTGTCCCTGAGGCCGTCGAACACGAATTCATGTTTGCACGGGCCCGGTATGGGCTGCAGGTATAGGTCGTTGAGCGAATTGAGTATATAATTGGCATTGAGCGTGGCCAGGGGACCCGCCTGGGCGAGATGCTCAGCGCCCATCGTCAAGATATAGGCAAGAGCCTTGACAAGGACTGAGAAATTCCCAAGCCATGCACTTACACGTCCAAAGGCATATTCGCCATACTCGACCGCCAGCTTGCCGCCATCGGTCTCTACGACACGCGGGTTGGGCAGGAATTTTTCGAGTCCGGCCCTCACGCCGACTGGCCCTGCACCGGGGCCGCCTCCGCCATGAGGTGTAGAGAATGTCTTGTGGAGATTGATGTGCATCACGTCGAAGCCCATGTCGCCTGGTCGGGCGACGCCGAGCATCGGGTTGAGGTTGGCACCGTCGTAATACATCAGGCCACCGGCCGCATGAACGGCCTCGGCTATCTCGGGTATATTCTTTTCAAACATTCCCACCGTATTGGGATTGGTCATCATCAGGGCGGCAACCGTAGCATCGAGTTTCGACTTAAGGTCTTCGACATCGACAGTACCGTCTGGCAGACTCTTTACCTCTACAATTTCAAACCCGGCCATAGCTGCCGATGCCGGGTTGGTGCCGTGTGCCGAATCGGGCACAAGCACGCGACGGCGGTCTTCGTCGGCTCGGCTCAGGTGATAGGCACGTATGACCATAAGGCCGGTATATTCGCCGTGCGCGCCGGCAAACGGGTTGAGCGTAAACTCGGCCATGCCCCCGATTTCGCAAAGAGCCTTTTCAAGTCCGCGATATACACGCAGTGCGCCTTGCACGGTATCGGCTGGTTGTGCCGGGTGCAGGTCGGCAATATTGGCTACGCCCACCATCGCCTCGTTGACCTTGGGATTATATTTCATCGTGCAAGACCCCAGGGGATAGAAGCCCGTATCCACGCCGAAATTGTTACCGCTGCTGTTGGTATAATGGCGCACGACTGTGGGCTCGTCGACTTCGGGAAGGGTCGGGGCCTCCTCGCGGCGCAATTCTGCCGGTAGTTTGAACGTAGATTTGCCATAGTCGTATTCAGGCAACAAAAAGCCCTGACGACCTTCTTCTGACAGCTCGAATATGAGTGGCTTATATAGTTCTTTATTCATGATTACAAGCTGTTTAGATTTGACACATACATTTCGATATCATCGGGCGTACACATTTCTGTAGCAGCGACCAATATTGAGTTTTCAGTCAGTTTCACACCGCCAAGTATGCCTTTTTCTTCCAAAGCCTTCAATAAGGTGTCGGCGGTCAGGGGAGATACAGTCTCTACTGCAAACTCGTTGAGGAACACATGGCCCGGGTATTTCATGACCACCTTGCCAGTGGCAAGCATCTTGTCGGCAAGCGCGTGCGCTGCCTCGGCACTAATACGGTTGACACGCCGCAGACCCTTCGCCCCCATCAGCGACATATAGATAGCGGCATGGAGCGTCATTATGCCCTGGTTCGAGCATATATTCGAGGTAGCTTTCTGACGGCGGATATGCTGTTCACGCGCCTGGAGCGTGAGCACGAACGAGCGTCGCCCTGCCGCGTCTGTCGTGGCTCCCACTATACGGCCAGGCAATTTACGCATCAAGGCCCGCTTGCAGCAAAGGTAGCCGAGACCGGGTCCGCCGTAATTCATAGGCATACCCAGCGACTGGGCCTCGCCGCATGCAATGTCGGCACCCCATTCGCCCGGAGTGCGGAGCACGCTAAGCGTCGTGGCATGGCTATTGACAATAAACAATGCCTTGTTCTGATGACACAGTTCGGCAAAGCCGCTATAGTCCTCCAGTATGCCATAATAGTTTGGCGAGGCTACAACCACTGCGGCGACATCGCCTGCGCATATCATTTGTTCTAATTCCGTGCGCGAGGTCACACCTCGGTCTTCGGCTATCACCTCCACCGTTATGTGTGCCCCGGCGGCATATGTGGCAATAACCTGGGCCACTGCGGGAGCAAGTGTTGCCGACACAAGCACGCGGCGGCGTTTTTTCGACGCATTCACTGCCATAACCACGGCTTCTGCCGTCGCTGTCGCACCGTCATACATCGAGGCGTTCGACACGTCCATGCCCGTGAGTTCGCACATCATGCTCTGATACTCGAAGATATACTGGAGCGTTCCCTGCGAAATCTCGGGCTGGTAGGGCGTATAGGCCGTCAGGAACTCGCTGCGCGACAATAGCGACTGCACCGCTGCCGGGCAATAATGATGATACCATCCGGCACCGGCAAAGCATCTCAGTGGCTTGTTGGCATCGCCAATCTGCGTCTTAAAATACCTGCCGAGTTCCGGTTCGCTCATTGCCTTTGGCAGGCTGTATGGGCGTTTCAGGCGCAGGGAGTCAGGCACATCGCTATACAACTCGTCGAGACTGCCTACATGGCAACGCTCGAGCATGGCCTTGATATCGCCCTGGGTATGTGGGAGATAAGGATGCATTTATTATTACTCTTAGAGGGTGGCAAGATATTCGTCGTATGCTTCCTGGTCCATCAGTTCGTCGAGCTCGGTCGTATCGGCGATGCTGACTTTTACTATCCAGGCTTCGAGTGGGGCATTGTTGATGAGCTTGGGATCATCCTCGAGTTCTTCGTTTACTTCGAGCACTTCTCCTGTCACGGGCGAATAGAGGTCGCTGGCAGCCTTTCGGCTCTCGATGGCGCCAAATTCCTCGCCGGCCTCGAGGTCGTCGCCGACTTCGGGCATGTCGACATAAGTCACGGCACCAAGCTGTTTGGCAGCATATTCTGATACGCCTATATAGCCGACACCGTCGTCGACTTTGATGTATTCATGTGAGGGAAGATAGTAGATTTCCATTTTTGCTATTTTTTATAGTTAGGGGTATAGAAACGTTTCTTAATCACTTTTGCCGGAGCCAGACGACGGCGTATTCTCACCTGCAGCTGTGTACCCAGAGGTGCATAGCGTGCATCGACAAACGCCATGGCGATATTCTTGCCTACGCTTATCGAGTTGTAACCCGTGGTGATATAGCCCACTTCGGCACCGTCCATGTCTTCGACCACGAAACCATGACGTGCCGTCGCAGGGCTGTCGATTTCGAGGCCGACAAGTTTGCGGCGGGGCCCTTCAACCTTTTGTTTCGCCAGGGCGTCGCGACCTATGAAACCGCCCGGTTTGTCAAGTTTGACAAACATGCCCAGGCCGGCCTCGATAGGTGTTATGTCATCGTCGAGTTCGTCGCCATACAAGGGCAGTCCGGCCTCGAAACGCAGGGTGTCGCGACATCCGAGACCGCATGGTACTATGCCAGCCGCCATCAGCTTGTCCCACATCTCCACAATCTTGCCGGGAGCGGCATAAATCTCGAAACCGTCTTCTCCCGTATAGCCGGTGCGGCTGACTATCGTGAGGTCGGGCAACGTCACGAAATGATAGAACTCGATGCCCGAGCAGTCAATACCGAGCACGTCGAGCATCACGCCCTCGCTGTCGGGGCCTTGCACGGCCAACTGGCCGAAGTCGGCGCAGCGGTCGGAAACCTCTACGTCAAAGCCCTTGGTCTGACTCAGTATCCATGCTATATCTTTCTCGGTATTCGAGGCGTTTATCACAAGCATAAAATCATTCTCGTTGCGGCGGTATACAAGCAGGTCGTCGTCCGTGCCGCCGTCTTCGCGCGTCATCATGCCATAGGCACACTGTCCGTCGACCAGGGCGGCAGCGTCGTTTGTGAATATATGGTTTACAAAGCGCAGGGCGTCGGGGCCTTTGATATCGACCTCGCCCATATGTGAAACATCGAAAACGCCGCAGACCGTACGCACTGACGTATGCTCGGCATCAAGGCCGGCATACTCTATCGGCATGTCATAGCCTGCAAAGGGCGACATCGACGCACCAAGCGATATATGACGGTCATGTAGACAGGTTTGTTTTGGTTCCATTATATTTTATATCAGTAGGTTTAATAGATTGCTGCGAGACAAGCCGGTAATAACAGCCGATGGCTCGAGGGTAGATATAACGCCCGAAAGTGACCGCTTGTTGTACCCCACTCCGGTTAACGGCTCTATAATATCGCTATTTATGTCACCGGAAACAAAGAAATCGCCCCATATACCCAGACCTTCTATCGTGCTGTCGGGGGCGAGGTTGATGGCGATATCGAACTCCCCTACCCCCTCTACACGTTTGTGGCGCGAGATATCGGCCACGCGGCCACGGTTTTGACGGTTATGACCGTTAAAATATTCCGGGTCATAATATGTCTGCTCTATAGCTTCGATTTCGGCAATATCGTCTATGCTGAGTTCGCGCTGTTCATCCTTGCACAAGAAGTCAACGGCAAAGGCTCCGAACTCTTCGAGCCCGAGCTTGATACCATTAGCTTTTAGCGAGGTCACACGCATCGGAGTTGAAGTAACGGCCTTTGACTCGAGCTTGGCCCTCGACGGTGTTATGGCACGCAGCAGCCGACCCGGGTCGAAGTCATAGAGCATGGTGCCGTGGGCAATGCTGCGACCGTGCGTGTGATAGAACGCATTACCTGCCACCTTGCCGTTCCCTATCAGTATATCGTTGCGCCCCGTTGCCCGGGCCTCGATACCCAGGGCACCAAGCATGGCGACTATCATGGTAGTATAGCGCGAAAATGTCGATGTAACCTCACTCCCTGGCGTGATATACGAAAACATATAGTTGTCCATATCGGCATATACGGCCCCGCCTCCGCTTTTACGGCGCACCACGTCTATCCCCTCGCGACGGCAGTAGTCCAGGTCTACCTCGCGTGCAATATCCTGGTTGCGACCGCATATCACAGTCGGGGCAACACGCCATTCAAAGAAATACTCATCGGCCGGGAGCGTAAGTGCGGCCCACTCTTCCATGGCAAGATAGAAGGGCAGTCGGCGCGGAGCCATTGGTGGCAGTGCGAGGTGTTTCATGGGTCAGTTACTTCTTCTGCCCCCAAATTTAATCATTATATCTCAATCTGCAAAAATTTGCCAAACAAAAAATTTTTATAACAACCGGGGCGTTTCCATAATTACTGTACGAAGTCTGGCGTTTATGCCTGGTAAGGCTTCAGCGCACCAATATTATTCTTAATTTTTGTATACAAATATTAAAAATTATATATTAGAGCAAATCTTTTAAATAATTGTTTGCCTCATTCGTTGCTTTAGTTTAATTTTGTGGTGTACACTGCCATACGCAGAAAACCCTAAGACTTAAATCAATCATTAAATGAACAACATAAAATCAGCGGCACTGGTGCTGGGACTCGCCTCCCTACTTATACCGTCAGCCGCAGCCGGTGTGCGCGAGGACGCCGTCGACAAGGTCATCACAAACTATATGCCCGGAGTAACCGGCTTTGGCCGCGTCGTTGTAAAGGGTGTTACTGTCAACGATGCCAAACGTCGCATTACAATCAAGCTGAACGACAATGCCGCATATATCCCGTTCACGGCCGAGCGTCTCGAAACGTTTAAAGACGACTGCCGCAAGGCACTCGGCAGCAAATACGATAAATATAAGGTAACAGTCCTTGCTAAAGATAAAAACCTCGACAGCCTCGTCCTCTTCGCACGAAAGAAAAATGTCGGGCCCACCGAGACAAAGCCATTCGTGGTGCGTCATGACAAGGCCGCAGCCCCTGCCGGTCTCGACGGTAAGAACATTGCATTGTGGCAGAGCCATGGCTGGTATTTCGAACCAAAACTCAACCGCTGGGAATGGCAACGCGCACGCATGTTCGAGACGGTCGAAGACCTCTATACCCAAAGCTACGTAATGCCATTCCTGATGCCCATGCTCGAAAATGCCGGCGCATACGTCATGAGCCCCCGCGAACGCGATATCAACACAACCGAGATTATCATCGACAACGACAACTCGCCCTATACCGGCGGCTCTTTCTCTATCAAGGCCCCGGGCAAGACCGACACAACCAAAGGTTTCGGATATAAAAAACAAGTATTAGAGAACGGCGACCACCCCTTCAATGACGGCACGGCTGTCAGCTTTGCCACGTCAGGCCACGAAAAATCTGATGCCGAGGCCAAGTGGAACGCCGCAATCCCCTCCGACGGCACTTACGCCGTGTACGTCAGCTATGCCTCGACACCGACAAGCACCGATGCAGCGCACTACCGTATCAATGCAGCCGACGGAAGTCACGACTTTACAATAAACCAGCAGATGGGTGGCGGCACATGGATATACCTCGGCCATTTCCCGTTCAAGGCTTCCGCGAACGAGACCGCGCTTGTCGAGCTCTTCAACGACGGCAAGCCCCACCAAACCGTCAGTGCCGATGCCGTAAAAATTGGCGGCGGCATGGGCAATGTAGCCCGTATAGTCACCACCGAAGACAAGAACCCCGACATACCATACGAATATGTCACAAGCGGCTATCCGCGCTTTACCGAGGGGGCACGCTATTTCCTGCAATGGGCCGGTGCTCCCGACTCGGTGTTTACTCCGACTGACTATGTAAATGATTACACCGACGATTACCGCAGTCGCGGCCTGTGGGTCAACTGGCTTGCCGGTGGTTCGTCGATGCTACCCAAACAAGAAGGCCTCAAAATCCCCGTCGACCTCAGCTTCGCCTTCCACAGTGATGCCGGCACGACCATGAACGACTCGATTATCGGCACTCTCGGCATCTATTGCACCGCCGGCGACAAACTCGGCAACGGGTCGAGCCGTAATGCCTCACGCGACTACACCGACCTCGTCATGACCGCCATCACCGACGACGTACGTGCCACTTTCGAACCCGACTGGGCACGTCGAGGCATGTGGGACAAGTCATATTTCGAGGCCCGCGTACCCGAAGTACCGGCAATGTTGCTCGAACTGCTATCGCATCAAAACTTTGCCGACATGTCCTACGGTCTCGACCCGACATTCCGTTTTGTCGTATCAAGGGCTATATATAAAGGTATGCTGCGTTTCCTCGCCCATCGCGACGGTCGTCCCTACGTAGTTCAGCCCCTTCCTGTCAGAGCCTTCGCGATAAACAACACAGCCCAAGGACGCTACACACTTACATGGGCCGAGCGCGTCGACAAACTCGAACCTACCGCCACACCTTCATACTATATTATCGAAGAGCGCATAGGCGACGGAGCCTTCCGCCAGGTTGCGCGTGTCGACGAGCCGTCTTGGACAACCACCGTTACCGACAGCGATATTCACTCTTACCGCGTCATCGCCGCTAACGACGGCGGCACATCCTTCCCCTCCGAAATTTTGGCACTCTGCAACCGCCCCGGCACCCTGGTGACAATTGTCAACGGCTTTACCCGCGTCAGTGCCCCCGACCGTTTCGACAGTGGCGCCATGGCCGGATTTGACAGCGACAAAGACAATGGCGTGCCCTATCTCTACGACATATCATTCACCGGCAAGCAGTTCGAGTTCCGGCGCGAATTGCCCTGGGTCGACGACGACAACACCGGCTTTGGAGACTCGAGGGCAAACTACGAAGACAAGGTCATAGCCGGCAACACTTTCGACTACGCATATATCCACGGCAAAGCCATCGCCGCAGCAGGCCACCCGTTCGTATCTTGCAGTGCCGAGGCATTTGCTACGGCCACCGATACCCCGGCCATGGTTGACCTAATACTCGGCAAACAAAAAGAAATCAAGCGCGGACGCGGTGTCTATGGCACCGACTGCAAGACCTTTACCCCGGCCATGCAGACACGTATCAAAAACCTTACGGCACAAGGCACAAGTTTCTTTATATCGGGTTCGTACGTAGCCACCGACCTATGGGACAATCCCAATTCAGATGAAATAGTTGCCAAGGCCGACCAGGAGTTTGCCAAGAACGTCCTCGGCTATGCGTGGCGCGAAAGCAGGGCCGCTGTCGAAGGGGGCGCATACCAGGTGCCCACGCCCTTCAAGGCTTTTGGCAAGGGCTCTTATACCTTCAACCAGCAACTCGGCCCCGACTGCTATGCTGTCGAATCGCCCGACGGTGTCATGCCGGCCGACAAAGACCGTGCGGCCACCATCTTGCGCTACACAGAAAACAATATCGCCGCCGGCTCGGCTTTCGATGCAGGCACATATCGCACTGTAGTTATCGGCTTCCCCTTCGAGACTATCTCCGAGCCTGATTCGCAGGTAAAGCTTATGCGGCAAATTCTCGACTTCCTGAAAAAATAATCAAAAAAACACCATATCATGCAGACACGAATCGACTGCTTTTTACCTTACTCGGGTCAACAAACCGAGGACAACATCAAGGCTCTTCGCACAAGCCCATTAGTCGGCACAATCACAATACTCAGCACCGACACTCAAATCGAATCTATCGCTGACTGCCAGGTAATATATGTCGACAGCATATACTCCTCGGCCACGATGCGTGCAATCGCACACTCCGCGCACAGCGAGTTTATACTCCTTTATACAGGCAACAATACCCTCGTTCCCGGCTATTTTGCCCTCGACCGCATGGTAAAGATTGCTACCGACAGCAAAGCCGGCATGGTCTACGCCGACTATTACACCGTTGTCGACGGGGTACGGAGCAACTCGCCGGTCATAGACTACCAATTCGGTTCGTTGCGCGACGACTTCAACTTCGGCCCGCTCATGATGTTCGACACTGCCGATTTCAAGAAAGCAGCCGACGGTATCGACAGCGACTACAAGGCAGCCGGACTCTATGACCTACGCCTACGACTGAGCCGCATCGCACCTTTAGTACATATCAACGAATACCTTTATACCGAGGTCACTGTTCCCAAGTCAAGCGAGGGGGAGGCCCAGTTTGCATACGTCGACCCCAAGAACCGTGGAGTGCAGATTGAGATGGAGCAGGCTTGCACAGCCCACCTCAAAGCTATTGGCGGCTACCTCGAACCGGTATTCGACACCATCGAGTTCGACAAGGGCGACTTCGACTACGAAGCCTCGGTCATCATCCCGGTCCGCAACCGCGTCCGCACCATCCGCGATGCAATACGCAGCGTCCTCGGCCAAAAGACCGACTTCCCCTACAACCTCATCATCATCGACAATCACAGTACCGACGGCACCTCTGAAGCTATCGAGGAGTTTACCGGCGACCCGCGTGTTATCCACATAGTTCCCGACCGCGACGACCTCGGCATCGGTGGCTGTTGGAATGTCGGAGCAAACCACCCCAAAGCCGGCAAGTTCTGCATACAGCTCGACAGCGACGATATATATGCCGACGAGAACACCCTGGCCAAGATGGTCAAAGCCTTCTATGACAACAATTCTGCCATGGTCGTAGGCACATACAAACTCACCGACATTGACATGAACACCATACCGCCGGGCATCATCGACCATCGCGAGTGGACGCCCGAAAACGGACGCAACAACGCCCTACGCATAAACGGCCTCGGAGCCCCACGCGCGTTCTATACTCCCGTATTGCGCGAAATACATGTGCCCAATACAAGCTATGGCGAAGACTATGCCCTCGGCCTGGCATTCTCGCGTCACTACCAGATTGGCCGCGTCTACGACGTGGTATATTTCTGCCGACGCTGGGAAGACAACTCCGACCACGCCCTCGACATTAACAAGACCAATGCCAACAATCTCTATAAAGACCGTATCCGCACCTGGGAGTTACAGGCTCGCGTCGACATGAATAAAGAGAAGTGACAATGGCATTAGACAAAGAAGTAAACGAGCTGCTCGGGCAACAACTGTCCGAGTGGCCCCAGGCTGCCGACAATTACGCCGCCCTGGCCGATGTCAGAGTCAAGGAGTTTGATGTCGACGGCATGCACTTCAAGGTGCAGTTCAACCCGGCACGCGCCGTATCATCGGGGGCAAAGGTCGACGCCGCTTCAATCAAGGCCCGCAAGTGCTTCCTATGCGCCGAAAACAGGCCTGCCGTACAGCGCGGCATCGAATGGAACGACTATACAATCCTCGTAAATCCTTTTCCGATTTTCCCGCGACATCTCACAATACCGTGCAATCGGCATGTACCACAGGCTGTAGAAGGCTCCGTGGTCGACATGCTCCGTCTCGCCCAAGAACTCAGAGGCTACACTGTATTCTACAATGGAGCACGTTGCGGAGCCTCCGCTCCCGACCATTTCCACTTCCAGGCCGGCAATAGCGACTTCTTGCCACTTGCAGTTAACCTCGACGGCGTAGAAATGAAAAGTCTGCTCACGCATCACGACAGCACACTTTACCTTGTCGACTCGCTACCTATCAAGATGTTTGTAATTGATGCCGCGACCCCGGCTGAAGGCAACGTGTTGTCAATCGCTCTGCTCAATGCCATGCCGGTGCCAGATGGCGACCATGAACCTATGCTCAATATGTTGGCATATGCAACATCGTCAGGCACACGTTTGGTCGTTGTCCCGCGAAAACGTCACAGGCCGTCGTTCTTTGGCACCGAGGGTAACGATTGCATGATGCTAAGCCCGGCATCTGTCGACATGGGCGGTGTGTTCATCACTCCGCGCCTATGCGACTTCGAACGTTTCGACACAGGCACAATTCGCCGCGTTATCGACGAGCTTTGCCTCAACGACCAAGAAATTAATTCAATAGCCGAAAAACTACTTGACACACATGGAGCCTGAAATCAATGTCGGCATAGTCAGCGGCAGCGAACTCCGCCTGGTGCTGCACCACGTATATCACTGCGCCTCGACCGGCACACATGCCGAGGGGCCGCAGACTTTCTCACTGACACCCGGTGGGAAAATAGCGTGGCTCGGAATTGAACACGATGTCGTAGACCTGCAGCCTACAGCCCGTGACTGCACGTTCGATGTCGCCGACGTGACTATTGGCGTAAACTTCCACTGGGAAAGACGCGAGACGCAGAAATTTACCGGCGCGGCAAAAATCATAGTCGAGGGCGACAAAATCACCCTCGTCAACCGCCTGCCGCTCGAAGACTACCTTATGAGCGTCATATCATCGGAAATGAGCGCAACCGCCAACGAGGAGTTTCTCAAGGCTCACGCCGTGATTTCGCGCAGTTGGATTATGGCGCAGATTTTAAACCGCGACGGAAAAGGAAAATCGGACACCCCGTGCCATGCCACCGACCACGAAATCATACGCTGGTACGACCGCGAAGACCACGCCAATTTCGACGTATGCGCCGACGACCACTGCCAGCGCTACCAGGGCATAACACGCCAGACCACCCCCACTGTCCGTACAGCCGTCGAGGCAACTCGCGGCTTGGTCCTTACCGACGAAAATGGGGCCGTTTGCGATGCGCGTTTCTCGAAATGCTGCGGCGGCGTTTTCGAAGAGTTCGAAAATTGCTGGGAGCCGGCTCACCACAGCTATCTCACGGTGCGACGCGACGATGACGACGAGCAGGCATACCCCGACTTGCGCATCGAGGAAAATGCCCGCAAATGGATACTCTCCCGTCCCGAGGCATACTGCAACACCGACGACGGCGACATACTCGGCCAGGTTCTCAACAACTACGACCTCGAGACCCGCGACTTCTACCGCTGGCACGTCGAGTACACACAGCAAGAATTGGCAGACCTCATCAAGGAGCGGTCTAAGATTGACTTTGGCGGCATAGTGTCGCTCGAAGCCCTCGAGCGCGGCACCTCTGGACGCATAGTCCGCCTACGTATCACAGGCACAAAACGTACCATGGTCATAGGCAAGGAACTCGAAATACGACGCACGCTCTCGCCAAGCCACCTCTACAGTTCTGCCTTTGTAGTAGAAGCCGGCCAACCTGATGCCGACAGTCTGCCCGGGCGGTTCACACTGCTTGGTGCCGGATGGGGCCACGGTGTGGGCCTGTGCCAGATTGGGGCGGCGGTAATGAGTGCTAAGGGGCGGAAGTTCGAAGAGATTTTGTTCCACTACTTCCCCGGGGCAACTCTCTCGCACGCCTATTGAGCATATTTGCAAAATTTTTCTTAAATTTGTATTGAAATATTAAA
>ERZ1504196.159-NODE-159-length-29047-cov-6.157009_pt1 | contig 29047 bp, 25 predicted proteins | sample MGYA00574891_ERZ1504196 | MGnify/ENA primary metagenome ERZ1504196 (study PRJEB39906, sample SAMEA3182075) | gut metagenome | biome: human; feature: gut; material: Stool; isolation source: human stools | place: Canada | collected 2012-03-14 ... | reverse complement strand
CGCATTTAATAGTAGTCTGCTGATAATTGGGATGGATTCCTTCCTTCATTGCTCTTGTTCACCCCTTTCTGGTTCACTCGTCGCCGCGGCATCGCCGCAAACGCAACTGTGATAATAGCACACTCTTCCCACAAATGCAAGCATTTTTCGCTATTTTCACAAAGAAATTTCTTCTCCGCAGGCGAAGAAATACAGAATGCGCTCCGTCACCGGCTTTTCCAGTATCCGCGACAGCGCTCCGGCGTAAGCGTCCAGCTGCGGCCGATAGGCCTCCGCCCGCTGGGACGCCTCTGCCGCTGTCACCCGATCAGTCTTGAAATCCACCACCGTCAAACCCGCCGTCGTCTCAAACACGCAGTCTGCCACGCCCTGCAGGAGTATCTCCTCCCCTGCTGCCGCGACGTCATAAATACCCGCATCGGTGAGCAGCGCGAAGCGGTACTCCCGCCACACCTGCGGCGCAGTCCGTATCCTCTCTGCCAGCGACGACGCCAAAAACCGCGCCAGCGCCGGGATATCCAGCGCCGCAGCCTGCTCCGGCGTCAGCAGCCGTCGGGCCGTCAGTGTCTCCGCAAAAGCCGTCACTGCCTCTGGTACCGCTGGAGTATCCAGCGGCAGAAACTGCATCGCCAGGTGCATGGCTGTGCCGCGCTCTGCCCCGGTCAGTCCGCGCTTTTCCTGCAAAAACCGCGGCTTCTCCGGTGCGGCGGTCCGCCGCGCCAGCAGCGTCCCCTCGGCGATCTCCTGATCGATGGCCCGCCCCTTCAGCTGGGTAGCCGTCACCTTGGAGGGCGTCACTGTCGCCGCTCTGTGACTGTACCGGAACGCCAGCGCCGCCTCGTCCGGCTGCGGATCCGGTGCCCGCGCTTCCGGCTCCTCCGCCGGCATCGCCGCACCGCCGTCCTCCTCACCGCTGATGCGGTGCAGCCGCAGCGCCAAGCCCTCCGGCCCGTCGTACAGTACCGCGGGACGTACCCCGGCGTAGTCGTGGAATATCCCTGCCTGATATGTACTCAGCAGCGCCAATAGCAGCCAATCGCCCGGGCAGTTTACCGCGGCCACCGCCTCCGGCGGCGCCGGCAGCTCCGCCAATGCACACAGCTCCTTCAGGTGCTTCTCCGGGTTTTTCCGCGAGCATACCATAATGAGCTTCTCCTGTGCACGGGTCATGGCTACATACAGTATCCGCAGCTCCTCCGCCTTGGCTTCCCGTTCCAGCGTCAGCGCCAGCGCCGTTTTGGAGACGGTGTCGTACCGCAGCCGGCGTTCCACCTCCACGCGCTCCGCACCAACGCCCAGCTGGGGATGGACCAGCACCGGTCGATCCAGGTCCTGTCGGTTGAAGCTCCTGTTCAAGTCAGCCAGGAACACCACCGGAAACTCCAGTCCCTTGGACTTATGCACGCTCATCAAGCGCACACCGCCCGCCGCACCTGCAGCGGTAATGGCCGGCGCATCGCCGCTTTCCAGCAGCTGCCGTACCTGCCGTACACAGTCAAACAGACTCGTTCTGCCGCCCTGCACAAGCCGCCGTATATAGTCATACAGTGCCCTCAGACGCGCCTGGCGGGCTGTACCGTCCTCCATGGCGCCGAAGATCGCCTGCACCCGGCAGCGGTCATAGATATACCACAGCAGCTTATCGGCGGACAGTTCCCGCGCCACCTGCCGCAGCTCATGCAGCAGCGACAGGAACGCCTGCGCGTCCTCACCCTCATCCTGCCGCAGCGCCTCATAATAATCCCCCTCACGCTGTACGGCCCGTATCTCCGCCAGCCGGTCGGCGCTCATGCCTACCAATGGCGAACGCAGCACCGCGATCAGCGGCACATCCTGCCGTGGGTTATCCACCACCTCCAGCAGTGACAATACCACTGCGACCTCCATCGCCGAGAAGAAATCCTCACTTTCCCCGCCGTCGCAGGGGATCCCCTCCCGTGCCAAGGCGGCGGCGAATACCGTCTGCCGGGCGCTGGGTGAGCGCATCAGTATCACGATATCCTCCGGTGCTGCCGGACGCATGGTGCCGTCCTCACCTCGGACAGTGAACCCTTCGTCCAGCATACGGCGAATACGCTTTGCCACGAACCGCGCCTCGGCCTCCGCCCGGTCGAACCGCTGCTCCGGTGTGTCCTCCACAGCCAGATAGTGGAACTCCGTCTCCCGCGGCACCTCCGGATAGTATTCCGCCCCAAAGTGAAGATGCTGCTCCTCTGTATAATCCAGCTCGCCCATTTCCCGGGACATCAGCGCTGCGAACACAAAGTTCGCAGCCGCCAGCACCTCCCGGCGTGACCGGAAGTTCCGGCTCAGTACCCGCCGCCGCGGCGCACCTGGCTCAGCGTGGTCCGCATCGACATAGGTCCTGTATTTTTCCAGGAATATCCCCGGTTCCGCCAGCCGGAACCGGTAGATGCTCTGCTTCACATCGCCCACGGCAAAGATATTCTCTCCCTGCCGCGATACCGCCCGGAAGATACAGTTCTGCACTTCATTAGTGTCCTGATACTCGTCCACCATGATCTCCCGGTACCGCCGGGACACCTGCTCGCCAAGCTCCGTGGGCGTTCCGTCCTGGCGGCACAGCATCTGCACGGCGTAGTGTTCCTGGTCAGAGAAATCCATAGCGTTCCGCCGCACCTTCTCTGCCCGGAACCGCTTGTCGAAGTCCCCTGTCAGTGCCAGCAGCGCCCGCATAGCGGGCGCGATGACCTGCAGATCGCCCAGCAACTCCGTCTCCGCCGTCTGATACGGCGCGGACAGCTTCTTCAATGCGTCACGGCACTTTTCCAGCACCGCCCGCGCCGCGTCCTTCGCCCCGGCGCACTCGTCCCCCTTCACCACGCCCATCCGCCGGAAGGCCGGCTGCACACGGCCCATGGCATCCCAGCCTTCCCGGGCCGCGGCCGCGTATTCCCGCAGCTGCGCCGCCGTTTCCAAAAACCGATCTCCATAGGCGTTATACACGCTCTCGCAGTCTTCCATATCCTTCACGGCGCGTTCCAGCCGCCCCGCCCAGTAACTGGCGCGGCGCACCGTGTCCTCCATGATCGTCCGGCCGTACACGCTGTCGCCCAGCCGTTCCGGCAGGTTCGCCCAGCTCTCCGCAGCCTTCTCCAACCACTTGTCCGGGTAGGGATGGCTCTGCAATTTTCCGTGCAGCTCCGGCACCAGCGCCGCCAACGCCCGGTCATCCCGGCCGAAGCCCAGCGTCTCCGCCAACGCCCGGCAGCTTTCGTCCCCCTGCTCGATCCGCTGATAGAACGCCTCCAGTGCATCCTCCAGTGCCCGCTGCTTCAGCACGCCGGCTTCCGTCTCATCCAGGATACGGAAGTCCGGCGTCAGACTCCGCCCATCCACCGGCTCCAGCAGATGGATATGCTCCCGCAGCAGCCCTGCACAGAAGCCGTCCACCGTCTTGATGTCCGCCTGATACACCCGGAACATCTGCTGCCGCAGGTGACTGTTCTCCGGGTCCTGTGCCACCCGCTTCGCCAGCTCTGCGGCCAGCTTTGTCCGCAGTTCGGCGGCAGCGGCGCGGGTAAATGTGATAATAAGGAAATCGTCTATGTGGCAGTGTTCCTCCGTCAGATAAGCGAACACCCGCTCTACCAGCACCTTCGTCTTGCCGGATCCGGCGGCGGCGGACACCAGCAGACTGCCGCCCCGGTCCTCCACTGCCCCACGCTGCTGTGCCGTCAGTTGGATATCAGCCACGGCGCGTCACCTCCTCGTCCACCAGCTGCCAGAATTCTTCCGGCGTGGTCTTTTGCAGATAATGGGGCTTGTCCCGTTTCTCGTCAAACCAGCAGGCCGACGCGAAGGGGCACCAGTCGCAGGCACTTTCCTGAGGCCCCCTGCGGCATGGATCTGCGTCAATATTGCCATCGCCCAGCTCCCGGGCTACCTTCCGCAGCAACTCGTCCACATACCGACCCATTTTGCCCATCTGAGCTGCATCCGCCAACACACTGGCCGCCAAACCGCTGACCGAACCGTCCTTCTTCACTGCAATAGGCAAATAGCAGGGTGACTCCAGCGCGCTGTGCTCCATGGCTGTCAGCACCTCCGGGTCGGACAGCACCATGCCCGTCCGACGCAGCTCGCCCCGCAGCAGCGCGGCCAGCTTGTCCGGCGCGATGGCCCGATCCGCCTTTTTAACGACGTCCCTCGCCGGCAGGTACAGCACTCCCGCCGGCTCCACCGCCGCCCAAAAATAGCCCCCGCCGTACCGCTGCAGTGCGAAAAGATACAGCAGCATCTGAATACCCAGGCCGTAACGCACATCCGCCAGATCAAAAGCCTTTTTCCCGGTTTTGTAGTCCACTACCCGCAGATATAGCTTCCCGTTCTTCAGCCAGCCGTCCACCCGATCCACCTTACCGGTGACGGACAGCGTGGTATCTCCCGCTGTCACCGTGACGGCAGGCAGCTGTCCGTTTTTGCCGCCGAAGCCCAATTCAAAGGCCACAGGCCGGAAATCCGAATGCTCCAGCTCATCCAGCACGTTCTCCACAATGACCAACGCCGTCTCCCGCAGCCGGGAAAACAGATACCGGAACCGTGCGCTCTTCTCGCCGTAGCCGTCGATGACCGTCCGGACATACTCATCCGTATACTGCCGTACCAACGCCGCCAGCGCCGGTCTTTCCGACCGCTTCCCCTGCTGCTCCACCTCCCGCAGGACATTCTCCAGCAGATAGTGGATAAACGTCCCCACCTCCGGCGCCTGGAAATCCGCCTTTGTCCGTTCCCTGGCCCGCAGGCCGTACTCCATGAAATAGCCGAAGTGACAGCTCTTCACCTGGTCCAGCCGCGAGGCGGACATGGCCAGTGTACTGCCGTACAGGCTGCGTACCGCCCCGGGTGACAGCCTTCCCCGGCCCATAGCCCGGGCCGCTGCCATCTTCTCCAGCGTACCGCCCTGTCCATGCATCTCAAAATAACGCCACAGCGCACCGCCGGGCCGCTGTCCCGCCAGTGCCAGCGCTGCCGCAGGCAGTCCGCAGCGGTACGCGCCGTCTTCCCGTTGTACTTCCACTTGAGGGAACAACTTGCGGATACGCTCTACCACAAAGGACGGCAGCAGCTTCGCCCCGGCCTCATCTCCGGCGCACCAGGACACGGTCAGTGTCTCCGTTGGCTGGGCCAGGGCGGCATAGATATTCTGCAGCTCATTGCTCAGCGGGTCGAACGTGGCGTCGGACAGCAAGATTCCCTGCTGCTGCAAAAGCTCACGCTCCTGTTCGTCCAATATACCGCCGCCCTTCTCCACCGTGGGCAGCACATGGTCATTGGCGCCCAGCAAGAAAAGATGCTGCACTGTATGGCGGTCATTGCGCGTCAAGGGGCTTACCTTTACCTGGTCCAGCGCAGCGGGTATAGTGGCCACGGCATACTGGCTCAGCGTCAGCCGCAGCAGCCGCGCAAACTCATCGCCGTCCACCTCCGTGTCACCCAAAAGCGCCACGAACTGATCCAGCACATCACAGAATATCCGCCACAGCTGGGCATACTCCTCTGCCGCCTGCATCTGCCCCTGCTCCAGCAATTCTTTCTCCCGCTGTTCCAACACGGCCGGTGTACCGGCGTCCTCCGCAAATTTGTAAAGCGTTTCAGCTTTACCGCTTACCGTTTTATTGGATTTTATCCCATCACTCAGGGTAAGAAACAGTTTTCTGACTTTCCTTCTGACCGCGTTTATCTCGGCCAGCTGTTCCCGGCGATAGTCGGTCATCTCTCCGCTGTATCCATCCGGATCCGCCGTCCAGTCGGCGTCCCGCAGCCACATATTGCCCCGAATTTCCCAACGGATCACGTAGTTTTCCAGAAGATCGCATTCCGCCGCCGTCAGTGCCGTCATGCCGGTCTTCAGGCACCGGAACACGTCCTCATACTCGAAGCCGCCTGTCACTGCGTCGACGGCGGACAGCAGCAGCGTCAGGACCGGCTGCTCCAAAATGTCGCTCCTGCGGCTGATATAGGCGGGAACATCGTCCCGGCGGAACACGGCCTCCAGCAACGGACCATATACCTCCATATTCCGCGCCGCCACGGCCATCTCACGCCAGCGAACGCCCTTTTGTGCCAGCGCCCGCAGCTGCGCAGACACATATTCCACCTCAGAATAGGCGGTATTGGCCTGGTACAAGGTGATGGACGGCGTGCTGCCCGTCCACGCTTTTTCCGCGCCGAGGAAGTATCGCTCCAGGTGCGAAAACGCTGTGTCGCTGTTCCTGACAAGGTTTTCTACTTCACAACTACAACCGGCGTCCTTCGCCAGTCTGCGCAGGCGTTCCCGCTGCTGTATGCCGTTGTGGAAGAGCTGCGGGTCACTGTCATCGCCCAGCAGAGTCACTGTAACAGAGTTGGCCTGTTTCAGCGCGGCGGCAATGATATCCTCCTCCGTTCGGTTGAAATAGGAAAACCCATCAATGTAGATATCTTTTCCGCATAAATAGTCCGAATTCGGCAGTTTATCGCAGAGTTTCTGCACTTTTGACCGGGCATCAAAGTCGCCGCCATGGAGTCGCGCGTCATAAGCGCCGAACAGCAGCGCCGTAGAGCGCAGCTTATCTCCGGCGGCGCCCGGAATGTCCTGAACCTGTTGCAGCAGAAGGGACGGCGCGATTTTATAGGCGTACAGCTCATCGGCCAGGGCCACCAGCTCCCGCAGAAAGGCCGGGCGCTGTGACGGCTTGGAAAACACCGTCAGATATGACGAAACTTCCTGCAAGGCGCGGCGCATTATCAGTATTTTACCACCATTATCTAACGTTATATCGGATATACCTCCGGTTTGTGACAGTACGCGGGTGGCAAGGCTCTGGAAGCTCAGCACCTCCCCGTCACGGCTGGCGGTATCACCCAGCGCGCGGCAGAGAGCCAGCTCCGCCTCGTGGGTGGCGTGCTCCGGTACCAGCAAAATCTGCGGGCGCTCAAACCGTTGTGCCGCAATGGTTTCGAGCACCAGCTTACTTTTTCCCGCACCGGCGCGGCCGGTGATGATACGCAGCTTCACCGCGTCACCTCCCCTGTTTTCTCCCCCATAGTATACCGCAAACCGTCCCTTATGGGAAGTAAAAGTCGAAAAAAGGACGCGGGATCTTCCCGCGCCCTTTGACGGTGCATGTCACTTTTGTTTACTTTAGGCTGCTTTTGTTGGCGCTCTCCTGCGCTCTTATTTATACCTTTTTGTCACCTGTGGTACACCATAGCGCAGCGTTTGTTAAAGGGTCATGGTACGGCGCAGCTCGTCCCGGTTTTCCACGGTGACGGTCACCAGACGCACCCGGGGATGACCGGCCACGGCCCGGAGAAATTCCGTATCCGCTTTTTGCAGGACGCCCAGAACCGGAAGGTCACCGTCCAGAGCCGTGAGCACCGCTTCGCAGAATTTTTTGGCACCGGACTCCGCCGGCCCAAGCTCGTCCATCAGCAGGATGTCGCCGCTGCGGTCCCGCAGGGCCGCCGTGCCCAGCGTGTCGAACCTCTCGCAGGAATAAGCGCCGCAGTAGAACAGCAAATTCTCCGCCGACGGTACTCCGCCCACCGCGGGCAGCAGATGCACAGAGGGCCGGTCCAGCACGCCTGTTACCCGCACCGTGCGGAAGCCGCAGGGTGTATGCCCGGCCAGCAGGCAGCGCGCCAGCGTGGACTTACCCACGCCCTTGTCACCGGTGAGGAACAGGTGGTCAGTGCATGGGGCAGCCATGGTGTACCTCCCCTGCCGCTTCGCGCCGCGCGGCGCGGACACAGATCATCTCACCGGCGATGGACACGGCGATCTCCTCCGGCGTCACGGCCTTGATGGGTGTGCCCACCGGCGTGTGGACAAAGGCGATCTTCTCCTCGGGAATGCCCGCCTCCCGCAGGCGCTGGTTCACGAAGGCCGTTTTCTTCCGGGAGCCGATGACGCCCACATAGGCCGTCTCGCCCCGCAGCACCTGCACCTCCGCCTGAAAGTCGTGCTCATGGCCGTTGGTCATGATGACCACATAGTCCTCCGGCGTCAGCGTCAGGTAGTCGCTGATGCGGTCAAAGTCGCCGCAGATGGTCCGGTCCGCCTGTGGAAAATGCTCCGCCGTGGCAAAGCCCGACCGATCATCCACCACCACGGGGCGGAAGCCCACCGTCCGCAGCAGAGGCGTCAGCGCACGGGCGATATGTCCCGCGCCGAAAATGACCGCGCGCTCCCCCACCGGCAGCGGCAGGGAGAACACGCCCTCGCCTGTCTCCGCCGTCTCGGCGATATGGGGCGCGGCGCCGTCCAGCGGCAGCACCAGCCAGCCGGGCACACGGTCACGCACACAGCGCAGCACCTCCGCCGCCAGCGCGTCCCAGACGCGATCCGACAACCGGGCGGGAGTGAACAGCACCGTCACATCGCCGCCGCAGGCCATGCCCAGCTCACCGTCACGGGAGAGCTTGAAGTCATACAGGGCGTCCACGTGCTGACCGGCCAGCAGCGCCCGGGCCAGCTGAATGGACCGCAGTTCCACCGCGCCGCCGCCGATGGTGCCGGAGAGCAGACCCTCCGCCCCCACCAGCATCTGGCTGCCCGCGCCGCGGGGGGCAGAGCCGTCATCCCACACGATGGTGGCCAGCACGGTGTCCTTCTGCTTTTCCCGCTGGTAGAGCAGGGTCTGGAAGATGTTGTTCATATGCGTCTCCTTTCAAGGGCCATAGGGAGCGGCGGTGCCGCTCCCTGTTCGTTTATTCAGCCGGCGGCCTTCACAGCGGGGAGAGAATTGGCCACCAGCGCGTTGTACTGGTCGATGGTCAGGTCGCAGTGGTAGAACAGCTGGAAATAGGTCTGGGTGACCTCATACATGTCGTAATCGGCAGCCTCGGGGTACAGGACCTTGGCCATCCACTGCATACCCAGGATGCGCTGGACGCTTGGCGGGAAGCCCATCCAGTTGTAGGGGCCGAAGGGCACCTCGTAATACCTGCCGTCCTTGATGGCAGGTATGGTCTGCCAGTTCTCGTTATCGGCCACGGTGCTGTAAATGCTGCCGGGTGCGAAGAACACGATAGAGGGGTCCCAGTTCAGGATCTGCTCCATGTCCACCTCGTTGCCGGTACCCTTGGAGGAGGGCTCGTCCACCACAGCCAGATTATTGCACAGCATATCGACGACCTCGGCGTGATAGGAGTCCCTGGCGATGACGTTCAGTCCCTCTTCACCGGTGATATACAGGACATCGGCCTTCTCCACGCCGTCCACGATGGCCTTGACGGTATCATAGGCATTGCGGCAGTAGTCGGCCAGGGCCTGACCCTCGTTGGGCATAGCCAGCAGGTCGCTGAGCATGGCATAGGTATCGTCCATGGAGGCCAGGTAGGCGTCAATGTGGACAAAGGGGATTCCGGTCTGTTCCTGCAGGCCGTCCAGGTCCTCCGCCATGGTGCTCTTGGGCTCGCCCACATCGATGACCACGTCGGGATCGGCAGCCAGCAGCGTCTCCAGGTTCAGCTCGCCCTTGCCGCCGTACAGCTGGCCCAGCAGGGGCAGGTCCAGATACTTCTGGTCAAAGTAGTTCTCAGCGGTCTCGTCCCAGGCATTGGCCACACCCACCATCTTGTCCGGGGCGATGGCAAAGACCACCATCTGGGCCAGCGGGCCGGACACGGCCACCTTCTGGATGTCGGCGGGGACGGTGACCTCGCGGCCGCAGGAGTCGGTAAACACGCGGGTGGTGTCCTCCGTCCGGGTGCTGTCGTCGATCTTGTCGTCCTGGGCCTTCCGGCCGCAGGCAAACAGGGTCAGGCTCATCACCAGCGCCAGGGCCAGCGCCAGCAATCGTTTTGTCTTGTTCATATGTGTTCTCCTTCTTCTGTTGAAAATGCAATTATTCCAAAGCGGCGGACGCCGGGCAGCTGCCACGGGAAGTCCGGATCGCCGGTGGAAATAAGTTTGGCGCGGAGATCGTCCTCCGCAGGCGCTCCCCCGCCGTAGATGGTCAGGAATGTCCGGGCATCCTCCAGGGTGCGGAAGGGCTGTGGAAAGTCCAGCGCCGCACGCTGCGCCGTATAGGGGATGCCCTGCGCGTCCAGCACACCGCAGGCGGCATCGAAGCTATGGCGGCCCGGCGCACGGGGCGCCCCGGAAAAGCGGTGGCACACGTCGTCACGCACCACGGCCAGCACCGTGCCACGGCATTGGCGGAGGGCAGCGGCCAGTATCTCCTCCATGCTGCCGAAAAAGCAGAACACCATGGCGTCGAAGGGCACCGGCGGCGTATAGGCCAGCACATCGGCGCACAGGGGCGTCACATTCGTAATGCCCCGGGCGTCCAGCTCCTGCCGCAGGACGGACAGGGCGGCAGCGTCGCGCTCCGCCGCCGTGACACGGGCCGCATGGGGCGACAGGGCCAGGGACAGGTATCCCAGGCCGCAGCCGGCGTCGCAGATATGATCCGTGGGCTTCAGGTACGGCAGCAGCAGCGCCGTCAGCTTTTCGTGGAAGTCGGTGCGGCGGCAGGCATCGGCCATGAAGCGGACAGTGTCCGCCGACCAGCTAAACATGGCGGTCACCTCCCCGCACCGGCAGCAGGGCCGCGCCGTCGGGCGTATCCAGCAGCACGGACTCCACACCGTAGAGCTGCCGGATCAGGTCCTGCGTCAGCACGCTCCGGGTATCGCCCTCCGCCGCCACGCGGCCCCCTTGCAGGGCCAGGACGCGGCGGGAAAAACGCAGGGCGTGCTGGGGATCGTGGGTGGAGAGCAGGACGGTGTAGCCCTGCTCCGACAGGGAACGCACCTGCTCCAGCACACGGAGCTGGTTGCCGTAATCCAGAGAGGCGGTGGGCTCGTCCATGATGAGGAGTTCCGACTGCTGGCACAGGGCGCGGGCAATGAGCACCATCTGCTGCTCGCCGCCGGAGAGGGCGGCGAAGTTCCGCTGCGCCAGGTGAGCCACACCCAGCTGCTCCAGGGCGGTCAGAGCCTGCTGCTCCAGGGCCTTGGAGGGGCTCTGGAACGGGGACAAGTGCCGGGTCAGGCCCATGAGGGCGGTGTCCAGCACGGAATAGCCGAAGGTGGGACGGTGTATCTGCGGGATGTAGGCGATGCGGGCCGCCAGCTCCCGGCGGGAGAAGGTCCGCACGTCGCGGCCGTCCAGCGAGATGGCGCCGGTGTAGCCCTCCAGGCCGCCCAGCAGGCAGCGGAAGAGGGTGCTCTTGCCGGCGCCGTTGGCGCCCAGCACAGAGAGGAAATCACCGGCGGGCACGGTGAAAGAGACATCCTCCAGCACCGGCGGGGCCTTGGGATAAGCGAAGGTCAGGTGCGATACCGTGAGGGTCACAGGCGGTCGCCTCCCTTCACCATGAGGTAGATAAAGAACGGCGCGCCCACGAAGGCCGTCAGGATACCGATGGGGATCTCCGTCGCCGCAAGGGTGCGGGCCAGGTCGTCCACCAGCAGCAGAAAGGCCGCGCCGAACAGGCAGGCCATGGGCAGGAGCCTGCGGCAGTCGTTACCCACGAGGCGGCGGCTGAGATGGGGGATCACCAGACCCACCCAGCCGATCATGCCGGAGACGGAGACGGCGGAGGCCGTCAGCACCGTGGCGCAGAGGATCACCGCCAGACGCAGGCGGTCCGTGTGGACGCCCATGGCGCGGGCTTCATCCGGCGAGAGGGTCAGCAGGTTCATGCGCCAGCGGAGCAGCAGCAGGGGCGTCAGCCCTGCCGCCATACAGACAGCGGCAAAGGCGACGGTGTGCATACGGGTGCCGGAGAGACTGCCCATGAGCCAGTAGGTGATCTGGGGCAGCTGGTTGGTGGGATCGGCCACCAGCTTGATATAGGAGGTACAGGCCGAGAACAGCGAGCCTACCATGATACCGGCCAGCAGAAGGCTCACCACACGGCTACCCCGGGATCGGCGGCCCACCAGATAGACCAGGGCCACGGACAGCAGGCTGGCCAGGAAGGCGAAAACGGTGACCATCACGGTGCTCTGGCCCGTCAGGATCGCCAGCGCCGCACCGAAGCAGGCACCGGAGGACGCGCCCAGGATATCCGGTGCGGCCATGGGGTTCTGGAACACGGTCTGGTAGGCGGTGCCGGCGGCGGAGAGGCCGCAGCCCACCAGACAGGCCAGCAGGATGCGGGGCAGGCGGACGTTCCACACGGCGATGGCCATGTTGTCCGTCCAGGTCTGTTCAATAGAAAAGACGCGGGAGAGGAGTATCTTTACCACCTCGCCCAGAGGGACGCCGTAGCGGCCCAGCACGAAGGACAGCAGAAACAGCGCCAGCAGCGCTGACGCCATGATCGTTATGCTGCGTGTGGGGTGCCGGGGCGTATGCATGGACGGGCCTCCCTTTTCAGGCTGTTCCGCTTCCGCGCGTACCGCGCGGAGGTTCGCTGTCTATTTTACAGGATAACGCAGAAAATGCAAGGGGCATTGTTCGGTATTGTCGTATGTTTGTCCGTCTATGTCGTTTTTTGTGTTCGGAGCGGCAGACCGGATGCGGCCGTGGAATTTCCAGTTTCTGGGAAAAAATGACCAGTTTTTGTTTATATTGCATAATACATATTGTGGCTGATTGTGCGATATGATGACGTATTTTGTGAAAACACCGTTGACTTTGGAATTTCGCTTTGCTACAATAGGCCCAACATTTCCGAAGCGAAAGGAGGCGGCCGTGATGACCAAGACCACGAAGAAAGCCATGAATACCATGATGACCGCCGCCTGCGCCGGTGCTGCTTTCTGCTGCGCCTGCGCCGCTTCTCATACTGTCATCCTGTCCGTGCTGGGCGCCATTATTATGGCGTCCATTATTATTTGCGCTCTGGTGCTGGTACTGCTGGTACTGGCCGCCTCTGCACATACGCCATTGGCACGGATAACCGCATGACGCGCTGACACCTGATACAGCGAAGCGGCTCCGCCATTGGCGGAGCCGCTTTTTTGTATACCTGCGGCAGACGCCGCCGGTGCATAGTTCCTAAGAAAACCAACGTAAAGGAGAACAAAACCATGAAAAAGAAAGTAGTTGCAATGTTTTTAGCCGCTGTGATGGCGTTGAGCCTGGTGGCCTGCGGCAGCAAGAGCGATAACGGCGGCAGCGGCGATGCCAGCGGCGCCGAGACCATTAAGCTGGGCGGCGTCGGCCCCCTGACCGGCGGCTATGCCAACTATGGTCTGTCTGTACAGCACGGCGCGGAGCTGGCCGTCAAGGAGATCAACGCCGCCGGCGGCGTGAACGGTAAGCAGCTGGAGCTGAGCTTCCAGGACTCTCAGGGCGACCCGGAGAGCGCCGTGGCGGCCTACGGCAAGCTGATGGACTGGGGCATGAACGTCAGTCTGGGCGCGGTGCTGTCCGGTGAGACGGCCTCCGTGGTGGCGGCGGCCAAGGCCGACGACGTGCTGGTGATGGAGACCACTGGCTCCGCCGACAAGTGTATCGACGGCAACGACAAGGCGTTCCGTATCTGCTTCTACGATTCCTATCAGGGCACCGCGGCAGCAGACTACCTCACCGACAACGCCCTGGCCTCCGAGGTAGGCGTGTTCTATCAGAGCGACAACGACTACTCTGTGGGTCTGTACAATGCCTTCGTGGCCGAGTGCCAGAACACCGGCGTGACCATCAAGGAGACGCAGACCTTCACCACCGCCACCAGCACCGACTTCTCCACCCAGGTGAACGCCCTTGCTTCCTCCGGCGTGAAGGTCGTGTTCATCCCCATCTACGCGGAGGAGGCCTCCACCTTCCTGACCCAGGCCAAGGGTAAGTTTGCCGACGATGTGTACTTCTTCGGCGCTGACGGTCTGGACGGCATCCTGGGCAAGGTGAGCCAGGATGTGACCATCGCGGATAACGTGCTGATGATGACCCCCTTCGCCGCGGATTCCGCCGACCCCAAGGTCCAGGCCTTCGTGAAGGCATACCAGGACGCCTACAACGCCACCCCCGACCAGTTCGCCGCGGATGCCTATGACGCGGTGTACGCCGTCAAGGCCGCTGTGGAGGCCGCCAACGGCAGCACCTCCGGCGCTGACCTGGCCGCTGTGATGCCCACCATCACCGTGGAGGGCGTGACCGGCACCATGACCTGGAGCACCGACGGCAACACCAACAAGGCCGCCAGCGCCATCCTCTACAAGAACGGCGTGGGCACCCTGTTCGGTCAGGACAACGCCAACGACGCCGCCGGCGCGGAGAGTGGGGACGCTGCGGATACCGCGGCCGACGCGGAGGCGTAAGCAAGTAAGCTACCTATCTTCCTCACAATAAGCCCATACGCCCTCCCGGCGCAGTGCCGGGAGGGCGGCGCGGACACCATGCAAAAGGAATGACGACTATGACGAATTTGATACAAACCTTGATAAGCGGGCTGAGCCTGGGGAGCATCTACGCGCTGATCGCGCTGGGCTACACCATGGTCTACGGTATCGCCAAAATGCTGAACTTCGCCCACGGCGACGTGATCATGGTGGGCGCATACAGCGGCATTGTGGCGGTGGCGCAGCTGGGACTGTCCCCGTGGGTGACGGTGATCGTCAGCATCGTGGTATGCGCGGTGTTGGGCGTGGTCATTGAGTTCTGCGCCTATAAGCCCCTGCGGCAGGCGGCACCGCTGAGTGTGCTCATCACGGCCATCGGCGTCAGCTATCTTTTGCAGAACGCGGCGCTGCTGCTCTTCGGCTCGCAGCAGATGGCCTACCCCACATTGGTAAAGCTGGGCAGCTTCTCCTTGGGCGGCGTGCAGGTGGACGGCATCACCGTGCTGACACTGGCGGTGACAGCGGTGCTGATGGCAGCGCTGACGCTGTTCATCGACAAAACGAAGCTGGGCAAAGCCATGCGGGCCGTGTCCGAGGACAAGGACGCCGCCACGCTGATGGGCATCAGCGTGGACAGGACCATCACGCTGACGTTTGCCATCGGCTCGGCGCTGGCGGCCTTCGCCAGTATGTTCTACGGCATGACCTATGTGTACATCAAGCCCACCACCGGCGCCATGCCCGGCATCAAGGCCTTTACGGCGGCGGTTTTCGGCGGTATCGGCTCCATCCCCGGCGCCATGCTGGGCGGCATACTGCTGGGCCTGATCGAGCAGATGTCCAAGACGTATATCTCTACCCTGTGGGCGGACGCCATCGTGTTCGCCGTGCTGGTGGTCGTGCTGGTGGTCAAGCCCACGGGCCTGCTGGGCAAGCCCATGCAGGAGAAGGTGTGAGGTGAAGGAAATGCAGCTGACACAGAAAAAAAGACAGCGCACGGACCTGCTGACCGTGGCGGCGGTGGCCGCACTGTTTGTGGTAATGGCGGCGCTGCTGTATACCGGGCACCTGACCCGGCAGGTAACGAATATGCTGGTGCCCGTTGCGGTGTACATCGTGATGGCGGTGTCGCTGAACCTGGTGGTGGGTCTGCTGGGCGAGCTGAGCCTGGGCCACGCGGGCTTCATGTCCGTGGGACTGTTCTCCGGGTGTCTGGTGGCGATCGCGCTGCACACCACCGCCCTGCCGCTGGGCGTGCGCCTGCCGGTGAGTATGCTGGCGGGCGGCCTGATGGCGGCGGTCTTCGGACTGCTGGTGGGACTGCCGGCCCTGCGGCTGCGGGGCGACTATCTGGCTATCGTGACGCTGGCCTGCGGCGAGATCATCAAGAACATCATCACAAACCTGAACATCACCGGCGGCGCGCTGGGTCTGGACACCTCCTCCATCTACGCCGGGGCGAAGGACCTTCTCCCCTACGGCGCGGTGCTGGTGCTGCTGACAGTGGCGGTGATGCTGAACCTGAAGCGGTCCAAGTACGGCCGGGCCATCATGGCCATCCGGGACAACCGCATCGCGGCGGAGTCCGTGGGATTGAACGTCACATGGTACAAGCTGGCGGTGTTCGTCATCGCGGCGTTCTTCGCAGGCTGTGCCGGCGTGCTGTACGGCCACTCACTGGCCAATATCAAGGCGGCTGCCTTTGATTACAATATGTCCATCGAGATCCTGGTCATCGTGGTGCTGGGCGGCATGGGCAGCGTGCCGGGCTCCGTGATCTCGGCCATCGTGCTGACGGTGCTGCCGGAGGCGCTGCGCGAGGTGGCGGACTACCGTATGCTGGTGTATGCCATCGTGCTGATCCTGGTGATGCAGGCCACGAACAACCCCACGATGAAGCGGTTTTTTGCCTCTGCTAAGGAAAAACTGACCCCCGGGCGAAAGGAGCGTGCGGCGCTGTGACGACGAAAACGAAATTGGTGAAGCGCCAGTCCTCCGTGCTGCTGCCGGAACGGGACATCGACAAGTCCCCGGTGCTGGAGTGCGTGGGGCTGGGCGTGACCTTCGGCGGGCTGAAGGCAGTGGAGGACTTCGATCTGACCATCGGCCGGACGGAGATCGCGGGGCTGATCGGCCCCAACGGCGCGGGCAAGACCACGGTGTTCAACCTGCTGACGAAGGTGTATCAGCCCACAGCGGGCGCTATCCTGCTGGATGGCAAGGACACCCACAGCATGACCACCGCACAGGTAAACAAGGCCGGCATCGCCCGGACGTTCCAGAACATCCGGCTGTTCAATGATCTGACGGTGGCGGAGAACCTGATGGTGGCCATGAACGACTCGGTGCGCTACGGGCTGGCGGGCAGTATCCTGCATTTCCCCAGGTACGCGCGGGAGGAGCGCATCGCCCGGGAACGGACGGAGGAGCTGCTGAGCATCTTCCACATGGAGAGTCATGCCGATGAACGGGCGGGCTCGCTGCCCTACGGCGCGCAGCGGCGGCTGGAGATCCTGCGGGCGCTGGCATCGAACCCGTGTCTGCTGCTGCTGGACGAGCCGGCGGCGGGCATGAACCCGTCGGAGACGGCGGAGCTGATGGAGAACATCCGAAAGATACGGGATACGTTCCAGATCGCGGTGCTGCTGATCGAGCACGACATGAACCTGGTGATGAACATCTGCGAGGGTATCTGCGTGCTGAACTTCGGGCACATCATCGCCAAGGGCACACCGGCGGACATCCAGGCGGACCCGGCGGTCATTGAAGCGTATCTGGGACAGAAGAAGGAGGCGAGCGCATGAGCAGCGTGCTACAGGTGGAGAACATCAATGTGTACTACGGCAGCATCCACGCGGTGAAGGACGTGTCCTTCCACGTGGAGCAGGGCGAGGTGGTGACGCTGATCGGCGCCAACGGCGCGGGCAAATCCACCACGCTGAACACCGTGGCAGGGCTGCTCCGCAGCCGCACGGGAAGCGTGCGCTTCATGGACGAGGAGCTGCGGCACGTGCCCAGCCACAAGCTGGTGGGGCGCGGCATGGCTCTTGTGCCGGAGGGACGGCGTATTTTCCAGCACATGACGGTGCAGGAAAACCTGGACATGGGCGGCTATTGCCGGAGCGGCGACCTGAACGCGGACATCGAGAGCGTATACGAGCGCTTCCCGCGGCTGAAGGAACGGCGGAAGCAGGTGGCCGGGACGCTGTCCGGCGGCGAGCAGCAGATGCTGGCCATGGGCCGGGCGCTGATGAGCCATCCCAAGCTGCTGATGCTGGATGAGCCGTCCATGGGTCTGGCGCCGCTGCTTGTGGAGCAGATATTCGACATCATTCGACAGCTGCACGCCGACGGCACCACTATTCTTCTGGTGGAGCAGAACGCGCAGGCGGCGCTGGCGGTGGCCGACCGGGGCTATGTGCTGGAAACGGGGCGCATCGTCACGGAGGGCACCGGCGCAGCGCTGCTGGAGAGCGACGCCATCAAGAAGGCGTATCTGGGCGGATAAGCATATGAAAAAGACCGGCGGGTGCCGGTCTTTTTTTACGCCGTCAGATATAAGAAAGCTTTATAGGATAACGGGCATTTACGCTTCGCAGGGGCAAAGCGGGCGGGTATAATGGTATTCGTAAATATACAGCACTTTGAAGGGCTAAAGGAGGGATGGTATGGCACGCTATGTACCGGACCCGGCGCAGCGGGTGACGGTATTTCTGGGCGAGGCCGGGTGCGGCAAATCTGAGCTGGCGGTGCAGTGGGCGCTGACGGCGGCGGAGCGTGGACGGGATGTGCATTTCTTCGATCTGGACCAGACAAAGCCACTGCTGCGGTCAAGGGACGCGGCGGCCCTTTTGGAGGGCGCGGGGGTGTCGGTGCACTTCGAGCAGCAGTGTGCCGACGCGCCCACGCAGGTGGGCGGACTGGTGCCGCTGCTGCTGGACAAGAGCAAGAGCGTCATTCTGGACGTGGGCGGCAACGATACGGGTGCGCGGCTCATCGGCGGATACGCACACCTGCTGAAGAGCGCGGACGCATGGTTCGTGGTAAATCCGTACCGGCCCTGGTCGGGGACGGTGGAGCACATCGACGGGACCCTGAGCGCCGTGCTGAAGGCAGCGCGGCTGGGCCTGCCGCGTTTTTTGCTGAACCCCACGCTGGGCATCGGCACCACGGCGGAGGAATTCTTAGTGGGCGTGGAGCAGGGGCTCCGGCTGCTGACGCCCTATGTAAAGGTGGAGGCGGCGGCGGTGTCGGAGACGCTGCTGCCGGAGGTCGAGGGCCGGACGGAGCTGCCGCTGCTGCCCCTCACACCGCGAATGACTGTCCCGGAGACGGGACTTGATGAAGGATAAGGAGGCATTGAAATGGCGCAAGTCACCATCCGTGCAGAGAGCTGCAAGAGCTGCGGCTACTGCGTGAAGTTCTGTCCCAAGGGCGTGCTGGCCGTGGGACACGAGGTCAACTCCAAGGGCTACCCCTTTGTGGTGGCCGCACACCCGGAAAACTGCATCGGCTGTGCCATCTGCGGGCGTATGTGCCCGGATGCGGCCATTGAAGTGTATAGATAAGGAGGCGGGAGCATGGCAAGAGTATTTATGAAGGGCACTGAGGCCATCGCTGAGGCCGCGGTGCGCAGCGGCTGCCGGTTCTTCGCCGGCTATCCTATCACGCCGCAAAACGAGATACCGGAATATCTGGCACGGCGGCTGCCGGAGGTGGGCGGCGTGTTCGTGCAGGGCGAGAGTGAGGTAGCCTCCGTCAATATGGTCTATGGCGCTGCTCAGAGCGGCACCCGCGCCATGACCAGCTCCTCCTCCTGCGGCATCAGTCTCAAGAGCGAGGGCATCAGCTTCTGCGCCAGCGCCCGCATCCCCATGGTATACGTCAACGTACAGCGGGGCGGCCCCGGCATCGGCGCGATCCAGCCCGCCCAGCAGGATTATTTGCAGGCCACCCGTGCCAGCGGCAACGGCGGCTTCCGGATGATGGTATTCGCCCCCGCCACGGTGCAGGAGGCGGTGGACATGACCTATGCCGCCTTCGATCACGCCCAGCGTGACCGCAATCCCGTCCTCATTCTGACGGACGGCGTGCTGGGCACCATCATGGAGCCGGTCAGCCTGCCGGAGATGCGCTCTGACGAGGAGGTCAAGCGCCTGAAGGACGAACTGAGCGACTGGGCGCTGGTGGGACATCCCGCCGACAAAAAGGCGCTGATCCTGCCCGGCGGCTGGACCGGTCAGGAGGATCGCTGCAAGGCCAACGCCGCCATGTACGACACATGGGAAAAGGACGTGCAGGTGGAGGAATTCATGACCGAGGACGCGGAGCTGATCCTGACTGCCTACGGCGTCTGCGGCCGTATCGCCAAGTCTGCCGTCCGTATCCTGCGCGCTCAGGGCTATCAGGTGGGCCTGATCCGCCCCAAAACCGTCAGCCCGTGGCCCTATGCCAGCTTCGACAAGCTGGATTACAGCCGCGTCAAAGCGGTGCTGGATGTGGAAATGTCCATCCCCGCCCAGCTGGTGCTGGATGTGACGCTGGCGGTGAAGGAGCGCTGCCCCATCTATACCTGCCTGCGCAGCGGCGGCGAGATCATGAGCCGCGATCAGGCGGTAGCGGCGGCCAAGGCCATTCTGGACAAGGAGGGTGCATGATGGAAAAGGTATACGCGAGAACAAAGGGCATCCGTGACGATATGGTGGTGGGCTTCTGCCCCGGCTGCATGCACGGTACGGTCTTTAAGCTGATCGGCGAGGTACTGGAGGAGCTGGGCGTGCTGGAAAAGGCCATCACCGTCCACGGTGTGGGCTGCTGCGGCCTTGCAATGGAGTATGTCACCTATGACTGCACCACCAGTCCCCACGGCCGTGCCTGCGCGGTAGCCACCGGCGTCAAGCGCGCCAACCCCGATAAGCTGGTGTTCACCTATCAGGGCGACGGCGACCTGGCCTCCATCGGCTTGGCCGAGACCATGTCCGCCGCCAACCGGGGCGAGAATTTCACCGTGATCTTCGTTAACAACGGCATCTACGGCATGACCGGCGGCCAGATGGCTCCGACAACGCTGGTGGGCATGAAGGCCACCACCGCGCCCAAGGGCCGCGATCCCAAGGAGCATGGCTACCCCATGCACATGTGTGAGATCCTGAACCAGCTGACCGCGCCTTATTATCTGGAGCGCACCAGCTGCAACACCCCCGCCAATGTGGTCAGGACAAAGGCGGCCATCCGAAAGGCGTTCCAGAACCAGCTGGCGGGCAAGGGCTTCTCTATGGTGGAGATCGTTACCAGCTGTCCCACCAACTGGGGACTGGAGCCGCTGGAGGCGCTGGGCTTCCTGGAGGAAAAAATGTTCAAGGAGTTCCCCCTGGGGGTCATCCGGGACAAGGATAAGGAGGGCGCGTGATGGAACGAAATCTGATGGTCGCCGGGTTCGGCGGACAGGGCGTGATGACGCTGGGCAAGTTTCTGGCGGAGGCCACCTGCGAGAGCACCGACAAAAATGTGACGTTCTTCCCCTCCTACGGCGCGGAGCAGCGGGGCGGCACCGCCAACTGCTATGTGGTCATCTCCGACGACGATATCGGCGCGCCGCTGGGCGATCAGATGGACGATCTGATCGTCATGAACGACCCCAGCCTGAGCAAGTTTCTGTACAAGCTGGTGCCGGGCGGAACGCTGTACATCAACAGCTCCATCGTCAAGAGTGAGATCACGCGCACGGATATCAAGGTGGTAAAGGCTCCGGTGACGGAGCTGGCGCTGGAGATGGGCAGTGCCAAGGTGCTGAACATCATCATGCTGGGCGTGTACGTGGGCTATACCCAGGTGGTTCCGGAGGACGTGGTGTGGCGCACCATAGAACACAAGCTGGGCAAAAAGCCGGCGCTGCTGCCGCTGAACCGGCAGGCCTTTGATCTGGGACTGAAGCTGGGTCGGGAGCAGCGATAAAAAGGGCTTGATTTTTACCCTTTAAAGCGTTAGAATATGCCATCGGCAAAAACAGGCGGCCTCCCTGCCGGGGAGGCCGCGGACACATACTTCAGACAAGGAGGAAACGCTGTGTACTACCATGTATCAAAGGAATTCTTCGATAAGCTGCCCAACGCCTGCTTCGGCGCGGTGGCGGTGCGCGGGCTGGACAACACCCATGACATTCCGGAGCTGGAGAAAATGCTGGCCGGGAATGTGGCGGAGTGCGAGGCCTATTTCACCGGCAAAAAGCCCAAGGAGACGGAGGATATCCTGCCCTACCGGGCGGCGTTCACCGCCCTGGGCATCAACCCCAACAAGTTTATGTGCTCCATCGAGGCGCTGCTGACCCGTATCGCCAAAGGCAAGGGTTTCCCCCACATCAATGCGGCGGTGGACCTGGGCAACGCGGTGTCCATCAAGCACAGGCTGCCCATGGGCGCGCACGATCTGGACACCATCGCAGACGGGCTGGACGTCCGGCTGGCGGAGGAGGGCGACACGTTCATTCCCTTCGGCTCCACCGAGGAGGAGGCTCCGGACGTGGGCGAGGCGGTATATGCCTGCGGCCACGAGATACGGACCCGGCGGTGGACCTGGCGGCAGTCCGAGCGCGGCAAGATCACCGAGAACACCAAGGCCATTCTGTTCCCCATCGACGGTTTCTCCGACGTGAACGCGGCGGAGGTGCAGGCGGCGGTGGACGAGCTGGTGGCGCTGCTGAAAAAATACTTCGGCGAGGGGCTGGAGATCGAGACCGGCACCGTAACGAAGGAACAGCCGCGGTTCGAATTCTTCAAATAAGCAAAAAAGAAACGCCTATGGGCGTTTCTTTTTTTGCTTATTTGTCCGCGTCGGCGGCAACACGAAGGGCACGGAGGAAGGAACGGACCACCGCGTCGCCCTTGACGCCGGGGCGCAGGGCCACGCCCAGTTCGCGGCAGCAGGGCGGGTCCATGGCGCGGACGGTCAGGTCCTGGCGGGCGTAATAGTCCAGTTCCAGCCGGGAAAAAACGGTGCTGCCCAATCCGGCGGCCACGGCGGCCAGGACAGAACGGTTGTTCATACGGTCATCGGTGTAGACGGGCTCCACGCCGGCACGGGTGAACACGCGGGTGGTGTCGGTGTTGGTGCCGTAGTCGGGGATGATAACGGCACGGCCGGCAAACCAGGTCACGGGCACGGGGTCCGGTACATCGCTGTCCGGCGGCAGAACGGCCAGGAAGGGATCGTCACAGAGCCTGATCCAGTCCATATCCGTGCCGGTGAAGCGCTTGTCGGTAACGCCCAGCTCCACACTGCCGTCGCGGAGCCAGTTGTCCACCTGCATGGGGCTGCCGGAGATGACGCTGACGGTGATCTGGGGATACTCGGCCTTCAGCGCCGCCACGGCACGGGGCACCCAGCGGGTGGAGACGGTGTCCAACGCCGCCAGGCGCAGGGTGGCCTGCTGGGCACACTTGCAGGCGTTGATCTCGCCGTTCAGGGCATCGTAGACCTGCAGCAGCCGGTGGATCTTGGGCATGAGGGTCTTGCCCGTCTCGCTGAGGCGGACGCCGCTGTAGCTGCGGTCCAGCAGGCGCAGGCCGATCTCGTTTTCCAGGCTGTTCATCATGTAGGTCAATCCCGCCTGGGAATAGCCCAGCGTCTCTGCGGCGCGGGAGAAGCTGCCGGCCTCCTGAATGACGGCCAGGGCCTGTAATTTCTGGATATCCATGGCGGCACCACCTATAAAGAAAACTGATAGGTATACTATGGCGCAGGGCAGGTGGTTTGTCAAGAGGGACCGCACGGTTTGGGTGGACGAATTCTGTGGAAAATATGAGATACCGGCATGATCGGAACCCCCTACCCGGGTTGCGCCGTGGAGAAAATTGAGGTATGATACACCATATATAATCGCGGGAGGCAGGACATGGGCGCTGACGGGGCACGGAAAAGAAAAATAGCGGTGATCGCGGCGCTGGCTGCGGCGGTGTTGCTGCTGGTCCTGCTGGAGCTGCTGGTGGGGTCCTCCGGGATGTCGGTGCGGCAGTGCGTTTCGGCGCTGTTCGGCAGTGGGGACAGCGCGGCGGTGCGGATCATGCGGCACATCCGTCTGCCGCGGCTGCTGGCCGCCGTTATTGCCGGTGCGGGGTTATCCGTATCCGGGCTTATCATGCAGACGGTGCTGGGCAATCCCATGGCCTCCCCCGCCACGCTGGGCGTGTCCAACGCGGCGGTGTTCGGCGCGAACCTGTCCATCATCGCGCTCTCGGGCGGGTTTCTGTCCACCGGCAACAACCTGACCAGCTATACGGCGGGGGCAGATCCCTTTGCCACGTCGGCGCTGGCCTTCGTGTTTGCGGCGGGTTCTGTGCTGGTGGTGCTGGCGCTGTGCCGGCTGCGGGACTTCTCCCCCAACGTGGTGGTGCTGGCGGGCATCGCACTTGGCTCCGTGTGGACGGCGGCCACCACGATCTTGCAGTTCTACGCCACGGATGTGGGACTTTCCGCCGCGGTGATCTGGAGCTTCGGCGACCTGGGCCGCGCTACATACCGGGCCGACTGGATCATGCTGGCGGTGACGGCGGCGGGGATCGCGGTCTTTGCGGCACTGGCCTGGCGGTACAATGCGCTGCTCAGCGGCGGGGATGCCGCGGGCAGCATGGGCGTGAACGTGGCGCTGCTGCGGTGGGTATCCCTGCTGCTGGCATCGCTCATCACAGCGGTGTGCGTGTCATTCCTGGGGATGATCGGCTTTGTGGGTATCATCTGTCCCCACGCGGTCAAGCGACTGGTGGGCCACGACCACCGGTGGGCGCTGCCGGCGGCGGCCCTGTGCGGCGGCGCGCTGCTGCTGGCGGCGGACGCGGTGAGCCGCAGTATCGGCAGCGGCTCCGCCCTGCCGGTGGGGGCCATCACCTCCCTGTTGGGCGCGCCGTTTTTCCTGACGCTGATCTTTGGAAAAAAGGAGGGCGGTGTATGCTGAAGGTGGAACACGTGACCTTCCGCTATGAACGGCGGGGCGCACCGGTACTGCGGGACGCCAGTCTGTCACTGGAAACAGGACAGGTAGGTGTGCTGCTGGGCCGCAACGGCTGCGGCAAAACCACATTGCTGAAAACAACGCTGGGGCTGTGTACACCGGAGCAGGGGCAGATCCTCTTTGACGGACAGGCGCTGGGCGCCATGAAACGGCAGCAGCGGGCCCAGGTGGCGGCCTACGTGCCCCAGGAGCTGCAATTCGGCGCGCTGCGGGTATACGACGCGGTGCTGGCCGGGCGGGTGAGCCGCTTCGGCATACAGCCCGGTGCGGCGGACCGTACGGCGGCGGAGGCCGCGCTGGCGGACATGGACCTGACGGCGCTGGCGGAACGGAATGTGCAGACGCTGTCCGGCGGCGAGAGGCAGAAGGTGGCCATTGCCCGGGCGCTGGCCCAGGAGCCGAAGCTGCTGGTATTCGACGAGCCCACAGGCAACCTGGACGTGGCCAACGAGCAGCGGATCCTGCGGCAGGCGCGGCGGCTGGCCAGGACACGGGGCATGACGGTGCTGTGCACCCTGCACGACCTGAACCAGGCCATGGCCTATGGTGACAGGCTGTTCCTCATGCGGGACGGACAGGTACGATACGCCGGAAACGGGGACATACTGACCCCGGAGACGGTGTGGGATATATTCGGTGCGCGGGTGCGCGCGGCGGAGATCGACGGACAAAAAATACTGATAGGAGTAAACGAAGATGAATACTAAGAGAGTTTTGGCCCTGGTGCTGGCGCTGATGATGACCCTGACACTGTTCGGCTGCGGCGAGAAGCCCGCGGAGGATGGCACAGATGACGCACCGAAAACCGTGACGATAACGGATATGATCGGCCGCCAGGTGGAGATCGTGCCGGGCAGCTACCAGCGGGTGGTGTGCATCGGCGCAGGCGCGCTGCGGCTATACAGCTATGTGGGTGACGTGAGCCTGCTGTGCGGTGTGGAGGACATCGACAACACCACGCTGGAGGAGCGTCCCAAGATGTTCGACGGTGTGGCGCGTCCCTATGTGATGGTGTACGGCGATACCTTCGCCGCCCTGCCCTCCTGCGGCGTGGGCGGCCCCAACGCTCAGGCGGCGGAGGCGGAGAAGATCCTGTCCTGTACGCCGGATATCATTGTCTCCGAGTATGAGGACACAGATAAGGCCGAAGCCCTGCAGCAGCAGGTGGGTGTGCCGGTCATCACCCTGCGGACCGGCGTGGACGGCGTGTTCAGCGAGGATTTCAGCGGCTCCATCACCCTGCTAGGTCAGGTGTTCGGCAAGGAGACCCGCGCTTCGGAGCTGCTGGCCTTTGTCAGCGCGGAGACCGCGGACATTCAGGCCCGGACGGCGGATATCGCCGAGGACAGCAAGCCGGCGGTGTACATCTGCGGGCTGGGCAACTGGGGCACCACCAACCACCTGATGACCATAGAGAGCTACAGCACGTTTACCGTGGCGAACATCAAGAACGCCGTCAGCGGGCTGAGCGCCAAGGGCGTACAGCCCATCGAAGCCGAGAAGTTCACGGCACTGGGACCGGACATGGACATCATGCTCATCGACGCGGCGGCGGTGAAAAACATCAAGCCCCTGTACGCGGAGGACAACGGCCTGTTTGACAGCTGCAAGGCGTGGCAGGAGGGCAAGGTGTATCTGCAGATGGCGTACAACGCCTACTACACCAACTATGAGATCGCGCTGGCCAATGCCTGGTTCTCCGCCAAGTGCGTCTATCCGGAGCAGTTCACGGACATTGACATGACCGAGAAGCTCAACGAGATCACCGGCGCTTTCCTGGGCAAGGGCATTGCGGAGGAGATCTATCGGATGCCCAACAGCTTCGGCGGCTATCAGCAGATCGACACGGCCACGTTCTTCGCGTGAGGGCGGCGGCATGATCGACAAGCGGGATGTACAGGCGTTCTTTGACCGGCTGGCACCGGACTGGGACGCGGGCATGGTGCGGAATGAGGCGGTCATCGCCCGGATACTGGATAACGCCGGGGTATGCGAGGGCTGCACGGTGCTGGACGTGGCCTGCGGCACTGGCGTGCTGTTCGGCGACTATGTAAAGCGCGGCGCGGCGCGGGTAACGGCTGTCGACCTGTCGCCGGAGATGGCGGCGCGGGCGGTGGAAAAGGCCGCCGGGACGCAGATCACGGTGGTATGCGGCGATGTGGAGGACAGCGCCGCCGTGCGGGAAAGCCGGCCCTACGACGTGGTGATGGTCTATAACGCCTTCCCGCACTTTCCCGATCCGGCGGGGCTGATCCGGACGCTGGCGGAGCTGGTCGGTCCCGGCGGACGGCTGTCCATCGCCCACGGCATGAGCCGGGCGGCGCTGGATACCCACCACAGCGGCAGCGCAAAGCCGGTATCCCTGGGTCTGCTGCACGAGGACGAGGTCCGGGCGCTGATGGCGCCGTATCTGGACGTGGACACGGTGATCTCCAATGGGGAGATGTACCAGGTCTGCGGAAGAAAAAGAGCATAAAAAAACAGCCCCGGCGGCGGCCGGGACTGTTTTTTTATGCCTGCGGGATGTCGGCGAAGCGGCGTGGCTGCTCCTGCCCATTGAGGACACGGCTTGCGCCGGCGGCCAGAGCCTCCAACTCAAACTCGCCGGCCATGACCTCCACCGGGGCGATGAAGGAGAGCTTTTGCGTCAGGTAGCCGGTCACATAGTGGGAGTGGGCCAGTCCGCCGGTGAGGATGATGCGGTCCACGCGGCCATCCGCCGCGGCGGCCAGGCCGCCGATGGCCCGGGCGCAGCTGTACAGCATACCGTCATAGACCAGCTTGGCGTGCGCGTCGCCGTCGGCGATGCGCTGCTCCACCTCCTGGGCATTGGCGGTGCTCAAGTGGGCCATCAGGCCGCCCTTGCCGCGGATGAGATCCATGATGTCCTGCTTGGTGTATGCGCCGGAATAGCACATGGCCACCAGGGGCTGAAGGCTGACGCCGCCCATGCGCTCCGGGGCGAACATCCACTCATCGTCGCGGACGCCGTCCACCATCTTGCCGCCGATAAACAGGCGGGCGGAGCCGCCGCCGCCCAGGTGCAGGACGATCAGGCGGCAATCGGCCAGGGGCTTGTGGAGGACGGTCTCGGCGCAGCGCAGGGCCATGGCGCGGCAGTTGAGGGCGTGGCCGGTCATCATACGCGGCAGCACCGGGTGTCCGGATATCCGGGCCTCATCGGTCATCTCGTCCACGGTGACGGGGTCGCAGATGAAGGCGGGGATACCCAGCGGACGGGCGATACGCAGGGCCAGCACGCAGCCCAGATTGGAGGCATGGGCCGCATCGCGGACCGTGTACATGAAGTCCACCATGTCCTGATCCACCAGGTAGGTACCGGCGGCACAGTAGGGCAGCTGACCGCCCCGGGCACAGACGGCGTCCAGCGTGGTCAGGTCCACATTGTGGGCGGACAGTTCTTTTTCAATGGCGGTCTGGCGGAAATCTGCCTGTTCCATGACCCAGGAGAAGGGGCTCAGGTCCTCTTTGCTGTGGCGCACGGCGGCGTCAAACAGCTTTTGCTCACCCTGAAAGAGGGCCAGCTTGGTAGAGGTGGAGCCGGGGTTGATGACGAGAATACGCTTATCCATAGGGGCACTCCTTCCCTTTTGTTATTTAAAGTAAGTATACCCTATTCCACAGGGTATCCGCAAGCGGGGAACACTGAATGGATATAAGATTTTCCGATAGGCTCAGACGGCGCTCTTTGTCAGCATACGGACGGCGTATTTCAGGAACATCTTTACGGCCGGCGAGGCGTCCGCCCGGGAGTGGAGTGCCGCGCCCAGGGTGATGCTGGCCGGCGGGTCGATGGGGATCATGGCGACATCGCAGATACGCTTTTCGGTGATGAGCTTGTTCATCACGCTGACACCCAGGCCCTGCTCCACCATGGACATGGCGGAAAAGTTCTCGATGGTGGTATAGCGGATGTTGGGATCAACGTGATTGCGTGCAAACAGCGCCTCCACGTCGTCATCACAGCCCAGGGCGGGCATGATGAAGCTGTCCTGCTCGCACCGCTTCAGCGGGTAGCAGTCGGCACCGGCCAGCGGGTGATCCCGCGGCAGCAGGGCCAGCATGGGGTCCTCGGCCAATGGGATCCACTCGAAGGGCATATTCTCCTGGTAGCTGAGGAAGCCGATGTCAGCGGTGCGCTCCTCCAGCCACTGGGACACCTCCTGCCAGATACCCTCCATCAGCTTGATCTCCACGTGGGGGTAGTTCTCCTGAAAATCCCGGATGACCGCGGGCAGCCAATGGGTGGCGATGCTGGAATAGGCGGCGATGGTGACGGTGCCGATCAGCAGGCCGTTCATCTGGGCGGACAGCTCGAAAAGCTTATCCTCCTGGTGAAGTATCTCGCGGATAACGGGCAGCAGCAGCTGGCCGTTGGCCGTGAGCGCCACGCCCTTGGTGCTGCGGCTGAACAGGGAGAAGCCGATCTCCTTCTCCAGTGCGGTGACCAGCTGGTTGACGCCGGAGGGCGTGTAGCGCAGCATCTCGGCGGCGCGGGAAAAGCTGCCGGTCTCGGCAGCGGCCAGAAAGGCGCGGCAGCGGGCGGTCTCCATGGTTTTTCCTCCTTCCAAGCTATTAGTATTTCTAACAAGCACTATAACAAAGTACAGCTTTACTTTTCCTGTGAAATATTCTACTATAGCATCAAAGTACAGTTTACAAGGGACTACACAGGGTAGGTATCTGACGGGAGGGGTTCCACCCGTCAGATTTTCCATGTGATATTCAAGCTGTCGCTTGTGGCGGCTATGGTGGTAATCATCAAGTCTACCACCCGCC
>ERZ1504196.113-NODE-113-length-38316-cov-5.541727_pt1 | contig 38316 bp, 33 predicted proteins | sample MGYA00574891_ERZ1504196 | MGnify/ENA primary metagenome ERZ1504196 (study PRJEB39906, sample SAMEA3182075) | gut metagenome | biome: human; feature: gut; material: Stool; isolation source: human stools | place: Canada | collected 2012-03-14 ... | reverse complement strand
GAAGACATCATAAAAGGCATCCCCCGCAAATGGGGATTCCATACCAACACCTCTACCAAACCCATGATCATCTCTTTTCTCATCAAGGTCATTCGCGAATCCCTTTATGTAGAGCGCAACGAAGAGGCCCTGAACGAATATCTTACCTACGAAAAGAAACAGAACGGATCTTTCGGAGCTATTGAAGGTAAACACGATGATTGCCTTATGGCGCGCGCCATCGGCCTTCACATCTGCTACAATGAGATGAGACTCCCCCGCATTATCGCACCTGCCCCAAAAATCAAGACTCCTAAAAAAAACATTACGGAAGCAACCATCTAAAACATCAAAATCTATGAACATCATCACCTATTTACGTTCCATCCTCCGCCTCCGTTACGCCATCGACCGCGCAGACAAGGCTCACCAGAAAACCGGCGATCGGTATTACGTCCTCCCCAATTACGACGGCAAACTCATCATCCTCAACCGCCGTCAATTCCGAAGCCTGAAAAAACAAGGCCGCATCAGTCATCGAGTCCGCATTCTCGACCTTCAGAAAGAATGTTTCTATTGTACCCCCTATCAGAATGGGGAGGGAGCCCTTTCTCCCCACATCCGACAGCTCAAGCGCCGGATGTATCTCGAATACATCCATCACCTGAATCACCGATAAAAAAATCCCGGATCTTATTCCAGGATTCGTAGGCCTCTTCAGCCTCTTTCACCATTTTGCTAACATCAGCAAAATGGTATACCGCCTCTTATCCCGCCAGCATCTGCTCTGCGGTCGCCTTGTTATAGTTCCTGCCTTATGTTCTTACCACAAAGCAACCTTTCCAGCTATTCCCAGATCAAGAGTAGCTGTTGTTATGCCTAATGCTTGGAATACTCTGCTCATCGTTGAGAGAGTTATAGAACTTTTACCGCTCTCCAGCTTGCATATCTGGGAGCGTTTCACGCCTACCCTTTCACCTAACTCCTCCTGGGTAAGATTCTGTTTGAGTCGTGCCTTTTTGATAGCCTCTCCGACAAAGTAGGCTTGTATGTCCTCTTTGAGCTTGGCTTCCATCGCGTCACGCTCTGGAGTACCTATAGGACCCCAAAGCTCATCTTTCATGTCGTCCGCTGGTGTGAAATTCATCTTTCCCATAGCCTTTATTTTTTATCGTTGAAATATTCCTGCCTTATTCTCTCCGCCTTTTCTATCTCCTTTTTAGGCGTTTTCTGTGTCTTTTTCACTATCCCGTGAGTGACCATTACCAATGCTTTTATTTTATTATCCCAAAATGCAAACAGCCTGTAACAAATGCCATTGTAGAGCGTCCGTAACTCCCATATTTCAGAGTCGTCCAATTTCTTGAATAGTTCCTTATCCATAACACCGCCCTCTATCTTAAAGATGTTGTAGTATATCTTCTGTTGAGCCTTAAAGGGCTGTAGCCTTATAAAGGATTTCGCTTCATCGCTTAGTATTATCGTTATAGGCTGTCCGTTCATACCATCTCTTATTACATCTGCAAATATATTTCTTTGTTTCCAAATTAGCAAACAAATATATTTGTTTCTATCTACCGGCTTTCCGCTAAATTAAATTCTATCTACCTTTCTCAACAATGTTAAATTATAGGGGGGGGGGCTACAATTAAATTATTTTACTATTTTTGCAACTGTTATACAGTTCCTTTTTTCCTAACTATTAAATCATCAAGAAATGAAAAAGTTACTTTGCTTAATGGCTATTGCCGTACTGTCTGTATGCAGCGTCAATGCGCAAGATACCCCTGTAAAATACCAGGGAGAAGTCGATCTCGGTTACTCCGTTGGCGTAGGCACATGGGATTTCAGCCGCCTGAACGTACACACTGTCCAGGGTGTCAAGATCGGTAAATACTTCTCGACCGGTGTAGGAGTGGGCATCGACTATTATTTTTCAAACGACATACTGGATGCAGCCGGTGTAGGAGGCCAAGTGATGATCCCCATTTATCTCAACATGAAGGGATACCTCCCCGTAAGCGAATCGATAAGCCCTTACATCTCTCTTGATTTAGGGGGAGGCATTGGCGTCCAGGATCTGGCTTCCGGTTTTCTGGTAACACCCTCCGTAGGAGTGAAAATAGGCAAATTCAAAGTCCAGGTCGGTTATACCTCACAATCGTTCAACGACGGTGTAAGTTCCGGCGCTGTTCAGTTCAAAGTGGGGATGATGTTCTAATTGTTATACAGTTCCACAAACAAGGCCGCCCAAAAGGCGGCTTTGTTTTTTCATAGAATACCTCCGGGACGCGCTCACCCCGCCAGCATCTGCTGCACCGCCGCCGTATTCTGGGGGCTTCCGCTTTGTTGTATCTGCTTCAATACAGCGGGAGGCAGTCCCGCAGGCACCTGTCCCGCCTGGAGCTGTTCCCCCTGGCTTTTTAGCGATTGCAACAGGTCATCCGCAAAGGGGAAATTCCCGAATTCCAATAGCTGCTCTACGCTTATCTGTCCGCTTTTCCATATCTCCATCAAGAAGTCGTTGGCCACCATTCTCGACACGGGCGTAGCTGCACTTTCCGTGATCGAGAGGTCGAACTCCGTATCCTGTACCTTCTTCGGGTCGTATTCCACCGGGCGGTTTTTCCCCGTGATATTCAGCATCCTCCGATCCGTATAGAACTGCTGGATATTCTTCACCTTTTTCGTAGCTCCTTCCACCACAAAGCAGCTGTAAGCCTCCAGCAAGTCCAGTAGCGAAGTCGTCGCATTCTGTGTCTGTTGGCTGTACAAGGCCGCCGAAGTGCCCGAATACCCCGGTTTCCCCTGCAAGGCTCCGTTCACTCCGCTTATATCCTCCATCAGTTTCATCTGCAGGTTCAGCAGTTCATACACCCCTACGTGGGTAGAATTGTTCACGATCTGTTGCGGCATCATCGAAGTATTCGCCCCTGTAGTCTTTATCGCGATCAGTCCGTCAAATCGCGTCCACTCTTCCGCAATATCTTCCAGTGTCTTGTCATCCGGCAGCAGTTCTTCCGGAAACAGCAGGACACCCTTCGCCGTAGCCCGGATCATCCAGTCATTGAGTGTGATCAACCGGTTTACGTATCGCTGCTGATCGATGAAATCCGAAGTGAACGAATGCACCTCTCCATCGATAAACGGATAAATCTTGAACACATACGGATGGCTCTTGTGTTCATACGGCGTTTCCCCTTCACAGAGCACCTGCCCGAAAGGCGTCAGAAACCGGTAGTACCAATAACTGTCCACAAACCACTCCGCCTCTATCAGCGGTATCTCTTCCATCGGCATTCCGGCCGCCAAACCTTCCTGAATACGGCTCTCGTTTTCCGCATCCACCATCACCGCCTTGTCTTTTATCTCGATCTTGTAGTAATCCCCGTTCAGCAGGTCATGACAACGGTATCGTTTTTTCTGTTCTTTTTTCCATATCTCTATCACCCGGCACATTGAAGGGTCCCTCGGACACAGAAAATCCACATTACTCAACCTGTACCGCCCGAAATCCTCCACATACCCCTGCACGAAACGGTTGTTGGCCGCGTAGCGGTATATCTCCGAGAGACGCTGATAGTCCTTTTCGCTCCGAGCGAACGTATGGCACAGCTCCCCGAAGGTAATATCATGTATCTCCCCTATCACGCTTACATCCCAGTGTCGGAAATCCTTCATCGAAGTATCGAAAAACACCGTGTTCGGATTCACGTAGTCCGTCCAGCACTCCATCTTGTCGTTTCTCCATCCCCAGGTCTCCTTCTGCACCGCCACTCCGGATATGAGGAATTCCTCAAATGTCCGGGCATTCATCTCGCCCATCCGGTTCAGTTGCCAGTTGTACTGGAGCGCATTGGTCATCATCTCCCCCAACTGTTGTTCATCCCTGTCCCGGGCCGTGCATACCGGCTCCTTGCTTTGCTGGCGATACACCCCGATCACATTGCGTACCAGGCGGCGGATCAGATTGTTCTTTAGCGGTACGTTCCCCTGCGATTTTATATAATCCTCTTCCGTGATCATCTTGTGGTCCACCTCTATCCGATCGCTCCACTGGTCCCCGTACACATACCGCTTGTTCCGGTTCCGGTCCCTCCGGAATTTCTCCATGTTGTCCCAGTACTGCTGTCCTTCCATCAACAGATCGAAGGCATACCGGTCCGTCATCATTTTCTGCCGCTGGACCGAATCTATTTTCCCCTCTATCAGTCTCGATTTAGGGATCAGTCTTCTTTCTCGCTTTGCCATCTCGTTTTTGTTTTTCACAAATCAAGTGCAATCTCATTGAAAAACACGTTTATTCATTAACCGCCTTTCTACGCTTCTGTTCATAACGTCTGTCCACATCATCCGTTCTTTGGAGCAACTCATCCTTCATCATCCTCAGCAAAGATTTCACCTGCTCCTTATCCTCTCCGTCCAGTTGCTTGAGTACCTCCTCGGCCTGGTCTATAGCCCCCTCATACCCCTTGAAATACTCCATGCGCATCACCTGCGGACTCCGGTACAGGGAGTCGAGTTTCTCCGCATATTCCAGCGATCCCTTATGCGTCTCTTTCCGGTAGCCGCTGAGGATACGCTCCGTCTCCTGAGCCTCTCTCTTGAGGCGGTAATACGCCTCATTGAGCAGACGATCCGCATCCCTCTCTCCACTCTGATACATGAATCCGCTTACCACCGGATAGTTTCTCGCCTGCCGCATCTGCGGGTCAAAGATCGCCTGCATGGAATTGATTGTCTGTTTTGCCGTCTTCAGCACCCCGCCAAAGTACTGGTCCAGCAGGTGGTCAAAAGCAGCCGGGTTCAAGTCAAGCCAACCTCTGCGATACCGGTCACCGCCCGTCGCTTCGTTTAGCAACTCCGAAGACCTCACCAGCCATTTCGAAGTCCCGGCATAAGCCTTGGTGTACTGCGGATCGTATTTGTTGAAACTGTTGTCCTTGTATATCGGACTCCCGAAGAAGTTCCGGTTCACCGCCACCTCATACACCGGAGCCACCATATCCGGTACCCACACATCCCAGTTCCACCATCTGTCCTCGGAAGTCCCCTGCAACGGATTTATCGGCAGCAGCTCCGCAAAGCTGCCCACCGCCCCGCGCAGCACTCCCTTGAAGCCTCTTTCCCTGCCCCTTCCCAGCGTAGCCTGGTATATGGACTCTCCCAGAGAGTAGGCAGGCCGCTGTTCCGGAGACAGAGAGATCGTCAGGAAGTAATCATCTCCCAAATAGATACACAAGCTGTTCTGTCGGATGTAGTCCGGCAGGTTGGCATACTTGTCCGGATCGTCGTCTCCGCTTAACAGCATATCATTCAACAGCCCCTGCAGATAGCCCATCGCCACATGGAATCCAAACGCCTTGGCCGCCTTCCACGGATTTGCCTTGGCCAGATTCCACAGGTTCTGCGCCGACTGGACACTCACATTGAAGAACATATAGCTCGTCTGGAACACGCTCGGCAGGAATCCCCGTCCTCCCCCCTTTCGGTTGAAGTTCACCGTCACCTCCTTCGCATCCGAGATCGAACGCTGAATGCTGCGCCCGCTCTGTCGGCTGGTCATGAACACCGCAAACCGGCTCATGTCTTCCGCTACTCTGTTCATCCATTCGATCCCATACACGAGTCCCTCCACGGCTCTCGCCCCGCCTATCGTAAGCGATTCCACACCGTTTTTCACTTTCGCGTTGCGTATCTTCCGTTTTATCTCCTTGCGGTAATCCTCCAGCGTATTGTACGCCGTGTATCCCGTCTCCCCTCCATTTTCCAGGAACTCCTTGAAATACCGGTCCACCGCCTTGTCCAGGTTCTCCTTCCCGGACACCCCGCGCATGATCGCCGGCATCACCGTAACCAGATTCCGGTAGTATCTCCCCGTGTATTTCCCATCCTCTTTTATGTAGACCGCCGTCGCGGAGAACAACACATCCCGCATCAGGTTTCTCATCACGAAGGTCGGATTTCGGGAGGTCATGTTCGCCGACATGAAGCGCGTCACCGCCCTTACCCCCTTGGTTACATCCCCCCACTGGTTCAGCGTCAGACCATTGAGTGCCTGTGCCGCACGAGGGTTCCCGTTTACGTACACCACGTACTCCTTGCCTCCTTGTCTTACCACCACCGCGTGTTCCTGCTCCTGGCTATCCGTGTGGTGGTATCTTATGTTCAGCCCGTTTTTCGACTTTCGCGCCAGTCCCTTTTCCGCCAGGCGCTTCATCAGGGTTTCATGATCCTCTACGATCCGCGCCACCTCTTCCGGTGTTGCTTCGGCAGGAATATCCGGCAGGCTGCGTTCCCATACATTCGCGCCCTCGTCCTTTACGTACCACACATTCCTGACCGTAAACAGATCCGATGGACGGTTCAGCGCCAGGTTCAGAAAACGCTGCTTCACCTTGTTCTTGTTCCCCTCGCTGATCGCCCTATCGGCCATCATACCTATCGTCGCGATCGGGTCCTCCGCCTGGGACTCTCGCCCCGCCGCCCGCCTTACGGTCGCCCCGCCCGAAGGTTGCCGGGATCGCAGGTATTCGTACACATCCCCCGCCGTCCGGTCGTTCCAGCCCCGCAGCGGCACGTAGTACGCGAACATCGAGCGGATCTCATCGTACACACCCTTGCTTATCACCCCGCTTTCCATCGACGTTTTCAAGGTCTTCTTGGTAGCCGCGTTCACCCGCTTCCACAGCTCTTCTACCTCCTGCTCGTTCCCCTGCTCGAACTTCTCCACCATCTCCCGGGCTACCGCCTCCATGTTGGGAATATTCATTTCCATCCCCTCCCTTCCGGCGATCTCATCCACAGTCAGTTCCGTCAGTCCCGAGTAGTCCCGCTTTCTGTTTTCCTGGTAATATTCTTTTTCCTTCCTATCGAGTCTCCTCTGCCCTTTTTCGTATTTTTCTTGCGTGATCTCCCCATCTTTCAGGCTTTTCTCCAGCGCCTCTCTTTCCGCTTTCACCTGTTCCCGGGCATCGCGCAGGGCGAACACCCGGTTCCGCTCCAGCCCATGCTTGGCCATCATGTAGCGGGTTATCTCCTCGTATGTTTTTCCCTTGTCTACCAGAGACGCCACTGCTTTCATCAACGGGTCGAAATAGTTCCTGCGGTAGAACTCTTTCTCTGCCTTGTCTATCGAAGTGCGCTGGTTCTCCGCCGTATAGGCATCCTCATAGTCTTTTATCGAACCGGAAGCCTTCTCCACCGCCTGCTGCAGGTCTTTCAGTCCCAGCATATAGTCCTGCCAGGCCTCCCGGTTTCCCAGTACGCGCGTGGCCAGATTGTCCCGGTAGTGCTTCCCCGCACGGCGCTCGTATTCCTCACGGGCGCTTCCACCCACAGGAGGGGTGTCTTCCCGGTATAACATCATCGGATTTTCATCCTCAATCCTTGGATTTTCAAAATCCTTCACTATCTTTGTGGCAGTAGAAAGCTCTTGGCTCTTGGGGGTTTCCGCAATTGGTGCGGGGTAATACAGGTAGCCAAGAGTTTTCTCTTTATTTACATAGGTGGCATACCCCTTGTTTATCCAATTCACAATCTTGTTGTCCGTTTTGCCGAAGATGGAAGAAACGATATTGAAATCTACATCTTTGGTTTTTCCCAGATCGATGGACACAAGGAAGTTCCCATCCTTTGTTTTCAATTCTGTAAGAATGGAACGGTTTCCGATTCTTCCAAGATTGTTAAACACGGCTATCGGATCAGCCACAGCCCGGGGCAAGTCACGCAATTCATCCAAAGCAAAACCATGCTTCTTCATCTTTTTGATGACCTTATTGCCGTACAGTTTCATCGGTTTGTCTTCCACTCCCGCCGCGCGAAGGACAGGGGAGGGAGTTCCCAAATCCAGCACCAGCTCATCTGCATTTTCTTCCGTCAGTTCTTCCAAGAGCTCGTTAAACCGCCGGTTGGTCTGCTCGATACTTCCTTCCACCTCCCTGTAGGGTATTGATTCATTCTCGCCCGCTTGCTGTACATCCCTTACCTGCTGTGGATAGAACACCATGATATCTTCCACCTCGCCGTCCTTTTCGCGGATAATACCGTCATGCCCCGCTTCCGTCAGCTTGTCTATCTGCGTGTCCTCGTACTTCGGATTCACCGCAGGCCTACGCACATTCAGAAACACTGCATTTGTCCCCTTGGCAGCCTCCCTGCGCAGCGGGATCATCCCTCCGGAGAGGGGAGTATTCCCTTCCAGAAGGTACAGCACGCGGGGTTCTCCATTTTCATCCACTATTTTTGACGCATCCGTTTGCAAGATTGAAATCAACCGATTATCTTTGACTCCAGAAACAGAGGCATTCTGATTTTCAGCTACGGAGTTCGTTAGTCCGTTAAGGTTGTCTATCAGAGTGCCTTTTTCTATTTCTGTCAAGCGATGATCATAATATCTGTTCCCATCCTTTACTCCTACAACGATTTTTGCAGTGTAATCTTCATCTCCTATCTTCAACCCACATACATAATAGCGATAGCTGTCGTACTTGTCATGATCTTTCGTGTTTTGAAGCTCATCTATAAACACGGACTGCTCTATCATTTGCGGAATGGAAAACAGTGACTTCAAGTGCGCTTCGTTTTGCGAGCCATGTGAAGTAACCTCGTTGATGCCAACTTTCGATATTTCTATTTTCTCTCCCGTATCCTTGTTTGTGTATTCACCGCGGATATTGCTCTTCATCCAATCTTTGGCAGACTTTCTATTCAGCTCATATTCGCTATTGTATTTCACTTCCACCGGCTTGCTCTTGCGCAGTTTCTCTATCCGGATCGCTTTCTCCCAGTCGCCGAACCACCGTTTGAAGGCCTCCGTCCGTACCGTTACCCATTGCTCCCCCGTCAGGCGGCTCTGCTTGCCGTTCGGCGCCTTCCGGTAGGTTCCCTTCTGGCGCGCTTGCGATACGATTCTCTCGCGCTCCGACTGACCTATTCCAAAACGGTTCCGCATCACCACATCTTCCGCACGAGACAGGATGCCCCCGTCCCCGCGAAGTTTCTGGTACGACTTCCACAATACATACCGCAGGTCATTGTCCGTCAGGCGGAAGCCAAGGACTCTTTTCATCTCCCGGAACATTCCCCGGAACAGGTCCTTTACCTTGTCCCAGAAAGTCTTTTCCTCTCTCTGCTCAAATCCCCGTTCGGCCAGCTCTGCCAAGTACTCCTCCGTCGCCGTGCGGACGTTCCACCCGTGTTTCTTCGACATCTCCACGATCTTCTCACGCACGGCTTTCGAGGCTCCAGCATACGCCTTGTCCAAAAACTCATTGAAACGACCTCCGAAGAGTCCACGCAGCCCATAATGCGCCACTGCCTCATGGAATACCGTACGGCGCACGTCCTCCACCGAGGTATGGTTTTCCACCACGATGGCTATTTTTCCCGTGCGAGGGTTATAGTATCCCTTGGCTCCTCTATGTCCCTGGGGCAAGGATTCCCGCGTTACGAATTCTACCGGAGCGTGCAACTCTTCCGCCATCTGGCGAGCCTCGCCCCGGTACACAGCATTCGCATTCTGGGGGATTACTTGCGGCTCGGGAATACTTCTTTCGTCTCGACGTCTTTCCCTGTTTTCCACCTCCCAGGCTATGTCCGGATACGTTTTCCTCAGCCACTGTTCATAGGATGGGATTTCTTTTTCCGCCTCTCGAACCTTTTCCTTTACTTCTTCTATCGCCTCGTCACGCTCCGCTTTACGATGGCGCTTTGACAGTCTCTCATCTCCGTCATACACCTGCATGTCGAACGTCCCGACAGCGCCTTCCACCCGGAGTCCCTTCTTTGTATCATACGGCATGGGCACCCGTTTCTCCATCTCCTTTCTGCGGTATTTCGCATACTCGCTGCGGGCGGCTCGCTCCCGAGACTGCTGCTCCAACATTCTGCGCTCCGCTTCCTCCTTCCGCTGCGTATAACCGGACAGTTTGTCCTGGGAATAATGCCGGGCGACACTCTCCGGAGAGTAATAGTTCGTTCTGTTCCCATACATGGACGTATGATGCCATTCGTCCGCTTCTATCGTATCGACATCCCTCTTTATTTGCGAGACGGTTACTCGGGTCTCTTCCCCATTCTCCGACAAAATCTCGTTCACTCGATCCGCAAAGGACTTGTCCATCTGCGATTTATTCCGCAGACCTCTTGATTCCGCCTCCACCGCACGCACGCTCTTTGAGTAACCCACATATCCGCTGTTCCCTCCGTAAACAGAACGGTAAAACGCATCTATATTTCCTTCCTCTTGTTTTGGATTCTCGAATTCTTCCACTATCTTTGTGGCAGTAGAAAGTTCTTGACTGGTTATTTCCTGCTGAACATCGGGTGACGCTGAGGAGAACCAATTAAGAGCTTTCTCTTTATCAACCCATTGCAATGTGTTATTTTCAAGTATGGGTCTTACGACATTTGCAACCCTGCGCCCATGAACCGTTGTTACATTGTTCACTTCAAGATACTCTCCACCGTTCTGTATATTAGTTGCTATATCAAAAGCTACAAACACATTGCGTCCGTTGCGGTCTTTCATTTCTGTTAATATCCCAACCGTGCCATCATTCTTTTTAAACACAAATATTGGCTCTGAAATACGTGTAGGCATATCTTGCAAAGCATTCGCATCCACATCATGTTTGCGGTTGCTACCTTTGGTTACGACTCGTTGTCGCATCACAATAGGCAAATTCGGGAGGAACATTCGCATCACGCCACTCGGATTCCCCAAATGGAACATTTCGTTTTTATCCAATTCTCCCTCCTGATAACGCTCCAGCTGCTCGTTGAACCGCTCGTTCACTCTTTGGGTATCCTCATCCCTGTACAGCACGCTATTTCCCGTCTGCTCATCTACCTTTTCCTCGATGGCATTGAACAGGTTGTCAAAAGCCGTGTCCAGGGTTTCAAAATCCCCTTCTATCGGATATGGGTAATATTTGGAGACCATCTCCGGATCTCCCCAGTCCGAGCTTACCGGATTGGTCGCCAGGAAGTCATTCGATGTCCCTTTTTCGGACAACTTGCGCTCTATCCACACCGCAAAGGCTCTCGCCCCAAGTTCTGTCGGACGGCTCCAGTAGTCCGATTTCATAGACGCATACCGGCGGCTGCGCTCCCCATAGCCGCTCTTTTCTATCGCTCTTACCAGTTCTGCGAAGCTGCGGGTTACCTCCTCTCGCTCCTGCGGGCTGTATGCTCCTCCTCTCTCCCGATTGTATACATACCCTCCACGGGAGGTGTTGAAGTCATTCTTCCGGCCTCTTCTGCGGGAAAAATAGTTATCCAGTGCGTGCCACCATTCATGAGCCAGGGTTCCCGCTCCTTTGGTCTTGGTCAGGTTTATCACTACTTTCTCCGCTTCATAATGCGCCGAAGCCTTTCCGCCGCCTCTCGCACCGAAGGCCATCCCCAGTTCTCCGTTCAGCGACAGGGATCGAGGGCTCTTCCCGACAGCTTCCGCCAAGTCCATCAAGGCATCATAGGCTTTATTCAATGCAGCCTGCCGGTCTTGCTGGTTGGTCCAGTTCCCGAATTCCACTCCTCGGAATCCAAACGCATCCCGGAACTCATCCGCACTTATATCCCTGCCGGAACGCCAGTCGCGTCCTTTCCGCGGACGCTGTTCCCGGAATGCTATCTCCGTACGGTCTTTCATCCCCCGGTAGCTGGCTTCCAACTCATCATAGTGCTCCTTGACGTATTCCAAGGCGTCTTTTCCACGCTTGAATCCGTCTGCCACGATTATCGAAGGTTTTCCTTTTACAGTGATATAGGCACTACCGTCACTGCGCCGCTGATACACGGAGAACTGCGTCTTTTTCTCTCCCTTTTGTTCCAAGGTATTCTCTCCGGCAAAGGCTCGAAGAGCCTCCTCCGCTTTTTCCCGGGTGGGGTATATACCGCCGTGCTTCCCTGCGTTTGTTACATACCACTGCCCCTTTATCGACACCCATTTTCCTTCCTTGTCATAGTGTCCTGCACTGTCTCCCAGTTCTTCCAGTCCTGCCTTATCTATCTGATGTCCTCCGTCGTAGCCCCCCAAAGCCATGCGAGCAGCATGCATTCTCCTGATACCCCGTATTTCGAGTATTTTGTTCAGAAATTCTTTCTGCTCGCTCTCCGGCAAAGCTACGAGTCTCAGCGAGGCCTGATACAACTCAAATACTTCCGATACCCAGCGTTTAAGTTTGTAAGCCGTTCGAGGCTTGGAAGGGATTATATCACGGATCACCTGCAACAACGTGATTATTTCATTCGACACTCCTTCCTTGCGCAGTTTCCCGTAGTCGAAGTTGAATATTTTGCTCACAGGAAGGCTGCGCAGATCCTCCATTACCTCATTCGGGTTATTCTGCGCTTTCTCCTCACGTTCGGCATACTCACGCATCAGGTCTTTCCGTGCTCCGCCTATCTTCTCGCCTACATCCTCTATCTTTTCTGCGGCAGAGGCTTGATCCGCCGGTTTCTTTTCACTACCTTTGTCGATAGAAGATGAGCCGGACGGAAGAGCAGAAAGGGCTGCTGCCGCATCCTCGGATGTCAGTATGAGGAATTGCCCGCCCTCGCGTTCGGCCTGTCTTTTTAACTTGGCCAATCCTTTGGCGTCTATTCTTCTCCATCCGACTATCTCCACATTCTCCTTATTTCGATTCACATCCAATACAGTGATCGAATTTTTGTCAGCTGTTTGCACCGCCACCCAATAATTGGGTCTTTTCACGGGTTGTGACTGTCCGACAAACGTAGCCTTATATAAAGCGTTGTGTAATATTTCTCTACTTTGTGTGGGAGTTAATTCGGGATGAGTATTTCTGTTTTTCTCGAATATACTCTTCTTTATCACCACAGGCTTTCCCTGCGTACCTATGGCGTCGGCAACATTCTGCGGAAGTGTCGGCAGTTCTACATTGCGCGAAGGGGTTGTGAAGTCTTCGTCCGTAAGTTCATCTATCGACCCTATTTTATCTGTACGCAGACCTATGGATACCTCCTTTGAATTATTTTGTGTATCCTCTCGGGCTATCTCCTGTTCTCTGGTCAGTCTTTCTTGCTTGTCGTATTCCTGTTTGGCCTTGTCCACACGCTCCGCGTAATCCATCAGGCTTTCTCCATCGTTTCTTTCAGGAGCCACAAAGGCTCTCCGGTTATTTTCTTTCCTTTGGGATATCGCTTGTTGCGCCTCATAATCCAAACTATTATTGGAAAAACGCTCCGTAAATCCCCGAAGCGTAGCCACTCTGGTTTTCGGATTGTGGATGACGGCCAGCAATACCTCGTAGTCGGGATCCACAGACAGGACATCCAGCACATCCGGATTCTCCGTCTCCGCCGCAAGGTCTCTGCGAACTCTTGCCGCTTGGAATGCCTGCACAGGAATACCAGAATTCATCAGCGCATCCTTGCACGTCTTCGCGATGAATGCCTGCACCTTATATTCCGGAGATTCTTTATCCTTCCTTCCACGGATTCTATCCTTACTCTGTAGATAGGTAGAAGCTATCAGTTTGAGATCCTTTGACCCTTCCACATAATCCCGGAGCGCTTTTTCTGCTTTTGTTATCGCATCTTTTTCACCGGATTCATACGCCTTCCTCAATTCTTTGGGCAAAAGATGAGGCTGTTTCCCAACCTTTTCTTTCTTTCCCTCTTGACTTTCTTCTTCGGGGACTGTATTTTTGTCGGTAGAAGATACGGGATCGGTTTGTGGCGCAACCGTGCCCTCGGTAGTGGGGTCAGACATTTTCCCCTGCGACGAGTATAAGCCATCTGCTACGTCTGAGGCAGTAGAAACATCATCGGCGTGTTTCCAAACCAATTTCCCTTTCATAAGGAGGTTCGTAAGTACGTTCCTCCTTTTTTCTTGGTTGGAAATAACCACTTCTCTCCCGTCCTTGCTTACCGTTACAGAAGTAAAATAATAATAACGTGAGCCATCGCTCTTCACAAAGGCCTTTACGAAGACATAAGAAGACCCTCGTTCCGTCGTATCCCCTTCTTTGGCTTCACTGCTATCCTCTATGATAACATCCGGATTTTCGAGTGTAGGCTTGACCATTCCCAATTTACCCTCTCTACCTTGCCTCATCAGTTTGGTAAATTGGTTCTCCCCCATCTTCACTTCACCTATGGGCGTATTCACCACGCCATCTTCTCCGAACTCTGCATCCCAGTTTTCGATGGTCAGTTCCATCTCGGGAGCTACTTCGGCACTCTCTTCCATACGGGAGACGATCTCCTTCGCTTCTTCTTTCGTCAGCGTTTCTTCCTGTTTTTCTACGTTCCCCTCTTGACTTTCTTCTACCGGCGCTGTATTTTTGTCGGTAGAAACGGTATTTTCTCCTTGCGTAGGAAGGAGGTCCGGCACACTCTCTGAGTGTTCAGCTAAGTGCCCGTCAGAGCTGGAAGGAGAATATTTTTCATTTTTCGATTGATCCCGAACCAGAACATTCGCAAGGATGTCCTTGTACAGGGCGATACCTCCGTGAGGCTTAGACGCTGCGGTTTGAAGGGTGTCGCCCTTCTCTTTTATGTTATCCGCCACAAAGACCTCGTGGACATACAGCCGGTTCTTGTTCGCATCCTGCATTGCCCGGCAAAAGACATAACTCCGCTTGCCGTTATAATTTATCGGATAGGCAAAATAATTGTCTATCACGCCACGCTCTCTACTATCCGGCATCGTACCGAGGTAAACCGCATTTTCAAACCCTTCCACCAGGGAGGTAATGGCATCCAGTTTAGCCTGTCCATACCGATGGGCAAGAGAGCTTTCTACCGAATTTCTGTTTATTTCCACCTCCCCTACTTCCGTATCGTAAAATACAGGTTCCGGTACATTCTCATCCCACCATTTTTCGGCTGCTTTCCGCGCCGAAAGTTTCTTTGTAGCTACTATCTGTCCCGTCTCTACCTCCACTGCAGGAGCATTTCGAAGCCTCTCTCCGCGCACCTGTTTTTCCTCATCAGACATCGTACGAGGGTCTATATACCGCTTATCCTCTTTCTTTTCTTCTCGAGACGTTTCTTCGGCAAGAGCCGCCTCCTCACGCCGCTTAGGTGTTTCCACGATACGCTTCCACGCCTCCACGTCTGCCCGCGCCCGCTCTATATCTTCCTTACGCCGCTTTTCCCCTGCTATCTTTTCTTCTACGGTAGTTCCGCCTTTTGGCTTGGCTTTCTCCGTTTTCTTCAAGGCCGCCTGCTTGTCGGCCAACATGCTCTCAGCCACGCTTTGCGCTACCGCCTGATCTCCCCCAGCCTTCGCCACAATGTCATCCCAGGCCGCATCCGGATCGGCCTTTTCATACACAGGATTCCCATTTTCATCCACAGGCACTTGACTTTCCTTCCGCGTTTGCGTACCTTTGTCATCGAGAGTGATACCGGTTTGCGCCGAGCCCCCCTGCGCAGCACCGTTTTCGGTGTCCATAGTAGATAAAGACAGGACACGGGACTGGTTTTCACTCCTTTTTTTATCTTCAGGCATTCGCGAATAATCATACGCAGTCACGACCCAGTTGTCGTTTTCATCTTTTGCCAATACAACACGGTATCCGTCTTTCTCTATTTTCGCACCACCTTTCTGCAAGGTCAATTCTCCATTGGCTATCACATCGTTTATTACCTGCATGGCTTCATCCACGCTATCGAAATCATCATTCTCTACGATGTGCTTCTGTATAATATGTTTAAGCCCTCCTTTCTCATTCCCCCAAGCGAGGTCTATGCTTCCCAAATCATTGCGATGGAAAACCCCTTTCAGGTATCCTCCTTGTAACTTACGCAGGAACGCAGCCGCTTCTTTAGCTTTACCTACGGTCCATTTGTACACTTTTCCCCACCGGTTCTCTCCTATGGATTGCAAACCTTCCTCCTGTGCGACTGTCACGTTCGTTTCTTCCCCCTGTCTCGCATCCCGGTTTTCGTCCACAGGCACTTGACTTTCCTGCTGCATTTGCGTACCTTTGTTGGTAGAAACAGTGTTTTGCAGAGTAGCCGTGTCATTCTGCTTGCCGGTAGCGGTCGTGCCAGTGTCTGTCGTATTGTCACGGACACTGTTTTCTTTTTCAAATGCCGTAAGCAACCAGGTTTTCTTTTCTTTATCCCACTCAAGTCTGACAGCAGCTTTATGCGTATCACTTTCAAGGTTGATCCTATTACCGCTCCTGCTAACAACGTGCATATTATCAATAATCCCTTGCAGGTCGTTTAAAACCTCTGGATGATATTTGACAAGTTTTGCCAGCCCGAATCCATCACTGCGTCCTGTCCCTTCATTCCCCCACACCAGGTCTATATCTCCCACATCTTTATGATGCAGAGCACCTACCGCTTCTCCCTCTTTTCTTCTGCGTAAAAAGTCTATCGCTTCCTTAGCCTTGCCTCGGAACTGGTCATAGATGTTACCAAAAACACCTCTCCCTATCGGCTTTATCTCCGCATCCTCCTTATAGGTCTCGCGAGTTGGCACTACCATACCGTCCAGTTGCTCCGCCGTGTACACATTCACCCGATTTCCGTTTACCGGCGTATCGGTCATCACCTGTATCAGCCCATCGGCATCCGGCGTGGATACGATACGCCCTCTCACCACACCTTCCGGCGTGTTCAACATCACCTCCGTATCGATCCCGTATTTCTCAGCACCTTCTTGCTCGGCTCCTTTCCGACGCTCGAGTGCCTCTACCTGCGCGTACACCTCCGCCTCGTTCACCGCATTCTGCAACTCCTCGCGGGGCATTATGCTTTGGGTCGTTCCATCCGTAACGGTTACCGTACCATCCTGGTTCTGCGCCACCACCTCCATCTGCAGCGGCTTTCCCTCGGCCAGAACGGTAAACTGTTCTCCCGGGGCAAAGTCTCTCACCCCATCTATCTGCGCCGCCTCTCTCTCGGCCGCCTTCTGGCGCACATCGTTGGCCATAGCTTCCTTGTAGGCTTCTCCCTCCTGTACCCCCGACACTTCGTAAATATCCTCTATCGGGCGCATCTCCATGTGTCTGCCCTGGTCATGGATCACGATGAACCGCTTGTCCGACTTCTCCCGGTCCAGCGTCCCCTCGGGAGTCATCACCACCTTCCCTGAGAGGATGTTCACCGCCGCATCATCCGCTTTGAGCGTCGCACTGTACACATTCCCGTCCGAGTGGATCAGCTGCTCCGCACTTTGCACCGCCTGCTGTACCTGCCCTTCCACGGTTTCTCTCACACCCTCCATCAGCCCCTCGTACTTGGCTTTAGCATGGAAATAAGGCTCCAGAGTCTCCATCTGATCCGGGTGCGCCATCAGGTAGTCGCCCACGTTCTGCGCCGCATCCGCCTCCGCACGCTGCTGCGGGGTCAGGCGCGCCGCCGCCCCGTCCAACTCTACCTTGGCTATATGCTTGGCCAGCCCGTCTCCGTCAGCCGCCTCTCTGCCTTGCAAGCGAGCCTCATCCAGCCCCGCATCCACCGGCGGCACCACACCTTCTTCCACCTGCTTGTCCCGCATACGCTTCACCCCCTCCAGGGTCGTACGACGCCGGGCGTATTCGAGTACGGCCATTCCCTGCTCCAGCGACAGATCCGACTTATCCAACAGCTCATTCAATATAGCCGTTCTTTGCTCCAAGGGGCTCTGGTCTATCTCCTCTTTCAGCCCCTGCCAGCCCTCTCCTATCACGCGCTCCGCCTCTGTGTTGGCCTGGTTGTATTTTTTGTTAGCCGAGTATCTCGCTCCTACGTAAGCCCCCGTTCTTGCCGCCGAGATCAAACCTCCCGTCATCGCCATACCCAGGATTATATCCAGCTGCTGGTCGCGATCCCACAAGTCGGACACCTGGTTGTCCCCCACGAAAAAAGCATTCAGAAGGATATTCCCTTCCTCCTCCAGGATTTCTGCTCCGATTCCGTTCCAACCTGCAAATCGCTCCATATCCGCCACATTGCGGGCGAAGTCCGAGGCCGACATCTCGTCCGCCCATTTCCCTACCCGGGTTGCTTTCAACCACTCTGCCGGCTTCGACTTTCCGATCAGCTTACCGATCGCCGGGAAGTAATTCCCCATCATTTCCGAGAAATTCTCGATCGTGTTTGCCTTCAAAGCCTTTCCAAATGCAGCTCCAGCACTTTCTCCCCCTTCCGTTCCATCATACCGCACCGCACCGTTCTCATCGGTTGCATAGCGAGCATTGCCCATTCTGCGCTGCGTCGCATCCTGCGCCGTCCGTCCCGCCCCCGAGGTGGTAGCCATCAGCGTAGCCCCCGCTACATCGCCACCCACCCTGGCGCCGTATTTCACGAGGCTCTGCACCCCCTTGGTGCCGAATTTCTTCGCCGCATAACGAGCCGCCGCTTTCATCACCGACTGCCCCATCTTCGAGGCAGGGTTAAACGCGAACTGGGCAGCAAACGGAACCATGTTACCGGCTATCTCTCCCACTCGGTATCCGCGTCCGAGATCATCCCCGTACTGCTCTTGTGCCGCCGCTTGAAGTCCCAACGCCGTGAGCAGCATATCCTCCTGCTCGGTCAAGGGTTCTCCGCGTTCAGCCTTCTGGGCCGCCGCCATCACAGCCCGCGAATCTCGATACAAGCCCTCGCCGCTCCACGTATCCATGTCGCTTACCGTATTCCACAGCCCCCGGCCGAAATTCCCGAGGAACGACGCCCCTGCCGCATTCCGGTCGTATTGCTCGGCCATCTCCAGCACATCTTCTGCCTTTTTCTGCGCAGCCTCCGCAGCCATCACATCCCCCTGGTTGGCCACATACGCATCCCTGTGGCTTCCCACGATCGGCGTACCGGTCGGCGTATTGCTCTCGGCGGCAGCTCTGAGCACACGTTGCCACCAAGGTCTATCAGTCTCTGCCTCGTCATATCGGCGAGCCGCCTGATCCATAGCCTCTCCCTTGGCCTTCTTCGCCTTTTCCTTCAGATCTCCCGCCTGCGTCTTTATCTGCTCCTTCAACTCCTTCTGCTGCTGCTCGTATGCCTTACGCTCTGCATCCATCACCGTCTGCTGCAACACCGCCTCGCTCTTGGCCAGGGCGTCGTAGTACCGGGACAGATTGCGGTTGAACGTCTCATAATCTCCCACGTTGTAGCGAGATGATACTACGTCAAAATAATTACGACGGACCCGTTCATCCTTCATTCCATTCCAAAAATCCGGCAAGTCTCCCAGCCCGGTCATCCCGAGTTCATTTACCGAATACCGGTACAGATTCTCAACTATATCACCTTTCTTATCCTCTGCTCCCGATGCCTCATCGGTTTTTACTCCAGTAAGGCCAATACCTTCGGCCAAATTGTGCAACTGATCCGTAAAGTTCATCCCTGTTGTCGCTTGGGAGGGTTGTTTCACTATTTTCGATGCCGTATTTTTCATGAAATTTTCTTCTTTTTAGTTTTTAAATCCGAAATCAGTCCCATAAACAGGCCCCGTTCCCATCCCGAATGGTAAGCCGTAGCCAGCTGTCGGAGGATTCGACTTTTTTTCAGAGCCGCTTGCCCCCATCTTGCTCGACATATCCTGTATCATCCGCTTGGCCGTCTCCGACTGCGTCCAGTACTGGTTTACGAACGCCTTCATCTTGTCCTGCGGAGCTACGCCTATTCCGGTTCTGAGTCCCAGGTCAAGCGTCCGTCCCGTATCTTTTTCTATCACGCTCACCAGCTGCGGCAGGGAGTACAGGTACGTATCCTCATTGACCGGTATCGTCTCTCCCGTGCCTGTGTTGTACAGGGTTATGTTCCCGGCTCCTTTCTTATCTCCGGCTTTGGCCTCCGCCTCCGCCTTTCTCTGAGCCAGGGTAGCCGCATGGTTCGCCTTGCGCTCTTGCAATACAGCATCCCGGTAAGCATCATCCGCCTTGTCTCTCTCCGCTCTGTATCTCGCCTGCTCGGCGTCCTTGTTTCGGTTGTACTCCAGCTTATCCGCCGCCCTCCGGTTGGCATCTTCCGCTTTCGTCCGATCCAGGTCGTATTCCCGGTTCTTGTTCCCCTGCAAGATGTCCTGCACATACGCCTCCCATTTTCCTTTGCGCCATGCATCCGCATCCGCCTTGTATTTGGCCACCGCATCGTCGTACATCTTGCGGTAACGATCCGACAGCGACACCAACTGCGCCGATGGAGCCCCTTTTCCCACATAGTACATATTCGCTATCGCCGATATTCCATCGCCGATTGCTCCTATGATCCTTCGTGCCTTGTCCTGTCTCTGCAAACGCTCCAGTTCCTCTTTCGAAGGCTGCGGGTGGAGAATGTCGAACATATCCGAATAGGTCAGATTCCCGGCCTTTATCCGCTCCGACAGGATTTCATCCGGCGTTTTCCTTTCCATCGGCAAGATGGATTTCGCTGCGCCTCCGGGTGCAGCATTCGTACTACTCGTAGCAGGCGTATTCTCCTCGCTGGTAGCCGCCGATGCACTACCCAGCGGATATGCACTTCCACCCCGGTAAGCACGCTCCACCAAAGTAGGTTGCGCAGAGGGTTGAGCAGAAGGTTGCACCGCCTGCTGTCCCGCATCCGTCGCTGCAGCCTCTCTCTGCTTCGCCGCCACCGCCGGATCGTATGCCAAAGGAGGCCTCCCCAGCTCCGAAGTCCTCCCGTCTACCAGTTCACTCCCTGATCTTGAAGCCACCGGAGTCGTTTTCTTCAGAATATCGTCTATCGTAGCCATATCGTCTGTTTTTTATAACCGGTCCGGGAACCCCGCCAAGCCTTGTTTCTGGATCGTGCTCCCTACATTCGCTTCACTTACACTCGTGGGTTTCTTTTTGAATACAGGATTTATCTGTCCAGCCAGCCCCGCACCGATGGAAGCCCCTGCCGCCACGCCCTGGTTGGCCGCCTGCGTCGCACTCTGCATCTGTCCCTGCAACACATTGAGCCGCGCATTGGTCAGCGCATTCTTGCGGTTCAGGTACGCACTTTCTATACTGTCCTTGTGTGCCGAAGCCTGCGAAGCAATATTGGCCATCACATTGCCCATAGCATTGTTCTGCGCCTGCTTTTCGGCTGCTGCCGCCTGCGTCGTTCCCCCCATCACCGCATTGACCCCCGCAGAACGCTTGGACCGTTCTTTCATCGCCTCGTTCATCCGCGAGAGTACCGCCTGCGCGTCCGATCGCTGGGTGTAGCTCTCGTTGTATCTCCGGTCAAACCAGTTTTGGTTGTCCTTCTCCTGCTGGTCGATGATCTTGTTCTGCTGCCTGGCCAGACGTGCCGCTCTGGCCTGTCCGGCGATCATGCTGCCTACCTGCACGCCCGCCCCTATCAGTGATCCTATCATATCCTTGTCGTATTTGGTTAATCGATATACTTCCATTGCAAAGATGCCTCCCTACATTTGCTTTGTCTTTTTATCCATTAACCAATAGATAACTCAACGTAAATCAACCTATTTTAGGATGGCTCATCAAAAAGGAGAACTCAAAACCCCCGGATCGGGACGAAAAAAAGGGACCCCCAACAAGGTGTCCCTCGAGTTGCGCAAAGCCATCAAGTTATTTACCGAGGATCATTTCAGCGACTTCGTAAGCGACTGGCGCGCGATCGAATCGCCCAAGGAACGCGCCGAGGTCTACATCAAGCTGTGCAAATACGTCGTACCCACTCTTCAGTCCGTCTCTTTCGAGGAGCCCTCATCCGCCAAGACGACCCTCGAAGATCAGCTTCGTACCCTCTCCCAGGAAGCCGAACAATAATTAACATGCAAAAATATAATAGTCATTATTTACACATGTAATAAAATGCTATTATTTATTCTTATTATTCAAAAACAAAACTTCTCTAGCATAACCTTTCATTTCTTCCGTAGCAGTAGACTTTACTTTTGGAGTAGTATCAAGGAGTTTTTGTGCAATATTTTTTGCTTTTGCATCCTGTCCCGTTTCACAATACAAATTCATGAGCAAATAAAGTGGATATAATCGATTAGGCAACATATAATACGATCTCATATAATATTCTTCAGCTTTTCTAAATTGCCCCATGGCCTGGTAATTCATACCAATAAGAATACAAAATTTAGGATTACTATTCCAACATTTTCCCTCAAATATGATTTTATTAGATTGTTCATATTTATTTTCTTTTGAAAGTACTATCCCATAAGAATACAGAAACCCTTGATTGCGTTCCAAAAATTTTTTATATTTCGCATAATCTTCAGAAAGATTATTATTCTTATAATCCGAGGTACTTATTAAACTCAATTGTCTCCAAACCTTGTAAGATTCCCTCACAGAAGGTGCACGACATAAAGAAAAGAAACAACTAAACATTAACAAACACCCCAAAAAAACTATAACATATTTTGTTTTAACATTATTTTTCTTCCCTTTATTAGAAGCGCTTAATGCCAATAAAACAACAGATACATCAAATAGTATATTACCGCCCCATAAGCAGCACTCCCCAAAAACTTCAATGCTTTCATATCCGATCAGTTTTTATCATCGATTGAATACCCAGTGAATACCGCATCTACCAATGCCTCCAGCGAATACTTATTTAGCTTTTTATATGTGCTTTCAGGGATCACCACAACAGGCAAAACCATATACCCCTTACTCAAATAAACGTAACTAAATTGCATAACCTCGCTCCCGTCGTTTGTTTTTTCTACCGTTAGACATTTCAGAGCTTTCTTCCCACAAAACATAACTTTCTCCATATTTTGTATGTTTTCAGTATTTTCCATCAAATCCATTATATCCCACGCGTTATCTGCAACACTTTCCTGCGCCGGGAATACTGTAACCCCCACAGAAATTCCCTCGGAATAGGATAATGTATTGTAGGCAGAAAAAACTGTCTTCCCGACAAAACCTTCTGGTTCATCTATTTTTATTCTGATCCACGGACTTCCATCAATCTCATACAAACGCCAAGAGAACCCGTATTTTTCATTCGAATATTCTCCAGTATTTTCATTCCAATTCCAACTTTCATTCCCCCCTTTTGAAGAAGGCATAACTTTAGCATGTATCTTATCTTCTCGATCGTTCTCCTTGATATTAGCCACGTAAGACGGCTTTTCATCCAACCCATCACCATCTCCAGCCACCCATATACAGGAGGTAAACAGAGGACATATAAAAAAAAGAAAGGCAAAGTGTTTCATCTTTTCAGTGTTTTATATAATATTCCGTTTTATCACCCCCACCACGCGGAACAGCCTTCGTACCGCCTCGAAGGGTATCTCAAATTCCGGGAAACAGAACTCTCCCTTCATCGGACCCGAATCGAACGTAACATGATTGTCGCTCACACAACGAAAAGCTGAGTGATCCGCGTTGTAGAATAGTCTTTTCAGATATCTGTTTTCCCGCGTTTCCACCACGTACACCTGCCCCGGCTCAATAAATTCGTCGGTATGCGGACGCAGCCCCACCACACACCCGGACGGATAGTTCGGCACCATGCTATTTCCGTATATTCTCAATGCCGCCTCGCTGTCGCGCAACAGACTACCTATCTCGATCGTATCCACCACTCTTGCCGGCGACATATCCATCTCATAGCCATTCCCGGCGGCGGCCTCCGCATCGTATAGCGGTATCACCCTACCGACCGTCAGATTTGACGCCGCCTCCGTGTCATTTCCTTTCCCCTCCTTCCCGGGTGTTTTCAGCATCTCGCCTTCGCCGGTGAGGAGCCAAGATATATTCAATTCAGGATAAGCAGAAGATATTTTCATTAATGAATTCTTCGTAATACTATCTCCCACATTATTCACATATCCCTTTGAAAGTCCAACTCTTGCAGCAAACTTCGCTTGCCCAATCCCTAAATAGGACAAAAATTCAGAAAGTCTTGATTTTGTATTGTATGACATATTTTAATTATGTAATTTTGTGAAAAATTAGGTTATGTCTCCTCTACTTGAAAACCTCGTCGGATGGTCTGTTTTAATATTATCTGTTTCTACTTTCACCGTAAACATAATAAACGCAACAGACTTATGGATTTATGGACATAAAAAAGAAAAATCCAAAGGACATCCTTTATAGATCCATTACTGCGGAGAACAATAGTATCCGTATCTCTCCGGCGCTCCATCCGCTGATGCACGCCACCAAGAAAGAGCTCATCGCCCTGCTCGAAGGGCGCGCACACGGCATAGCTCACGATCCGAAAACCTTTTACTCCCTCGCCCTTTCGGCTTTTCTCGAATGGGTGCAATGCGAACAGTCCGGGTTTTACCCGGCCTCCGTCCGCGATACCCGGTTGCTCCAGCGTCTGGGCAGCATACGTCATGCTCTTTCTTCTTCCACGTCCAACCCTGAAAAGAAGTAAATCATGGACATCAGCATCTCCCTCCAGGAATTCGCATCGCTCATCGAGCAGGCTGTCGAGAACGGATTTCTCGCCGGCGAACAGTGCTCCAACCGCCCTGACGAAATGCTGACCGAAGCACAAGCCCGCCGAGAGTTTGAAGGCTTTGTCGATTTCTCCCGCGCCGGCCTGTACAAAAAGACCACCAGCAACCGCCGTTACCGGTTGCGCAGCGAACTCGTCAAGGAGCGTGCCAAGCGCAACATCCGCAACCTCGCCTGCGAAATGGTCTACCGAACCGCCTCACGCAAAAACCCAGAAGAAAAATGAACCCCGCAAAAATAAATACCTCCGATCGCTTGCACGGGTGCGATAATAGCGCTATGTTTGCAGTGACTAACATACTCGAGGGCGGACATGGTTCGCTCGACAAAGCGGGCTTTTTTTATGCCCGCCGCGATAAGCGGTTCTGTACCCCTGTGGCAAACTGTAATGGAATGCCAGCCCTCGAGGTGTTAGTCAACAGGTCAGGCAGAACCGTATTTTTTTTCTGCCCGCAACAAACCTCGCTTTCTGAAATGACTAACACAGAAAAAGAGGGGTTGAAAGGGAAGCACAGTACCTGCACCCCAGCCAAAAGAGGCTGCAAGAGGGCGTACAAGCCCCTGTTCGCCGAAAATCTTTCTTCACAGAAAGAAAAAATCACTCCTGTTTACTTGCAAAATACGGACAACCGCCGTATGTTTGCTGCAAATTCTTCGCCAAAGAATAACATTTGCAGTAAAATTGTATGATATACAGCGTAACAACTCAAATGACATGTTCAAATATATGGAAAATTTAATTACCCCAAAACGGATTACAAAAATTTCGATTCGGCTGACCATCGAGTCGCTTGAAAACGGCCAGAGCGCAATTTTCTCACTCTTGGACAGTGAAAATGCTATCCGGCAGGCAGCATCACGAGCCAAAGGCAACGGGAGAAAATACCCCGTAAAACGAACTCCGGATGGATTCCTTGTAACCCGGATAGACCGATGAAATACCTCGCCTCCCTTCTGGTCGGCCTCTCCTTGGCTGCCTACTCGCTCTACCGCTGGGCACAGATGGACACCCTTACACCGGTCCACGTATTCGCCGCCTTGGTGGTGTACGTAGCCTCCTCGCTGCTGATCACTTGGTCCATCGCGGACACGGTTCGCATGATCCGCAGCGGATTTAGCAAACACTAAACAATAAATCCATGTCTCCGCTGCTTGAAAATATCCTTGGGTGGTTTATTGTAATCCTTTGCGCGTCGATTTTTATCGTACACGTAAGGTATATAATAAACTTCTGGATTGATAAACGCAAAGAAAGAAAATCCGCGTCCAACCCTGAAAAGAAGTAAACAAAAAGGTCAAAGGCCATGTTCAGTAAAAACATTGTTAAAAATTTGGTCATCTCGCCGGCTGTCTCTATGTTTGTAGAGCCAAATACAGCGATCGGTAATGACCGCAATTTTACTGAACCAAACCGCAATAAAGCGGGCATTCCTTCTGGTGACGAATCTGCGCTTTGCCGATTCGCTGTGTTTGGCAACATAAAGAAGGGTGTCCGCCCTTTTTGTATTCACTCATCTCGAATTTTCACTAAAATGCCAAAGAACCGCGAAAAGAGAGTTTCGGAGAACAACAGTACCCGTACTCTATCCACTGTAAGCCGTCGGAGAGCCTACAAGCCCCTGTTCGAGGCGGAAAAGGCCGCCAAGAACCGCGCCTACTCCTACATCCTTGCTACCCGTCAGTTTGACGATTTCTCGCGCTATTCCCGCCTCACGGCAGGGATGGACTGCCATGCTATTTGCGTGGCCGACATCGTGGCCAAGCATTTCCCCGAACTCAAAACCCTTTTCGAGCGATGAACACGACCACTACTTTGCCCGCCGCCGAACGCCTGTACCGCTGGGCGCACCAGGTGCAAGAAGAACTCCGCTCGCACCGTCATATCCTCCTCACGGAAGCCTCTCTCTCGGCCATCGCAGCGCGCATGCGCGAACAGGTCGCCGGTCGGGCTACGTTCGAGGACGGGGATACGAGCTACGACGACTTTTTCGAATTTACCATGACCCTGCAAGGCGTAGACATGGTCGTCTCTTACAGCTACCACGCCGAACAGGACGTGATGGAGAACTACTTCCCCGAGTGGGGTGCGACCGAGCGCATCGAAAGCCTCTGCCACGAGCGCGTGTACGACGTCCTGGTGTATTCCTTGGAGGATACCGACGAGGTGCTCTGCGACACGGCGCGCATCCAGCAGCTTTTTTGAAAACACAGAAAAATCAATAAAAAATGGACACCAACAGATCCTTCTACCAATCCCTCATCGAGGTGCAAAGCGAGCTTCGCGCGCCGAAGAACCAGCGCAACGATTATGCCGGTTACAGATACAGGAGCTGCGAAGATATCCTGGAAGCCGTGAAGCCGCTGCTGGTCTCCCGTGGGTTGCTGCTTTCCCTCCAAGATGAGATCATCCAGGTCGGAAACCGTTACTACGTGCGCGCCACCGCCTCCGTGACAGACGGAGAAAAGACCGTCTCCGCCTCTGCCTACGCCCGCGAAGCGGAAGTAAAGAAAGGCAACGACGAAGCGCAGATCACCGGCGCGGCCTCCTCGTACGCCCGCAAGTACGCCCTCAACGGACTTTTCTGCATCGACGACGTGAAAGACCCGGACGCCACGAACAAGGGCGACGCCTCTCCCCGGAAAGCGCAAGCCCCCGCCGCACCTCCTGTGCCACCCGCCGACCTGGACGAAGCGGTCGACGCCGCGCTGCAAGCCGCGGACATCGCCTCGCTGACGGCCATCTGGAAGAAGTACCGCCACCTGCAAGGATATCCGGATTTCGTGAACGCCAAAAACCGCCGCAAGGCCGAGCTGCAATGAGTACGCCCGCACTTACCTCTTCGCCGGTTATCTTCCTGCCCGAGGAGCACCGGTACTTCAACCCTGAGAACGGGCGCTATCTCTCCGGGATCACCGGGCTGCTCTCCCGGCAGCTCTTCCCGGACAAGTACGACGGCATCCCGCAGGCCACCCTCGACGCGGCCGCCGCGCGGGGCAGCGCCATCCACGAGGAGTGCGCAGACCTGGCCACCTTCGGCGCAGCCGGCACGTACCCCGATACCGCAGCCTTTGCCCGCCTGCTCACCCGGGAGGGCATCGAACCGCTGGAGGCCGAGTACACCGTATCGGACGGCGAGCACTACGCCTCGAAGATCGACCTGCTCGACCGATCGCTGAACCTCTACGACCTCAAGACCACCTCGACGCTCGACACGGAATACGTCAGCTGGCAGCTCTCCATCTACGCCCACCTGTTCGAGCTGCAGAACCCAGGCCTTCAGGCAGGCCGCCTGGCCGCCATCCACCTGCGGGGCAAGCGGGCCAAGCTCGTGCGCGTGGAGCGCAAATCCTCCGAGGCCATTTCGCGGCTTCTCGCAGACGATCTCGCCGGGAGGCAATACATCCATCAACCAGACGCTCATCTTGCGCCAGCGGGCAGCGGAGAAAGCCAGGAGGAGGTGCTGATGAAGCTCACCGATATCGAGCGCGCCATCCTCGACATCAAGACCCGCCTCGCCCAGGCCGAAGAGCAGAAAAAGTCGCTTACCGAGGCCTTGTACCGGGAGATGGACGCGCGAGGCGTGTATAAATTAGACAGCCCCACGCTCTCCATCACGCGCATCGCGGACACCACAGCCGAGACCTTCGACAGCAAGGCTTTCCGCTCCGACCATCCGGAGCTCTACGGGAAGTACCTGCGCGAGACCCCGCGCAAAGGCTATGTAAAGATCGTTTTGAAACAATAACCAAAAACCCAAAAAAAAACAAAATGGCACAACTCATCACGGGCAGCATCTGCCTATCGGACATTCCCAAGGACAAGATACAGATCGGGAAGAACGGGAAGAAGTACCTGAACATCTGCATCTCCGAGCTGCAGAACGTATCGCCTTACGGCGACACGCACACCATCTACGTCTCGCAGTCGGCTATGGAGCGCCAGGCGAAAGCTCCCAAGACCTACATCGGCCACGGCAAGAACTACGCAGCAGCACCTGGGGCGCCCCAGGCCGAACCTCCGGTAAACACCCGGGTAAGCAGCGGCTCGGACGACGATATGCCTTTCTAACACCAGGACTATTGCGACCATGAACACCCTGCACATCGCCAAAGAGCGAGGACGCTTCGACCTCAAACCGGTCACGGACTGTTTTTGGGACTTGCCCGACGGGGAGTACCGCGTCGAGGTCAAGCGTCGCCGCTCCCAGCGCACCACATCGCAGAACGACTACCTCTGGGGAGTGGTGTACCCGGCGGTGCTGCAGGGTCTCATCGACGCCGGATGGGACGAGATCACCTCCACGGAGCAGGTGCACGAGCTGCTCAAAGCCAAGTTCCTCACCGTCGAGGCCGTGAACCGACACACCGGCGAGATCGTCTCCTACCCGCTCTCCACCGCACGGATGGACACGCTGCAATTCTCTACCTACATCGATCAGATCATCGACTTCGCCCGGGAGTATCTCGGGATCATCATTCCCCCGGCGCAGACAAAGTAAAAAAGAAAACAGACATGTACCGAACACGAAAAAACAACCCGCAGGACTTGCAAAATACGGACAAGCGCCGTATGTTTGCAATGCCTTACATTTTGACCAGCGGACATAGTTCGCTTTCCCCGCGGGCTTTTTTTGTGCCCGGGAAAATATGTGGAGTTACTCCCCTGTACAGTTGTAATGGCTGTACTGCTTGCTGGTCAAGTGTAGGGCAAGGGGTCGGTAACTCCCTTTGTTTTGTAGTTACCCCAACAAATCTTCTATCTGTAATGCCCTGCACAGAAAAACAAGGTTTGTCCGGGAAGCATAGTACCGTACAGACAACGCACGCCCTGCGAAAAAGGGTATCCCACGAAAAATTTACTGCTGAAAAGGACGCAAAAAACCGCGCCTACGCTTTCATTCTCTCCCGGGGACTGCTGCGGGACTTTGCCCGCTTTAGTGCCTGTACGTCGGGAGCGGACAGCCACGCCTTTATCCTCCATCTTCTGTCGAACCTATGCAAAAAATAAACGCCATGAATACCGAACTTTTATCCATCGCCCAGCAGCGGGCGGAAACCATGACCTCGCTGCAAATCGCCGAGATCACCGGAAAACTACATAAAGACGTGCTGGAAGCCATACGCAACATGGAACCAGCCTGGATAGAAATCACTGGGCGGAAATTTCCGCTCAGTGAATACAAGGACAGCACGGGTCGAAGTCTGCCTATGTACCGCCTTAACAAGACGGAAAGCCTGTACATCGCCACCAAGTTCAACGACCAGGCTCGGGCGAAACTGATCCTCCGCTGGGAGGAACTGGAGCGGGAGAAAATCGTCGGAGGATTCCAGATACCCCATACCCTTTCCGAGGCGCTCCGACTGGCCGCCGATCAAGCTGAAAGGATCGAAAACCAGCGTAAACAGATCGACGCCATGCGGCCCAAGGCGCTGTTTGCCGAAGCCGTGGCCACCTCCGACCGCTCTTGCCTGGTCTCCGAAATGGCCAAGATACTGCGGCAAAACGGCGTGGAGATGGGACAAAACAGGCTGTTCGAATGGTTGCGCAGGGGAGGGTATTTGTGCTCCAAAGGGGAGTATTACAACTTGCCTACGCAACGGGCGGTAGAGATGGGGCTGTTCGAGATAAAAAAGACCACCGTTTCCAAACCGGACGGCTCGGTACTGGTGACCACCACCCCGAAGATCACCGGGAAAGGGCAGATATACTTCGTGAACAAATTCCTATCCCGAAACAACGCAACGCAAAAAGAACTCGTACCATGAAAAGAGACAGTTTCGTTTTCTACACGAGTTTTTCCGACGCGATCTCGGAACTGGAACCCATGCAACAACTGGCTGTGTACAACGCCATTGTGCAATACGCCTCTACCGGGATCATGCCCGAATTGTCCGGAGTGCCCAAAGCCATCATGACGCTCATCAAGCCACAGATCGACGCCAACTCACGCCGTTACGAAAATGGCCACAAAGGAGCCGAACATGGGAAAAAGGGCGGTCGTCCCCGTAAAAAAACGGATGAATCCACATCCACCAAAACCCCAGATAGCGAAAACGGAAACCCCGAAGAAACCCCAAGCAAAACCCAAGCAAACCCCACCGAAACCCCTAATGTAAATGTAAATGTAAATGATAATGTAAATGTAAATGATAATAAAACATCGTCTATCGACGATGGAAAAAAGGAAGGTTCCGGTAAACAACAAAAAAAAGAAACGAAAAAAGGGGCCTCCCCCCTGCCCCCCTCCACACCGGATCTTTCCTTCTGCGCTCCAGAGTTTGTCCCCGTAGTGGAAAAATGGTTGGAATACAAAAAAAGCCGCCGAGAGGGGTATAAATCCCCCGAATCGTTGAAAGCCATGTACGAAAAATTATTCAAGTTATCCAGAGGAGAGCCTTTGATAGCCGCGGAAATCATAAATGAAAGCATGGCAAACAATTACGCCGGACTATTCCCCCTTAAAAAAGAGATTGTCAACTCCTCATCCCCTAAAAATCCCACCTCCGGAAAATATAGCGTAGCCCTTACTGCCATGAACGAAGCAAAAGAGAGAATACGCCAAAGAATCGAAAAACACAGCGACAATGGAAGCCATTGACAACAAACCATCTACTCTTCGAAAAGGCAGCGCATCCGCGCTACCCGCTAAGACATTGAAGCTTGTAGAATCCATCCCGGTCGTACAGCAATCCCCCGCCGACACGATGGCCGAGATGGTCGATATAATCGGCTTGGTGTATGTGATGTGCGGGCGTAAATTGGCTTCACCGGAGGAACTGGATTTGGATGCTCAACTTCTCGACAATACTGTCCGGAGCGATTTTCCCACCCTTAGCACCGAAGAGGTACGGACCGCCCTCATAGAGGGGGTAAAAGCTGAATCTACATCCGAGTATTTCAATCTATGCCAAGCAAAATATTATGCATGGCTGAAAGCCTACCGAAATGGAGTACTTCGTCAGAATGTGGAAAAAGCACGCAAAGAAAAGCATACTCTGCCAACCATTCCTCATGACGAACAACGTAAATACGGGATACGCTTCTGTTGCAACGTTTTCAACGATTATCGTAACGGGAAAGGCCAAAAGACATTTTTTATCCCAGTATTCGAAATCCTTTGGCGTGAAAAGGTATTGCGTTTCGACAAGGAAAAAGCCCGGTCTATTTACGAGGAGGCCCGTCGGGAAGTATTGGCCGAGCTAAACGCAAAAAAAGAGGCTCCATTGGGGCTTCCACCTTCAGAGAGGGCAGAGATACGCCGAACACTCGAAAAGCTGACCAAAGATCCGAATATGCATGAAGAACGAATAGACACGAAAGCAAGGGAAATAGCCTTGCGCGAATACTTCGACCATCTTATCACCGAAAAAAAGGAATTGAATGAACAATTTTCAGAGAAACAATGAAAACCACCATCCAAATCAAATCCACCTCCGGAGATGTGCTGTACGAGCACACGTGCGAGGAAAACAGCGTGAAAAAGACGGTAGAAACAGCGGTAAAAAATAAAGTACCACTGCGCGATGCTGACCTGTCCGGTGCATACCTGCGCTTCGCTGACCTGTCCGGTGCATACCTGCGCTTCGCTGACCTGTCCGACGCTGACCTGCGCTTCGCTGACCTGTCCGACGCTGACCTGCGCGATGCTGACCTGCGCGGCGCTGTCCTGTCCGACGCTGACCTGCGCGATGCTGACCTGCGCGGCGCTGTCCTGCGCAAAGCTGACCTGCGCGATGCTGACCTGCGCGGCGCTGTCCTGCGCAAAGCTGACCTGTACAACGTCAAAGCGGGTCACACTACAGCTATGTTTTTTCCCCAGTGCCCTGACGGGGCGTTCATCGGGTATAAAAAAGCAGGCGGCAAGATCGTAAAACTGATCATTCCGGCGGATGCGAAGCGCTCGTCCGCTACGACGCTGAAGTGCCGTTGCTCCAAAGCGAAGGTGCTGGAGATTCAGGAGGAGGACGGGTCGCCTTCGGAGGTAAAAGAGGTGCGGTCGAAATTTGATAACGACTTCATCTACCGCGTCGGAGAGACTGTCTGTGTGGATGACTTCGACGAGGATCGATGGAACGAGTGTTCGCGGGGTATTCATTTTTTCATCTCTCGCGATGCGGCGGTGAGCTACGAGGGATGACCGCGCGCGATTTCTTCGAGCTGGTCGCACGGATGCGCCGCTCGCAAAAGGAGTATCAAATCCACCGCAGCCGCTTGTACCTGCGCGAGAGCAAGGAGCTGGAGCAAAAGGTCGATGCGGAGATAGAACGGGTGGAAAAAATTATGGGAAAATGAAAAAGATAATGTTCAACGATAAATACGGCTTGACCAAAGCCGTACTGGAAGGTAAAAAGACGCAGACGCGGAGAGTTATAAGCGATAAGATTCTTGATAAAATTAAACTGTTTCAAGATGAATACTTTAGTGCTTCATTGGAATTTTTAAAAGGTAAGGATTTGATTGAAGCATATATGGTTAATTATCCAGAAAAGCTATCGTATAATGTTGGTGAGGTCGTGGCTGTGGCGCAGAAATATAGCGATTGTGGAGGGGTCTTGGAAAATGGGATCCCTCGATGGAAGTACATATCGAAAATTGTTGGGAATACGTCCGGAGGATGGACGAACAAAATGTTTGTGAAAGCCGAACTAATGCCCCATCAAATCCGCATTACCGACATTCGAGTAGAGCGTTTGCAGGACATCAGCGATAAGGATTGTTTGAAGGAAGGAATCGAATTTTCGTGCAAAGCGCAATCTTGTTATGTAGGTTATAATAAATATACAGGTTACAGGATATATCTTGGCAATAATCCCCGCGAAGCCTATGCAGCCCTGATCGACAAGGTGTCTGGTAAAGGCACGTGGGAGAGAAACCCTTATGTATTTGTGTATGATTTTGAACTGATTAAATAAAAAACAGCCATGAACAGAGAAATCAAATTTCGCGGAAAGCAAACAAAAAATGGGGAGTGGATGTATGGCATTCCATTTTTTTGGAGCAATAAAATATGTGATATACAAGTCGAAGAGAATGGCTATCTGAAGGTGTATCGTGTCGATCCAAACACCGTCGGACAGTTCACGGGGATGAAGGACAAGAACGGGGTGGAGATTTACGAAGGGGACATCCTCGAAGAAGATCATGTGAAGTCAGAGATCGTGTTCATAAAAGCTATATTCTACGCCTGTATCATGCCCAATAGGGGCGAAAACACTTTCATGAATTGTGCCCTTTTCCCTATTCTGGAAAGAGGAAAGGCGCGTGTAATAGGCAACATCCACGACAACCCTGAATTATTGGAATCATAATGAAAATTATCAACTACACTTCCTACCCCATCGCCGACGCTCTCGAAACGCTCGCCGATGTGCTGGACATCCCGCAGGACATCATCCTGCGCGTCAAGCAAACCCCGCAGGCCATCCGACAGGGCGGGTTCGAATTCCTCGGGCTTGTCCAGCCGGTGGAGCACTCGCCGCGCCTGTACGACCTGTATCTCTCCCCCGGAGTGTCGGCCTCGACGCTGCCGAAAGTCCTCGCCCACGAGTGCGTGCACCTGGCGCAATACGCCAGCGGACGGCTTTCGGTGCAAGGCAGCACGGTGATGTTCGACGGCCAGGCTTACAAGTACGACCTCTACGACAGTTTTTCCCCTTGGGAGGACGAGGCTTTCAAAATGCAGACAAAACTCCTAAAACTGATCAAAAAATGACAAACGACAAACTATACGACAACCTTGCCGACGACGTCAAGGAAGGTGCGAAGAAAAACCGCATCCGAGCCATGCAGCTGGTGGCCGTGTGCCGATACCGCGAGCAAAAGAAGATCGGGCAGATGCAGTACCGCCTCGTCGCGCCCAAGACCTGGACGTTGAAGAAGAAGAACGCCTCACCGGAGGAGGAAGTCCAGCCCCAACAACCGGACGAGCGGCCAAAGCACCCCAGCCGCTGCTCCCGCAACAACGCCCGGATGCTCGAACTCTGCCGGGACGGGAAGGTCGTCCGCCGCTTCCCCAGCGTGCCCAAGGCGGCCAAGGAACTGGGTCTTTCGCAGAACAGGATTTACGACCGGTGCAAGCAGCATTTCTGCCTTCCGGACGAGGAAGGCTACACCTGGCGTCTGGTCTATCTCAACAAACCCCTGCGTTGACATGTATTTTATCGGCATAGACACAGGCACGCACACCGGGATAGCCGTATGGTCGTCCGCAGAGAGAAAGCTCGTCAGCGTCGAGACCAAGGCCATCCACGCCGCGATGCGGGATGTGCTCCGCTGGCACCGGGAGCACCCAGGGGAGGTATTCGTCCGGTTCGAGGACGCCAGGCTGCGCAACTGGTTCGGCAGCGCAGGGCGCGAGCAGCTCCAGGGGGCGGGCAGCATCAAGCGCGACTGCCAGATATGGGAGGACTTCCTCGCCGAGGAGCAGATACCTTTTGCCGGAGTACCTCCGCGGAAGAACCTCACAAAAATCCCGGCGAGGTCTTTTGCCTGCATCACCGGGTGGCGTGGCCGCTGCTCCCAGCACGCGCGCGATGCGGCTATGCTGGTGTTTGGGATGTAAAAACATAAAAAGAAATGAAAACACTGTTTCAAAAAATATTTGGCAGACGCTATTACGCCAACATCATTCTCGTAGTGGGAACCGATCGCTTTGAAATATGCAATCGTATCTTCCCGGATAAAAAACAAGCGAAATACCACCGGGAGACCATCGAGCGTACCGCTTCGTACAAATGGGTAGCCACGGTATCTTTTCGTAGCAAAGCTGCTTTTACCGATTAACAGATAAACACCTTACCCCCGTACCTTCGTTTATCTTAGCCACACAAACCTAACACCCGTCCCGCCATGGCGCTAAACAATATAAAACCGGATATTCGATTCTTGAAAAACGGAGCCATCGAGCTGTCCTCACGTGTAACCAATCTCCTTAATATCCAAAACGGAGACGTGATCAATTTTGATTTTGACGGTATAGAAACTTATCTGTATCTGGATGTCAAGAACCCAAGCACAGGATCCTACAAAGGCATCTGTCGATCCAGCAAAAACAAAGGGAGACACATGCGCATATATTGGGCGGATGCCGCCCGCAAAATCATTCAACAAAGCGGAATTGAAGAAGCCTACTATCGAGTAGGCGATCCCGTTGAGCGATGCGGAAAGAAAATGTTGCCCATCATCACCCGAATCAATCTCTATCAAAAATGATAAAAGACATCAAATACTCAGGCATCACTACCATTCCCTCAGATCTCGATTGCCAGGACGGCGACCTCGCTGTGGCGGTAGGTGTCGTAAACAAATCCGGCTCCCTGTACGCCATTCCCGATCCCACTGTGTTGTTCACGCTGGACGATGGGTATCAACTGCTCCATATCCACAAGGGGGATTCTTACGTCCATTACATCGTCTTATCCCCTGATGGGGTATTGAAAGCCCTCGACAGCCAATTTCAATACCTGGATTTTTCTCTCGATACCAGCGGTTTTTCCGGTATTCTCTCCATCCGCAGCATCGGCAACACGCTTATCCTGCTGTGCGGAGGCGGTATTCACTATATCCTGTACCGAGACAGCACTTATCTCTATCTCGGGCAACAGCCACCCAAAGTGGATATTACCTTCGCTCTTCGGGGACGTCTGGCCCGATCGGCCGAGTGGGAGGTCTCCGCCCCGGAGGACGTAGACACGAGCGATCTTACAAAAACTCTTTCCGACAACAACCAAAGAGTACTCACGGAGGATATCCTGGCAAAAGTCAATAAGTTCATCCAAGAAAAGGGGAACGACAAATCCCGTTTCATCTTCCCCTTTTTCGTCCGTTACGCTTACAGGATGTACGACGGGTCTTATACGATGCACTCCGCCCCTGTACTGATGCTGCCCTCCTCGCACATAGCCCCCGCAGTCCCCGTCTACGGACAGGACGAACGCAAATTCTTTCTCCGTGTGTGCGCTATCATATCCGAACTACAGGTAAAGAATATCGTTTACGACATCTCCGAGCTCAACAAATGGAAAGATATTGTAGCCGGGGTGGATGTTTTTATTTCCTCCCCCCTTTACAGATACGATCAGAATGGAACCATCCGATCCCTGGAAAGTTTTTCTGGAAACGGTCGATATGCGAAAGCCAATTACGGAGTATTCGCTCTGCAAGCATACACCGGTGGGCTTTACGGCAAGCATACCTTCTACGAGGCTTACCAAAGTGCCAAAAATTACGATTCGTATTCGCTGGACGACACTCCCGACCCCGATGAAGATCTTCCGGTAGACAGCAGCGAAGCCACCCCTACCTTGCAATTTTCCCTGCCGGCAAAGAACAAAGAGGATTTCCAGAACAGCATAAAAGAGTGCTCCCTCTTTTACAAGCTATGTTCCCTGGATTTTGCCGACCACAATCAGAGCGGGACCTATTTCCTCGGCGATTTCCAAGTAAATCCCGATACATTGAACACCTTGGAAGTACAGCCCACACTCCCGGACGACTTCCTCTCGCACGATATTCTAAAGGCCAATTACGCTTATACCTACAACGCCCGCATGAATTTGGCCAATATCAGACGCATCCTTTTCGACGGATTCCCTGCCCAGACGCTCTGCCCTTACACCCAGCCTGCGGACGGAAACACTTATTATTACGACATCTACACCTATATCCGGGAATCGGACAAAAACATCCTTGTCAAGAAATCCTCCACACAAGATTTGGGATATTTCGGAGAATACCTCTTTTATCCGAACCCCAAAGCCTACAAGATGATTGTAGTCCGCCACAAAAATTCCGAAACACCCGATCCGGAACCCGGGGAAATCACTACGTTCAATGTGTCCGCACAACTAACGGTCAGAACCTACGAAGAAGGGGAGGCGCAGAAACAATACTGGTCCATCGGCCTCCTCACCACCCCCGAAGGCATCCTGTCGAATACTGGTCTGTCCCTGGATGGGTACATAGAATTCGACCCCCCTACAGGGAGCGGACCCTTCGAAGGGACTATCCCGCAAGGGTCTCAAGAGGCTTATCTGAATACCGGTATCCCTTATGTAGAAGGGGTAAATACCGTTTCATCAGCCACGTTAAATATTACGGCCGACAATCCTTACTACCAGGTGGCTGATGTCGCATTCCATTACCCTACGGCTACGGACAATGCCATAGAGCCTTTCCAGGAGAAGGCAAGCGCTCCACAGACGGATTACGCGACCTTGACGCTAATCCCCCATCCGGGGTTAAACGGTGCTTATTATTTCGGAGGTTTCAATGAAATATCCTGGACCAGTGGGGACCCAGGTCTTCAACCCTCGGAAGACAAAACAGCCTCCGAACCGAATAAACTCTATACCTCCGAACCCGAGAACCCCTTCATCTATCCGGCTACGGGTGTCAACACTGTCGGCACCGGAGAAATACTCGGGATGGCTTCCACCGCAAAAGCCCTTTCAGAAGGGCAGTTCGGTCAGTTCCCTCTATACGTTTTCACCAGCGACGGTATATGGGCTATGGAGCTTACTTCCTCGGGATCTTTCATTGCCAGGCAGCCCGTATTCAGAGATGTATGCAACAACCCCGCCTCCATCACCCAAACCGATGGAGGGATCGTTTTTTCCACTTCACAAGGTATCCTGCTCATTTCCGGATCAGAGCACATCTGCCTGTCGGACATTTTAAGCGGAGACTTGCACAAGAAAAACATCGCAGGGTATCACGACTTTTTCGCCGCATGCGGCATCTCCGATCTCGACTTCGAATACCTCCCATTCAAAGATTATCTTGCCCACTGCCGCATTGCATACGACTATGCCAATTCCAGGATCATCCTGTTCAACCCCTCCATCGAGCAAAAATATGCGTATGTGTTTTCAATAAAGTATCGCACATGGACGACCATCCCCCACAACTACCAGCATGTAGTTAACGACTACCCGGATAGCTGCATCACCACATCCGATAACAAAG
>ERZ1504196.90-NODE-90-length-44314-cov-8.350392_pt1 | contig 44314 bp, 36 predicted proteins | sample MGYA00574891_ERZ1504196 | MGnify/ENA primary metagenome ERZ1504196 (study PRJEB39906, sample SAMEA3182075) | gut metagenome | biome: human; feature: gut; material: Stool; isolation source: human stools | place: Canada | collected 2012-03-14 ... | reverse complement strand
GCAGGCGGGCTGGCGCCCGCCAAGGTGAGAAGGGCAAAAAGCGCCGCAAAGGCGCGCTGGCAGGCGTGTTTGCCCTTGTCAACCGATGGTATGAAGAATACATGAGGGAGGATTCGTATGGACGAGCCGAAATATAAAAGGGTGCTGCTGAAAATCAGCGGCGAGGCCCTGGCGGGAGAAAAGCACTTTGGCCTGGACTTCGGCGTTATGGGTCAGGTGGCGGATGTGATTAAGGAATGCGTGGAGATGGGCGTGCAGGTGGGCATCGTCATCGGCGGCGGCAACTTTTGGCGCGGCGTGAAGAACGGCGAGGGCTACATCGAGCGCACCCGGGCCGACCACATGGGCATGCTGGCCACGGCTATGAACTGCATGGCCATGGCCGATGTGCTGGAGCAGAAGGGCGTAGATGTGCGGGTGCAGACCGCCCTGGAGATTAAAGAAGTGGCGGAGCCCTATATCCGGGCCCGGGCCATTCGGCACCTGGAAAAGGGGCGGGTGGTCATCTTCGGCTGCGGCATCGGCAGTCCCTTCTTCTCCACGGACACCGCGGCGGTGCTGCGGGCAGCGGAGATCGGCGCGGATGTCATCCTGCTGGCCAAGAACATTGACGGCGTTTACAACTGCGACCCGGCCAAGTTTGCCGATGCCAAGAAATTCGACTCCATCACCTATGACGATGTGCTGGCCCAGCATCTGTCCGTTATGGACAGCACCGCCACCAGCCTGTCTATGGATAACCACATCCCTGTTTTGGTATTTGCCCTGAAGGACCCCTACAACATCATCCGCGCCCTGCGCGGAGAAAAAATCGGTACGATCGTAAAGGAGGCTTAACCCCATGCTGAAAGATGAATACAAGATTTACGAAGAGAAAATGAAAAAGAGCATCGAGTCCGTTAAAAACGACTTCGCCGCCGTGCGGGCGGGCCGGGCCAATGCCGCCGTGCTCAACCGTATTTCCGTGGACTATTACGGCACCCCCACGCCCATCCAGCAGGTGGGCAGCGTTGCCTCTCCGGACCCCCGGACCCTGGTCATCACCCCCTGGGACGGGTCCCTGCTGCGGGCCATTGAAAAGGCCATTTTGGAGTCTGACCTGGGCATCAATCCCCAGAACGACGGCAAGTGCATCCGCCTGTCCTTCCCCCAGCTCACCGAGGAGCGCCGCAAGGAGCTGGTGAAGCAGATCCACAAGTACTCCGAAAACGGCAAGGTGGCCGTGCGCAACATCCGCCGGGACGCTATGGACAGGTTTAAGAAGATGCAGAAGGCATCCGAGATCACCGAGGACGAGCTGAAAATGGCGGAAAAGGACCTGCAGAAGATCACCGACGACAACTGCAAGGAGCTGGATAAGCTCCTGGACATCAAGGAAAAGGAACTGATGTCGGTCTGATGGGACTGTTTTCTAAAAAAGTCTCTCATAAGGCGGGGCAGGTGGATAAAAGCCGCCTTCCCCGCCACATCGCTATCATTATGGACGGCAACGGTCGTTGGGCGAAGAAGCGCGGGCTTCCTCGTACTGCCGGACATAAGGTCGGCGCGGAGACATTTCGCAAAATTGCCCTGCAGTGCAAAGCACTGGGCGTGGAATACCTGACCATTTACGCCTTCTCCACGGAGAACTGGAAGCGGCCTGCCGAGGAGGTAAGCACGCTGATGAGCCTGCTTAAAAAGTATATGCAGGAGGCCATTGACACCATGGAGCGGGATAAGATGAAGCTCCGCTTTTTCGGGGATCTCTCGGCTCTGAGCCCGGAGCTGCAGGACCTGGCCCGCCGGGCGAACGCCGTGGCCGACCGGGTAGATGGCTTCCAGGCAAACCTGTGCATCAACTACGGCGGACGGGATGAGATCCTCCATGCGGCCAAGCTCTGCGCGGCGGCGGGGGAGGAGATGACGGAGGAGAATCTGGAAAAGCACCTCTACTCCGCCGGTATCCCCGACCCGGAGCTTATCATTCGCCCCGGCGGGGAGCTGCGGCTGAGCAATTTCCTGCTGTGGCAGTGCGCGTATTCGGAGTTTTACTTCTGCGATACCCTGTGGCCGGATTTCGGCGAAAGGGACCTGGATGAGGCCATTGTAGCCTACCAGCAGCGGGACCGGCGGTTCGGCGGCGTGAAGTAAGAGATACAAGCGAGGAATTTAAGCTATGAAACAGAGAATTCTGGTGGCGGTGGTGGGTATACCGCTGCTGCTTTTGGTGCTGTGCTGGGCCCCCCACTGGGCTACGGCGGCGCTGCTGGCGGCCCTGGGCATCATCGGAGCCCATGAGCTTTTGGCGGCGGTGTGCGGCCCGGAAAAAACCAAGCAGCTTTGGGTGCTGGCGGGAGTTTTGGCCGTGCTGACGGTGTTTTCCACCTACGCGGGCATGGACGCATATAAGAAAACCGTCCTGGCGGCGGCCCCCTGGCTGCTGTGCGCCGGCGTGGCGCTGCTGTTTTTCCTGGCGGTGCGGTGGTATGGCCGGGAGAATGCCATTGCGTTTCAGGACATCTGTGCGGTGCTGCTGGGCGGTGTGGCTATCCCTCTGGCCATGAGCTGCCTGCTGCGGCTGCGGCTGCTTACCTACGGCGGCGGGCTGGTGCTGATGCCCCTGGTGGCGGCCTTTATGAGTGACTCGGCGGCCCTGTTTACGGGCATGGCCTGCGGCAAGCACAAGCTGGCTCCCAAGGCCAGCCCCAAAAAGACCGTGGAGGGCGCTGTGGGCGGCCTGGCAGGCGGCGTGCTGGGAATGATCGTGTTCCGCATCGTGTTCTTTTTTGTCACGGTGGAGCCGCTGCCGATCGGTTGGTGCATGGTCATCGGCCTGGTGGGGGCGTTTATGGGCCAGCTGGGTGATTTGAGCTTTTCCATTATCAAGCGCCAGTTCGGCATCAAGGACTACGGACGGCTGCTGCCGGGACACGGCGGCGTGCTGGATCGGTTTGACAGCGTTATTTTCGCCGCCCCGGTGGTGTGGATGATCGCTGTGAGCGTGGGAATGTGAGAAAAAATGAGTAAGTGTATTTCCGTTTTAGGCAGCACCGGCTCCATTGGCCGGCAGACGCTGCAGGTGGCGGAGGAGCTGGGCCTGCGGGTGGCGGCCCTCACCGCCGGAAGACAGATCGATTTATTGGAGCAGCAGGCACGGCAGTTTCGCCCGTGCCTTGCTGCCGTGTATGAGGAGGCGGCGGCCCGGGAGCTGCGGGAGCGGCTGAAGGATCTGCCCATCCAGGTCATGAGCGGCATGGAGGGCCTGCTGGCGGCTGCGGAGCTGGCGGAGAGTGACACCGTGGTCACGGCGGTCATGGGCAGCGTGGGCCTGGAGCCGACTCTGGCGGCCATCCGCAAGAAAAAGCGCATTGCCCTGGCCAATAAGGAGACCCTGGTGTGCGCCGGGGAGCTGGTGATGGCCGAGGCAAAAAAATACGGCGCGGAGATCGTGCCGGTGGACTCGGAGCATTCGGCTATATTTCAGAGCCTTCAGGGCTGCCGGGACAGAGGCGAAATTAAGCGCCTGCTGCTCACCTGCTCCGGAGGGCCGTTTTTCGGCAAGAGCTTTGCGGAGCTGGAGCATATGACGGCGGGAGACGCCCTGCGCCACCCCAACTGGACCATGGGCGCCAAAATCACCATCGACTCCGCTACCCTTATGAATAAGGGCCTGGAGATCATCGAGGCCATGCGGCTTTACGGGCTGCCTCTTTCTCAGGTGGAGGCGGTGATCCACCGCCAGAGCATTGTGCATTCCCTGGTGGAGTTCCGGGATGGGGCCATGCTGGCCCAGCTGGGTACGCCGGACATGAAGCTGCCCATCCGCTATGCCCTGACCTATCCCTACCGGGCCGAGACCCCGGACAGGACCCTGGACCTGCTCTCCTGCGGGCCTTTGACCTTCAGCGCCCCGGATGAGACGGCCTTTCCCTGCCTGCGCATCGCCAAGCAGTGCGCCGCTGCCGGGGGCACCGCCTGCGCCATTATGAACGGGGCCAATGAGGTAGCCGTGGCGCAGTTTTTGCGGGGTGAGATAGGGTTTAACGATATTTCCCGCCGGGTGGAGCAGGCTCTTTCCCGGGTAGCGGTGAAATATCAGCCGAGCCTTGCGGATATACTGGAGGCAGACCGGTTGGGCCGGGAGGCCGCCGGGTAAAAAACGGCGCTGCGGCGTCAGATGGGAGTGACTATGTCCACTGTTGTATATATTTTAATCGCGGCGCTGGTGTTCGGCGTGCTCATCGCCGTACACGAGCTGGGGCATTTTATGGCCGCCAAGGCCTGCGGCGTGCGGGTGAATGAGTTCTCCGTCGGCATGGGCCCGGCCATTTGCAAGAGGCAAAAGGGGGAGACTCTGTACGCTCTGCGGTGCCTTCCCTTCGGCGGATTCTGCGCCATGGAGGGGGAGGACGAGGCCTCCAGCGATCCCCGGGCCCTGGAAAACAAGGGCTTTTGGGCGAAGCTGCTGATCTTTGCCGCCGGGGCGGGGATGAATTTCCTTGCGGGCCTGCTTATTATCCTGTGCCTCAATAGCGGCGTGAAAACCATGGTCCAGCCCGTTATCGGGAGCTTTGCCGACGGCTGCCCCCTCCAGGAGACCTTGCAGGTGGGGGACCGCATCGCGGCCATCGACGGGGAAAAAATCTATGTGTACAGCGACCTGTCGCTGCTGCTGAACCTGAACCAAACGGGGCAGTACGACCTGACCGTGGTGCGGGACGGGAAAAAAGTGGAGCTTTCGGGGGTTTCCATGGAGCGCCGGGAGTACACCGACCAAAACGGCAAGGCCTACACCGGCTACGGGCTGAACTTCACCGTGAAGGAGACCACCCTGGGAGACCGGCTGCAAATGAGCTTTGCCAATGCCGCGGACTTCGTGCGCATGGTGCGCCTGTCGCTTCAAATGCTGGTGACGGGCCAGGCCGGGGTCAAGGACATCAGCGGCCCGGTGGGCATTGTGACGGTCATCACCGATGTGGGCCAGAATAGCGGCTCCACCGCCGCCGCCGTGCGGAATATTGCGTATCTGGCGGCTATGATCGCAGTAAACCTGGCGGTAATGAACCTGCTGCCCCTGCCGGCCCTGGACGGGGGAAAGATTTTCTTCCTGGTCATCAACGCCCTGTGTATGCTGCTTGTACACAAGCGTATTCCGCAGAAATTCGAGAGCTATGTCCACATTGCCGGGTTTGTGCTGCTGATGCTGCTGATGCTGGCGGTGACCTTCCAGGATGTGTGGAAAATTTTCCAATAACTGGCGGCAAACTCTGCGAGACTTTTTGGTTTGCGTTTTTACGAGGGAGGAGCGTATGAGAACATGAGTAAGCAAATTCAGGTGGGCAGCGTGGCCGTGGGCGGCGGCGCGCCCGTGAGCATACAGTCCATGTGCAACACGCCTACCCGGGATGTGGAGGCCACGGTGGGCCAAATCCTCCGTCTGGAGGAGGCCGGGTGCGAGATCATCCGGGTGGCCGTGCCGGATGTGGAGGCAGCCCGGGCCGTGGGGGAGATCAGACGGCACATCCACATCCCCCTGGTGTGCGACATCCATTTTGACTATAAGCTGGCCCTTATGTGCGCGGAGCAGGGGGCGGATAAAATTCGCATCAACCCCGGAAACATCGGGTCCAGGGACCGGGTGCGTGCCGTGGCGGACGCCTGTAAGGAGCGGGGCATTCCCATCCGCATCGGCGTCAACGGCGGCTCCTTGGAAAAGGAGCTGCTGGCAAAGTACGGCGGCGTTACGGCCCAGGCCCTGGTGGAGAGCGCCCTGGGCCATGTGCATCTTTTAAACGACTGTAATTTTGACAACATCTGCATCTCTGTGAAATGCTCGAATGTGCCGGTGAATATGCGGGCCTACCAGCTTCTGCGGGCCCAGACGGACTATCCCCTGCACCTGGGCGTCACCGAGGCGGGTACACCCACCATGGGTATTTTGAAGTCCGCCATGGGTATCGGGGGCCTTTTGTGCCTGGGCATCGGCGACACCGTGCGGGTGAGCCTCACGGCAGACCCGGTGGAGGAGGTACGGGCGGCCAAGCAGATTCTCTCTGCCGCCGGGGTGCGGCGCTTCGGGCCGAATCTGGTCTCTTGTCCCACCTGCGGGCGGACGCAGTACGACATGATCCCCATTGCCCGGGAGGTGGAGCGGCGGCTGGAGAGCTGCGATAAAAACATCACCGTGGCGGTGATGGGCTGCGTGGTCAACGGGCCCGGAGAGGCCGCTGCCGCCGATGTGGGCATCGCCGGAGGAAAGGGCGAGGGCCTGGTATTCCGCCGGGGCGAGATTCTGTATAAGGTGCCGGAGGAGAAGCTGGTGGATGCACTGATGGAAGAGATCGAGAAGCTGTAAGTATGGAGAAAATCGGATTTTTTGACTTTTTTGGGAGCTTCTTGCCGCCCCAGGAGTTTCGGTCTATGCTGACGGGAGCCAAGGTGGTGAGCGGTGAGGTGAATCGGGAGAGCCGCGCCCTGGAGGCGGAGGTGGAGTGCCAGCATTCGGTGCCGGAGGCCGCCGTGACCGCCCTGGAGCAGCTTTTGCAGACCCACTACGACCTGCGCCAGATACGGCTGCGCTTCGTGTCTGCCGGCGGAAAAAAGAGCGCAGAGCAGGTGCTGCTGGGCAAGCCCATCAAGGGTCGACCCATCTCCATGGAGGGGCTGAACCCTAAGATGGGCACCGTGGTGGTGGAGGGCAAGGTATTCTTCTTTGACTGCCACGAGACCCGGCGGCCCGGGGTGTGGGTCCTGACCTTCGACATAACGGATAACCAAAACTCCGTCACTGTCCGCAAGTATATGCAGACCAAGGAGCTGGGGGGCCTGCAAAGCGCCATCGCCCCGGGTATGTGGCTGCGGGTCCAGGGGATCATGGAGCTGACCAGGGACGGAAAGGATATGCAGCTGGCCCCCTTTAACATCGTGAAGATCGGCCACGAGGCCCGGAAGGATACGGCCAGGGAGAAGCGGGTGGAGCTGCACCTGCACACCCGTATGTCCAACATGGACGCCCTAACAGACCCGGCGGCGGTGATCAAGGAGGCCATTTCCTGGGGCCACCCGGCCATTGCCCTCACCGACCACGGGGTGTGCCAGGCCTTTCCCGATGCCTGGCACACGGCCAAGGGAAAAATTAAAATTCTCTATGGCGTAGAGGGGTACTTTATCAACAATCTGGACGATCGGGTGGTGGTACACGGCCCGGCGGACCAGGATTTTGACGACGAGATCGTCTGCTTCGACATTGAGACCACGGGCCTCCAGGTGATGAAGGAGGCCATCACGGAGATCGGCGCGGTGGTGCTGAAAAACGGGGAAATTACGGACCGTTTTCAGACCTTTGTAAACCCCGGCCGCCGGCTGACCCCGGAAATTATCGGCCTCACGGGCATCACCGACGCTATGCTCAAGGACGCGCCCCAGCCCAAGGAGGCTTTGGAGGCGTTCCTGAAATTCGTAGATGGGCGGCCCCTGGCGGCCCACAATGCGGAGTTTGACATAGGCTTCATTCGGGAGGGGTGCCGCCGGGCGGGACTGGATTTTTCTCCCACCTATGTGGACTCCCTGATTTTGGCCCAAAATCTGCTGCCGGAGCTGAATAAATTTAAGCTGGATGTGGTGGCGGAGCACCTGGATCTGCCCGCCTTTAATCACCACCGCGCCTCGGACGATGCAGGCATGGTGGGCTATATGCTCATCCCCTTTTTCGAGAAAATGCGCCGGGAGCTGGGCATCAGCCGCCTGCAGGAAATAAACGAAAAAATGCTGGAGCTGCGGCCCTTGGGCAATAAGAACCACCGCAGACCCAAGCACATTATTATTTTGGCGAAAAACAAGCTGGGGCTCAAGCACCTGTATCAGCTGGTGTCGGCCTCCAACCTGAAGTATTTCAAGCGCTTCCCCATCATTCCCAAGACCGAGCTGGCGGCCCACCGGGAGGGGCTTATCATCGGCTCCGCCTGCGAGGCCGGGGAGCTTTTCCGGGCGGTGGTGGAGCACAAGGACTGGGACGAGCTGAAGCGCATCGCCTCCTTTTATGACTATTTGGAGATCCAGCCCCTGTGCAACAATGCCTTCATGCTGCGCAGCGGCGAGGCCCGGGACGAGGAGGAGCTGCGGGACTTCAACCGCACCATCGTCCGCCTGGGCGCAGAGCTTCATAAGCCCGTCTGCGCCACCGGAGATGTGCATTTCATGGAGCCGGAGGACGAGATTTTCCGCCATGTGCTCCTGGCCAGTAAAAAATTCCCCGATGCGGACAAGAGCCTGCCCATTTACTTCAAGACCACCGACGAGATGCTGGAGGAATTTTCCTATCTGGGAGAGGAGACCGCCTACGAGGTGGTGGTGAAAAATACCCGGGCCATTGCAGATCTGGTGGAGGAGATCGAGCTGCTGCCTCCGGGACAGCTTTTCCCGCCGCGACTGGAAAATTCCGAGCAGGAGCTTCACGACATGGTGTGGAGCAAGTGCCATGAGCTCTACGGGGAAAACCCGCCCCAGCTCATCGTGGACCGGCTGAATGTGGAGCTGGGCGGCATTTTGGGCAAGTACGATGTGGTGTATATGTCGGCCCAGAAGCTGGTGCAGCGGAGCCTGGAAAACGGGTATCTGGTGGGCTCCCGAGGATCTGTGGGGTCGTCGCTGGTCGCCTATATGGCGGGCATCACAGAGGTAAACTCCCTGCCGCCCCACTACCGCTGCCCCCGGTGCAAGCACACGGAGTTCATCACCGACGGCAGCTACGGCTGCGGCGCGGATATGCCGGATAAAATCTGCCCCCAGTGCGGGGAAAAGCTGGTCAAGGACGGATTTGACATCCCCTTTGAGACCTTCCTGGGCTACGGCGGCGGCAAGGTGCCGGATATTGACCTGAACTTTTCCGGAGAATACCAGGCCCGGGCCCACCGCCACGCGGTGGAGATGTTCGGCGAGACCCAGGTGTTCCGGGCCGGGACCATCGGTACCCTGGCGGAAAAGACCGCCTACGGCTTTGTGCGAAAATATCTGGAGGAGCGGGACATCACCGCCGGAAACGCGGAGATGAACCGCCTGACTTTGGGCTGCGTGGGCGTGCGGCGCACCACGGGCCAGCACCCCGGCGGCCTGGTGGTGGTGCCGGACGATATGGATGTGGAGGATTTCACCGCCGTGCAGCACCCGGCAGATGCCGAGGATGCCGAGACCATCACTACCCATTTTGAATACCACTGCATGGAGGACAACCTCCTGAAGCTGGATATGCTGGGCCACGATGATCCGTCCATGATCCGTATGCTGGAGGACCTCACCGGGGTCAACGCCCGGACTATTCCCCTGGACGACCCGGATACCATGAGCATTTTTACCTCCTCTAAGGTGCTGGGCTTTGAAAATGACGAGCTTCTGGGCCCCACCGGCGCCGTGGCCATCCCGGAGTTCAATACCCGTTTTACCCGGCAGATGCTCATAGATACCCAGCCCAAGGATTTTAATACCCTGGTGCGGCTTTCGGGCTTTTCCCACGGCACGGATGTGTGGCTTGGAAACGCCCGGGAGCTGATCGTGGGCGGTACGGCCTCGGTTCTGCAGACCGTGGGCTGCCGTGACGACATTATGCTCTATCTCATCTCCATGGGTCTGGACCCGAAAATGAGCTTTAAGATCATGGAGGCCGTGCGAAAGGGCAAGGTGAAAAAGGGCGGTTTCCAGGAGGGCTGGGTGGAGGCCATGGAGGAGCACGGGGTGCCCCAGTGGTACATCGAGTCCCTGGCCAAGATCGGCTATCTTTTCCCCAAGGCCCACGCCGTGGCCTATGTGATGATGGCCTTCCGCATCGCCTGGTTCAAGGTCCATGAGCCCTTGGCCTTCTATGCAACCTTCTTCACCATCCGGGCCAAGGCCTTTGACGCGGAGTTTTGCTGCGCCGGAAAGGAGGCCGTGGAGCGAAAAATTCACGAGATCGAGAACAACAAGGACGCCACCGCCGTGGAGCAAAACCTCCTGGTGACCCTGGAGGTGTGCTACGAGTTTTATCTCCGGGGCTTCCACTTTGATACCATCGACATTTACCGGTCCGATGCCTCGAAATTCATCATCACCGAGGGCGGGCTGCTGCCGCCGCTGATCTCCGTCCATGGACTGGGGGAGGCCGCCGCCCAGGACACGGTGGAAAAGCGCAAGGGCAAGACCTTCATCTCCGTGGAGGAGTTTTCCATGTGCTGCAGCAAGCTGTCCAAGACCCATATCGAGCAGCTGAAGGCCCTGGGGGCCTTTGCGGGTATGGCGGACACCAGCCAGGTGAATTTGTTTGACGGCTTGTAAGAAAATTATGTAATCGGACAATGGGGCAAAGAGCCTCGCAGAGACGGTCCGGGAGCCCGTGCTTTCAAGAGGGGAAAGCACGGGCTCCCGGTCGGCTGACTCAGTTGCACTCCTTGGCCTGCTTGTTTTGCTCCTGGTTCTCATTTTTGCCGTTTTTGTTCTGATTCTGATTCTGGTTCTTGTTCTGGTTGTTCTTAGCCATGCTGAGCACCTCCTTTTCCGAACTGTGTACGCCCTTAGTGTGCCATGACCCCGGTGAAATATACAAAATTTTCTCAAAAAAATATTGACATTGCCCCGCCCGGGTGCTACAATACCATAGGAAAAACAAAGAAGGCTGGATGCATCCGCCTCACCTCCCGCCACAGGCAAAGAGGTCAATAGCGCAGCGCCCTCCCGATTTTGGGGCGGTGTTTAGGCTATGCGGGTGCTTTCGGCATCCGTGTTTTTATTTTTGAATGGAGGTGTTTCGGCCATTAGCAAGCTGCAGCATGAATTGAACGAGGAGATCCGCGATAAGGAGATCCGCCTCATCGGTGAGACCGGCGAACAGATGGGCATTGTTTCCGCGGAGGAGGCCCTGCACATCGCAGACGAGCGCGGTTTGGACCTGGTAAAGATTTCTCCGCAGGCTGTGCCCCCTGTGTGCAAGCTGATGAACTACGGCAAGTACAAGTTTGAGCAGAGCAAGCGCGAGAAGGAAGCCAGAAAAAATCAGCATGTGGTGGAGATCAAGGAGATCCGGATGTCCCCGGGCATTGATGTGGGCGATTTCAACACCAAGCTGAAAAACGCCCAGAAGTTCCTGGCAGACGGCAACCGGGTCAAGGTGTCTGTCCGCTTCCGTGGCCGTGAAATGGCCCACACGGATATCGGCCGGGATCTGCTGAACAAGTTTGCGGAGCAGTGCGCCGACACAGCAACATTGGAAAAGGCTGCCAAGATGGAGGGACGGAATATGTTCATTTTCCTCTCCCCCAAAGCAGGCAAGTAATTTATCTTTCCGCCACCGGGCGGAGAGCATACGGAAGGAGTATTTATCATGCCTAAACTGAAGACCCATAGCGGCGCAAAGAAGCGCTTCAATCTGACGAAGTCCGGCAAGGTCAAGAGAGCCCACGCTTTCAAGAGCCACATCCTGACCAAGAAGGACACCAAGCGTGGCCGTCGCCTGCGCTCCGGCACTTATGCCGACTGCACCAACGAGGCGACCATCCGCAAGATGATCCCTTACAAATAATCGACGGAATCGTTAGAATAGGAGGCAAGTACAAATGGCAAGAGTTAAAGGCGCAATGATGGCGCGTAAAAGAAGAAATAAGACCCTGAAGCTGGCCAAGGGTTACTGGGGTGCCAAGTCCAAGCACTTCAAGATGGCCAATGAGCAGGTCATGAAGTCCCTGACCTACGCCTATGTAGGTCGCCGGCTGAAGAAGCGCGACTTCCGTCAGCTGTGGATCACCCGTATCTCCGCTGCCTGCAAGCAGAACGGCATGAACTACTCCACCTTTATGCACGGCCTGAAGGTGGCCGGCATCCAGATCAACCGCAAGATGCTGTCCGAAATGGCTATCAACGACGCCGTGGCGTTCACCGCCTTGTGCGACATCGCTAAGAAGGCCTAAGACTATATTGTATCCGCAAAAAAGTGCAGTCTCCGGGCTGCACTTTTTTTGCTGTCGGAAAATTCCGAAGGAATTTTCCGACAAAAGGTTTGCAGCCTGCTGCGCGCATAATTTTTGCGCCGGGCGCAAAAATTCCACACTTGCAGTCTGAGAGGTATTTTTCCCCACGCACATGTCGCGGTGAAAAATGATTTTAATTTTTTGCCGCCTGCGGGCGGCAAACTCTGCGAGGCTTTTTTCTTTTCTATCTGCCCTTGTCAATCAAAATTTTTTGCAGTATAATAACAAAAAAATATACCGGGAGGGAACCAATATGTATTGTGTTCGCAAAGTCAATGATGATTACACCTGGATCGGAGCCGACAGCCGCCGCTTGGCGGTGTTCGAGGGCGTGTTCGGCGTGCCGGAGGGCGTTTCCTATAACAGTTATTTGCTTCTGGATGAAAAGACCGTCCTGTTTGACACGGTGGATGCCCAGGTGATCCACCAGTTCCGGGAAAATCTGTACCACGCCCTGGATGGCCGCACCCTGGACTACATCGTGGTCCACCACATGGAGCCTGACCACACCGCCGAGCTGGAGGACATGGTGCTGCGCTTCCCGAATGTGCAGATCCTCTGCACCGCCATGGCCAAGACCATGATCGGCCAGTTCTTCGGTCATGTCTACGACGACCGCATCCGCGTGTGCAAGGAGGGAGACACCCTCTGCACCGGCCGCCATACGCTGCAATTTGTGGCGGCGCCCATGGTCCATTGGCCCGAGGTGATGATGACCTACGACCGTACGGACAAGCTCCTGCTGTCGGCGGACGCCTTCGGCTGCTTCGGCGCGCTCAATGGCCACCTCTTTGCCGACGAGGTGGACTTTGACCGGGACTGCCTGGACGAGTGCCGCCGCTACTACACCAACATCGTGGGTAAGTACGGCCCCCAGGTGAAGGCGGTGCTGGATAAGGCGGCAAAGCTGGACATTGCCATGCTCCTGCCCCTTCACGGCTTCGTGTGGCGTAAGGATCTGGATTACATTCTTCATAAGCATCTGCTGTGGAGCACTTATCAGCCGGAGGTCCAGGGCGTGCTTATCGCCTACGCCTCCATTTATGGCGACACGGAGAGCGCTGCCAATATCCTGGCCTGCCGTCTGGCGGAGCAGGGCGTTCCCGTCACCATGCGCGACACCTCTGTGGTCCCCCTCAGCAGCATTGTGTCCGACGCCTTTAAGTACAGTCACATCGTTTTGGCCTCCGCCACCTATAATATGGGCGTGTTCATCTGCATGGAGCAGCTTCTCCATGATTTGGCGGCCCACAAGCTGGTAAATCGCCGCTACGCCATCCTGGAAAACGGCTCCTGGTCTCCCGCTGCCGGAAAGGGCATGGAGCAGATCATTGAGCCCCTGCACTGGGAGAAGGTCAGCGACACCCTCACGGTAAAGTCTGCCCTGCGTCCCGACCAGGTGCTGCAGCTGGATACCCTGGCTGACCTGCTGGCCAAGGATGTCCGCCGGGCCGAGGAAAAAGAGGAAAAGCCCGCCGGCGGCAAGCGCTATGTCTGCAAGGTCTGCGGCTATGTTTACGAGGGCGACACCCTCCCCGAGGACTATAAATGCCCCATCTGCGGCGCCGGCCCCCAGTATTTCGCGGAGCAGTAAAAAGGGCAAAAAGATTTTTTTGAGACGCTGAAATGCTGTATCGGAGCACGGCCCTGAGGTGAAAGGTGTATGAAATCTATCTATCTTTTTACAACACGCAATGCAAACTGCCTTTTACGCGGCAGGAGTGGGGAGGCAGCCTATGAAGCGGAGCTATAAACGGATCATCGGCAGCCGCCTGATCGTTACTGCCCTTGCAGTCCTGATACAGCTCACCTGGCTTTGGGGACTGCTGGAATTTCTCGCGCCCTATGCGCTGCCTATCAATATAGTACTCACCGTTTTGGCGGTGCTGTTTGTCCTCTATGTGGCATCCAAGCGCGACGAACCGGCCTATAAGATCCTGTGGCTGATCTGTATACTTGCCTTTCCTCTGTTCGGCGCGATCTTATATCTGGGCTTCGGTGATAAAAAAACCAGCCGCCCGCTGCACCGCCGCCTGGAAAAGGCCGTTGCCGAGATCGGGCCGCCGAAGGCAGAGGCAGACGCGGCCCGCGAACTGGAGCAGGAATCACCTCATATGGCACAGATATTCCACTACGCCTCCCGGCTGAGCCGTTATCCGGTCCAAAGAAACCGGGACGCCCGGTACTATCCGTCGGGAGAGGCGATGTTCCCGGTGATGCTAAGGGCGCTGGAGCAGGCGGAAAAGTATATCTATCTGGAGTATTTCATTATTTCAGAGGGCAAAATGTGGCAGTCCATGCTCGCTACGTTGGTTCAAAAGGCTGCCTGCGGCGTGGATGTTCGGATCATCTATGACGATCTCGGCAGCCTGACCACGCTGCCGCCGGGATATGCAGAGTATCTGCGGCGCAGGAACATCAAGTGCGTTTCCTTTAACCCCATGCGGCTTTTCCTTTCCGGAACGCTGAATAACCGGGACCATCGTAAAATTCTGGTCATCGACGGAAAAGTTGCCTTCAGCGGCGGCATCAATCTTGCGGATGAATACATCAACCATATCGAAAAGTACGGGTACTGGAAGGACGGCGGCTTCCGTTTGGAGGGGCCGGCGGTGCAGAACTATGTGCAGATGTTCACGGAATTCTGGAACGCTTTTTCTAAAGACCCCCTGACGCTCCCGGATTCCTGCGGCTCCTGCCCCCCTGAGCAGGGGGATGGATATGTCTTGCCCTACTGCGATTCTCCTGCAAACCGGGATGCGGTCAGCAACCATCTGTATATGGAATTGTTGGGGCAAGCGACGCAATATGCGTGGTTTTTTACCCCGTATCTCATGCTGGGCGACACACTGCTGGACGCCTTTGTGCGAGCAGCGCAGCGGGGCGTTGATGTGCGCATTTTTGTGCCCGGTGTCCCGGATAAAAAGCTCGCCTACCGGATGACGCAGAGCTTTTTCCGCCCGCTGCTGGAGGCCGGCGTACGCATCTATACCTACACCCCCGGCTTCCTCCATGCAAAGGCCTGCCTGATCGATGATGAAATCGGTATGCTGGGCACGGTAAATCTGGATTATCGCAGTCTTTTCCTGCATTTTGAATGCAACGCCCTGTTTTACCGCGCCTCGCTTTTGCGGGACTTGAAGCAGGATTTTGAAGAAACCCTTCCCTTGTGTAAGGAAATCACACAGCAGGATCTGAGGAAGGCCCTGCACAGCCGAATGGTAGACAGCGTTCTGCGAATCATCTCCCCTTTGTGCTGATAAGGATTCTATGCCGTGAAAGCACTTGCCTACTTCCATCATGAAAAGCGCCGTCTTGGGAATGCTCCCAAGACGGCGCTTTTGGCTGTTTTTAAGCTGCCGTAAAATCATATGTTATCACAAGGCCGGGCGTGATGCTCCGCCCTTGCCACAGAGCCTTATTTATGATATACTGTTCTTAACGAGCTCTAAACACCCCCACTCACACCGAAAAGGAGACTGTCATGCAATTTATCCTGCTCCCCTTTGCCCTGTGCTTCCTGCTCTATATCCGCCAGGAAAACCGCTATCACTTCTGGGCTGCCACCGCCCTGAAGGTCACCCTGACCCTCACGCTGGCCCTGTGCCTGCTGGTAGCGCTGCTGCGTCGGTATTCCCCGGTATTGCTGGCGGCGAATCTGGGTATGGTGCTGTGTGCCGGAGGGGATTATTTCCTGCAATACATCCGCCGCAGCCCCGGTAAATTCACCTGCGGCATCCTGCTTTTCAGCTTGGGCCATGTGTGCAATCTGGTGGCCCTGTTCCTCCTGGCCCCTTTTCGCCTGAGCGCTCTGGCGGTGCTGGCAGGCCTGCTGGCTCTGGCCCTGGCCCTCAAGGGGATAGGCCGGTGGGATACCTCGGAAAATGAGCCCTGGCTTACCATCTATATTGGCCTGGTGGCCATGACGGCGGCCCAAAGCCTCTCGGCGGCCATCGCCGCCCCCGGAGCCCCGGGAAGCCTCCTGCTGGGTCTGGGCGGCCTGCTGTTCTTCCTGTCGGACATAGTCCTGGGCATTTGGAATTACCAAAAAAATCATATCCTCGTGGCGAACCTGAACTGGCTGCTCTACTTCTCCGGTCAGTTCCTCCTGTGTGCCGGATACATTGCTGCCGCATAAAAAAATACCATCGCATTCCTACGATGGTATTTCAGTGTGTCAAAAAAAGCCTCGCAGAGTTTGCCGCCCGCAGGCGGCAAAGAAATAAAATCATTTTCTCTCGCGACATGTGCGTGAGAGAAAATACCACTCAGGCTGCCAGTGTGGAATTTGTCCGTCACAGGCGGACAAATTATGCGCGCAGCAGACTGCAAGCCTTTTGTCGGAAAAACACGGAGGGTTTTTCGACAGTCTCAAATACCATCGTACCCTCGATGGTATTTTTCTTGCAGGCAGTGTGTCGGCAGGGGAGGGGATCAGTCCTCTGCTGCGGCCTCCTCCGCCGTCTCCGGCTCCGTCCAGTCCACCATGGTGGCCACGCAGCGGTTGATGTTTTTCCCTTCCCCGTAAAACTTTGCCTCGTAGTCGGTCATCACGCCCACGGGGCCCTCCCCGTGCAGGTCCCGGGTCACCTCCGACAGGGTGAAGCCAAACTGCGGGATCTCCTCCACGGACCAGTCAAAGAGCTTGTCATTGTCCGTCTTAAAGTGGATCTGTCCGCCCGCTTTCAGCACCTGCCGGTATTTTTTCAGGAAATTTCCGTGGGTCAGCCGCCGCTTTTTTTGGTTGCTCTTGGGCCACGGGTCACAGAAGTTGATGTAAATGCGGTCCACCTCTCCCGGGGCGAAGAGCTCCGGCAGCAGCGCCGCGTCCGCGTCAATAAAAAACACATTGGAGAGCCTCTGCTCCGTCACCCGCTCCATGGCCACCACCATGGCGTCCGGCACCTTTTCCACGGCGATGAGCAGGGTGTTCGGCTGGGCCTGGGCGGTTCCGGCGGTGAAGCGCCCCTTGCCGCAGCCCAGCTCTACCTCCAGCCGCTCCACCTGGGGATACAGCTCCCGCCACCGTCCCCGCATAGCCTCCGGCTCCCGGATCCAGCAGTCCCGGCAGGACTCCATACGGGGCTGTAAATTTTTCTTTTTCCGCATACGCATAGCCTTGTTTCCTCCGCCGATACCCTGCCGCAGCAGGGCAATATTCATTTCATTATACCATAGAATTCCTCCTTGCGCAAACCCATACGCCCCATTTTTTGTCAAAATCCTCCCTCCCGGTTCCTGCCTTGGCGGTTTGCCTTGAAAAGTGTGCAAAGAAATCCGCTTTCTTTTGTGCGATATGTAAAATTCGCAAAATGTGACCGAGAAAGACTTGATAAAAATTAAACGATATACTATAATTGAAGCTGTATGAAAGGGTCCTCTTGCGCCTCCGAGAGAGCAAGTCCGCCCCGTCAAACAAAACCGTCGGGCGGCAGGGACTGCACATCCGGCGGGATAGAAGGAGGAACTATTGTGACCAACATTCTGTTAGAAAAAAAGGGCAGCATTGCCGTGGCCACTATCAACCGCCCCAAGGCCCTCAACGCCTTGAACTCTCAGGTCCTGGAGGATCTGAACGAGCTGCTGGATCTGGTCAGTGCGGATGAAGAGATCCGTGCCCTGGTGCTTACGGGCAGCGGCGAGAAGGCCTTCGTGGCCGGCGCCGACATCGCCGAAATGAGCACCCTCACCAAGACCGAGGGCGAGGCCTTCGGCAAAAAGGGCAACGATGTATTCCGCAAGCTGGAGACCCTGCCCATTCCCACCGTCGCCGCGGTCAACGGCTTCGCTCTGGGCGGCGGCTGTGAGCTGAGCATGAGCTGTGACATTCGCATTTGCGCCGATACCGCCGTCTTTGGTCAGCCCGAGACGGGCCTGGGCATCACCCCCGGCTTCGGCGGCACCCAGCGCCTGGCCCGTTTGGTAGGCCCCGGCATGGCAAAGCAGCTTATCTATACCGCTAAGAATATCAAGGCTGACGAGGCTCTGCGCATCGGCCTGGTGAATGCCGTTTATCCCCTGGAGGAGCTGATGCCCGCCGCGGAGAAGCTGGCCGCCACCATCGCCAAGAACGCCCCCATCGCCGTTCGCGCCTGCAAGAAGGCCATCAATGAGGGCCTGGAGGCAAAGATGGACGACGCCGTGGTCATCGAGGAGAAGCTGTTCGGCAGCTGCTTCGAGACCGCCGACCAGAAGGAGGGCATGGGCGCTTTCCTGGAAAAGCGTAAGCACGAGCCCTATCAGAACAAGTAAGTTAATTAACAGGCTCCGGCCTGATGATTAAATAGTTTTCATTATTATAATAGGAGGAAAACAATTATGAAAATTGCAGTATTTGGTGCCGGCACAATGGGCAGCGGTATTGCCCAGGTTTTCGCAGCAAAGGGCCACACCGCCCTGATGTATGCTTCCAGCGTACAGAGCGCACAGCGCCATAAGGATAAGCTGGCTGCCTCTCTGGCTAAGAAGGTTGCCAAGGGCAAGATGGATCAGGCTGCTGCCGATGACATTATGTCCCGCATCCTGGTGGAGGAGATGGACGCTGCCGCCGATGCCGATCTGGTCATCGAGTGCGTTGCCGAGAATATGGCCGTGAAGAAGGAGCTGCTGGCTAAGCTGGATGCTATGTGCAAGGATAGCACCATCTTCGCTACCAATACCTCCTCTCTGTCCATCACCGAGATGGCCCAGGGTCTGAAGCACCCCATGGTCGGTATGCACTTCTTTAACCCCGTTCCCGCCATGAAGCTGGTGGAAGTTATTGCCGGCGGCAACACCCCCGCCGAGCTGGTCGAGTGGACCAAGAACCTGTCTCTGGAGATCGGCAAGACCCCCGTGGTGGTCAATGAGGCCCCCGGCTTTGTGGTCAACAAGATCCTGATCCCCTATTGCAACGAAGGCGTTTGCGTTCTGCAGGAAGGTGTTGCTTCTGCAGAAGATATCGATATTGCTATGCAGCTGGGCTGCAACCACCCCATGGGCCCCCTGCACCTGGGCGACCTGATCGGCTGGGATGTGGTCCTGAACATCATGGATGTCCTCTTCAATGAGACCCACGACAGCAAGTATCGCGCAAATGTCATGATCCGTAAGATGGTCCGCGCCGGAAAATTGGGCATGAAGTCCGGCGAGGGTATCTTTAATTACAAAAAGTAAAATTCGGTAAAGGAGAAAAGAGTATGGATTTCCATCTGACTAAGGAACAGCTGCTCGTTCGCAAGATGTATCGTGAATTTGCAGAGAACGAAGTAAAGCCCCTGGCTGCTGAAATCGACGAGGAAGAGCGCTTCCCCATGGAAACCGTCGAGAAGATGGCTAAGCTGGGTATGATGGGTATTTACTTCCCCAAGCAGTACGGCGGTGCCGGCGGCGATGTGCTGTCCTATGCAATGTGCGTGGAGGAGCTGGCTAAGGTCTGCGGTACCACCGCAGTTATCGTTTCCGCCCACACCTCCCTGTGTGCCGCTCCCATTTTTGAGAACGGTACCGAGGAGCAGAAGATGAAGTATCTGCCCGACCTGTGCTCCGGCAAGAAGATCGGTGCCTTCGGTCTGACCGAGCCCGGCGCCGGTACCGACGCCCAGGGTCAGCAGACCACCGCTGTCCTGGATGAGTCCGGCGAGAACTACATCCTGAACGGCTCCAAGTGCTTCATCACCAACGGCAATGTGGCCGACACCTTCGTGGTTATCGCCGTCACCGGCAAGACCACCGACAAGCGTGGCCGCAGCCTGAAGGAGATTTCCGCCTTCATCGTGGAAAAGACCGACCCCGGCTTCACCCAGGGCAAGCATGAGAAGAAGATGGGTATTCGCGGCAGCTCTACCTGCGACCTGATCTTTGAGGATTGCGTTATTCCCAAGGATCGTATGCTGGGCAAGAAGGGCGAAGGCTTCAAGATCGCCATGAAGACGCTGGACGGCGGCCGTATCGGTATCGCTTCCCAGGCTCTGGGTCTGGGCGAAGGCGCCGTTGAGGAAGCCATCAAGTACACCAAGGAGCGTGTTCAGTTCGGTAAGCGCATCTCCCAGTTCCAGAACACCCAGTTCCAGCTGGCTGATATGCACACCCGCATGCAGGCTGCTCAGTATGTCGTGTACGCTGCTGCTATGAAGAAGCAGAACCACGAGCCCTACTCCATGGACGCTGCCATGGCTAAGCTGTTCGCTGCCGAGGCCGCTTCCGATGTGACCCGTCGCGCCGTGCAGCTGTTCGGCGGCTATGGTTACACCCGTGAGTATCCCGTGGAGCGCATGATGCGCGATGCCAAGATCACCGAGATCTACGAAGGCACTTCCGAGGTCCAGCGCATGGTTATTTCCAGCCACCTGGGCGTTAAGTAAGTAAGGAGGTAAAAGGTAAAATGAAAATTCTTGTAACTGTTAAGCAGGTTCCCGATACCTCCGGCAAGGTGGCAGTGAACCCCGATGGTACCCTGGACCGTGCGTCCATGCAGACCATCATCAACCCCGATGACCTGAACGCCGTTGAGGCCGCTCTGGCTCTCAAGGATGAGCTGGGCTGCAAGGTCGTGGCCTTCACCATGGGTCCCCCTCCTGCCGAGGGTATGCTCCGTGAGCTGATGGCCATGGGCGTGGACGAGGGCGTTCTCATCACCGCCCGTGAGTTCGGCGGCTCCGATACTTACGCCACCTCCCAGATCATCGCCGCCGGCATCGACACCTACGGCGTGGAGGATGACGACATCATCCTGGCCGGCCGTCAGGCTATCGACGGCGATACCGCCCAGGTGGGTCCCCAGATCGCTGAGAAGCTGCACCTGCCCCAGATCACCTATGCAGGCGAGATCAAGAAGGACGGCAACACTCTGACCGTGAAGCGTATGCTGGAAGACGGCTACATGACCGTCAAGGTCAAGACCCCCTGCATGATCACCTGCATCAAGGAGCTGAATCAGCCCCGTTACCTGTCCGTGGACGGCGCGTTCGACGCTTATTCCAAGCCCCTGGTCACCATGACCTACGAGACCCTGAAGGATCACCCCCTGATCGATGCCACTACCATCGGCCTGAAGGGTTCTCCCACCAACATTCTGACCTCCTTCACGCCTCCTCAGAAGGGCGCCGGCATGATGCTCGAAGGCGCCGGCAAGGAGACCACCGACAAGCTGGCAGGCATCCTGGCCGCCAAGCACATCATCTAAGGAAGGAGATAAGAAAATGGCTTTTAATAGTGCTGATATCGGCGCGTTCAAAAATGTATGGGTATTTTGTGAGCAGCGCCAGGGCAAGATGATGCCCACCACCTTTGAACTGATCTCCGAGGGCCGGAAGCTGGCGGACGAGCTGGGCGTAGAGCTCTGCGGCATCCTGCTGGGCGACAATGTGGACGCCATCGCCCCCGAGCTGGGCAACTACGGCGCCGACAAGGTGTATGTGTACAACAGCCCCCTGCTGAAGGACTACACCACCGACGCTTATACCAAGGTCATCTCCGAGGCAGTGGAGGAGATCAAGCCCGAGATCCTGCTCTTCGGCGCCTCCAACATCGGCCGTGACCTGGCTCCCCGGTGCGCTGCCCGTCTGCACACGGGCCTCTGCGCCGACTGCACCCACCTGGACATTGATATGCCCATCTACAAGAACTTCCTGAAGGAAGCTTCCACTCTGCCCGCCGAGCGCATCGAGAAGCTGGGCACCGTGAAGATCAACGGTGCTGACCACGATGTGTCCCGCGACATCAAGATGACCCGTCCCGCTTTCGGCGGCCACCTGATGGCCTCCATCTTCTGCCCCCGCTTCCGTCCCGCCATGGCCACTGTGCGCCCCGGCGTTATGAAGAAGCGCGAGTGCAAGAAGAATGTGGAGATTCTGCATCCCGCCTTCAACCTCACCGAGGCCGACATCAAGACCGAGGTTGTGGAGGTCGTGAAGGCTGCCAAGAAGCTGGTTGACCTGATCGGTGCGGACTTCATCGTGTCCGTGGGCCGCGGCATCAGCAAGGATGTTGAGGGCGGCATCAAGCTGGCCGAGGAGCTGGCTGAGGTCCTGGGCGGCGTCGTGGGCTCCTCCCGTGCCTGCGTGGACGCCGGCTGGATCACCGCTGACCACCAGGTCGGCCAGACCGGTAAGACCGTGCATCCCAAGGTTTATATCGCCCTGGGCATCTCCGGCGCCATCCAGCACAAGGCCGGTATGCAGGACTCCGAGTGCATCATCGCTGTGAACAAGAACGATACCGCTCCCATCTTTGAGGTGGCTGACTACGGTATCGTGGGTGACCTGTTCAAGGTCGTTCCCGAGCTGATCGAGTCCATCAAGGCTGCCAAGGCTGCGCAGTAAACTCTTTTTACCGATTCAAAGGGGCTGTCCCACTCCGGGACAGCCCTTTTGTCGTCTCTGGCGAAAAATCTCCGATTTTTCTGCCAAAAGGCCCCCAGTCTGCCGTGCGCATAATTTTGCCGCTCACAGGCGGCAAACTCTGCGAGGCATTTTAACGGGGTGCATTCTCCTCCGTAGGGGCGATCCTTGCGGTCGCCCGCCGTCCCACCGCACCACCGTGCCCTCCGTAGGGGCGACCCTTGCGGTCGCCCGCCCCACCGCACCCCATGCAAGACCCCGTGTCATTGCGAAGCCAGCGCGTACACTGGCTGTGGCGATCCGTAACCCCAACCCCCGCGCCTAAACACAACAAAAGCATCCCGGGCCCTCCCTCCGAAGGACCCGGGATTCATTCTCTACAAGAAGTGTCTCACTTCACCCAAATTTTCTTCTTCAGCATCCAGGCTGCGCCGGTCACAGACAGCACCATGGCCGCTGCCATCATGACCATGTGGCTGTTGTCGCCGGTGGCCGGAGCCTTGACCACCAGGGGGATGGTTTCGGTTTTAGTGACCTGGCACACCTGGCAGGTGTAGGTCTTTACGCCGGTTTCTGTGGTGGTGGCGGCCTGGGTCACTATGCCCTGGTCCCAGGTGTGCTCGTCACTCTTGGCCAGCACCTTCGTCTGGGTCGCCTCGCAGAACTTGCAGGTCTGGGTGGCCTCCCCCTCTGCCTTGCAGGTGGGGGCCGTGGTGGTCACCCACTCACCGTAGCTATGCTCGTGGGACACAGTGTGCTTGTAAAGCTCCAGGGTCAGGCTGTGGGCCTGCTTGGCCAGGGCCGCACTTTGCTCGGTGGCATAGGCTTTTGCCGCATCACCGCTCATGCCGCTCAGGGCCGACTTCATCTCCAGGGCCTTTTCGTAGCAGATCTGCTGCATCTTCGCCAGCTCACTGTGGATCAGAGCGTTGTCCTCAGCGGAGCAGAGGTCAGACAGTGCGTAGTTGGACAGCGCATCCACGGTCCAGTAGTAGCCCTTTTCCCAGCCCTCAGGCAGCACCACATACTTGGTGGCGTTCTTCTTATAGCTGCCGTAGTTCGTTTCAGGCTTGATGGCGGTAACGGTAGCCTTCTGGCCGCCGAACTTGTAGCCCTCATACATATCCGTGGTCAGAAGAGGGAAGTAGGGAATAGCCACGGTGTACTGCCCGTTCTCCATGGCCAGCCATTCGATGGTGCCGGTCTCCATAGGCGCATTGGATTGGATCTGGAAGATGTGCCACTCCAGGTTGCTTGTGTTGCCAATGCCTTTTACCTTGTAGAAATCCACCATATTTTGAACGCCGATCTGGCCCAGCTTGTTCTGAATGTTGGTGTACAGAGCGGTGATCTTGCCGTCCTTTACATTGGAAATGGTGTAGTCCTCCGGCGTCAGGGTAGCCGCCGTCTCGGAGCCGCCGTTCAGGAAGTAGTTGATGCCGCTCACCAGCCGTCCGCTGGGGGTTCCGGATGCATAGTAGCAGTAGGATTTAAAAACGTCAATGGTGTTCTCGTTCTTGTCACCCACAAAGGTGCCCGCCTGCTCGGCCACGGAGATCAGGTTTGCGGAGGCAATGACATTCTCCGTGTCGTCCAGATCCACCAGGCCGATGGCGCCCATATTGGGGTTAATAGTGATCATGTGGGAGCTGAGCTTTATGGCGGTGTAGGTGTGGCCGGTGAAGTTCTCCACATACCAGATTTCGTTCTGATCGGCAATGAGTACGCCGGATTTTTCTTCGGCACCTACGGTGTTGTAGATGTTCAGCAGCAGCTCCACGCCCTCCTTGGCCGTGGTGGCCTCGCTGAGGAGGATGGTGGCCATGTCGCTCTCGCACATACCGCCGCCGACCATGGGATCCACGCCGGTGACCTTTCTGTTGGCCCGCAGCGTCACCATTGCGGAAACGGACACGCCCTTTTCGTTGGTGCCCACCTCCTCCATGGGGGTATGGGGATGGGACTGCCCACAGTCAGGGCACACGCCGGAGGTGATGTCATCGGAGGTGGCGGTGTAGGAGTAGCTGTCATGGGTGAAGGTGTGGGTGAAACCGTAGCAGCCCTCGTACACACTCCCGGCCTTGTACTTGCCGTGCTGATTCACATAGGCAATTTTATTGTAGCTGTTGGAGAAGTCCTCACTTCGCGCCAGGAAGGAAGAGCCGTCGCTTGTCAGATCAGAGCCCACATACACCATGGTGCAGGCCGAAGCACTGATCACGCACAGCAGCAGGGTGGCTGCCATCGTTGCCATCAGGAACCAAATTTTCTTCATCGTTTTCATTTTTGTTCTCCCTTCCTGTGCTGAACCTCCTTTGGCGCTGAGGAACGCACGGTTTTGTGTGATGAGCTTATTATACATAAATATTCATAACTGTCAAGAATAAAATGCATAAATATTAAGAAAAATTGAATATTTAGCATGAATATACGAATGGGATATACAAAAGAGAAGAGCCGTTGTAAAAAACCACCAACGCCTACGCACCCGGAAACCCACAGCCCTCACCCAAATCTTGACGAACGCCTTCTTTTTCGGTATACTATCAAAAAACGGAGGAGGCGTATACTTATGGGAATTGTCGCCATGATCGGGCTTATATTCGGACCCTTTGTCAGCCTGCTGTTTGCGGCCTGGTTCTATGTCCGCTGGCAGAATGAGGAGGATGAGGAGCTGGCCCTGCATAACAAAAAAATATGCTTCCGGGCACTCATCGCCGCCGCCATTTTGCTGGTGGTATTCGGCATTTTGAAGCTGATCTTCCCCGTTGCCTAACCCTATACCATTATAAAGGGCGGGACCCATGTGTCCCGCCGCCCCCGTACCTCATGTTCTCCGTAGGGGCGACCCTCGCGGTCGCCCGCGGGCGGGGCAGAGCCCCGCCCCTACGAAATTCTATCGCTAAATGGTGCGTAGGGGCCGATGTGGGCATCGGCCCGCCCCACCGCGCCCCTTGTAACACATCCGTAGGGGCGACCCTTGCGGTCGCCCGCTGTACCGTACCCCATGTAACCGTCCGTAGGGGGCGGCGGTTGCCCACCGTCGTGCCAACCGATTCCCGGCCACTGTTGTGGCCGCCAATCGGGGCACTTCCTCGAAATCAGCTCGCTTCTTCCGCCACTGGCGGCGCTTCGCCGATTTCCCCGACGCCCCGATTCACAGCACTTCTTGTTATCTGTAGGGGCGGACGCCCCTGTCCGCCCGTTGTAAAATCTCTCAAATATGCGTAGGGGCGGGGTTCTACCCCGCCCGCTGTTCACCCCCGCACCACCCCAAAGAAAAAACGACCGGCCCCAGGCCGGTCGTTCCCTATTCCAATTCAAAATCCTTTACACAAAATCCGGGTATCCATCCTTCAGACTCTCGTCGTAAATGGCCCGCTCGCCGCCGATGAACTTGGGCCGCACCCGGGCCGCCAGCACAATGGCGCTGCCAATGTGATTCTGGTCCAGCCGCACCGGCACGGCCACCTTTTTCAGGTGCATCCCGATGAGCGTCCCGCCGATGTCCAAGCCCGCGTCGGCCTTGATCTCCTCCAGAGCTACCGGCTGACGGAAGCTGTTGTATGCAGCGGTGGCAAAGGAGCTGCCCGCCTTGGGCTGGGGCTTCACATTCACGATCTCTGCGCCCCGCACCGCCTCGTATTCCACGATCAGCGCCCGGTTCAAATGCTCGCAGCACTGGGCTGCGATGTAAATACCCTGGGGGGCGAACACGCCATTAAGCCCGCTGAAAATGGCCTGGGCGATCTCCGGAGTAGACCAGCTGCCCACCCGGCGGCCCACCACCTCGCTGGTGCTGCAGCCCACCACAACGATCTGCCCCTGGCGCAAATGCGCTTCGTCAATAAGCTGCTGCGCGGCCCGGGCGGCCTCGCTCTGCACCTGCCAAAACAGGTCCTTTTGTTCCAATTCATGCACGGTTCCGGCCATGATCTCAACATCCTTTCTTGTCATCCAACAAAGCAGCGACCGACAGGAGCTTCGCCCCTGCCGGTCTGCTCGTATGCACAGTGTATCACTGCAGAGCCAGTTTGTCCAGTACCTTGCTGCGCTTGAGCAGGAAGAAAAGCACCAGACCGATCACCAGACCCATGGCCGCCTGCACCAGGTTGCCGGGGATGCTGGCTGCCGCACCGATGCCCTTGCCCAGCAGCAGGGCGGCATAGCCGAAGTAACCGGCTACCATGATGACCTCTGCCACCACGCCGCTGACGGCGTAGCCCGCGGCCTTGTTACCCATAGCCTTGGCCAGCAGCGCCGCCGCAATGGCCATGCAGCCCTTGATAACAAAGGTGCCCGGTGCATAGTGGGCGTAACCGTTGAGCAGGTCCGTCAGCATGGAGCCGATGCCCGCTGCCGCGCCGCCCCACCAGGGGCCCAGCATCCAGCCGCTGAGCAGCACGCAGCAGTCACCCAGGTTCACATAGCCCTGCATAGGGGAGGGGATCTGCACCACCATGGTGGCCACATAGGTCAGTGCTGCCATCAGGGCCGCAAATACCATTTTACGAATGCGCATATCTTTCATAGAAATTCACCTCTTGCTTTTTGTTGCTGACTGTATTATAGTGTAAATTGGATATATTAAAATAACCATAATGATATTCTTTGATAATACCAGTTGGAGGGGCCATGCTGACCTATACACTTGAAAAAAAGGAAAAAGAGAGCCTCTATGAGCAGCTTTATCGCTTCATCCGGGAGGACATTCTCTCCGGGCGGCTGCAGACCGGGGAACGCCTGCCCTCCAAGCGGATGCTGGCCCAGCATTTAGAGGTCAGCATCATCACCGTGAAAAATGCTTATGAGCAGCTTTTGGCGGAGGGGTACCTCTATGCCCGGCAGCGAAGCGGGTATTTCGTTGCCCCGGTGGAGCGTCCGCCCCAGCCGAGACAAAGCGCGCTTTTTGGGTGTCCGAATGTCACCGCTGACGGCACCTTTACTTCACCGAATTTCACCGGAAATGGCACCGATTTCACCGCCGAATCCCGGCCCTGGCTTCTGGATTTTGCCTCCGGGGCCATGGACCCGGCCTATTTCCCCTTTACCGTTTGGGCCAGGCTCATGCGCCAGACTATTTTGGAGCAGGATAAGGAGCTGCTGCGTGCCGCCCCCTATAACGGCGCAGCGGAGCTGCGTGTGGCCATCGCCGGGTATCTCCGGCAGTTTCGTGCCATGCAGGTGGACCCGGAGCAGATCATCATTGGTGCAGGCACGGAGCTGCTGTATAATTTGCTGATCCAGCTTCTGGGCCGGGACAAGTGCTATGCCGTAGAGGAGCCCGGATACAGTAAGATCACCGCCATCTACGAGAGTAACCAAGTCCGCATTCAGCGCATCGGCATCGACAATGCGGGCCTGTCCGTTCCGGAGCTGCGCCGGGGCGACGCCCAGGTGGTCCATATTTCCCCCACCCATCACTATCCTACCGGCGCCGTTATGCCCATTGGCCGCCGCCGGGAGCTGCTGCGTTGGGCGGCGGAGCAGCCGGAGCGGTACATTTTGGAGGACGACTACGACAGCGAGTTCCGCTTCGTGGGCCGACCTATCCCCACTCTGTATTCCACGGATGAAAACCAGTGTGTGGTCTACCTGAATACCTTTTCCAAGACCATTGCCCCCTCCATCCGCATCAGTTACATGATTTTACCGCCCCGGCTTTTGGAGCGATACCGGGACAAGCTGGGCTTCTACGCCTGCACCGTCTCCGGCTTTGAGCAGTATACCCTGGCTAAATTTTTACAGCAGGGCCATTTTGAGCGGCACCTGGGCCGTATGCGCACCCGTTATCGGCAAAAGCGCGACCGGGTCATTTCGGACTTTCTCCAGGGGCCCCTGGCGGGCCGGGTGCAGATCACCGGCCAGGACACGGGACTTCATTTTTTGGCGGAGCTGCAAACCGCTCTGCCGGACGAAGAGCTTCAGCGCAGGGCTTCGGAGGCGGGGCTGCGCCTGGCCATGCTGTCGGACTATTACCGGCAGCGCTCCATCGCACGCCGCCACACCTTGGTGGTGAATTATTCCGGCCTGGACCTGCAGCACCTGCCCCAAGCCCTGCAAATACTTGCCGATATTTTAGAGGAGGAATCACCGTGTACGACGAATTGACAAGGAGCGACCTGCAAAAAATGCAGGAGGAGATCGACTACCGCACCCGCCAGCTGCGGCCTAAGCTTATTGAGGATGTGCAGACCGCCCGGGCCTTTGGGGATCTCAGCGAAAATTTTGAATATAAGTGCGCCAAGCAGGAGAAAAACCGCAACGACAGCCGCATCCGCTATCTGCAGCGCATGATCAAGACCGCCAAGGTCATTGAGGATAAGTCCGACGAGACCACCGCAGGGCTCTACGACACGGTGGAAATTCTTATGGAGAACACCGGCAAGACCCGCCGCATCACCCTGGTCACCACGCTGCGCCAGGATGCGCTCAAGGGTCTTATCAGTAAGGAGTCTCCGGTGGGCCGGGCGGTCCTGGGCCGCAAGGCCGGGGACCGGGTGCAGGTGCAGATGGAAAACGGCAGCACCTACTGGCTGCAAATTCAGAGCGTGGAAAAGGGGACGGACGACGGTTCTATCCCCATCGGCAGCTTTTAACGGGAGGGATACACTATGGAAAAACCTTGGGCCATCGTCTCCGGCGGCAGATTTTCGCCCCTGACGGATTTAGAAAAGTGCGGCTATGTTATTGCCTGCGATAAGGGCTATGTATATTTGGCCGAGCGCGGCCTGCGCCCGGACCTGCTGGTGGGGGATTTCGACTCCTACACCGGCCCCCTGCCGCAGGAGGTGCCCCGGCTGGATCTGCCTGTGGAGAAGGATGATACCGACACCATGGCCGCCATTCGTCATGCCGTGACCCAGGGCTGCAAGGAGATCTGGCTGTACTGCGCCTTGGGTGGCCGGCTGGACCACCTGCTGGGAAATTTGCAGGCGGCGGCCTTTGCCGTGGCCCACGGCGCCCGGGTGCGCATTTTGGATAGGGAAAACGAGATCACGGTCTTTACCGCCGATACCATCACCGTCCCTCCCCGGGCGGGCTGGTCCCTCTCCGTGCTGGCTCTCACCGACCAATGCACCGGTGTCAGCATCCACGGCACCAAATATGAGCTGGACCAGGTCACCGTGACCAATACCTTTCCCATCGGCATCAGCAACCAGTGGCATGGGGAGGCCAGAATCAGCGTGGAAACGGGAATTCTGGCGATTTTGGAGTCGAGAATGTAAAGGAACATAAGTCTTTTTTTGCGGCGGGGCCAGGGGCCCCGCCGTTTTTGCGCGTAGGATGCGGTGCGGGGGCGGACGACCGCGAGGCGTGCGGGAAAAGAATCCCCCAGTCACGACTTCGCCGTGCCAGCCCCTTTTAGGCAAGGGGGCCTTGGGGACGGGGGATACGGATTGCCACAGCCGGTGTGCGCACCGGCTTCGCAATGACATGGTTTTTGCAAGAGGTGCGGTGCAAGTCCGGGCGGGCGGACAGAGGCGTCCGCCCCTACGGAAGTGTATCTTGCGGTGCGTAGGGGCGGGGTAGAACCCCGCCCCTACGGACGATTCAACGATAGAACTTCGTAGGGGGCGGCGTCCTCGACGCCCCAGCGACACCAGCTACCAAGTTTTGCGTAGGGCAGCGTGCCCTCACGCCGCCGCGATGGTGCTATGATTATCGGGCGGCGGGCTGGGGGCAGCCCGCCCTACGGAGCATGTAAGAGGGCCGTAGGGACGGGGGATGCGGATTGCCACGGCCAGTTTGCGAACTGGCTTCGCAATGACATGGTTTTTGCAAGGGGTGCGGTGCAAGTCCGGGCGGCGGGGTGTAGTCACCCCGCCCTACAGTTTGTTTTTTATTTCATTTTCCATTTTCATATTTTGGGGAAAAGGCGGCACAATAGGAGTATATTTTTATTGGGAGATGAATGTATGACCGCAAAACGCTTAGGCCGCCAGACGGTGGCGCTTTCCGACCCGGTCAGCGTCCTGTCCTTCGCCAATATCGGCGGCAAGCAGGAGGCCCGAGGCCCCCTGGCCGGATATTTCGACGAGCTGAATCCCGACGCTTACTTCGGCCAAAAAAGCTGGGAAAAGGGCGAATCCGCCATGCAGCAGTTCGCCCTGAGCCGGGCAATGGAAAAGGGAGGCATTACCGCCGAGGAGGTGGACTGCGTCCTGGCCGGAGACCTGCTGAACCAGTGCATCGGCACCTCCTTTGGCCTTCGGGACTTCAAAATCCCCTTCTACGGACTCTACGGCGCCTGCTCCACCATGGGCGAGAGCCTGTCCCTGGCGGCGCTGCTCATCGACGGCGGCTTTGCCTCCATCGTGGCCGCCATGACCAGCTCCCATTTCTGTACCGCCGAGCGTCAGTACCGTATGCCCGTGCTCTACGGCAACCAGCGTACCCCCACTGCCCAGTGGACGGCCACCGCCTCCGGATGCTGCATCCTCTCCCGTCGGGGAGACGGCCCCTATATCACCCATGTCACCTGCGGACGCATTGTGGACCTGGGCATCAAGGACGCCAACAACATGGGGGCGGCTATGGCTCCGGCGGCCTATGACACCCTCTCGGCGGTGCTTCGGGAGACCCACACCACCCCCGAGGACTATGACCTGATCCTCACCGGGGATCTGGGGGAGCTGGGCCGGGACATCGTTGCCGATTTTTTTCGGGAGGACGGAATCGACCTGGGCCGACGCTACACCGACTGCGGCCTGCTGCTCTATGACCGGGAGGAGCAGGATATGCACGCCGGGGCCTCCGGCTGCGGCTGCTCGGCGGCGGTGCTCAGCGGCTATGTCCTGGGCGGCATGCGGGCCGGCCGCTGGGAAAAGGTCCTCTTTGCCCCTACCGGGGCGCTGCTCTCGCCCACCTCGTCCTTTCAGGGGGAGAGTATTCCCGGCATCTGCCACGCGGTGGTGATTTCATCGAAAAAGGAGAATTGACATGCAATATCTTCAGGCGTTCCTCTGCGGCGGCGTTCTCTGCGCCGTTGGCCAGCTTCTCATCGACAAGACCCAGCTTACCCCCGCCCGCATCCTCACCGGCTATGTGGTGGCCGGGGTGCTGCTTCAGGCTGTGGGTGTTTACCAGGCGGTGGCGGACTGGGGCGGGGCCGGAGCCACGGTCCCCTTGACGGGCTTCGGCTACGCCCTGGCCAAGGGTGTGGAGAAGGCCGTAGCCCAGCAGGGCCTTTTGGGCGCCCTCACCGGGGGCCTTACCGCCGCCTCCGGAGGCATTGCGGCGGCGGTGGTGTTCGGCGTGGTCATGGCCGCCCTGTGTAAGCCCCGAAATAAGCGTTGACAAATACCGTAGGGGGGTATATAATGACCCTTGTAATAAAAATACCCCCAGGAGGTATATGAAAATGGATTGTTGCTGCTGCCATCAGAAAACCAAGCACCGCTCGCCGGAGGAGCAGAAGAGCCTTGTGAACCGTCTCAGCCGTATCGAGGGCCAGGTCCGGGGCCTGCGGGATATGCTGCAAAAGGATGCCTACTGCACGGATATTCTCATTCAGGTCTCGGCGGTCAATGCGGCGCTGAACAGCTTCAGCAAGGAGCTGCTGGCCACCCACATCCGTACCTGCGTGGCCGACGGCATCCGCCGGGGGGAGGACGAGGTCATCGATGAGCTGGTGACCACGCTGCAAAAGCTCATGAAGTGAGAGGTGTTATTATGACGAAGCAATTTGCCGTCACGGGTATGACCTGCGCCGCCTGCTCGGCCCATGTGGAGCGGGCGGTCTCGCAGCTGCCGGGGGTGCAATCGGCGGCGGTGAACCTGATGCTGGGGCGGCTGAACGCCAGCTACGACGAATCAAAAGTCACCTCCGACCAGATCATCGACGCGGTGATCCGGGCCGGATACGGCGCCCGGGAGGCCGACGCAAACGACCTGGCCCCGGACAAGCGGCAGGACGAAGTGGTTCGGCGGATGGGGCGGCGGCTTTTGTGGTCCGCCGTGTGCCTGGTGCCGCTGTTTTACATCAGCATGGGGCACATGCTGGGCCTGCCGGTGCCCGGGCTTTTCCGCGAAAATCACCTGGCTATGGCCATAGCGGAGCTTGTGCTGCTGCTGCCCATCCTCCTATTGAACCGGGCCTACTTCACCGTGGGCTTTTCCCGGCTGCTTCAGGGGAGCCCCAATATGGACTCGCTGGTGGCCTTGGGCGCCGCGGCGGGCCTGGTGTATTCTCTTATTGAGATGGGCCTGCTGGTGGCCGGTCATATAGAGGGAATGCCGGACCTGTATTTTGAGTCCGCGGGCATGATCCTTACCCTGGTCACCGTGGGTAAATATCTGGAGCAGCGTTCCCGGAAAAAGACCACCGGGGCCATTTCCGCCCTGCTGCGCTTGGCACCGGACAGCGCTGTGGTCCGCCGGGACGGCCGGGAGCTAACGGTCCCGGCGGAGGAGATCGTAGCCGGGGACACTGTCATCGTCCGCCAGGGAGGAAAGATCCCCGTGGACGGTGTGGTAACCGCCGGTGCCGCCACTGTGGATGAATCCGCCCTCACCGGGGAGAGCCTGCCGGTGGAGAAAGGGGAGGGGGCCGCCGTATCCTCGGCCACGGTGGTGCTGTCGGGCTATTTGGAGCTGGAGGCCCGCCGGGTGGGCAGCGACACCACGCTGTCGCAGATCGTCCGCCTCATGGAGGAGGCCGCCTCCTCCAAAGCACCTATCTCCCGTTTGGCTGACCGCATCAGCGCTGTGTTTGTCCCTGTGGTCATCGGCATCGCGCTGGTCTCTGCGCTGCTGTGGTATTTCGCAGGGGGGCAGGGCATCCGTTTTTGCCTGTCCATCGGCATCGCCGTGCTGGTCATCTCTTGTCCCTGCGCCCTGGGCCTGGCTACCCCTGTGGCCATTATGGTAGGCACGGGCAAGGCCGCTCAGAGCGGCATCCTGATCAAGTCTGCCGAGAGCCTGGAGCTTCTGGGCAAGGCCCAGACCGTGGTTCTGGATAAAACCGGCACCGTTACCGAGGGGAAACCTCGGGTCACAGACATTGTCTGCACGGGTCCCACGGAAACGGAGCTTCTCCGGGTGGCGGCCTCTGTGGAAAAGCCCTCGGAGCATCCGCTGTCCGTAGCCATCGGGCAGGCGGCCCGGGAGCGGGAGCTGAAGCTCTTCCCGGTGACAGATTTTACCTCCGTCCCCGGCGGCGTTCGGGCCACCCTGGACGGCTCCGTAGTCTGCGCCGGAAACCTGGACTACATGACCCGCTGCGGCGTAGATACCCGGGCGGTTTCCGATGTGGCCCAGACCTTGGCTCAGCAGGGGAAAACAGCCCTGTATTTCGCTCGGGAGTCCCGCCTGCTGGGACTCATTGCCGTGGCGGATGTGGTGAAGCCTGACAGTGCCGCCGCTATTGCCGCCCTCCGGTCTGCGGGCCGGGAGGTGGTGCTGCTCACCGGAGACAATGAGACCACCGCCCGGGCCATCGCCCGGCAGGTTGGGGTAGAGCGTGTCTTGGCCCAGGTGCTGCCTGCGGACAAGGCCGACTGTGTTGCAAAGCTCCAAAAGGAGGGGCGCTGCACCGCCATGGTGGGTGACGGTATCAACGATGCCCCGGCTCTGGCCCGGGCGGATGTGGGTCTGGCCATTGGTGCGGGCACGGACATTGCCATTGAGTCGGCGGATGTGGTACTTATGCGCAGCTCCCTGTGGGACATCGTCACCGCCACGGAGCTGTCCCGGTCCGTTATCCGCAACATCCGGCAGAATCTGTTCTGGGCCTTTATCTATAACGCCATCGGTATCCCCGTGGCCGCAGGCGTTCTGTACCAGGCCCTGGGCATTACCCTGAACCCTATGATCGCCGCTGCCGCCATGAGCCTCAGCTCCGTGTGCGTGGTGACCAATGCCCTGCGCTTGCGTCTGTGGAAGGGGCCGACCTGCCCTGTAACGCAGGAGAAAATCACCAAAGAAAATCAAACAATGAATCAGGAGGAAACCGATATGAAGAGAATTTTGACCGTGGAGGGCATGATGTGTACCCACTGTTCCGGCCGGGTGGAGAGCGCCCTGAACGCCCTGCCCGGGGTCAGCGCCCATGTGGATCTGGAGAAAAAGACGGCCACTGTCACCGCCGCCCCGGAAGTTACGGACGCTATGCTCCGTAAGGCCGTAGAGGACGCCGGCTACAAGGTCACGAAAATCCAGTGATTTCCGCTGCGTGGCGGGCGGCTATGCTGGCGGTATCGTTACCGGGTGGTGGCCCGGTAAAATAAGCTGCTGAAATGAGAACAGTAAGCCCCGGAGCATCGCTCCGGGGCTCACTGTGTCAAAAAAGCCTCGCAGAGTTTGCCGCCCGCAGGCGGCAAAGAAATAAAATCATTTTCTCTCGCGACATGCGCGTGAGAGAAAATACAGCTCGGGCTGCCAGTGTGGAATTTGTCCGTCACAGACGGACAAATTATGCGCGCAGCAGACCGCAAATCTTTTGTCGGAAAAACCCGGAGGGTTTTTCGACAGGCTAAGCCCCGGAGCATCGCTCCGGGGCTTAGTTCTCTTAAGAGTCAGGCCGGGTAGGCAGGGGCCGGAAATCCGGTTTTCCGGGGAGAAGTCCCTCTCCTTCACGCCGACGCGGAGGAGGGGGCGGGATAAGCGCATCATTTTCACCGCTGTAAAAGGCCCGGTTGTTCTTCACCAGCTGCGCCAGGGTCACAGGGCGATAGAAGTTCACATCCACACCGGCGTTGAGCATTCGGGGCATCTGCCGGAGGATGTCGTACTCCGGGCCCCGGGCCTGGTGCAGGTGGCCGTGTATCATGTAGCCCCGTTTGCGGTAGAGAATAGGGTAGTGGCAGAGAAGAATATGGGTTTCGCCGTCGTCGATCTCGTTGAAGTCGGTGACGGTCTCAAAGTAATCGAAGAGCTTTGGGGCGTTTTCAAACCCGGTGTCGTGATTGCCCCGGATCAGGTGCTTGCGCCCCTGCAGGCGGCCCAGGGCGTCCCCGGGCACATAGCCGCCGTTGTAGCCCACATCGCCCACCACATAGACGGTGTCCTTGTCTGTGACGGTTTCATTCCAGAGTCGTATCATAGCCTCATCCATCTCCTCCACGGAAGCAAAGGGCCGGCCGGGCAGAAAAGGTTTATAATGAAAATGAAGGTCAGCAGTATAAAAAATCATCCCGATACTCCTATTGCGGCTATGCCGACGGTTAAATGAGAGAAAAGCACGGCTGCATTCAGCGTATCAGAAATGGCCCTCTGTGTCAAGGCGGAGGGAATAGCGTGGGCCGAGAGCACTGCAAGCTGCCGGAGCGGACTCTGTACGGAAGGAGGCAGAGGAAAGGCACAAATCTACACAAAAAAATGTTTTATTTTTCTTGAAAAAAATACTTGCATTCTACCCTGAGATATGGTATTATATTCAAGTCGTCAGGAATAATATGCGCCGTTAGCTCAGCTGGATAGAGCGTCTGGCTACGGACCAGAAGGCCGGGGGTTCGAATCCCTCACGGCGTGCCAAAAAGACCCGAAACCGTAAGGTTTCGGGTCTTTTTGTTTGCATAAGTTGTTGTTTTCTCCCGCTGCTTTTTTCTGACCCAAACGCTGACCCCAACGGGAGCGGATAGCGGAAAGGTCTATACCGCGCGGGAGAGGATGCTCCCCATGGTTTGCGCCGCCTTGAGCTGTGCGTCGGTGGTGACATGGGCGTAGGTGTCCAGCGTGAAGCCTGCGGAGTAATGACCGAGCATCGAGGACACGGTTTTTACATCCACGCCGTTTTGCAGCGCCATGGTGGCGAAGGTGTGGCGCAGGTCATGGAAGCGTATCCGTGGCAGTCCCGCCCGTTTCAGCACCCGCTGGAGCATGTGTAGGACGCTGTCCGGTGACATAGGGCCTCCTGTTGGTGAGGGAAATACCCATTCGCTGCTTCCCACCTTGTTTTTCTGTGCCTTTAGAACGCTTATCGCGTCTGCCGACAACGGCAGTGTGCGGTAGGCGTTTTTCGTTTTCAGCGGGGCTTCCACTACCTTGCCGTTCTGCCGCGAGATGGCCCGTTGGATTTTCAGTACGCCACGGTCGAGGTCTGCATCCGTCCATTTTAGTCCCAGCAGTTCACCGCGACGCAGACCGGTAGCAAGGTCGAGGTAGTAGAGTTCGTACACACCGGTCTCCTTGGCTTCCCGGAAGAAGGCGCTGAGTTGGTCGGCGGTCAGGGTCTTCATCTCCTTGTGCTCCACCTTTGGCAGCGCACAGCTCTGCGTTGGATTGCGGGTTACCAACTTCTGCTCCATAGCGAGGTTGTATGCCGAGCAGATCAGCTGGTGGATGTTGCGCACGGTTTTCGGTGCCAGACCTTTCGGTTTCTTTTTCGCTTCGATGCGGTCTACCCGGCCACCGTCCAACAGGTGTTTGTAGAACCCCTGCAAGTCCAGAGAGGTTAGGTCTGCCAGCGGGATGCTGCCGATCTGCGGCTTGATGTGGTTTTTCAGAAAGCCTTGACTGGTCTTGAACGTGGAGGGGCGCAGCTTGATTTTAGCGTAGTTCTCAATCCAGACCTCCAGCCATGTTCCTACGGTGTAGGTCCTGGCCCGCCCGTAGTCGATGCCGACGTTTTCCTCGATGGCTTTCTTCAGCTTTTCCTTAACCTCCGCTTGCGTCTTGCCGAGGACGTTCTTGATGATGGCCTTTCCGGTTTCCGGATCGTGACCGACTGTGTACCGGCCCTCCCATCGTCCATCCTTGCGCTTTCGGATATTGCCTTCTCCGTTTGCTCGTCGTTTTGGCATAAAATCGACCTCCTTTGTAACGGTACACAATACCGTAAAAGGCAGAGAAAAGCTATGGGGAAGCCACACTATTATCAGAAAGTTATCAATTCTCAACCGCCGCTTATCTTTGTTTATGGCGTAGCAAGATTTGAGCTGCTACGGAGACTTCCGCCGACTACAACGGTATAAAGCGTACCGATTTTCTATCAAAGCGCCGCCGCAAACCGTTGTGACACGGGGCTTTGCGGCGACTTTTCTCAAATTTAGCGTCAAACTGTTCTGGGAACCTCGAAAAAAGCGTCAATTTCCAAAACCCGCAAACCCTTGCGGCAGCTCGCACTGCGGGCTGCTGTGAATAGGCATTGGCGCGAAAAGCGCCAATGCCTTTCTCCTGCCCCGATTTCGGTGCATCGAAAATCGGCCAAAAGCTGTTCAAAATCCCCGGGGGCACTATCATTATCCGTTTTCGCTCCTGCGAGGGCACACAGCGGCTTACGGGGGCAAACACGGGGCCTCTGCGGCCAATGCGGAGGTGCTCGTTTTCCCCATTGCAATATGTCATATCCTGTGCTATAATGCACTTAAACTGAACAACGGGACAGCGTGAGCCGGGTTTATCCCGGCGGCGGAATGGGGTGAGAGGCCCCGCGAGACGGTCACTGTGATGCCGGTTTATTCGGCTAAGTCAGGAACGCAATACGCTGCTCCCGGGTCGCTGCCAGTACCGGGGCCAAAGCTGTTATGCGAACGCTTCACCCGGCTGCCTATGGCGGCCGGGTGATTTTTTGCCGAGGCAGTACTGCCTCATGCTTTCCATGGAAAGCATGATAAACTTTCAAGCCGACGGGGCGGGGGAGGACAGCAGACCTTTCCCGCCCTGCTTTCCAGGATTATTTTTGCTCTTTTTCGATCCTTTCTTGTTCCCGGGCCCTGGGCCGTGCTGTGAAGGACACGGCCCGGGGGAGGGAAACCATAGAGAGGAAAGTTGAAAGTGGAAAGAGGAAAGATAGGGTCGCGTGGGGCGGGCGACCGCGAGGGTTGCCCCTACGGGGGGAGAACGGATTGCCACACCAGTGACATCGGTCACTGGCTCGCAATGACAGGTTGCAAGAAGTGCGGTGGGCGACCCTTCCGGCGCTTCGCGCCACCTCCCCTTGCGCAGGGGAGGCTTTGAATGGTGTGTGATCGCTATGGCGTTTACATAAATAAAAAGAAAGAAAGGAAAACACAATGAAAAGAAAGATCATTTCATTGCTGCTGGCGCTTATCATGGCGGTTTCGCTGCTGCCCATGAGCGTGCTGGCGGCGGACCCTGCGGGAAGCGGGGGGAAGGACGATGCGCCTACGGGGTTTTCGTTCTCCATTGTGAGCGGAAAGCAAACTGTGAGCCTAACAACAAAAAAGGTAGGCAGTAAAAACACAGTTTATATACCAGTATCTCTGATGAACAAAACTGCGGTTCTTGATTTTATTATTAAGTCAAATGATGGCAAGCAGTTTTCAGCGGAGTACAGTGAGTTTGACATAGACGCAAAAGAAAAAGAAAACCGTACATCCAAAGAAGCTGAAAATGGAAGCGTGGCGATTAAAGGAAGCTATGCGGAGCAATACAGCTTTTTTAGATATATTTCGGCAGATAAATTCAAATGGACAAAAACCATTACGCTATCCTGCGATGGAGAGGCGGTCGAGTATGATGTAGTTCCGTTTTGCGATTTAACAACGCTGACCGTTGTGGAAACGACTGGCGCGAAAAATACCCGTCCTATGCAACTGTTGGAGGACGGAACATACACTACGACTGTTGTGGCAAAAAGTTCCGTGAAAATCACGGCGGGCGGCGGAATCAAAAATGTAGATACAACTGCAATAGATGGGGCAGGTGCATCTGCTACCAAAACATTTAGCGGAGATAAATCCGTTAGTATCAAGGTGAGCAGCAAGGCCGAGGGAGTGGAAGCGAGGGAGTACACTCTCAATGTGAAGTGCATAGAAAAAGACCATTTCCCGACCTTTATAGGCGGCACAAAGCCTTCGGCTGCCGGTATCAAACTTACGGTGGCACAGGGTGCAAAAGACTTTTATTTGGATTCAAGCGAATACATTGATGCGGAGAGCATCAATGAGAACACGGAATATGAATGGACTCTCCTAACTACAAAAGCCGTAGTAAGCACGAAAGCGACCTGCCCGGTCAATACCGACAATGTGGCCGGGGCGGTTCTGTATACTTGCAAGGTCACCAATATTGTAGACGGCCTTTCCTACTCGGTATCTTACAGATACAATATCAAAATAAGTGCAGAGACTTTGAGTGCGCCTAAGGTTAGCATAACGCCACAGACTATCACCTGCGATTTCGGCAAAGAGGCAAGCCCTGTGAAAGTGGAACTGAAAGATGCTGCATTAGGCGTGAAGTTCCATTACCAGTGGTATAGCAATACAGTCAACGACAATAGTAACGGCAAACTGCTTGAGGGTGAGACGAAGAATAGCTTTGTAGTGCCTACAAATGCAGTCGGCACCATGTGGTATTATTGCGTCGTTTACAAGGCTTTTGATGGCAAGACAAGCCCGACCACAGCAACAGAGTGTGTGCAGGTCACTACGAATCCTTGGAAAACCGACATGAAAGGTGATGGAACCGCTGCAAACCCCTACGAGATTGCTACCGTTGCAGATCTTGAGCACCTGCGGGATTCTGTAAATTCCGGCCTTTCTTTTGAGGGAGTATTTTTCAAGTTTGTTTCCGACATCACCTTGCCGAACGGTTGGACGCCTATCGGCTGTACGGTGGATGGGACCAATAAATTTGACCCCCGGAATCCCAATGAAAAAGATAACCTCCGTGCTTTTTCCGGCACCATCCTGGGCAACAACAAGCTGCTGACCATTCCCAAGGGTGGAAAGCCGCTGTTGGCCTATGTTAAGAACGCCACGGTCAAAGACCTGAACATCTACGGCGAGGAGATCAACGGCTACGGCCTGGTGGATGGGCTCCACGGCGTTGGCTTTACAAGTGAGGACACTTTCGCTATCATCATTGAAAATGTGGCACTGAAATCCGGCACCAAAACCCTCAAATCCGGCTTGATCGGGGCAGAGGTGGATATGGATGTAAACGGCTTTGCCGGAGCCAGCGCCGCCTTTATCACGACCATTCGCAACTGCACCATTGAAAAGAATGTTGTTATTGGTTATGACGGCACTCAGAGCGAGATCGGCGCATTTGCCGGACGATTCCAGGGTATCATTGAAAACTGCGTCAGCCACGCCACCGTCAAGGGTGTGGATTATGTTGGCGGTATCATTGGCTCCCGGGACAACGCTATGGGCCAATGCACGGTCAGCAAGTGCAGCTTTGATGGCACAGTAATCGCCACCGGCAAATTTGCTGGCGGTATTGCAGGCACGATGTATACCGGCGCGGCGGCACCCAACGGCATCAAAACGACCATTGAAGCCTGTGCAGCGTCCGGCACTGTCAAGGGCAATGAAAATGTGGGCGGCATCACCGGCGGCGACATGAAGGTGAACCAGGCGTGGAACAACTACTCCCTCGTAGGTAACACCTTTACAGGAAAAGTCAGCGGCACAAAGAATGTGGGCGGCATTATCGGTTACTATCGAAGCCTGAATATGTGCGATAATATCGCCGGAAACTTCTACCAGACCGATTGCGGTGCCAAGCAGGGCATCGGCGCTGTGGAATATGTGGACACCAGTTGTGAGAGCCACGAAACGAAAAGCGGTACGGTTTATTTTGACACTTCTAAGAGCCTGCCCGATGTTTATGGTGTGACTAAAACCAACCACAACCGCACCGATGATCCTCTGGGCGCGGATGCTGACAAGCTGACCAAGGCGGTAAAGGATGCTTCTACGCCTGTGTGCTACAAGCTGGACATCTCCGGCGACTACAAGACCGCTTACACGGTGGGCGAAAGTCTTGACCTTAGCGGCGCAGTTATCATCGCACACTGGACGATGGGCAAGGCAGATACCATTGTAGATGTCAAGGACATTACTATTACGGGCTTCGACACCAACACCCGGGGCCAGCAGACGCTGACGCTGACCTACGGCGCGGCCAAGACCACCATCACCGTCACCGTGCTGCTGCCCGTGGGCGCGGACATCACCGTGACCTTCTCCCTGCTGGGCGACAGCGTGCATGACGACAAGAGCGGACCCCACACCCTGGCGGACGACAACCTGGAGAAGTGGATCGACAGCGTGAGCGTGACCGTCAGCAACAACGCCACCGTGCTGGATGTTGTGAAGGCCGCTTTGGGCGATAAGTACACCATCTTGAACGAGAGCGGGAACTATATCCAGTCCATCACCCCCAAGGACGGCAAGGAGCTGGGCGAGTTTACCAACGGCAATCTCTCCGGCTGGATGTATACCCTCAACGGCGTACACCCCAACCTGGGCGTGGCGCAGCAGTATCTGAACGGCGGCGATGTGATCGTGTTCCACTACACCGACGACTACACCCGGGAGAGCGGCATGGACGGCGGGCGCAAGAGCCCCGCTGAGGTGGTGGCGATGATTGACGCCATCGGAGCCGTGAGCCTGAGCAAGGGCACCGCCATTTCCGAGGCCCGCACCGCTTACGACGCGCTCACCGACGCGGAGAAGAAGCAGGTCACCAACTACGACAAGCTCACCGCCGCCGAGGCCGCCTACGCTAAGCTGGTGGCCGAGATGGGCAAGAAGCTGGAGGAAATCTACAAGACCACCGGCGACTATATGAGCAAGCTGGGTACGCCCAGTGTCGGCTCCGTGGGCGGAGAGTGGATGACCATTGGCCTGGCCCGCAGTGGCCGCACCGTGCCCGCCGGGTACTATGACAATGTGGTGGAGTATGTGAAGGCCAAGGCCGACAAGAACGAGCGCCTGCACCAGGCCAAAGTCACCGACAACGCCCGGGTGATCCTGGCCCTCACCGCCATCGGCAAGGATGTCACCAATGTGGGCGGCCATAACCTGCTGAAGGGCCTGGATAACATGGATTATGTGCAGACCCAGGGCATCAACGGCCCCATTTGGACGCTCATTGCCCTGGATAGCCACAACTATCCCACCATGGGCGATGTGACCCGGGAGAAGCTGATTAAGGTCATCCTGGCCGCCCAGCTCACTGACGGCGGCTGGGACCTCAGCGCGGACAAGGCCGACCCGGATATGACGGCTATGGCCATCCAGGCTTTGGCCCCCTACTATAAGACCAACGAGACGGTCAAGGCCGCTGTGGATAAGGCCCTGGAGGCCCTTTCCGCCATGCAGCGGCCTGACGGCGGCTTCGCCAGCTGGGGCAGCGTCAATAGCGAAAGCTGCGCTCAGGTCATCGTGGCGCTGACCGCTCTGGGCATCGACCCCACCGCCGACAGCCGTTTCGTGAAGAACGATCTCACCGTCCTGGATGCCCTGGCCGGGTTCTATGTCACCGGCGGCGGCTTCCGCCACACCGCTAACGGCGAGCTGGACGGCATGGCCACCGAGCAGGGCTACTATGCCCTGGCGGCCTATTACCGTTTCGTAAACGGCCAGACCCGGCTCTATGACATGAGCGATGTGACCGTTCAGACCGGCGGCAGCAATACCCCCGCCACCGGCGATACCGGCGTGCTGGTTTGGGTCATTGCCCTGCCTGTGGCGGCGGTCGCAGCAGCCTTTGTGCTCAAGCGCAAAAAGCGGGAGGAGTAAGGTAAAAGCGAAAACCTAAACCGCGAAAGTAAATAAGCCCCCGGGGCCCCTTGCTATGCGGGGGGCCTCGGTTTTTTCTTTGCTTATAGCATATCAAATTTTGTGCTGCCACATAAATATGACTAATACTGTACCCCAAACGCAGAGTCAAGCGAAGTGTAAATATTCTGTCAAGACGAAAGCGTAATACAAGGAGGAAAGCGTTGATATTAAATGATTTCCTTCCCTCATCATATCTTTACACGCAAGAACGCTCCATTTGGTCGATCTTAACTTGCTGAAAACCATTTTCTGCGCAGAGATTTTCGGCATCCTTATAGACAACGATGGCGCAAATGATATAAATCCGCAGTATTTTCGCACCCTTATATGCTTCGCCAAGAAATGCTTTCAGTTTGTAATCACAAGATCATCTTTGACCCACTTTTGACCCAGAACGGGATAGGAACAGGCAGTTCCGGACGGAAACAACGGAAAATCTACCCACCAAATAGCGTTAAACAGCGCAAAACGGAGCCGAAATGGCTCCGCTTTTTCTTTGGGACAACCTACGGACCAGAAGGCCGGGGGTTCGAATCCCTCACGGCGTGCCAAAAAGACCCGAAACCGTAAGGTTTCGGGTCTTTTTGTTTGCATAAGTTGTTGTTTTCTCCCGCTGCTTTTTTCTGACCCAAACGCTGACCCCAACGGGAGCGGATAGCGGAAAGGTCTATACCGCACGGGATAGGATATTGCCCATCGTTTGCGCCGCCTTGAGCTGTGCGTCGGTGGTGACGTGGGCGTAGGTGTCCAGCGTGAAGCCCGCGGAGTAATGACCGAGCATCGAGGACACGGTTTTTACATCCACGCCGTTTTGGAGGGCCATGGTCGCGAAGGTGTGGCGCAGGTCATGGAAGCGTATCCGTGGCAATCCCGCCCGTTTCAGCACTCTTTGCAGCATATGCAGGACGCTGTCCGGTGACATAGGGCCTCCTGTTGGTGAGGGAAATACCCATTCGCTGCTTCCCACCTTGTTTTTCTGTGCCTTTAGAACGCTTATCGCGTCTGCCGACAACGGCAGTGTGCGGTAGGCGTTTTTCGTTTTCAGCGGTGCCTCAACAACTTTGCCGTTTTGCCGGGAAATGGCCCGTTGGATTTTCAGCACACCACGGTCGAGGTCGATGTCCGTCCATTTCAGCCCCAGCAGTTCGCCCCGCCGAAGTCCGGTGGCAAGGTCGAGGTAGTAGAGCTCGTACACGCCGCTGTCCCTGGCCTGCCGGAAGAAGGTGCTGAGTTGGTCGGCGGTCAGCGTTTTCATCTCCTTGTGCTCCACCTTCGGCAAGGCGCAGCCTTGCGTCGGATTGCGGGTTACCAATTTCTGCTCCATGGCGAGGTTGTATGCCGACCCGATCATCTGGTGGATGTTGCGCACGGTTTTCGGTGCTAACCCTTTCGGTTTCTTTTTCGCTTCGATGCGGTCTACCCGGCCACCATCCAGCAGATGCTTATAGAACCGCTGCAAGTCCAGAGAAGTGAGGCCTGCCAGCGGGATGTTGCCGATCTGCGGCTTGATGTGGTTTTTCAGAAAGCCTTGCGAGGTTTTGAAGGT